>Ga0247763_1000196_pt1 | contig 32884 bp, 21 predicted proteins | sample UWRJL141409B4_FD_179926 | JGI IMG/M metagenome (GOLD analysis project Ga0247763, IMG submission 179926) | Plant litter microbial communities from Arlington Agricultural Research Station in Wisconsin, United States - UWRJ-L141-409B-4 | ecosystem: Environmental > Terrestrial > Plant litter >... | reverse complement strand
GCGAAGCCGTTGAGCTGGTCGACCATCGTGTTGATGGTGTTCTTCAGCTCCAGGATCTCGCCCTTCACGTCCACCGTGATCTTCTTGGTCAAGTCGCCGTTGGCGACGGCGGTGGTGACCTCGGCGATGTTGCGCACCTGGGCCGTCAGGTTGTTGCCCATCAGGTTCACGCTGTCGGTCAGGTCCTTCCAGGTACCGCCGATGCCAGGCACCACCGCGAGCCCGCCGAGCTTGCCCTCGGTGCCCACCTCGCGCGCCACCCGCGTCACCTCCGACGAGAACGCGCGCAGCTGATCCACCATCGTGTTGATGGTGTCCTTCAGCTCCAGGATCTCGCCCTTCACGTCGACGGTGATCTTGCGCGTCAGGTCGCCGCGGGCGACAGCGGTCGTCACCTCGGCGATGTTGCGCACCTGGCTCGTCAGGTTGCTCGCCATCGAGTTCACGCTGTCGGTCAGGTCCTTCCAGGTGCCGCCCACGCCGAGCACCACCGCCTGCCCGCCGAGCCGCCCCTCGGTGCCCACCTCGCGCGCTACGCGGGTGACCTCGAGCGAGAAGGTGCGCAGCTGATCCACCATGGTGTTGATGGTGTCTTTCAGCTGCAAGATCTCGCCGCGCACGTCGACCGTGATCTTCTTCGACAGGTCACCGCTGGCGACGGCGGTCGTCACGTCGGCGATGTTGCGCACCTGGGCCGTCAGGTTGCTCGCCATCGAGTTGACGTTGTCGGTCAGGTCTTTCCAGGTGCCGGCGACCCCCTTCACTTCGGCTTGCCCGCCGAGCTTGCCCTCGCTGCCCACCTCGCGCGCCACGCGCGTCACCTCGGAGGCGAACGAGCCGAGCTGCTCGACCATGCCGTTCACCGTCTTCGCGGTGCGGAGGAACTCGCCCTGCAGCGCGCGGCCCTCCACCTCGAGCGCCATCGTCTGCGTCAGGTCGCCCTTCGCGACCGCGCCGATCACGCGCGACGTCTCGATCGTCGGCTGGATCAGGTCGCTCACCAGGGTGTTGACCGACTCCACGCTCGCGGCCCAGCCCCCCACGGCGCTGCTCACGACCGCGCGCTGGGTGACCTTGCCCTCCTTGCCCACCGCCATGCTCACGCGATCGAACTCCTGCGCCATGCGCTGGCTCAGCTCGATCACCTCGTTCAGCGTGTCGGCTATCTTCCCCGAGAGGCCCGTGTGCTCCACGGGCATGCGAGCCGAGAAGTCGCCCTTCTTGAAGGCGGTGAGCACCGTCAAGAGTTGCCGGTTATCCAGCGCATCGCCGATCGCTTCGACTTGCATCGCCTCTCCCTTCGCCCCCAGCCCCTCCTGGCGGCCCCCACGTTGCAGCCCCGTCGACCCGACGACGGCACAGCCGGAAGTGGCGACGACGAGTCAGGTTTCGTCGTTAAGGGCGAAATGCAACAGGTGTGGCGACACACATGCTGGGTCGCTCGACGTGGACGGAGCACAGACCAACGCACGGCGGCACCCGCATCCCCAGCGCGTCCGGCGGAACCGGGATACTGAGCCCCTGCTCCCCCCACCCCAATAGATTGGGTTGACAGCTGATCAGTACCCCTATACCTTGGGGTCCACGTTGGTGCTCTGAGCATCGGCTCAGGGCTGAAAAGGGAACCTGGTGAAATTCCAGGGCTGCCCCGCAGCGGTCAGCGAGAACGACCCCCACCTCATGCACTGGTCATCCGTCGGGTGAGAGCACCCGAATGATGGCTGGGAAGCGGTGGGCAGTAGGCGCCCGGCGAATGCCGGTTTGCTCGTGAGCCCGAAGACCTGCCAGCGCCCGACGGCGGGAGAAATCCGTCATCGGTTCGACCTGGGTGCTTCGCGGGAGGCCGGAAGGTTTCGCGAGCAATGAGCTGAGCTGCGGCTGTGCCGGCGCTCATGCGCGCGAACCCGACCGCTCGTCGAGGAGCACCCGGCTGCCCGTGGGAGGCGAGAGGTCGGTGTGCGAGCGCTCTGCATTCAACGTCAGCGCTGCTCGTTGACGTCGATGGTTGGCGCCCGCGCCGCCGTGTGCGCGCACGTCGGCTCTCTCCTCTCCTCGGTTGGCATCACCCCGAAACGTGGCAACGGCCCGAGCCGGCGTTGTCGATGATCCGTTCGAGGCCCACCTCATTCAGCCAGGAGAAGTCATGCAAGTCGAGCTCTCGAGCAACCCCCTCTCGAGTCATTCTGCCGCCCTACGATCGCCAGCGCGCCCAGAGCCGAGGAGCACAGCGGAGACCGAGTCTGACACGACGATGCGCGTGACCAAGCGCAATGGCGCCTCGGAGCAGGTCGACGTGAACAAGATCGTGCGAGCGGTGGGCCGTTGCGCGCTGGGCTTGCCGCATGTCGACGCGTTGCGGGTGGCGACCAAGACGATCAGCGGCCTGTACGACGGGGCGACCACGCGCGAGCTCGATCAACTCTCGATCCAGACGGCGGCCTCTCTCATCGCCGAGCAACCCGAGTACGGCAAGCTCGCCGCGCGCCTGCTCGCGACGTACATCGACAAGGAGGTGCAGAACCAGGAGATCCACGCCTTCTCCCAGTCGGTGGCCACGGGCCACGCGCTCGGGCTGCACGCGGAGCGCCTGAAGGTGTTCGTGGGGAAGAACGCGCGGAAGCTGAACGACGCCGTCGTGCCGCTGCGCGACCGCGAGTTCGAGTATTTCGGGCTGCGCACGCTGTACGATCGCTATCTCCTGCGCCACCCGGAGACGCGGCGAGTGATCGAGACGCCGCAGCAGTTCTTCCTGCGCGTCGCCTGCGCGCTGTCGGAGACGGCGCACGAGGCGATCGAGCTCTACGCCCTGTTCTCGTCGCTCGACTATTTGCCGAGCTCGCCCACGCTCTTCAACGCCGGCACCCAGCACGAGCAGCTCTCGAGCTGCTTCCTGCTCGACTCGCCGGATGACCACCTCGAGCAGATCTACCAGCGCTACACCGACGTGGCCCTGCTCTCGAAATTCTCCGGCGGCATCGGCCTCGCCTACCACCGAGTGCGCTCGCGCGGCTCGCTGATCAGCGCCACCAACGGGCTCTCGAACGGCATCGTGCCCTGGCTGAAGACGCTCGACGCCTCGGTCGCCGCCGTGAATCAGGGCGGCAAGCGCAAGGGCGCCTGCGCCGTGTACCTCGAGCCGTGGCACGCCGACATCGAGGCGTTCCTCGAGCTCCGCGATAACACGGGAGACGAGCAGAGCCGCACCCACAACCTGAACCTGGCCAACTGGGTGCCCGATCTGTTCATGCGGCGCGTGGAGGAGAACGGCACCTGGAGCCTGTTCGACCCGAAGCTCACGCCGGAGCTGCCCGACCTGTACGGGCCCGAGTTCGAGCAGGCTTACGAGCGCGCAGAGCATGCTGGCCTGGCCGCGAAGACGATGCCGGCGCGCGACCTCTACGCGCGCATGATGCGCACGCTGGCGCAGACCGGCAACGGCTGGATGACCTTCAAGGACAAGAGCAACCGCGCCTGCAACCAGACCGCGCTCCCGGGGCGCACGGTGCACCTCTCGAACCTGTGCACCGAGATCCTCGAGGTGACGTCGAACGCGGAGACGGCCGTGTGCAACCTCGGCTCGCTCAACCTCGCTCGCCACACGCTGGTGCGCGACGACGGCAGCGTCGACATCGATTTCGAGAAGCTGGCCCGCACCGTGCGCGTGGCGATTCGCCAGCTCGATCGCGTGATCGACCTGAACTACTACCCGATCCCGACCGCGAGCGCCTCGAACCAGCGCTGGCGCCCGGTGGGCCTGGGCGTGATGGGCCTGCAAGACGTGTTCTTCCAGATGCGGGTGCCGTTTGACGCCGAGCCGGCGCGCGCTCTCTCTAGGAAGGTCGCCGAAGAGATCTACTTCCACGCGCTCGACACCTCCACCGAGCTAGCCGCCCAGAAGGGCGCGCACCCGAGCTTCGCGGAGACCCGCGCCGCGCGCGGCGAGCTGCAGTTCGACGCCTGGGATGTGGTGCCAGAAAATCAGGAGCGCTGGACGGCGCTGCGCGAGCGCGTGCGCCGGCAGGGGCTGCGCAACTCGCTCTCGATCGCGATCGCGCCCACGGCGACGATAGCGTCGATCGCCGGCTGCTACGAGTGCATCGAGCCTCAGGTGTCAAACCTGTTCAAGCGGGAGACGCTCTCTGGAGATTTCCTGCAGGTCAACCGCTACCTGGTGGGTGAGCTGCGCGAGCGGGGGCTCTGGAACGAGGCCATGCGCTCGCGGCTGAAGCTGGCGGAGGGCTCGGTGCAGCAGCTCGACGAGCTGCCCGACGAGGTGCGCGCCGTCTATCGCACCGCGTGGGAGCTACCGATGCGGTCGCTGATCGACATGGCGGCCGAGCGGGGGGCGTTCATCGACCAGAGCCAGTCGCTCAATCTATTCATCGAGAACCCGAGCATCGGGCAGCTGTCGAGCATGTACTTCCACGCCTGGAAGCGCGGGCTGAAGACGACATATTATCTGCGCTCGCGCCCGGCGACGCGCATCGCGAAGACGACGGTAGCTCCCGCCGGCGAGGGCGTGGCGCGGACGAAAGACGCCGCCGCGATCGCCTGCTCGCTCGAGAGCCCCGAGAGCTGCGAGGCGTGCCAATGAACCCGGCTGCAATGAACCCAGCTGCAATGAGGGCCGAGCGCCCCGCGCGCCTGCTCGACCCCGGCATGTCCCTCACGCTGCGGCCGATGCGCTACCCGAGCTTCTTCGAGATGTACCGGGCAGCGATCAAGAACACCTGGACGGTGGAGGAGGTCGACTTCTCCACCGACGTGGGCGACCTCGCCAGGATGACGCCGGCCGAGCGCCACCTGATCGAGCGCCTCGTCGCCTTCTTCGCCACGGGCGACTCCATCGTCGCCAACAACCTGGTGCTCAACCTGTACAAGCACATCAACGCGCCGGAGGCGCGGCTGTACCTCTCGCGCCAGCTCTACGAAGAGGCCTTGCACGTCCAGTTCTACCTGACGCTGCTCGACACCTACCTGCCTGACCCGAAGCAACGCTTCGTCGCCTTCGCCGCCGTGGAGAACATCCCGTCGGTGCGGCGCAAGGCCGAGTTCTGCTTCAAGTGGATGGACACGGTGCAGGGGCTGAATCGCCTCGAGACGGCCGCCCAGCGCCGGCAGTTCCTGTCGAACCTGATCTGCTTCGCGGCGTGCGTCGAGGGCCTGTTCTTCTTCGCGGCGTTCGCCTACGTCTATTTCCTGCGCTCGCGCGGCCTGTTGCACGGCCTCGCCGGCGGCACCAGCTGGGTGTTCCGCGACGAGAGCGCGCACATGGCGTTCGCCTTCGAGGTGATCGAGCAGGTGCGGCGCGAGGAGCCGGAGCTGTTTGACGCCGAGCTCGAGTCGAGCGTGCGCGAGATGATGCACGAGGCCGTGGAGTGCGAGACGGCGTTCGCGGCAGACCTGCTCGGCGCCGGCATCCCCGGGCTGTCGCTGCGCGAAGTGCGCCAGTACCTCGAGTACGTGGCTGACCAGCGGCTGGTGACGCTCGGCCTGGGCAAGAGCTACGGCGTGCGAAACCCCCTCTCGTTCATGGAGCTGCAAGACGTGCAGGAGCTCGCCAACTTCTTCGAGCGCCGCGTGTCGGCGTACCAGGTGGGGGTGAGCGGCGAGGTCGCGTTCGACGCGGCGTTCTGAGTCGCAACGATGGCCCCGTGCGCCCGACAGGTGGCTGCCGGGCGCGGGCATCGGCTCACAGCCCGCTGACCGTGCACTCGCCTTCGCCGCGGAAGTGTCCGACGGTGCGGGCGAGCGAGGTGACGAACGACCCGAAATTGACGGCGCCGAGGCCCGAGGGGTCGTACAGGCGCACGTCGAGCGGCGTCGCGGCGAGCTCGCCCAGGGTGACGTCGCCGTCGTCGTCGGCGTCGGCGGCGGCGAGCGCGTCGAAGCGGAGCGACGTCGGGATGCTGGGATCAGGCGAGGCCTGGAGGCGATCGTAGAAGAGGTGATCGCCGTGCGTGGTGAGCTCCGCGGTGAGGCTGCCGTTGTTGGTGACGATGACGCCCGCCTCCTCGCGACCGTCTTGCTCGGACTCGCACTCGTAGTAGCGCGTGCCGATGGCGAAGCCCCAGGCGAAGCGCTTCTCGACGCCGTCCTTGGTGGCCGTCCCCGAGGCGTACAGGCTGTAGCCCCCCGCCAGCATCATGGCCCTGTCGGCCTCGGGCACGCCGTCGCCGAGCGCGGCGCTCGCCGTCACCGGCGCGATCTCGTAGCTGACCCGATCCCACGCCTTCGCGGGCACGTCGGCGAACTCGACGATCGTCTTCACGCCGGGCAGCGTGTTGTCGAACAGCGTCGCGGTCTGCATCGACGCGGCCATGTCTCCCGAGGCGTCGGCGACGACGATGTTCTGAAAATTGACCAGGAACTTGTCGTAGCTCACGGTCCAGCCGTCGACGAAGCCCGAGCCGTCACCCGGGTCGGTGGGGATCGCCTCTTCGATGTACTCTTCACCCCAGGTCGTGAACGACAGGGTGCCGGTGCCGCCGGATCCCGTCGGATCCGAGCTGCCACAGGCGGCGCTGGAGAGGGCGAGGGCGCACGTCGCAATAGCGAGAGGTCGTGGTTCGAGCATGGTCTTGGTCCTCCTCGAAGAGGCGGGAGACGCTCGCGGTCGAGCGGGCGCGACTTTCAGAGCGCCGAGAACGAGAACTTGTAGGCCGACAGCTGCGCGAGCCCGAGCGCGAAGGCGATCTTTGGCTGCGAGTCGGCGGGGAACTGCACGGGCGCATCGCCGGCAGGGGGCGCGAGCTCTGCGAAGTCGACCAGATCGAACCACACCTTCGGGTTGATCTGCACCGTGACGCGCCCGGTCTGTGCGACGTCGAGCTCCGAGAACTCGCAGCCGTCGATGTAGCCGTCGGCCGCAGTGCGCTCGATATCGCCGAGCTCGGCGGTCGCCAGGAAGCGCAGGGGCGGCACTCCCTCGCGCTGCGCGATACCCTCGGCGATCGCCGCGTGCGATTCCATGGCGCTCGCCATCGGCCCCTCCGGCGGAGCGGTGAAGCTGAAGCTCGCCGAACGGTAGACACCCGTGACCCCGTCCCCCGCCGGCAGCTCGGCGGCGCCGGCGAGCAGGTCGATGCTCCAGGAATCGAGCATCTGCCCGAGCGCGTCGCCCGCCTTGTAGTGCCCGGGATGAGCGAACGCCTGGCTCAGCCCGAGCGCTTCGAGCGGTGAAGGCCACCCGCGCGCGCGCCGCGCGGCACGCTGCGGCCCTGCGCGCAGCCCGTCCGGAGCGACCCGAGGAGCGCCCTGCTGCGGACCGAGCTGCACCACGGGTGGGGCGCCGTCGAAGTAATAGAACGGCCCGGTCGAGATCAGCACTCGCGACAGCGATACGTCCCACCCCATCGCGGTGGTGAACGACTGCGCGTCGGGGGCGAGCTCGACGCGCGTGTCGAGGGCGACGCGGTCGCCCCCGGTTTCGCCGGAGCTACAGGCCTCGATGCTCAGCGCCGCCCCGAGGGCGGTCGCGCTCGCGAACACCGAGAGCAAGGTGACGCCAGCGGCCCGGCGCGTGGCGCGTGCGGCGGCGTGCAAGTATCGAAATTGAGACATAACCGGCTCCTGACAAACGACACTCCCGAACCACACTTCGAACGACTCCGACGAACGACCCCGTCGACACCTGTGACGGTGCCCGTTGAAGGACGAAACTCTCGTCGCGCTCGTCCCTGCGAGGAGGGCGCCGGCGATCTGGGCGAAGGGTTCCCTGCGTCCGGAGGTGTCGCCGGTATTACTATCGGCTTAATTTATCCTACGCAATGGCGATGCCGTGCACCCAGGGCTCTCTCGCGTGCGGTGGCCCAAAAACAACAGATTCGACATATATCCGCCATCCCCGCTCGATCGCGAAAGCACGAGGAGGCCCCCTCGACGGGTGGCCGACCAGTGGCCCTGGGACCCCTTCTCGCAGCGTGTCTTCCTCGCGGTGCCCCGCGCTTTTCACTCGCGGCCCCATGCACGGCAGGCAGCAGACGTTGGACTCGATACGACTACGAGCGACTCGTCGAGGTGGATCACCGGATCGAGCGATGACTCTGGCGCGCGCCGGGTAACGCGAACGCGACTCGACGAGCTCGATCCGAGACCGCACATCGAGTCGTATGGGGCCCGTGTTCTCGCGGTCTGCTTCGATGAGCGAGGCCCCGGAGCGTCCGAAGAACCAAGCGCCATGCCGCTCTCACGCGAAGAGCGAGAGTTCCCCGTCCTCTACCAATCCCCGTTGTTGCACCGTGCAACGCATGGCCGAGCTCGACTGCGCCCTCGCGCAGAGAGTCCATCTCCAACGCGGCGCTCCCCCGACTCGGGCCTTCACGCATCTAAACTGAGGACTTGACGAAAGTTGCTCGTACGCCGCTCTGCGCCAACAAGAGATCGGAGCCCCGCTGCGCACGAGTTGGCCAAGTTTAGCCGTGATTGCCGTTGAGGCGGCCTCCGGGTGGTTTGTTGCGACTCCTGCACCGCAATTGGCCACTAACGCGCATGTGGGTCTTCTTGTCCGAGCTTCTGCGGCTTTCGTCCCACCATGGTACACCTCGTGCAACTCGGCATTGCCGCGCCGCGGCATGCGCGGGCGCTGCGTGTCTGCTGGGTACCCTGGGGGCGTGCATCGAGCAGGGTCCGCTGTTCACCGACGACGTCGGCATCGACGCAGGCACCGCGCCGCCTCTGCTCGGTGCTGGGGGCAGCGGCGGTGGGGGCGAGCCTGCGTCGGTGCCTCCGGGCAGCAGCGAGGAGGTGCCGCGAGACGCGGGTCTCCTGCCCCCCAACGAGGGGTCGCCGACGCCGGGAGGCCCTGCTGCGCCGCCGGCGTGCGAGAGCATCGATAGCGGGGCGAGCGCGGGCTGCGAGCAGACCCCGCCCGGCGAGGACTCGCCCGGCGAGGTGAGTCCTTGCGACGACTGCCTCGCCGGCGTGTGCCCCGCGGTGCTCGAGCGCTGCGACGACACTCCGGGCTGCGGCGCGATCGTCGCCTGTGCGCGCAGCAACGGCTGCGAGCAGGACGAGTGCTATTGCGGCACGGTCAACCTGCTATTGTGCACGACCACGGGGCAAGCCAACGGACCCTGCCGCGACGTCATGCTGGCGGCGCCCGGTGGGCACGCGCCCACCTTCGTCGATCAGAACGCTGGCCCCGCTTCCCTCGCGGCGAGCGGGGTGGGCGAGTGCCGGGTCACGAGCGACGAATGCCGCACGGTGTGCGGCGACTGAACGAGGAAGCTCAGGAGGCGGCGTCGAAGCCCGCGATGGGCATCTCGGCGATGATGGTCAGCATCTCGCCGTCGAGGCGAAAGTCGACCTGCAGCTCACCCTCGGCCCGGATCCGGGCGAGGCCCAGGCCCGATACGCCCACCTCGTGCGTCGGCGCCACCGCGAGGATGAGCTGGTCGTAGAATGCGACGGGGTCCTTGGAGTCGCGGATCTCGGTCAGCAGCTCCACGGCCCGCTCGATATGCCGTTCCGGCGCACTGTTGGTGGTCTCGACGATCAGGTAAAGCCCCGAGTGCCTCTGCTCGAGCGAGACATCGACGCGAGCCCCCTGCCGCTGGCCGTACTTGACGACGTTCTCCGTCAGCTCCGCCACCGCGATGCGCACCCGCGACGCGGTGTCCAGATCGCGCACGGTGAGCTGCGAGAACTCGGTGAGCCAGGCTATCGTGTTCTGAACGAACGAGTTGGGCGGGCTCGGCGTCATCGTCACGAAGGCGTGGGCGATCCTCCGCGTCGCGGTGACGCCTGGAGACTGCGGCTCGAGCATCCAAGCAGAGAACGGCGCCCGTGTGGTGCTCCTTGAACGCCGGTGAAACGGTCTCTCGGCGCCCGCATCACCCCGACGGGGGGCTCCGGTGGACGGCTCGCGCGCCCGGACAGCGGCGGCCCCTTCACGACATTCGCCCCCTGAACGCACCGCGCCGCCGGTCGTAGCCAGAGAAAGAGCGACCGAGCCGCGCCACTCATCATGCCCGGATCCATGCGAGCCAACCCCTCCACCCCGCGCATCGCGCTGATCGTCAATTACCTCGATCGCTCCTACCAGATCCGCTTCCGGAGCGCGTTCGAGACCGCAGCGCAGGCGCGAGGCGTGGAGCTGGTGGTCGCGGTGGGGCGCGAGCTCGACCACGCCATCGCGCACGAGCGCGCGCTGAACCGCATCTACGACTGGCTCAGCACGGACAGCGTGGACGGCGTCGCCGTGATGGCAGGCATCATCTCCAACTTTACGGGACTCGACGGCGTGCAGCGTCTGTGCCGGTCGCTCGCGCCGCTCCCGCACTGCAGCATCGGGCTGCGGATGCCTGGCGTGCCGTCCATCGTGCTCGATAACCGGGCGGCGATGAGAGCCGCGGCGATGCATCTGGTCGTGGAGCACGGGTGCCGGCGCCTCGCGTACGTCGGCGGCCCCGACTACAACGAGGAGGCTCGCGAGCGCTTGCTCGGTTATCGCGACGCGCTGGAGGGCGCCGGCATCCCCTTCGACGAGAGCCGCGTCGCGTTCGGGCATTTCACCCGGGAGACGGGCCACGCCGCGCTCGCCGAGCTATACGCGCGCGACCCGTCCATCGACGGTGTGGCGGTGGCGAACGACGACATGGCCATCGGAGCGCTCGACGCCCTGGTCGAGCGCGGCCGCCGCGTCCCCGAAGACGTGAAGATGGTCGGCTTCGACGACGTTCCCGTGGCGCGCCTCGCCCGACGCTCGCTGACCACGATAGCCCAGCCCATCGACGAGATGGCGGCGATGGCGCTCGACGGCTTGCTCGACACGCTGCGCGGCGGCTCGCCTTCCGCGGTCACGAGCGTGCGCATGGGACGCATCGTCACACGCGAGTCGTGCGGCTGCGGCTACGTGCTCTCGGCCCCCAGCACGCGAGCGGTCGCCCCGGACGAACCCGCGTCGGTCTACCTGCGCACCTTCGCCGACGAGACCGAGCAGCGCCTCGCCCAGGACATGGGCGTGCACGTCTGGGAGACGCTGCTGCCCCAGCTCGCGTGGGGCCTGGCGAGCGAGCTCGAGGGCAACCACGGGGCGTTCCTGCGCTGCGTCGAACACGTCGCCGACGCCGCGTCGATGCTGCACTCCGTCGACAGCGTCAGCCGCGCCCTGGTCGAGCTGCGCCGCCGCTGCTACGCCGCCGGCTACCAGGGCACCGCCCATCACCACCTCGAGCGAGCCTGCCTCGAGGCGCAGGCGAAGGCCTCGGCGATGGCGCACCGTGAGCAAGGCCGGCGCGCCATTCGCGTGATGGACGACGCCGCCACTCTGCGCAGCGCCAGCCAAGAACTGGCCATGGTCCTGAGCTCGCCCGCGCTCGCCGAGAGCTTCGAGCAGGCCCTGCGCCGGCTCGGCATCACCACCGGCTACCTCGCGGTCTGCGCCGACGACGAAGCCGAAGCGCTGCGCCCCCTGATCGCGATCGAGTCGGGCAAACCCGTCGACGTCGACGGCGCGGTGTATCCGGCGCGCCAGCTCTTTCCGCGCGGCTTCCCGCGCGCCACCCCCTGGTCGCTCATGCTGCAGCCGCTCACCGTCGAGAACCAGGTGATGGGCCTCGTCGCGTTTGCCAGCCAGACCGAGGCCTTCGTGTGCGAGGCCCTGCGCTCCCAGCTCAGCGCCGCGATCAAGCTCGGGGCGCTGCACGCCCGCGTCGTCTCCGAGACGGCGATGCGCGAGCGGCTCGCGAGCGAGCGGCTGCTCGGCGAGGTCGCCACCGCCCGCCGCATCCAGAGCGCCCTCTGCCCGCGCCAGCTCGGCGTCGCGGGGTTCGAGATCGCTGCCCAGCTCATCGCGGCCGACCAGGTCGGCGGCGACTACTACGACGTCATGCCGACGCCCGACGGCTGCTGGGTGGGCATCGGCGACGTCACCGGGCATGGTCTGCTCGCCGGGCTCATCATGCTGATGATCCAGAGCAGCGCCGGAACCGCCGTGCTCGCCGACCCCGACCAGTCTCCGTCGAACGTGCTCTGCCGCGTCAACACCCTGGTTCAGTCCAACATCCGCGGCCGCCTCGACGCCAGCGAGCACGCCACGCTCACCATCCTGCGCGCCCACGCGGACGGACGCATGGTGATGGCCGGCGCCCACGAAGACGTGATCGTCCATCGCAAGGCCACGGGCGTGTGCGAGCTCATCCCCACCGACGGCGTCTGGGTCGGCATCAGCGCGGATATCCGCTCGGCCACGCGCGATCAGACGTTCCGGCTCGAACCCGGCGACACCGTCGTCCTCTACACCGACGGCTTGATCGAGGCGCGCGACGCCCAGGCGCACGAGTTCGACATCCAGCGCGCTTGCAGCATCATCGCCGGCGCAGCGCCGCACGGCCCCCGCGCCGTGATCGACGCGCTGTTCGCGGGCGTGCGTGCCTGGACACCCGTGCAACAAGACGACGTGACCGTCCTCGCGATGCGCCGGAATGGGTGAGAGGGCGCGGCGAGACTGGCTCGGCGTCTCATTTGGCTTGACCGCTCGCCGAGCCTCAGACTACGAGCGGTCGAGATGTCCGGACGTCATCAGTCCGGGCTGCAAACAGTCGCGCCGGGTGCCCACGGGCATAACAGGGAAGTCAGTGAGAAGCTGACGCGGTCCCGCCACTGTAAGAGGAAGCCAGCCATCTCGAGCCACTCCCGCGCGTCGGCGGGGGGAAGGCGATGGCCAGGCCAGGGCCACCTCGGCGCCTGCACCTCGAGCCAGGAGACCTACCCCGCGCGTTTCGCCCTCTATCCGCGGGAGACGGACTGGTGGTGCTCAGCCATAACGAGCGGTTCGTCTGCACAGTATTCAGCGTTGGGATCGCGTTCGGAGCGCTGACGGCAGCGTCGCCGCTGGCGGCGCAATCGCCCGCGGCGCCCGGCGAACCCGTGTCGAACGCGTCGCCGCAGCCCGCCGAGATCATGGTGGTGGCGCGGCGAGAGCCGCTCGAGCACGCGCGCGCACGGCCGACGCTGGCCTCGACGGTACTCTCGGGCGAGCGACTGCACCGCGCCGGGCAGAGCGCCGGCGACGTGCTCGCGCGAGTTCCCGGGGTGCAAGTCTCGCGCACCGGCGCCCAGTCTGACATCGCCACCGCCTCCATCCGCGGCTCCGACAGCGCGCAGGTGCCGGTGTACCTGGCCGGCGTTCGGATCAACGACGACGTGAGCGGCAGCGCCGACCTCTCCACCGTGCCGCTCTGGATGATCGAGCGCGTCGAGGTGTATCGGGGCAACGCCCCGGAGGTCGCCGACCGCCTCGGGATGGGCGGGGCCGTGTTCTTCTGGCCGCGGTCGCCGCGCGCCACACGCGCCGGTGCGAGCGCACACGCCGGCTCGTTCGGCGAGCGCGGTGGCTGGCTCGCGTATGAAGCCGGGTCTCCCCGCGCGGGCTCCCTCGTGGCGATCCGTCGCGACCAGGCCGACAACGACTACCCGTTCATCGACGATCGCGGCCAACGCTTCGATCTCGACGAGGCCGAGGTGCGCCGCAGGAACGCCGACTACCGCGCGCACGACGCCTGGGCGATCGGGCGCGTGCAGCTCCTCGGCGACGCGCAGCTGTCGCTCGTGGTCAACGCCTTCGAGCGCGAGCAAGGCCTCACCGGTATGAGCATCATTCCGGCAGAGAGGGCGCGCGGCACGGTGCGGCGCTACCTGGCGGGTGCGGCGCTGCGCCTGCCCTGCTCGCTCGGAGAGCGCTGCCGCATCGAGGCTCGAGCGTCGCTGCTCGCCGCGCGGCTCAGCTTCGACGACCCGTTCATCGAGCTACCCTCGCTGCGCACCCGCTGGCTGCACGACTCGGGCGATCGCGTGAACCTGTCCGCGCGCGGCACCGTCGATGTCTCGAGCGCGGTGCAGCTGGGGGTGAGCGCCGACCAGGCGTTCGACGATCTCGACGTCACGCGCCTCGACAACCTGCCGCGCAGCGCGCGGCGCGCATCGAGCCGCCTGCTCGGCTTCGCCGCCTGGCAAGCGAGCACCGACTTCTCCGTGCATGGCCTGGCGGCGATCGAGTGCCACACCACCGAAGGGCGCGCCGATCGCTTCGGCGTGGCCCTCGATGTGAACGGCGCCCTCTGCAGCACCCTGCAACCATCGGCGCGTCTCGGCGTGAGCCATGCCCTCTCGTCTCGGCTCGAGCTCGTGGCCAACGTCGGGCGCTACGTGCGCGTGCCGACGCTCGGCGAGCTCTTCGGCAGCTCGCCGCTCGTGCAGGGCAGCCCGGGCCTCGGCGTCGAGCGCGGCTACGCGGCTGACGCGGGCGTGCGAGCGGCGCTGACGCTCCCGAGCGGCGTGGGCCAGGTGTCGATCGAGGCGTTCGCCTTCGCGCGCTACGCCTCGGACCTGATCCGCTTTCGTCGCACGGGCTTGAGCTCGGCCGCACCGTTCAACGTCGCCTCGTCACGCATCCTCGGCCTCGAAGCGGCGCTCGGGGGCGAGCTCTTCGAAGCGCTCGCCATCACCGCCACGGCGACCGCGCTCGACCCGCGCGAGACGACCGAAGATCCGGCGCTCGACCCCACCGCCAATGACCTGCTGCCGCTGATGTCGAGGCTCAGCGCGAGCGCGCGCGTCGAAGCCTTCGCGCGGCCTGGTTGGCGCCTGCTGGCGCAGGACCGCTTCGGTGTGGCGGTCGCCTACCTGCACCGGTCGACCCGGTTCGACGACCCCGCCGGGCTCACCGTGTTGCCCGCGCAGAGCATCTTCGACGTGGAGGCGACGAGCTCCCACTTGGGCGCGAGGCTGCTCGCGCGATTCGCCCTGCGCAACGTCTTCGACGCGCGCCAGCTCGACCTGATCGGTCTACCCGTGCCCGGGCGGGCCGCCCATGGCGAGCTCGAGGTCTGGTTTTGAAGGACATCAGCGGATCGGCGCGAGCGCCATCCGAGCTGGCCCCGAGCCCGAGGATGGGCTCGAGGCCGAAGAATGGAAGGAACGGAAGCAATGCGTCGGTTTTGCAAGGTCTGGATGGCGGGTTCGCTCCTCGTCGCCTGTGATGTGGAGAGCCAGGGGGCCTCGAGCGGTGGGCTCTATCTCGAGGCCGGGTCGGCCGATATCCGCGGCTTCGCCGTCGTCGGAGGCGATTTCACTTCGACCACCATCAGCTTGCTCGGCGTCGACGGCCGGGTGCAGAGCAGCGCTTTCATCTCCTCCGCGAGCATGGCTCCGGGCCTTTCTGCGGCGCTCGGCGGGGACGTGGTGCTGCCCAGCACCACGCAACGGGGTGACGAGCTGGTCTTGATCGATCGGCTCCCTGCGTCGGTGCTGAGCTGGGTCAGCCTCGAGACGGCAGAGGTGCGGGCTCAGCTCTCGGTAGCGACGGGCTTCTCGAGCAACCCGCACGACTACGTCCCCTTCTCGCCCACGAAGGCGTTCGTGCCGCGCTTCGAGCCCAACCTCGCGAGCGGCGACGAGGATTTCGACGGCGGCAATGACGTGCTCGTCATCGACCCCTCCGCCGCGACGATCGACGACCGCATCGACCTCACCCCCACCCTCGCGGATGAACCCGCCGGCTTCTACCCGCGCGCCGAGCGCGCGCTGATCGCGGGCGGCAAGCTGCGCGTGCTCGCGGTCGGGCTCAACGCCGACTTCACCGACAGCGTCGACTCGCGCCTGATCACCATCGACCCCGTCACGCATGCCATCGAGTCGGTGCTCGTCCTCGACGGGATGAAGGCCTGCTCGAGCGCTCGACCATCCCCGGATGGAAGCGCGCTCGCCATCGCCTGCAACGGCGCCTTCGGCACCGACCCGGCACAGGGTTTCCCCGACTCGGGCGTCGTCATCGTCGATATCGCCGACGAACTGCTCGAGGCCAGACGCTGGACGGCGGCCGACCTCGGCGTCGGCCCGGTCAACCAAGTCAGCTGGCTCGACCCGACGCATCTCGCGGTATTGACCTTCGGGCGCTTCAACGCTGACGGCACGATGCCCGAAGCGAGCGACGAAGCGCGCACGTTCGATGTCGATAGCGGGACGGTGGGGGAGCCCTGGCTCAGCACCGGGCCATTCAGCCTCGGCGACGTCGCCTGCTCGCTCGAAGATGGCGCGTGCATCGTCGCCGATGCCGAGACAGATGGAGGTGTGGTGCACACGCTCGTGGTCGGACCCGAGGGAGAGGTCCGCTTGACGGGTACGGTCAAGCCCGATGCTGCCGCCGGCTTGCCCCCCAGGTCGATCGGTACCTTCTGATCCGCGGTGTCACGGCCGCGGTGTCACGGCCGCGGTGTCACGGCCGTGGTCAGCTACGCTTCGGCTTTCGAGGCTGCGCCTGACGCGCTTGCTCGACGAAGGCCTTCACGTAGTCGATCTCGACGTCATCCTCGCGCACGCCGAGGAAAATTTGCTTGGCGATCCCCCGACGCCCGAGGCGGACGGGCACGACGGCCATCTTCCCTGCGTACTCCTGCACCAGCCAGCGAGGCAGCGCGGCGACTCCACGCCCGCTGGCCACCATCTGCAACATGATGTCGGTGGTCTCGATCGTCTTGTGCCGCCGGGGTGAGACGCCGGCGGGCATGAGGAACTGGGCGTAGACGTCGAGCCGCTCGATATCCACCGGGTAGGTGATGAGCACCTCGTCCGTCAGCTGCTGAGGCTTGACGTGGGCGACGCCGGCGAGCGCATGGCCGCGGCTCACCACCAGCACCTGCTCGTAGTCGAACACGGGCTCGAAGCGCAGACCGGGTTTGTAGAGCGGATCCGGCGTCACCAGCAGGTCGATCTCGTGGGCGAACAGGGCGCCGATGCCGCCGAACTGGAACCTCTGCTTCACGTCCACGTCGACGTCGGGCCAGCGCGCGAGGTAAGGCGACACCACCTTCAACAGCCACTGGTAGCAGGGGTGACACTCCATGCCGATGCGCAAGGTGCCGCGCTCGCCCGCCGCGAACTGCCGCATGCGCTCCTCCGCCAGCGCCAGCTGTGGCAGCACACGGTTGGCGACCGAGAGCAGGTACCGCCCCGCCTGGGTCGGGCGCAACCTGCGGCCTTCGCGCAGCCAGATCGGCGTCCCGAGCTGGCCTTCGAGCTTGCGAACCGCGTGGCTCAGCGCCGATTGCGTCAGATGGAGCGAGCCGGCGGCGGCGGTCAGCGAGCCCTGGGTGTCGACCTCGCGGATGATGGCGAGGTGCACGCGCTCGAGCACGGCCTCATGAGTCACATTCATGGATCGGTGAGAATTGACCATTATACTTTCATGTCTCTCGCTCGTTATTATCTGCCCGTCAACCTGATGGACGAGAGCACATGACGAAAACGCACAACCTCGGATTTCCCCGGATCGGCGCAAAGCGCGAGCTGAAATTCGCTCTCGAGTCGTACTGGAAAGGCCAGTCGTCGCGCGAGTCGCTGGAGGCGATCGGCGCCGAGCTGCGCCGTCGCCACTGGGCGCAACAAGCCGGCCTCGATCTCGTCCCTGTGGGTGAGTTCAGTTACTACGACCAGGTGCTCGATATGAGCTTCACGCTGGGTAACGTGCCCGAGCGCGTGCGCGGCTTCCACGGTCACGCTCTCGACAACTACTTCCGCGTCGCCCGCGGACGCTCGGCGGCGACGGCCGATGACCACGGCGCGTGTTGCGGCGGTGTCGCCGCCGGCGAGATGACCAAGTGGTTCGATACCAACTACCACTACATCGTGCCGGAGTTCAGCGCCGCGACGGCGTTTTCACTCGACGCCTCGCGTCTTCTGGAGCAGCTGAAGGAAGCCAAGGCGCTCGGCGTCAGCCCCAGGCCGGTGCTCATCGGCCCGGTCACGTACCTCTGGCTGGGCAAGTCCAAGGACGACAGTGACAAGCTCGCGCTGCTGCCTCGCCTGCTCCCGATCTACGCCGAGCTGCTGGCGGCGCTGAGCCAGCAGGGTGTAGAGTGGGTGCAGATCGACGAGCCGATGCTGGTGACCGAGCTCGGCGCCGAGTGGCAGCAAGCTTTCCGCAGCGCGTATGCGATGCTCGCCGCGAGCCCTGTGAAGCTGCTGCTCACCACCTACTTCGGCCAGTTGCTGGAGAACCTACCCCTCGTCTGCAGCCTGCCGGTGAAGGGCATCCACCTGGACGCCATCAACGCCCGCAGCGAAGTCGAACCCCTGATCGCCCAGCTACCCGCAGACCGTGTGCTCTCACTGGGTGTGATCAACGGCCGCAACATCTGGAAGACCGACCTCTCTGCCGTGCTGGACTGGGTCGAGCCCATCGCAAAGAAGCTCGGAGACCGCCTCTGGCTCGCTCCCTCGTGCTCGCTGCTGCACGTGCCCGTCGATCTCGCGAGCGAGGAGAAGCTCCCGGCAGACGTGGCGTCGTCGCTGGCGTTCGCGCTGCAGAAGCTCGACGAGCTCCGGGTGCTGGCCCAGGCGCTGAACGAGGGGCGCCAGGCCGCGGACGCGGCGCTGGTCGCCAACCATTCGGCCATCGCCGCGCGGCGCAGCTCGCCGCGCGTGAACAACCCCGCCGTCAAAGCGGCCATCGCCCAGCTGGACGACAGGCTCGGGCAGCGCAAGAGCCCCTACCCCGAGCGCGCTCCGAAGCAGGCCGCCCTGTTGAAGCTGCCCGCGTTCCCGACGACGACGATCGGCTCGTTTCCGCAGACCGCGGAGATTCGCCGCGCGCGCAGCCAGTTCAAGTCCGGCGAGCTGGCGGCCGATGGCTACCAGACGGCGATGCGGGCCGAGATCGCCCGCAGCGTTCGCGAACAGGAAGAGCTCGGCCTCGATGTTCTCGTGCACGGGGAAGCCGAGCGCAACGACATGGTCGAGTACTTCGGGGAGCAGCTGGACGGCTACGCCTTCAGCCAGTTCGGCTGGGTGCAGTCGTACGGCTCGCGCTGCGTGAAGCCGCCCATTCTGTGGGGTGACATCAGCCGTCCGAAGGCCATGACCGTGGAGTGGATCGCGTACGCCGCCTCGCTCACCCAGAAGCCCATGAAGGGCATGCTGACCGGGCCGGTGACGATCCTGAACTGGTCGTTCGTGCGCGACGACCAGCCCCGCTCGGCCTCTTGCTACCAGCTCGCGCTGGCGATCCGACAGGAGGTGCTCGACCTCGAGAAGGCGGGCGTCCGCGTGATCCAGATCGACGAGGCCGCTCTGCGGGAAGGCCTGCCGCTGCGCAAGTCGCAGTGGAAAGAGTACCTCGACTGGGCCGTGGAGTCTTTCCGGATCACCGCCAACGGCGTGAAGGACGAGACGCAGATCCACACGCACATGTGCTACTCGGAGTTCAACGATATCATCGCCGCCATCGCATCCATGGACGCTGACGTCATCACCATCGAGACCTCCCGATCCGACATGGATCTGCTCGACGCCTTCGACCACTTCAAATACCCGAACGAGATCGGTCCCGGCGTTTACGACATCCACTCACCGAACGTTCCGACGCAGGAGCACATCGTGATGCTGATGAGGAAGGCGGCCGAGCGCATCCCGTTCGAAAGGCTCTGGGTCAACCCCGACTGCGGGCTGAAGACGCGCCAGTGGAGCGAGGTGGTCCCAGCCCTCACCAACCTGGTGTCAGCCGCAAAGACCCTGCGCGCATCGATTTGACTGCTGGTTAGGAACTCTATCGAAAGGACCCTGAATGTTCGATCGCAGCCGCCATACCATCGACGCCATCGACCCCGAGATCGCCGCGGCCATCCAGCAGGAGAACCGCCGCCAGGAGGACCACATCGAGCTGATCGCCTCGGAGAACTACACGTCGCCGGCGGTGATGGCCGCGCAAGGCTCGCAGCTCACCAACAAGTACGCCGAGGGCTATCCCGGCAGGCGCTACTATGGTGGCTGCGAGCACGTCGACGTGGTCGAGCAGCTCGCGATCGACCGGGTCAAGCAGCTGTTCGGGGCCGATGCCGCCAACGTCCAGCCCAACTCGGGCTCACAGGCCAACCAGGCCGTGTTCTTCGCCACGCTGAAGCCCGGCGACACCATCATGGGTATGAGCCTGACCGAGGGCGGCCACCTGACGCACGGCATGGCGCTCAACATGAGCGGCAAGTGGTTCAACGTAGTGAGCTACGGCCTGAACGCCGAGGAAGACATCGACTACCCCGAGCTGGAGCGCCTGGCCCACGAGCGCCGGCCGCGGCTGATCATCGCGGGCGCCTCCGCCTTCTCACGCCGGATCGACTTCGAGCGGATCGCGGGGGTCGCGAAGGCGGTCGGCGCGTACTTCATGGTCGACATGGCGCACTACGCCGGCTTGATCGCGGCGGGCGTCTACCCCAACCCCGTGCCCGTCGCCGACTTCGTCACCACCACCACGCACAAGAGCCTGCGGGGGCCTCGCGGCGGCGTGGTCCTGATGAAGGCCGAACATGAGAAGGCCATCAACTCCGCCATATTTCCGGGCATCCAGGGTGGGCCGCTGATGCACGTGATCGCCGCCAAGGCCGTCGCCTTCCGCGAGGCGCTGGCTCCCGAGTTCAAGCTCTATCAGCAGCAGGTCATCGCGAACGCCGCCGCGCTGGCAGAGGCGCTGACCGAGCGCCACCTGCGCATCGTCTCGGGCCGCACCGAGAGCCACCTGATGCTCGTCGACCTGCGCGCCAAGCGCATCACGGGCAAGGCGGCCGAGAAGGTGCTGGGCGCAGCGCACATCACCGTCAACAAGAACGCCATCCCGAACGACCCCGAGAAGCCGTTCGTGACGTCTGGCATCCGCCTCGGCTCACCCGCGATGACGACGCGCGGCTTCCGGGAGGAAGAAGCGCGCGGAGTGGGTCACCTGATCGCCGATGTGCTGGAGCACCCCGAAGACGCACAGCGCATTGCACAGGTTCGCGAGCAGGTCGCTGCGCTGGCGCGGCGGTTCCCGGTCTACGGCTGAGCGCTGCCAGCCCGGTGCAGAGCGCCGAGCCTCCGGCGACTCGTGGCCTCGCTCGCGATGCGTCGGGCGGCGGAGCACTGGCCCACGGGCCCGCCGACGAGCGGTCGTAATTCCGACAAATTTTTGCAAGCTCGCGAGAAGCGCTCGACCTGTTCGCGCCCACGCACGCGAAACGCCAGCAGGTAGAGCTCGGCCCCGAGAGCGACACGGCGAGGCGCGCGCTCCGAGCTTCACGATTCTGCATCTACATACGCGTTACGAAAAACTAGCGTGTGGGATACGGTGCCACGCCGTATGAGCCAGAGCTCGAACGAAGTTTGGGATGAATCGCGGCAGGCGGCCTTGATCGTTCAAATTCTGAGCGGCGAGCTGAGCCTCGGGGAGGCATGCAGGCTTCATGCGCTGTCGGTAGAAGCGGTGCGCAGCTGGGTGCCACTCTATCGGCATCAAACGCTACGAGCGCTCGACGAGAAGTTGCTCGCGAGCTTGCTGATCGAGAACGTGAACCAGAACGGCCTGGGGAACGCCGCGTATACGGGCAGCCTCACCGACATTCCCATCGCCGACTTGCTGCAGACCTGCGAGATGGGCCGCAAGGACGCCGTGATCACCATCACGCGAGGCAGCGAGCGCAGCTCCATCTGGTGCGACGGCGGCGTCATCGTGGACGCCGAGAGCGGCCTGCTGCGCGGCGAAGCAGCGGCGTACCGAATCCTGGCTTTGGACAACGGGCAGGTCTCGGCAGACTTTCGTTCCGAGGCGCGCCGGCGCACCATCCAGCTTCCCTGCCATGTCCTGCTGATCGAGGCAGCACGGCAAAAGGATGAGTGCGCGCGCCACGTCGCGCAGCTGAATGGACTGCAATCCATCTTTCTTCCGGCGCCGGGCGCTTGGGCGTCCGATACGACGCTGGCCGAGCGCCAGGTGATGGCCTTGTGCGACGGTGAGCGAGCCGTGTCAGACGTGCTTGCAGCGAGTGAGCTCTCGGACCTCCAGTCTTCGAGCACGATGGTCAGCCTCGTCGCCCGGAAGTACTTGCTTCGAGACGGCACGTCGCCGCTGCCACCGTCCGTGGTTGCAGGCCGCGGCGCGGATGACTGGGGGAGGCGCAGCAGCATGTATCTGTCCCTTCCCCACCCAGCGCCCAGCGTCAGCCGATCGAAGCGGGGCGCACCACTCTTCGTCGCCCTGGTGTTCGCGCTCGGCGTTCTGCTCTGGTTCGGCTTCGAGACGCTCTAGCGCTTCGCGGGCGACACATTTCAGGGAGGCCCGCTCGTGAGAGCTGGCCTCGAAAGGCCGAGCGAAGGCGAAGCCCAGCGCACATTCCGGATCGGCCGCCGGTTGTCGCACGGCAGCTCTCGAGTCGAATCAGCGCTGCTGTTGACAGCTGCAGGCCGGTCGCTTAGGCCTCCGCATTCACAATTCAACTGCGGCTCGGGTGCCCGATGAGGGCCTTCGAGGGAAGCCGGTGCAAAGCCAGCGCGGTCCCGCCACTGTAAGCAAGTTCGTCGTTCGCGCGGCCACTGGAGGCAACTCCTCGCGAACGAGCGCTCTGGGAAGGAGCGTGCGGCACCGCTGCCGCGACGCTCGAGTTTGGCTGGGCCGGAGAGCAAGACGATGAACATCTGGGCGGCACTCGGACTGGGCTTCATGCTGGGGCTACGCCACGCGACGGATGCAGATCACGTGGTCGCGGTGAGCACCATCGTGACCCGCTCGAAGACGCTGCGCAGCGCCGTGGTCGTAGGAGCCCTGTGGGGGCTCGGGCACACGCTCACGATCCTGCTCGTCGGCGGCGCCATCGTCGTCTTCAACGTGGTCGTGCCTCCGATGGTCGAGACGGCGCTGGAGGGCTGCGTGGCCGCGATGCTGATCGTGCTCGGCGGGCTCAACCTATATGGCGCCCTCATCCAGCGCCACCCGCGCGCGGTCGACGGCGCCCCGTCGCGGTCGCGGCCCGAGCCCGGGCAGTCGCTCAGGCCGCTGTTCGTGGGCATCGTGCACGGGCTCGCGGGATCGGCCGCCATCGCCCTGCTCGTGCTGGCCACCATCGAGAGCGTCGCTGGCGCGCTGCTCTACCTCGCGCTGTTCGGTGTCGGCACCATCGCGGGCATGGCGCTCCTCACCTTCCTCGTCGTCGTGCCGGTCGCCGCCGCCTCCCGGCGCTTCTCGCAGCTGGAGCGCTACCTCGCAGGGTTCACCGGCATCGCCAGCGTCGCCTTCGGCGTGCTGCTGGCCGTGCGCGCGGTTCTCGGGGCCGAGGCTTGACGGCCCATGGCGTGCGATGCACCGTGCTGCCCGCCGCGCCTCCTCCTTACTCCCCTTGGTAAGAGCCCATGCGGGTCCAGCCCCTCCGAACCCATAAGATCACCACCGCCGACCGCGACCTGCTCGCGATCCTCGACGCTCACTTGACGGCTTTCTCCGATGGCAGCGTGCTCGCCATCACCTCGAAGATCGTCGCCCTCGCCGAAGGCAGCGCCGTGCCCGTCGCCGGCACCGACAAGGCGCGTCTCATCGCCGAGCGAGCCGAGCGATACCTGCCCGCCGCCGCCAGCAAGCACAACGTGTCGCTCACCATCACGCGCGGCATGCTGATAGCGACGGCAGGGATCGACGAATCCAATACCGACGGGCACTTCGTCCCCTGGCCCGCCGCCCCCCAGCGCAGCGCCGACACCGTGCGCCGCTACCTCAGCGAGAGATTCGCGGTCACTCGTGCCGGCGTCGTCATCACCGATAGCCGAACCACCCCCCTGCGACTCGGCGTCACCGGCGTCGCGCTCGCGCACAGCGGCTTCCAGGCGCTCAACGACTACGTCGGGGTCAACGACCTGTTCGGGAGGGCCTTGCGGATGACGAAGGTCAACGTGATGGACGCCCTGGCCATGGCGGCGGTGCTGGTGATGGGCGAAGGCAGCGAGCAGACGCCGCTCGCCGTCATCGACGATGTCCCGTTTGTCCAGTTTCAGGCTCGCGACCCGAGCGCTGACGAGCTCGCGCAGTTGCGCGTCACGCCCGAAGACGACCTGTATGCGCCGCTGCTCGAGCGGGTGCCGTGGCAGCGTAACGAGTCGTAACGAGCGCTGATGTTGCCAGGAGCTCGTCGGCTCCGTCGAGCACGGAGCGGCGCACGCGCGCGATCTTTCGCGGTCGCCAGCTGTTCGCGAACGCGCCCAAAAGTGTGAAAGGACGGCGCCGCCAAGGCGCGCTCTGGCTCAGAACGGTTGTGGCGACCCACCTTGGGTCGCCACAACGCGGATGGTTATGTCTGAGGTCCCTTCATCCACGGCCAAGCCGAGCGCGACGTTCCATGATTTCGCTGCGCTCTTGCTCGAGTAAGCGGCATCTGGCGAGGGGTCCGAGCCGTCGGCGTGTGAGCACTCAGGGCCCGCTAGCCCAGACGGGTGTTGACGCCTCCCCGCTTCGCGTCGCGATGGCTACACCTCCGCACCTCGATAGACGACTGCACGCCTGCGAGGAGAGACGCGCAAACCAGGCCTCTAGCACGGGCGAGCGCCACGGATCGCCGTCGGGAGCAAAGTGCTTGGCGAGTTCGAATGCAATGACCAACGGCAATCGTTCGGCGCAGCGAATCGCTTCGGCCTGCTCTGACGACGTACCGGCGCTGTTCATCACCCGCGGTACACCCTGAACGCAGAAGAGCGTCACCAGTGGTGTCATCGTCCCACGAACACGACCATCCGCTATCGTCAGCCCCAGCGGGACCGCGTATGACAGCGCATAAGCCGCAGCGACGTCGATCGCGTCGCGCAGATATGCTTCGCCCGTGCCTGTTGCGTTGCGCTTCGCATCCGCCAGCGCGAATAGAGTCTGGTGGGGTCGAGCCTCGTGCCAGAATTTCAGTACGATGTCTGGCTGCCTGCCGACAGCAACCAATCCCATTGCCCTCGTGCTGTCGTTCAGCTCATCGTCGATCCGGTGGCCACCAGCGGTCGAAAGCAAGCCCTTCGACACGGCGCACCGCCAGTCCCCCGCCCTCAGCTCGATTCCGTGTCGCTTGCACCAGGACCCTTCTACCGGCGTCCAGAATGGCCCCCGCTCACCAATCCGGATGTTCGACGCCGAGCGCACGATAGAAAGCGTGGCCGTCAGCTCGAGGAGGGCATTGGCGTTGCTCATGTCGGAGATGCGGAGTTCCTTCCCCAGCGCGAACAGAGATGCCCGGTCTCGATCCTCGCCGAATGCGCGGCGCCAGAAGCCGAGGACCTCGAGAATCGCCTTAACAGAAAGCTGAGCGCGCCGATCGAGCCGCGCCAGCACACGTGCAGCACCGGCGTTGAAGGGTACTGCGGGCAGTTGCCGATAGCGCGCACAAGCCTCCCGGAGTCGTCGGGCGCGCAGCCCCAACTCCCGTTCACCCATGGCATCGAGGGCTACAGCCCAAGTCCGAGCCAAGCCAATCAATGCAGCCACGCACGCCGAATTGACCTTGGAAAGGGTATCGACAGAGACGAACACATGAGGTCGCATTCCTGGCGAGTTCAGGAACGTCGCTTGCCAGTCGACGTTTCGGTCCGGATATGACCGTCGATCTTTGCGCTTCTGTGGCGTCAGCAGATCGCGCTCCAGCAACTCGATGACAGCGTGCTCGGCGAGGAGGTGGCCAGGATGCACGATGGGCATTCGATCGCGTAGTCGGCGCGCGGCCTCCTCTTCGACGTATCCAGCGAGCCACACCACCAGGCCGCGACGGGTGGGGTCTGGCAACATCTTCGCAAGCCAGCTGGCATGCTCGACGAACAGCTGGGCCTCGAGGTCCACCACGTTCAGCCGTCGTCCGCGGGTTGAGGCTCTCGACGAATGAGCGCCATGAGGTCCGCTTCCATGCCCGATCCCTTGAACTGACGCAGAAGCTCGCCAACCATGTATTCCGGAATACTGATTCGACCGTCGTTATCCCGGTCGATGGCGTTCCCCTCACTGGCCCGGACACGCTCGACGGTGAACTGCTCATCGCGCCCCTCGAGAGTGGTGAGTCGCAAGAGCGGCAAGCTCGTTCCGGCAGCATCACGGAAGCTATCAACGATGAATCGGATGACCTGAATCTGCCTCTCGGGCTCGACCGCCTCGAGCTGTGGGAATACACTCAGCACGAGCCCCATTGCCACATACGACGCCGCCACACCGTGGGTGGTCATGCCCTCGGGAAGCAGAACGACCGCGTGGTCGCCCGCACCCACAGGACCGCGTAGCCCCTCGCCCACGAACCGCATGACGTCCCTGACCGTCGCGAGGCCGATGATTCGCTCGGACACGAGGTCGAGGACGTCGCCGGGATCCTTCTTGGCCGGGTCGCACGCGAAGAGGCGATGGAAGTAGTGGTCCCTGAGATCGTCGAGATCCACCGGGCGCCCCATCATCTTGAGGTTTGCTCGTTGCGTGAACTGGTAGAAGTTGCTCTGGCCTTTCTCGAGTCGCGCCATCTCTTCCTCGATGATCTGCCGAACGACTTCCCACGGCGGTGCCTCCACACGAATGACGTCAAACCGACGCTGAAGCGCGAACGAGAGTTGATGCAGCGTCGCCCGGTCGGCATCGTTCATGGTGCCGACCAAGCGAAACGCCGGGCTGACCTGGTAGTCGCAATACGCATTTGCCTGATCACCGCCTTCCTCTCCCGCGCGCACGGCGGGAACGATCCTCACCGGCGCAAAACGCGGGTTTCCGACGGCGTCGTCTTCGATCTGGTCCTCGAATGGCAGCTCCACGGTGTCATTCGCCAAGACGGAGAAGAGCTCCCCGAAGCACTCGTCAATGTTGGCCCGATTGAACTCGTCGACGACCAGCCAGCGCTCCTGCTCGGCGGCTCGAAGAAACGCACCTGGCACGAACGACAACCCGTGCCCGTCCCGACGGGGAAGGTAGCGCCCAATGAGGTCGCCCGACGTCCAGGCGGGTGACGCGGTCACGAGGAGCGGGCGGCGCCCCGTGGCGATCTGTGCCAACGCGATGGCAAGCTTCGACTTCCCGCAGCCAGGTGGCCCCGTAAAGAGCACGTGTTTGCCTGAGTTTAGGCTTGCGCACGCCGCCTCTATGACGTGCCACGGCAATCGAAGGCGATACGCTTCACGCTCGAGCTCCGAGAGGACCTCGCTGCCATTCAAGTTGACTGCCCGCTGTGGGAAGTACTCCTTCTGTGCTGGTAATCCAAAGGCGTCGGCGGTTGGGACGTCCTCGTGAGCCTCCTGGAAGAGCCATGTGAGCACGCTCCAAATGGCAAATGCGCCAATGGCGCCTCCCCACTTTTCGGCGACGGCACTGTCGTCCAACGGCGGCAGCTCCTGAACCGTCCAGCGCCGGCTCTTCTCGAGGCCGAACTTGGGCCAGCTGCCCTTGACCGTTTCAAGTCGCCAGGCAGGCCTCCCGTGGCGGGTGACGCCACTGTCGTGCGCCGTGCCATCAGAGAACCACACGTGACCCAGGAACTCGAGTCCGCTCGCTCCCCTGGGATTGGGAAGCGTCGACGATACTGCTTCACCTGCGGACCACCTCTTTACGTCCGTGCCTGACGCAAGGCACCAGTCCCGGTACTTTCCGCCGATGCGCAAGCGCAAGTACACTTCGTCGTGGCGCTTGCAGTACGCCTCGACGCGCACGCCCACGTCGCGTGTGGCGGCAGGATGCGCCCAATCGAGGACAAATGTATTGCCGTCCGCTGCTCTACCTCTGACGGCTACTCGTCCATCCTTCCCAGTCACCGTTCTCCACTCGAAGACGGCGAGCTCCTTTCCATCCAACCAGCGAATGGCCTCGGACAGTATTGTGTCTAGCTTCTCCGTCACCAACGTGGCGGGCGTCGGTACGGCTGGATCCACGGGCTGCGGTGCGCGCGAAATCACGACCGTGCTGGAGCTGGGTGCATCTCCGGGCGGCTCGGCGAGCGGAGAACCGACATCCGCAGCGGCTGGAAGGCTGGTCATGTCGAAGTACCGGACAGTCCCCCTACACGGATAAGGTGCCCCTCAGCCGTCACTATCTGTCGAGCCGGGCCACTATTGACTAAGGCTGTGTCGAATGGGGCGTGCTGCGCTCATTCGGTACGCTGCTCGGTACCCGCGTGCCGGGCGTTTCGCCGTGTGGCCTTCTCGGAAGGCCATCGACGCTGCATCGCGGACGTGCAGGTCCCTGCCCGACCGCGCGACGGGCTGGGCCGGTCTGCTCTGAGCCGAGGAGTTCAGTAGTGCCGAGGGTCGCGCCGACGGTGGGGGGATGCCCAATAAAAGGCCGTAGCGATGACCATGCGGACTGCCCCTAAGCCGTCAAAAACCTGCAATAAAATAGCCGACCGGCGCGTCGGGCTCTGGTGTTCTTTTCCGCTCGCGGTGGTGAGATGCCGACTTGTGCGTCGGGCCCTGGTTTGCGACTGTCGCGGTCATGCTGAATGGTCGGCAGCGCGCGTGTTGCACGATGGCGTGGTCTCTGCTCGGAGCCGCTTGCCAGACCGCGCTCGACCTCGACCGTTTTGCTTTCGAGGAGTCTGACGCTGGAACGGTGCGCAGCGCTAATCCGCTGGGGCCAGACCCGAGCTCGAGTCCGACGGCGCCGCCCCAGGAGCGACCCCCGCCCGATCCCGAATCGCAGCCTCCGTCAGGCGAGGATCCCGGTGCGCCGAGCGATGGCGTGCCAGACGCCGCCGTCATCACGCCACCCGATCAGGACGAGGGGGCGCCGCCCATCGAGCGTCCGGTGCTGATCGGTGCCGCAGACGTCGAATCGGCGATCGCCGGGCTCGATCTCGGGAGTGAACGGCGCGGTCTCTGTCAGGACGGCGTGGTGATCGGTGTCTCCTTTCACTACTTTCCGCCGGGGGTCGAGCTCGGCGAGCGCTTGGCGTTCATCGCGCCCATCTGTGGGCGCTTCGGTGGCTCCCCCTCGGCACCGCTGGAGTGGACGCGCGATGACGGCGTCGACCAGTGGCAGTTCTCGGACGTGCTGCTCGGCGAGCCTCCGGTCCTCGCGGCCCCTCAGCTCTACGGCGAGCTCGTATGCCCCGACCGTCTCGCCGTCGTGGGAGCGCGTGGCACGATGGACTTCGTGGAGCCAACCTACAGCATCCGGGACGTGACGCTCGAATGTGCACCGCTCGGCGAAGTCGAGGCTAGCCGTCAGGTGCTCGCCGACCGCAACCGCGCGACCGTCGTCGCAGCCAACGTGCTGCCCTTCCAGGGTTCGGTAGAGTACGCGATCGGCTGCGAGGGCGCCCGAGTCGCCGCAGGGCTGCTCGTCAGCTCAGGCAGCTGGCTCGACGGCTTCGCACTGTCGTGCGCGCCGCTGAGCCGTCCGCGCCTTGCTGGCGACGCCTGCAGCGCGGCGGATGCGTGCCAGAGCGGCGTCTGCGACGCGAGCGGCCGGTGTGCAGCGATCGAGTGAGCGGTTCGAGCAGCGCCTGGTCAGGGCGCAGCCGAGACAGCACGATGGATTGCACGTCGTCGGGCCCGTTGCGAGGGAGCCGAGCAGCGTTCCCTCATAACTTCCGATGTTCTTGCAGCTCGTAGGTCCAGCGCATGGCGCGCGTGCGGGCGGAGAGGTTGAGGCCGCGGACCAGCTTGCCGGGTAGGCCCGCGACCGCGATCGAGGGCTGGGCCTCCGAGAGCCACTGGCGCGCCGTCGCTCGACACCGCTCGATCGAGACCGCCATCATCTCGTTGGGCAATGAGGGGAGCGTCTCCGGCGACAGGCCGCGGCGGATCAGCGACAGCGCCTCGGAGGCGACGGCGTTGTCGCTGGTGAGCGCGGCGACATAGCGGTTGCGCCAGCGCCGCTTGACCTCGTCGAGTTGCTCGGGAGTGAGCGAGTCTGCGAGACCGCGCATGTCTTCGATCACCTGGCGCACGGCTTGCTGGACGCTGTCTTCATGAATCTGGCCCTTCACGTCGAGCACGGTGATGCCGGGGAACGACTCGTTCAGCTCGAAGTGGATGCCGTACGTCGCGCCCATGTGCCGCAGCTCTTGAGCGGAGCCGGCGTCGCGGGCCTCGAGCACCTCGCTCAGCAGCGCGAACGGCGCGTAGTCGGGCGAGCGCGGCGCGGGCCCGGGCAAGCTCATCATCACGACGGGGTCGAACGCTCCCCCGTAGACGATGCCGAGCTCGATGCGGTCGGTCTTCACGGAGGCAGGGTCGATCGACGCGATGTCGAAGGCGCTGCAGCTCGGATCGCGCGGCGCCGCGCTGATGCCACCGAACGCGGCGCGGGCCCACGCCTCAACCCGATCGAAGGGGAGCGAGCCCGACACCACGAGCTCCGAGCCAGCGGGCACCATCACGCAGCGGTGGATGCGGGTGAGCTCCGCCGGGGTCAGCTTGAACAGGCCTCGCGCGTCTGCCTCCGGCGTCGGCACGTCGAGCCCCGGCAACGCGCCGCGGGCGATCTGTGCGAGGTGCCTCGAGCTGCTGGAGTTGGCCTGAATGCGCGTCAGCGAGGCCTGCAGCTGCTCCGTCGTCTCCCTGGCGTCGAAGGCGGGGTGAAAGACGAAGTGACCGAGCAGGCCCAGGGCTGGTTCGGTGGCGCGCCCCAGCACCTGCCAGGAGAAGGTCGTGCCGGTAGCCTGCGTTTCGATGCGGATGGCCTCGTACGCCAGCTGGGGGTTGACCAGTACCGTCTTGTCGTCGACACGGGTGCCCGCGCGCAGCGCTTCAGCCATCACCGCCACACGCCCTTCGCTCCTGTCCGCCGCGGACGGCACCCAGAGCTGAACAGCAGACGTCTCGCTGCCCTCACGAGTCACGACCGTGAGCGAAAGTCCGTTATCGAACGTGACCCTGCGCGCCGCCAGGGGCAGCGACAGGTCACGCTCGGGCGCGACGGGCGGAGGCACCGCCCATTGCGACAGCGCGCTCGTCGCCGTCGCCGGCACCTGGGGTAACGGCGGGGGCGCGCCGGCGCCGCAGGCCGCCAGCGCGAGCACCATCCAGGAACGCTTTCCGATCATCGCACCACCTCCATGTCTCCGTCCTCCGAAGCGCCGATGGAGTAACGTCGCTCCACGCGCAGGGCGCCTTCCAGCGCGAAGCGCCGCTGCTGCACCGGGTCCTTCGTCGTCAGGTGCTGGGCCAGGTCGACGCAGGCCGACGGCGTGCACTCCCGCCGGGCGAGCGCTCGGGCGCGCCAGAGCAAGCCGCTCCGGGCCAGGTCTTCCGACAGCTCGAGCCTCTGACGCTTGGGGACCACGTCGTCTTCGCCCGTCGAGCGCGCGTGATCCTCCACGACCCGCGCCACCAGCGACTCGACCTTCTCGAACTCTTGCCCCGGGGCCACGTCCACGGCCAGATACCAATAGCTGCCGAGCTCGAACTCGACCAACTCCTCGCGCACGCGGTGGGCGAGGCCCGTCTGCTCCATCGCCTCGCCGAGCTGGCCGCGCAGCGAGCTGAAGCGCATCCGCAGCTCGGACACCTTCTCGCCGGGCGCCACGGGCCACATCAGCTCGAGCCTCTCGGTCTTCTGCCGCGTGTGCTGCACGATGCGGCGGCCGCGGAGGTCGCGCCCGGTGACACGCTTCGCCGAAGGCCGCCCTGGCTCGCGGGGCGGCGGGCGCGGCGAGCGCGCCGAAATGCCTCTCGACCAGCGCCTTCGCCGCGCCCACCTCGAACCCCCCGACGAGCACGAGCCGCGTCGCGTCGGTCGTGTAGTGCTCGGCGAAGAACCAGCGCGCGCCGCCCAGCGTCAGCCGCCCGATGCTGTCCGGGCTGGCGAAACGGGAGTGATACGGGTGGTCTGCCGGGTACAGCTCTGCGAACGTCGCCTTCATCAACGCGTAGGCGGGCTCATACCCGAAGCGCGACTCGTGCTCGCGCAGCAGCACCTGCTGCTCGGACAGCCCCTTCTCGTCGGCCAGCGCGTTCAGGCCGATACCCAGCCGACGCGCCTCGATCCAGAGCGCGCGCTCGATCTGCGACGACGGAACCAGCGTGTAGTAATCCGTCGTGTCGAGCGTCGTGGTGGCGTTCAGGTCGGTCGCGCCGATCTCCTCGTAGAGATCCATGGCTGATGGGAACTCCGGCGTGCCGCCGAACGTCAGGTGCTCGACGTAGTGGGCGAGCCCTTCATATCCGGGTGGGTCGTCGCGCGAGCCGACATGGACGGACGACACGACGGCGACCGTCGGCAACGTCCCCTCCCGTACCAGCACCACCTCCACGCCGTTTTTCAGCGTGAAACGATCCGCAGATTCACAACTCGGGCCCAACGCGGCCGCGGGCCGCGGTTCAGCGCAGAGAGCGATCGCCGCGAGCGCAACTCTACCAAAGCATCTCGGCGCAAACCGGAGCCAGGATTCCTTCGTCACCTTTTGCCTCCCAGGCGATCCTCTCGCCAAACTTGCCGCGCCTCGCAAGACGGCAAGCTCGGGCTGAGCGCATTGAGCGGTGAAACCGCTGCGTGCCAGCTGGCGGGGACAGGCGCTGCCACCACCGCCATCTTGCCTGCCCTTCACGCCTGCCCGCGCGACCAGCTCACGAATTGGCCGCCCGCGCTCGCCGCCGCGAGGAGGATGCCGCCGCGCTTCCCCCGGATAGCGCATCGCTGGCTCCCCGACGGCGGCGGATGCTGGCTGCATCGGCAGCGTAGGATCCGATCGAGTGTGAGTCGGCGTGCCGTCGTTGCATATCCACTGGCTGAACACGGCGCAGTGCTGCGCATATTGGCGCTGCCCCGGGTGGCGATGTACGCTTCGGGCGTATGGCTCACAGAGGTTTCGGCGTCGCTGCGATCGGCATCGGAGCGTTCATGGGGCTCGGCATCGCCATGAACCTGGGAGAAGGTTTCGGTGCTGCCGCCTACCTGCTGGCGTTCGCTCTCTGCGCCGTGTTGCCAGTCGGCTTGGGCGTGGCGCTGCTGCGGGGGAATGGCCAGCGCCGCCGTCTCACGACGCGCGCCGAGCACGCCGCGACGGCGGAGCTGCTGCGGTTGGCGGAGCAGCGCGGCGGAAGCCTGACCGTGGCCGAGGTGATGGCGGAGCTCGATCTATCCAAGGACGAGGCCGAGGGCGGCCTCGAGCGGCTTTGCCGGCAGGGGCTCGCCGAGTATCGCGTGTCGCACGAGGGCGTGATG
>Ga0247763_1000194_pt1 | contig 32953 bp, 33 predicted proteins | sample UWRJL141409B4_FD_179926 | JGI IMG/M metagenome (GOLD analysis project Ga0247763, IMG submission 179926) | Plant litter microbial communities from Arlington Agricultural Research Station in Wisconsin, United States - UWRJ-L141-409B-4 | ecosystem: Environmental > Terrestrial > Plant litter >... | reverse complement strand
TACCAGCCTGCGCAGGGGGTGGCGAACAATGGGGACTTGCTGTTGTAATATGAGCAGGACATGATCAAATGGATATATTCACAATGTACATACGAATAATAGCATCGATAAAATGACGACGATGGTTCAAATGAAAATCTCCCAAGATTCGTGACTCCAGCGCCCCATGATACTAGCTAGTCCAGCCAACGCCGTCAGCCATGGGATAGCTACACCAGATCGCTATCCAAGTGCCTACCTTACGCCATCTGCATGTTTACAGACTGGAAAGCTCAATTTTATTCCTGTGAACATCATGCATGCTCGGCTTCCAAATTGCTGGGGATATCTGCATAGATGGGTTCTACCACGCTACCTCGTCAGGGGATTTCACGTGTGACAACGAAAGCAGCCACAAATGGAAGCATGAACAGGTAACACAGGAGAAGAAGCTGTGAGATTGCAAGCCGGACATAGTGGTACTGTCACTCAGCAGAAACTGTTTGTTAGGCTCCTGCAGGAGATTGTACAACATGATGAGCAGGAACCCGGTGTGATATGTCGCCATTGTCTGTTTTCTCGTCTCTGCCCCATTCTAGAGACTTCCATCTCCATTTATCCCACGAAACCGAGATCGAGTCTGCTTCCGGAAAGCGGAAATTTGAGGGAGGCCGCAAGCTGCTGTGTGGGTCCAGAGGCACGAGGAGGGAAGAAAGCCATTGAGGTACACGGGACATTGTCCAGGCAGTCCGACTTGCCAGCTGAAGATGGGACGAAATACAGCACACACAACTCACAGCCAGAGCAATTTCACAAAATCCTGGGCTGTGGCGCCTGGCAAATTTCGAGCGCAACCTGCTTTACCTGCTTGCTCAACGCTCCACCCTCTCCTCCTTTCTCTTCTTCCTTCCTCGACCAAACCACTCTCGGTTGACCCACGCTCTTTCCGCTCACAGCACAAATTCGAATGCAACAAACACCACCACAGCAAGCAGATTCTACATTCGCATTCAAGGATTCATCCTAGAAAGTAAGTCAAGAATTCTTTGCTCTGCACAATCTGGTCGCCTTTTCCGCTGGTGTTAGCGCAAGCCGGGCCACCAAGCCCCTCTGCGAGACGAGCGCTCGCAAGAAGGCAAAGTAGGCGCTGGGGATTTCACCCTGGTCTGCTTGCGATCTGGATCACTGGCCATGCTTCCCAGCTGCTTGTGTTACTATCACCTTTCCCTCGTTTGCCGTAGCAACCTCCAAGCGCGCGCCCAAGTTGTTTTGCCTCTCTTCGCGTCTTCACCAAGCAGAACCACAATCTCAGACCTTGCGCCATCTTACTAATTAGGAGTAGACCAGCCTATAACTTCTCAAGAATCCCCAGCCATCTCACAAGATGCTTCTCAAGTCGTTCACCGTGTCCGCCATGGCGGCCGCCTTCGGTGTTGCCACCGCGTTGAACCTCGCAGGCCGCGATGTCCCGACCAGTGTCATCGGTCAAGATACTCCCCAGGCTCAGGGCTTGTCGACTTTCACCACGACCACCACGGTCATTGGCACGACTTTTGTTACCATCGACGTTGCTTCGACCGATGTTGTCACAACCACTTGTGACTCGACCACTTCCGCGAGCGTCAACAGCACCTCTGAGGTTGACGCAATTATGGCGTCCATGACTCCCCTTTCGGTCGCCTCAACCGAGGTTACCACAACCACTTGTGACCCGACCACTTCCGCGAGCGTCAACAGCACCTCTGAGGTTGACGCGATGACAGCGTCCCTGACTCCTCTTTCGGTCACCTCAGCCGACAATGCCACTGTGGCCCCTATCACCAAGACTCAAACCCTGACCATCACCAGCGGCACCCTGAAGCTCACGACACTGGTCACCATCAACGGTGGTAACTTCACTGCTACTGCAGCTCCGGTATCTTCGCAGACCAGTTCCGCCGTTACCGATTCACTCAGCGATGAGGGTTACTCTGCTTCTATCACTGGCTCGGCCTCGAGCTTCACCCAGACTCAGGCGAGCGCCTCGCAGTCAAGCAAGACCAACAACAGTGCTACAGCGCCCACCGACCCCACGGCGACAAGCGGAGCATCGTCTCTTGCCATGTCAGCAAGCGCTATTGCCTGTGTGAGCAGTGCTCTCCTGGGCGTTGTCGCGGTGATGATGTTCGCCATGGCTTAGTTTACCCCTCGGGGACTTGTCCAGTTACCAGCCTCCCATCCGTGTACCGCTTTGGAATCTCCATACAACAACGGATACATGACCTCGCTCAGCTCATCGGGCAATATCGACCAATGATACATCAGCTTGTGCTTTGGTTCGGAGCTCGGTTCATTTGGCATTGCATCCAGAACAAGTCCTGGGTCTCTGCTAAGTGGTGTGCACGTTGTATTCGATTTTGTTCGAGGGGAAGGGACAGGGTTTCAGGGAGGAGCGAGAAGGACATATTGACTTTGTCACATTCCATTTGAGCAGCAGTAATCGGTAATTGCTAGAGCAGCGTTGTACAAAGAGATTAGTCTCGAACAGCAACTGAGTTTTCAACATTTCGATGGTTTCGCGAAGATTTTGATTCTACCGTAATTTTTTTTTTCTTTGCTTACCAGCACCTGCACCATCTACATGCGTCTGGGCCCGACCTTCCTTCACTTGAGGAACCTTGCGAGTCTGATTAGGCGGTGTCACTGCATCTTGCAGCAAGTGATGCAGAGCAGTGTATCACAATCTTGAAGGCAGCCATCCTGAATTTAAGAGATGGAGCATGGGTGGGCTTGAGAGCGGGAGACTGCGTTCGCGAACCTGCATGGTATTTGCATCAAGTCCCCCAAAAATGAGAGGCCTTATGTTTGATAACTTGTCGAGTACTTTTTAGGTAGGCTATGCAATATGTAGGATTAGGGAGGTGGGAAGTTTTCCAACGGATATCATTAATCAACATATATATCCCTGGGCAGATAGGTGAGCGTTTTTGTTCCTAGCCTAGCAAGCAAGCAATGGAATTTGGTATTTCGATCTTTTAATACTAGATATGTGTGTAGAATTATTCCAAGTGATTACTGTCAATGTATCAATCAATCAATAGGCACAATTGAAATATGAACATGTACATGTATCTGCGTTAAGGCTTTGGTTTGGAGTCTAGTGTTGTATGTATGTGTACATGTATATTCCCACATTTCTTTTTTTTCTTTTCTCTTCTTTTTTCCCCTTAGATCACAGAGGCGGGGAGCGATTTCCTTCTCATTCTATTCTATTCTCACATGTATGCATGCATATGTGCACACAGAAAATGCCGTCGCCAGGTGGGTGAGTGACTTGACTATGCTAGACCAGACTCGAGTGACTTGAGTGACTTGAGTGACTTTGAGCGAGTCTGGTAGGTGTCTCTAGAATAGAACTGATGTCTTGGGTATTTTTAAAACTGAATCATTCATGTATATATACCTAGATAGGTAGGCATGTAGGTCAAGTAGGTATGCATGCGTGATTGGACCAGACTGGTGTCTTGGGCTCAATGCATGCATGTGTGTTGGTTGAGCTGTGTTCTTTGCCTGTGTGTACTGAAACATATACATAAACATCCAATGCAAAACATGCAACACATTCTTCATGCAGTCTAGATGTGTGGAGTGAGACTTTACCTTGCCTCATCAAATGGACATGAACACAAACATGGGAGGTAGTGTGAATCTTGGTTTAGGGTGGCTCGTTCATCAATCAAACTGCATGCTTTTATTTCATGTCAATAGGTCTAGTCTCAATAACATTCATCAGTATGTGGTGCATGGCAGTGTAGTGTAGTGCAGAGAGTGCAGGCGAGCAGCTAGGTAAGGCGGCTGGCGGACGCGGATAAAGTGCAGGTTCAAGGGGACGAAGCTAGGTGAGCTGATGACTGACTAAGTGACTGCCGTGGCTGCATTGACTGACTCGATCGAATCGGTGCGTATTGAGTGTGTGTGTGTGTGTTTGTGTGTGTGGTTGTGAAGAGAAAAAAATTTGCTGCAGTGAAGCAAAAACATTGGTTTATCATGACGCCGGACTGCAAGTTGATGACGTCTTGTCATGTCTTGGGGGTCCGAGGATCAGAGACCCCAAGCCACATCCAATAGGAAAATACCAAAAACATAAACATAACCATCGTCTGATCTGCTCTCTGCTTTGGCCTATTAGACAGGCCCCATGCAAAAACAGTGGTGTAATGATAACGGCATTTCCCTTCCCTTCCACAGAGAAGCGGGGCCGGGAATACGGCATGGCCCGTTTCGTTGAATCGTCAACCTACCTACCTACCCGGCAGACTCGGAATCCAATGGTACCCTTTTAACTGGCTGTCGGGCTGGCACGGGATATAGGCGTGGTGCGGAGATGGTCTCGTGCTAACATTTTATTCTTGGCGTGCATGGAAGATGGATGCAAAAAAAAAAAACGGTTTTGAAGGAACAGTGCGGAAATGTGAAAAAAGAAAGTCCTGTGCCAGAAGCCATTGGCTTTTTGCACTTCGGGTAACTAATAAGGTGTGGGAGTGGGAGCCACGCGCGCGGGCAAGCCCGGCGCGAAAAGCAAAGTCGGGTTGCCCGGCCTGGATCGAAACGAACCAAACTTTTAGCCTCGAGATTTATTACCAGAGGACTATGGCTGAAACACATAGTTATTCTGTACGACCAAAGGCTCGCCTGTTAAGGTTTTTTTTTTTTTTGCGGCAAGCTGAGATTGATGGAATGGTTACTCCAGATGTAAACCGGATAATGTGGAATCGCTGACGCTGCATTGCAGCTGCTGGGCTTCCACAGGAAGCTTGGGATCTTGAGATGCATATCACTTCCCGTCGATCAGCTGAGCGGGGATCATTCGGGTGGCCTGCAAGTTGCGACAAAAATTGCACCAGGGACTTTTCAGCTATCGCTAGTTAGTGCGGTGGCTAACTTGTCGCGGCCAGTCCTTTTCCTAACCTTCATCTTCGGCGCCCACGATGCATTCGTGTTTTGATGTTTGGGTGTCCATTTTGCTCAAGGTTTGCAGCCGTCCACTTGCTGGGGCCTGTGACAGCGATTGTGCATTGTGTTGTGGTCGGTGAAGTGGGGGAACGGTAAGCCCCTGCTCGCCCTGCAAGTGAGGTTGGTTGGGATCCTGCCGTTTCACGCCCGACTCCTTGCTTGCAACCATCGAAACCTCTCCTGCCAAGCCTTGCCTTGCTTTTCCTTCCCGCTGCATCACCATTCGAATCTTGGTTTTATCTCCCTGTGTGTCCGCCGGCTTTTGACTTTTGGCAACTCTTTGTATCTGGGCCATTTCATCTGGTGGAACCCCCCCCCAATCGGTCGCGATCCACAACACTCGTTTATCGCTATCGACCACGTCAAATCCCCTTTTGCTGCCGGAAAGATTACGACCAGGACTGGCCTACCAGCGGGCCGCCTGAACCACAACCACCACAGCGGTCTCTCTTGTCTGTCGCTGGCTTGGGCCCGTGCTACCCGTGCTTGCTCTGCCTTTTGACACTGACGGTCTCTCTCTCTCTCTCTCTCTTTGCCACCGCGCTGCAATCGGCCGAGTCTCTCTCCCCACACTCTGAACTGTTCCCGATCGGTAGTCTACACCCGTGCCCCGTCATTCGTACAACGCCCAGAGTCTCTGGTCTTAGTAGGCGGAGCCGATTCGGCAGAACGGTCAGAATTCAGAACGGGACAAGTTACGCCACCACCTCTGTTCGATAAGCACGCGGCTTTGGACATCGACGTAATAGACACAAAACGACGCTCGCACGCTCGTACCGAATTGGCTGCGGCTCGGTCGGGAAGTGCCGTTTGCGGACGAAAACAGCTGAAAGCGACGCTGCAGGCTCACCGGATTCCGACGAGACGAACGTTCGCGGCCGTTGCACATTTTTGGCAGGAACACTGCGATTTTTGACGGTTTATTATACCTGTGAGTGAGGAAGACTTGGTGGCTTGATTGGTTTGATTGTTTTTTTGCTCGACTGGTTCACGCACGCCGCATTTCTGGCTGCGCCACCATCAATTCCTTCCCATCCAGTCTTCCCCTCCCACCCGAGTCGCGAGAAATGGCGGGAAACGAACGGCTGGCTGACAATCAACTACTCAAGAACGAGGCTCTGCTGCAACCGACCGACGCCGTGGCGATGACCGACGTTACCAACAAGGACGTGGCTCCAGCGCAGGAGACGACGGAAAGCGGCCCTTCAATAGCGGCCACGGCCCAGAATCCCGAGACGTTGTCAACGGAGGTGACCACAGCAGCAGCCGAAACGGCGGCCGAGAGGTCCCCGAAAGGAAAAGCGAAGGAGGAGCTACCTGTACCGACTGACAAGCAAAAGGAGGATGATTCTTTGTCGATAGAGCTATCGGATCCCCAGGCGGATGCCGCTGCCAACCAGGAGCCACTCATTTGCACCATCACGCTACTGCTGCCGACAGGGGCCCGACATCCGTACAAAATCGACGAGAAGTATCTTGCTAAGCGCAGTGTCGAGATACCGGATGTCACTGAGTCGGGCAGGAAGGACCCTTTTAGCATTTCGGTTTACAAGTTGAAGGAACTTATTCTGCGAGAATGGAGGGATGAGTGGGACGGCAAGCCGGCCAGCCCTAGCAGCATACGACTTATTTTCTTTGGAAAGCTGCTGGACGATAAGGAACAGTTGAAGAGTATGCTCTCTCTCACACACTCCTTGACACTCGCGCGCTTTCCTCTCGGCTGCATTACTAACTCATCACAGAATACCAGTTCAGTGCGGACAGTCCCAATATTGTCCACATGTCAGTCCGTCCTCCTGATATGATGGAGGAGGACGAAGCCGCCAAAGGCAAGACCAGTTCCCGAGATGGTCGGAGTCGGGACGGGGGTTCAGGTTGTTGTGTGATTTTATAGAAGGGTGTTATTTGTTTTCTAGGTCCGGTTTTCCTTTTTTTTATCGGCTTCGCCGTCGTATTGTCGAGCATATATTATGAGCTTTACGATGTTTCTTGGGCGTTCGGAAGAGAAGAGCGAGGGCTCACTATGGAGCGCATGTCGGGATCGCGTATTCACAAAGTGACCCTTGTTGGAAGCGGTTCTCTTGACAGTTTGGGTCGCTCTGTTGGTCGGTGTTGACGATACAGATGGATTCTCTTTTTAGTTAATGTAGGCGGTGGGAATTTGGTCTAGGCGTAAACGACGTGCCAGAGTCACCAGTTTGTTTTGCGATAAGCATATTGAGAGAGACATTGTAGTAGCGGTGAATGTGAGGTTGTGAGTATGGGTCTATTGGCGATCTATCATACACGCCTGTGCCTGTGTGGATGCCTCCTGCGTCGGGTACGCTTCGCTTGCTTGCCGGAGAAAGAAAAAACACCCCTGCCCAAGAGACAGCTTTCCGTATTCCCATCCGGATGCCGAGACTTTGCTCCCCTATTGTAGAACAAAGTTGAAGGCTCGCCGCAAGCTTGCTAGCCAGCCATGCCCACTCAAATCTTGAGCTTCCGCTCCATCTCATCATGCACACCAACCGCCGCCCGCTGATCCTCCCCAGTGTACACATCCTCCCAGGTAATCATGTCATCCCGACCCGTCAGAATCTCCTCATGCAGACTCGTCGTGCCCGCACCGGGGAGCGCCAAAGGCCGCCACTCTCCGTCCCGAGTAATCTTGAGCTCCATCCCACGCCGGATCGGTTCCGCCATACCATAGGCCCGACGCAACGTCTCCATGCGTAGTTGTTCGCGAGTAGCTTCCCAGGCTTTGAGTCGAGCTTCTAGAGGATGCGCCGAAGCCGGTTTGTTAGAGGAAGCAGTGTTCTCGTACACGTTCGGTCCGACTCCCGCGCGCAAAGTGTCGTGCAGCCCTGGAGCGGAGGGAGCGCCTTGGCTTTGCTGCGAAATGTGGCTGAATGTGGAGTTGTGATTGTCGGAGGGGACGATGCGGAGAGACTGGGAGGGTAGTTAGTATGTATGTGGGTGATGGAAAGAGCAAGAGGCAGAAGAGAAGGGACTGGACTTGCCATTTTGGCGGTGGGTGAGGTTCACTGCCCTTTCTTTCTGGATTGTGTCTCGAGAGATGGGAAATGCGCTGCGTTTGTGGTGTTTGTGGTGGGCTGAGGTGGTTGGCAATGTGGTCGTGGTGGATGGCAGTCGCTGGCAGGTAGGTCGGAATGAAGCTTGCTCAAGGCTCCGAGCTGCCTTCGCGTCCAAACGCTGCCGCCTGCAGCCTGCACCTCTCTAAACGCTGGCGCGCGTTTAGTGGGTGCAAATTACGTAAGACGCGTCCCAGGCCGCTTATCTCGGCTGGCAGCTGCATCCGCCCCGCGATCCACTGTACCAGGATGAGCTCTTCCGCTTCACCGAGACAGAAGCTTGACTTGACTTACCGTCAGCCAGCACCACCATGGCTTGTATGGATGCGCCACCAACCCAATTGACAGGATGCGCGTCCCGGGTGTCCGTCCGCCGCCGGTAATACGCATCGCCAATGGCACATTTTACCGCCACCACCCCAACAGCAGCGCCCACTCACATTCACATTCGCTTCCGAACCCGCCGCTTTTTTCCGGCTTGACCTTCGATATCCCCTCGCATTTCTCCAAGAATTGGTGTGTCGTCGGCCCCTCGCTTTCCGGGAAGACCACTTTTCTCCAGCTCCTGCGCGGTCAGCATCTCTGCTTCCCGCCAACAGCCCGGTCCTTCCCTTACCTTGCCACCGAGCATGTCCCGCACCGCCTCCGCGCCCCCAGCCTCGCCATCCAATATGTCGGCTTCGACGCCGGGAATAGCGCCCTCGGCCCCGCAGCGTCGGCTTACCTGTCGGCACGGTATGAGTCTCGTCGTGAAGTAACCGACTTTTCTTTGAGGGATTACCTGCTGGGCAACACGCAGCTGAATCCGTCCAAGCTTCCCGACGAGGATGAGATTGACGCGAAGTTGTTGGAGCGCGTGGTGGTAGACCTGCGACTGGATACACTGCTGGATCTCCCCGTTGCGTTTCTTTCCAACGGACAAGGCCGGAGAGCACGGATTGCGCGCGCATTGCTTACCAGTCCGGAGGTGTTGTTGCTAGATGAGCCGTTCATGGGCTTGGATCCCCCGACGGTGGCGGGGTTGAGCCCGTTGCTACGGACGCTGGCGGAAAAGGCGAGCCCGAGACTGGTGCTGAGTGCTAGGCCGCAGGATCCGTTGCCAGAGTGGATTACACATTTGGTGTATTTGAGGACGGACTGCCAGGTTGGCGCCATGGGAGAGAAGGAAACAGTGTTGGAGGGACTGAGGAAATATGTGAGGGGGGTGTGGCAAGGTGGTTTGGTTGAGGATGAGACTTTACCTGTGCATGTTCTTGGAGAAATGGGCAGGACGCTGAGAGATGAGGGAGTTGAGGGGCAGGGACTCAGCGAGGTGTTGGGCGAATCTGCCGTTGGTGACGGAGCCGCTCCTAGACCTGGGGCTGATCAGCCAGGGGAGCTAGGGGAGCCCTTGGTGGAGATGAATGGCTGTCGGGTAAGATATGGCGAGAAGGTTGTCCTGGGAAACTGGACTGAGACAAAAGACGGCCAAGTGCGTGATGGTCTTCACTGGACGGTACGCAAGGGTCAACGCTGGGGAGTGTTTGGGCCAAATGGTTCGGGCAAGACGACGATTGTGTCTCTTTTATGCTCTGACCATCCTCAGACTTACTCACTTCCCATCAAGCTGTTTGGCCGCAGTCGTCTACCCGAGCCTGGGTCTGGAGAATTCCCTTTGACTTATTGGGACATCCAATCACGGGTGGGACATTCAAGTCCTGAAATTCACCAGCACATGCCGCGAAAGCTGAATGTGCGCCAAGTGCTTGAGAGTGCTTGGGCAGATACCTTCCTTAGCAAGCCATCCCTTGACGAAACAGCTACCGAGCAAGTTGATGCTACCCTGCGATGGTTTGCCCACGAGCTCAACCCGGCATTCAATGCCCACCAAGTCAGCAGAGGAGCGGAAATCCCGCTTGGCTGGGCCAACGAATACATGTTTGGCGAACTGTCGTTCAGTGCGCAGCGGATCCTACTGTTCCTTCGTGCCATCATCAAGCATCCCGATATTGTGGTGCTCGATGAAGCGTTTAGCGGAATGGACGAGGCCGTGCGAGACAAGTGCATGCTCTGGCTAGCACATGGAGAGGACAAGATTTACACGTCGGGCTTCTCTCGGTCGGGAAGTGGGAAACACTCGCCAATGGAGGCAGCCGTGGTGGATAACCCGGCTACGACTCGGAGAGTGAAGGGCTTAAATGAGCAGCAGGCGTTGATTTGTATCAGCCATGTTAAAGAGGAGGTGCCGGACTGTGTGAGAGAGTGGGTTTGTCTGCCGGAAGCGAATACAGGACTGCCGGCGAGGTTCGGGAGGTTGATTGCACCGTTGCGGACGGATGGGAGGGGGTGGAGGGAGATTTGGGGTATGACATGACATGAGCAGCATGGAGATGTAGACGTGCACGAAGATGTTTAGACAAGAAGACATGTCGACAGTACATGGAAAGATGTAGACATACAAGGAAGACAGCAAATGTGTGGTCAAGTTTCTGCGGATATCATCACTCCTTTTCTGTCTGGTGAGTATCTTTGGGGCATATCCGGAACGTATTCCGTCTTGACGGTCTGGGCTAGCAGTCTAGACCCGGGTATACTTGTTGAACCATGGGATTCCAACGAAACAGTGGTTGACTTCCTAGCCAGTGTAGATGGTGACCTGCGATTTCAGGAGTTAAGTGTGTTTGGGGCCACTTGATAGCTCGGTATCATAGTCTAATTCTGTGTTATGAAAAAGGGGCTGGGATAACACGGCAGCTGAGGCTGTGACGTTACATAGTACTCGATCCAGGCGTATGTATCTATGCCTTTTCCCCCGAGAGATTGTGTCTTGACACTCCCGTTTCTATTCTGAATGACCATTTTCTGTGATCAATTTGGTTTTGGTAATCTTTGGTAATCTCGTGCATGTCTTCCATGTGAGATGAGATGGACCTGATTTGCTCGAATAAACACTCTTTTGAACAAAGAAAATAATAAGCAAATCAGGCATAGAAAGCGAGCTTTGACTGGAGTTCACATATGGCTACATCATGCGTCGCGATACAGTATGTACCACAGTGACGGAAACTTGATGCTCAAATCAATCAATGCTATGTGAAGACTTGATGCGAGTCACATAGAATTTTTGCTTGCCAATCGCCGATTTCGATGCCCAATGTCTTAACCCCGAACTCCGAAAGGGCCAAGAGGCCGTGTTTGTTGTTGTCCTCGTCCAGTTCAAATGGCTATTCACACCCCGAACCGGATGGTCTCAAAGAGCAAACAAACAACACCAGGACCGGGACAAACCGGCGGTCAACTGCTGGTTCAATGCAATCAATGCAGCTGAGAGATTTGTCGACGCAAGCAGAACAGAGCAGAGCAGAGCAACCTGCCCCGTGTTGTCCGTGCTGTCCAATCTGTCTTGTTGGGTGAGCAGAGACTCTCGCCAGACTAGACTAATCTCATTGAACTAACTGCCTTGGCATATTCCAAAAACCATGCATGATCATGACCTCCATCTCCACAGGAATACCATCCAAATTTTTATACTGTCCTGTCCGATTGAAGAAAAAGCCGCACTGTGCCAAAGGGTCAGGTGAGGTGAGGTGAGGTGAATGATGGCGGACGGACACCACAAACTTTGCCACCCACTACAGAGAGCATCATTATCTAGACTCTGATTAGTGCGGTGCGGTGCGGTGCTGACGCTTGGAAGTTTAAATGTAAATGCGAGTCTGTTTTTCTTCTTTCTAACATTCGCAGAGTTGGGGGGGCTTACATGTATATATTACGTTAGCTTATAGTTGGAAATGGGATGCGAGGCTACTTTTGGTCGGTACACCTGGTGAGTTAGTAAGTAGTAGCCAAGTCACTTCCAGTTAGGACTTGATGTGATTACCTCCAAGTATTATTGCCCTGTTCCCACATGCATGTTAAGCTTGATCTCGACAAAGCAGCTGACCCCTCCAACTGACTGGAAGAGCAATCGCCGTCTCCCCCTGAAGTGATCTCCCCGAAGTAATGCCCCCCGCCATGAAAGACCCTTTCCCCAGTGACAAAGGCTTATTCACGGAATCTCTATACACTGCTTACCCGTGCCGAATGCAGGGTCCGAGAAAGGGATAGATGGGCTTGTCAATCAACTAGCCGCAGCGTAATCATTACTCCAGTGAGGAATAAGGAGAAGGCAGTCAGTCTATTCACAGTGCGGGTTGTCTGCTATCTATCCCGTGTTGCCATATCATGCCATGCCATGTTCTCTTCTGGTTTGTCCACAACAAAGGTGGTGTGTATAAGACGAGATGCACCGCTGTTTCTCTCCCTCTTACCTTTACCCTCACCAAGCAAATCTGTAAAAACTGCAAAAACTGCTTGCATTCTCTTTCCTCATACTACCCAGTACATTGAACCTAAGACGTAATTATGTCCGCCCCAACTCTCCCCGGCCGTCCCTCGGGTTCGTCTAGCGTCAACACCAACGACAATGAGGCCATTGATGCGTCCATTGCCGCCTTGCCCTGCGATATCGCCGCGGTGCCTTCACTTCTCGATGACATCGCCAATTTGCGCACGTCTTTCGACACGTCATCTGGAGGTGGAGGTGGAGCAGGACCGGCAGATCGTAAAGCGCGTCTCGCTCTCCTCGCCAAAGCACGCAAGCTAGTGCAGGCTCTGGAAACACCCCGAGAGACCATGCTGAAGCATGTGGGTGCGGAGACGGCGTGTTTTTTCAGCATCGCGCTGGGGGTGGATATCGGGCTGTTTGTGGAACTCGCAAAGGATGAGGGGAGGCCGAAGAGCAAGGAGGAGTTGGCCGAGAATCTGGGTTTTGCAGTTGATGCATTGGGTGTGTTTTCTTTTCTATTCCCCCTTCTCTTCTTCTTTCCTTGTTTCGAGCCCTCGTTTTAGTTGTCATTTCCTCTTCGCGCTCTACCGGCTTCGGGTGTGCTCCTTACATGTATTGTTGCTCGAGTTTCACTCCTGCACCTCAATTTCATCCAGTCCAGTCATCCAGGTACATGGTACATGTCAACACCCCTCAGCTGCCCAAACACATGATCAACTTTTCCACCCCCCAGTTTCACCAAAGTCTAGAACGGCCAAGTGGTCAGTTGGCAAGCATACGGCCCCGAAGCTCGACGCCTGTCTCCAGGTTCGAAACCGGTTCGAAAACCTGGCTGGGCTTTGGCCTCTCTCTTTTTTTTGTTCTTTCTCTTCCTTTCCTTTTTTGTTCTGTTTCTTTTCGTGTTCTTTTTCTCTCCCTCTGCTTTCTCTTTTGCCCCTCTCTGACTTTGTTTAGGTCGCATTCTTCGCCACCTCGCTGCCATGGGCTACCTCGTGCAAACCGGGCGGGACACGTACGCGCCCAACAACTTTAGCAAATCCCTAACCATACCTATCGTCGCCGACGGCTACCCGTTTTACCGCTCCGTGTGCATCGCTCCCATGCTCCACCTGCACAAATGGTTCGCGACCAAATCCAACACCACCACGCCCACGACAGTGCGCGACAACCCGTTTACCTTTGCTCACCAAACCGGCCAGACCATGTTTGACTTTATGGCCGCCTTTCCTCGGTATAACGAACAGTTCAACCACCATATGGGCGGGTACCGCCTTGGTCGACCGTCGTGGTTTGACGAGTCCGTTTACCCTGTGAAATCGCATCTCTTTTCTTCTTCTTCTTTTCTTTCAGATGATGATGATGATGATGGTGGAGATGGAGGAAAAGATCCTGTCTTGTTAGTTGATATTGGCGGAAACATGGGTCACGACCTACAGCGCTTTGTCTCTGCCTTTCCAGCTTCTCCTGCTAAGAAAGGAAAACTCATCCTGCAAGACCAAGCGTCCGTCATTTCGGCCGCTCCGATTGCTACGCTTGAAAAGCTAGGAATCATCTGCATGGCTCACGATTTCTTCACTCCGCAACCCGTGCGGGGGGCAAGGGCGTATTACCTCCATCATATCCTGCATGATTGGCCCGACGGGAAGTGCGTTTCGATTGTTTCGCAGATAAAAGGGGCTATGAAACCGGGGTATTCTCGTCTCTTGATAAACGAACATGTCATTCCTGACGGAGATAAAGACGACGATACGAAGCTAAGTTGGGAAGCAACGTATTTGGATCTATACATGATGATTCTGTTTGGATCTCGCGAAAGGACGGCAAGGGAGTGGAAGGTTTTGTTGGAGGATAAGTGCGGCATGAAGATCTTGCAGGTTTGGAACCCGGGAGAGGGTGTCGAGGGCATCATTGAGTGTGAGGTGTCTGTTTAGTTTTTGGGGTCAGGGATCATGGGAAAAAAGTAAAGAGGTGGTAAAGAGGGGGAAAAAAAAGAAAAGTAAAGAGAAAGAGACGAAGAGAGAAAGAGAGAGGTTGGGTTCTTCTTGTATAGGGTTGATGTCCTTTAACAGGGCGTCAGGAGTCAACACCTAGTGTAAGTAGGTTACAATATGGCAGTCATTGGTATTTTATCCGTATTCAATACAGTAAGGTAGTGTGTCCATACGAACACACACACACACACACACACAGGCGAGGTCAGTTCTTGTCTATCTACTTGTTTTGCGGGGCTGGACATAAGGCGGAGATTATGAATGCAGTATTTTTCCAAGGTATAGTGCCTATGCCAGGTCCAATTTCTATTTTAACAATACTCTGGTATATTGAGACCCAGCTGGCCTTTAAAGCATAGCAGCGGTAACGCAACGACCAATTCTGGGGCCTCTCGATCCCCCACAACACCCCCCCTAGCCGTCATCCATATCTACCTAGTGGTCGTAGGTTCCACCCAGCGCTCCTCTCAGGCCTTTGTAGAGATGCAATCTTAACTTGGGGTTCGCAAACCGCCACATAACCCAAGCCAGCACTCCGAAACCAGCACCAAACCCAACCCCCACACGCCACCTCTCTGTTGCTGTCCAGCCTGTCCAGGCTAGGAATCTCAAGCGAACCAGGGCGCTTCCAAACCATCCCCAGTCACGTTGACTGCCGCAGCGAATCTCCGGGCCCTGGAAATGCCCTGTTTTCTGTAACTTGGCGACCATGATGCTACCCATCGCCCGAGGATTACCCATTGAATACTTGAGCTCCCCAAATTCTTTCCAGCCCATATCCTCGGCGAACCGACACTGGGCAAAGTCAATGTGTTTCGGTTCTAGTGTTTGTCGGTCGACCATGACGTTGCGTGGCTGGCAATCGTAGTTGATAACGCCTGAATCGTTAATGTCACGCGCGGCATCAACGGCGCGCTGGATAATGCCGTGCCACCTTTCTCGCGGGACACTTGAAATAGGCTGGACGCCGAGATCGCTGAGGCTGAAGCCCTCAATGTATTCCACTAGGATGCCGCCGATTATAAAGTATTCACTGTTGCTGCCTTTTTCTGATGATAAAAGGTCTGACGGAGTGGACGGCACGCCGAGACACACAACCGCTAGCAGCCGCGGTATGCAGTGACCTTGGAGATGGGCGAGCTTGGCGTACGCACGCGTCTCGCAGTGCCAGAGGTCTAGGGCTTTCCACTGCATGATGCCCTCGCGTTTACCATTCTTGGTGAACGTTTCCGCGGGGGTGCGTGGAACGTTCTTGTTTTCTTCCTCGACGCTGCTAGCATCTGTCTCGCTGTCCGTCTCGACAAGTTCCCCCTCTTCTTCGCGACGAGCCTTTTCGCGCATAAAAGAAAAAAGGGCCGGGGCTCTGCCTTGACACACGTATTCGCGCCAGGCACTCTCGTTGTCCTCGTCGTAGTACGGGCTATACCCTCGTCGCAGGCTTGGCGAGAAGCGACGATCGTACATTTTAAGAATGGCGGTCCTAGGCATTGCTGGTTCTGAGCGCGTCTCTTGTTCCTGGAGCTCGACCTTCATGACCAGCGACATGGTGGGGTCCGGCAAGACGTCGGTGATGATGGCCGTGATCCGGTCACATGCTCGGCATCCACGAACAGCGAGCGTCAACTGCTTTCCTTTTTGATAGGGGCTTTCCATGGCCTGCACGGCGTAAATCGCCTAGGTGCGTAGTCTGATGCCGTGCACCTTGCTGAGATGGAAAACGTTAAAGTGTTGGAAGAAACGGAGAGTCGAAGCTGGAGGCCAGGGAACCAGCGACGAGCACAGATCAGGCGGAAGTGACCTGGGAGCGTGCAAGTTCAACCCCCAACGTGTGAAACTCGCGCCTTCCAGTCTTCGGGCATCGTAAATCATTCTGGAGCCGGTGGAGCAGTTATTTGCTCATCGAGCCTTCTTCCAAGATCTATGGGAGACGTCTGGACGGCCTACTATTTGTGCAGTTGGGCCGCCCTACCACACTGTGCAAATGGCCCAGGGCGCAACAGCAACCGCTTGTCCAACCAGAGAGGGCGCGAACTGAAGCCTCTGTGGTGCAGTAGAGGCCGATATAAGCTGCTCTGTGCAACATGAGCTTCATGCTCGAATGCCCCGCTATTTAGACCTCCTGGCTGCTCCGTAGTTGAGCCGTCGATAGATTTCCTTCTTGTTCATCTCGTAAAAGGCAGTCGCTATTATTTCTGCTCTCGGGAAAAGTTGTAATGTTTGATAGAAAGGATTTCTATCAAAAATCAAAGAGGGCGGAGAGGTTTCGGTTACAAGAACTGGTTGATCATCCACAGAAACGATGCGAGTGCCCGTCGGGCTTCCCCAAACTAGACTGATAAGGCTTCGTATTTTGGCGGGTGGTGAGCCGTCGGGGGAGACAATGCTGAGAGTGCATCGAATGGGATCGTTGAAATCACCTGGCGCTAGTGCCAAGACACAAATCTCGGACCGGGATGAGTCAAGACGTTTGTAGATGGCCGACATCGCGGAAAAATCCGGTATCGGTGGGTTTATGTTTTTGATAGATGTAAAACCCCCGCACCACTTCAGGCATCCTGGCCTACCTGCTTGACAAATTGGACAAGCTCATGGTTGAGTGGCGTCGGAATACCTAACTGTTCGCCTTGCTTGACAATGACACCGTTGATGTAGTCGATTTCCGTTCTCCGCCCTGCTCTCACATCTTGAAGCATGGAACTAAAGTTCTCGCCCGTTGCATGACCAACAGAACAAACATGTTCCCACAGCTCATTAGTGAAATCGCCAGCTTCGTTTGATGCATTTCCCATCATCCCAGACACGACTTGCGCAGTTTCGAGAAACAAATCCTTCATCCGAGCAAGCCTAGAGGCGTCAGAGAAGAGTTGGCCGTTTTTGCAATCGTACACAACCGTCAGGGGGTTGATCATGGCATTGACGACAAGTTTCCGCAGCTGGGCCTCTCTGATAGCTCTGGGCGAGAGAACAGTCGCATCCAGAATTTCTGCATCAACCAGTCGGTCTATCATGAATCCAAAGGGCGGGACAGCATCATGACGAAGGGTTGGTCCCTTAACCATGCCGAGGCTAAGTGGGCCCCTCCCTGCGTGAACAATGTGGAAAGGTGCGGTGCTGTAAACACCAGCACTGGAAATGCCAGTCCAATAGGTCAGATTCTGCCATTGAGGCTCGCCAAACAACTTTTCAGAGGCCTCATCGAGCACACCTAACAGAGGATAACATAGGAGGGTCAGTGTTGTGGACGTTGACGAAACGGGAAAAGTACAAGTTACACGAACCAAACCCATTTTGGACGAATACAATGTGACATTTGGGGCTCAGACGCTGCTTGATAAGGGCGAGTGCGGCGGTGGTGGCATGTGTCTTGGTAGCTACGACCAGATTGCGGATTTCGGTGGTTGGGTTCAAGCTAGCGGTGTGCGAGAGCAGCAGCGGCTCCACGTCGAAGCCAGTGGTCTGGTCGTCATGATCGCAACCGACGGTGCGCGTGATTTTCTGGCCTGCTTTCTCCCATTCCGGCACAAGACTTGGTCGGTGGAATAACAGGGTAACCGGTACTTGGGGCGCACTCTTTTTGAGAGCATGGGCGACGAGCTTGCCCAGATTGCCGATGCCCAGAATGTGGATCCGGGGTTGGATTGCGCCAGAACCGTGCATCTGTCGGACGAAAAAAAGTCGCACAAGGATCGAGGGACGGGACCTTTGCGAGATTGCTCTCATTAGGAGGATTTTTTTTATTGAAGTGAACTTGGGAAATGGCAAGCCTGTGCGAAGATGTTTTGGAGTCATGTTTTGGCCAGAGCATGCCCACGTGACATGAGGGAATGCTGATTGAGCGGTCTCACGGACATTTTCTGCGTCGCAACAACGGGAGTGAGTGAGATGATCCATCAATATTGTTTGCGGTTTCTTCTGACATTTTCTCCAGCATGCTCGATAGACTCCCCGCATCCTTGATGCCCCCATCCTTGATGGAGAATAAGACGACCCCCAACAAGGTCCGCTGGCTCAATGGCAGAGCGTCTGACTACGAATCAGGAGGTTCCAGGTTCGACCCCTGGGTGGATCGATTTTTTGACTCGGACATTTATCTTTTTACCTTGTCACAGTTTTACTTCATTGCGTATTGCGTGCGGTCAAGTTTCGTCAGTCCAGATGACGTCTAACCAAATGCTCGGGCAACTATTTTTGCCAGGTCTGTGCAACTGAAACAAAAAGTCTCCCCAAGATAGCAGCGGCAGTCGGGGTCACGGACATTTTTTGCGATATTTATGGAACGTTTCAACTCTTGGAGAGAGGTAACTTGGTTATTCTGGTTAATGTGCCGGCACAGCAGGGTAGGATTGGCTTGGCAGGCCGTCCAGAGACTACCCAATGCGGCCTGGGGAGGAAGGTTACAATCTAGATAGATGGTTTGGGTGGGTGGCGAGCCAGTCACAAGACGCACTTGTTTCTCGGCTCCAGCAGAAACAGAGAACGAGACGATGCACTGCGACGGCACGCTGACCTTTTTAGCCGATGGGGGTTCGCGTGGTCTCCATGTCTCTGCTCATCGACTGCCTTCTGTCGACTTGTCTTTTTTCCTCTCGACGTCACTACCATGGAGTGTTGACGACCAAAAAAAAAACGATGAGTGAAGACTTTTCACAGCTCTGGGAGCGGCATATTGCTGCGACCCGGCATGATTTTGTCAAGGATACGATAACTGCACGGGACGATGAGCTACCGACCGAGACCGACAAAATCGGCAAGTTGTGGGAGGAAACCATGGGTTCCGTGGTGGATGCCTTGGAAGCCCTCGACGATTTAGCACCATCATCCCGGGGTGCCCACAGTCCAGAACCAAGGGCAATATGGTCATCACGAGATGACTACACGGAAACAGCCCTCTCATCACCCCAAGACTCGCATTTTTCGACCAAGCCACATGCACCACCGGCGATTACTATTTCCGACCACGACCGCGAGATCGAACATGAACCCGAAGAAGAAATCACCCCCATGGTGGAGATTGGTGGTCGTCGCAGCAAAGGCAAAGAACTAGCCTCCTACTATCTCGACAAGACACGCCTCAAGAAACTTCGGGATTGGCACAACGGCAACGCCCCGCCGGCTTCGCAATCCAAACACCTCCTCTACTCCAACTATAACACACGCTACATTCCCGAAACCAGCCCAAGTCCAACCCCGACCCCGACCCCTACGACTAGTTCCAAAGACATAAACAAGTCGGAACAGCCAGACACACCCATCACCTCGTTCCGGACCATCCACTCTGCGCAATCCTCGCCACCTTCCTCCGTCAATGTCCTCATCCTGACCTGGGCGCGTCACGACCGCCGCGGCGACGATGGACAACTCTTGTCTCCTTCTTTGGACATTGACACGGATACTGTCCGGTCCTGTTTCAAGCGACGGGGATATCGCGTACAATGTCGCCTTATTCCCGAAGACTATCCTACCTCGGCGGTGGAAACTATTCTCTCACGATTTTTGTCCCAATCCACACCTGATACTTTGCATGTTATCTATTATCACGGATACGGCAATGTTGAATCGTCAACTGCTGCTGATGGCAGGATGGTGTTCTCCTCTGGATTCGGCGGAAGTTCCTTCTTCTGGGATGACATTCGCAACGGGATTCTCACTGCCGAAGGAGATGTTTTACTAGTGATGGATTGTTCGGCCGCGCCCGGGGCGGAACAGAATGAAGTGGTTCTGGAAGCGGGAATTTCAAGGGAAGTGGCGGCGCCCGGGACGACAAAGCTAGTACTCGGAGCGTGTGCGCCTTATTCTTCTTCTATGGGTATCGGGAATAAGATGACCAGAGCCATGTGTGCGGTCCTAGAAGGGGACGGAAGAAAAGGAGAGGTCTGTGTGCAAGGCCTATGTTCGAGAATGAAGGAATGGTTGAGAGATGACGAGGATCCATCGGCCGTGTTTGTGACACAGCTGGGAGGGGGGCAGCTGTTGGATATTTATCTGCCGAGGTTTATTTAGTATTTACTCGGGTTTGTACGAAATGAAATGGGACATGAATTGGGATGGGAAAGCTGGGTAAGGTAGATTGAAAATTCTTGGGCGTTGGATAGGTACGAATACCATTTGACGGGCAGGCGCTGGGACGAACGGGGGACGATTCAACAATTGATGACATGTATCTAGTCTACGTTACGTTATAGCTTATATCTTATGAGTGATGAGGTAAATCAAATTGATGACATGCTCTACAGTTGAACTGTTTCTTGATTCAGGCGTGTGAAGAGGACGGGTGAGAGAGTGACATACGAAGTGTAGAGGAGGAAGTGGCACATAGAAGAGGATGAACAGGGACATAGCTTGCACCTTGCACCTTGCACCCCCGCTCCTTTCCTCCTTTCCGTTTCCCCAGTCTGGTCTAGGTTGTCTGGGTAGTTTAGTCTAGTCTAGTTCAGACCAGGCCGGACGGAACAGACAACAATCTACGTGTACGACACGCGGTCTCTGACCAACACAACATAAAGCAACACAAAACACAAAACTGTGCTTTATCCGTGCAGGATATGTCTGAGACGGCCGGGCACTGATGTGGGCACTGGGGTGGTCTCACGCATTTGAGAACTGTGAATTGCTTGAAATAGCAGGACCAGCAGGGGCAGCAGGACTGGAGCAAAGTGTTGTGTTATATCATGTTATAATTTTAATTCCATTGCTGCTTGGGAACATTTATTTCTGTTTCTGTGGAGGGGATATTCATCTGTTGAGGATATTCACTGCTGAAGGAACAATCATTACTGAAGACGACAATTATGCTGAGGAAGCATTCATCAATTGCTGCAGGTACAAACATGTTCATTCCCTTCGGCTCGGTTCTTCTAATTTTTCTCGTGGTTGGGTTGATGGAATGATGACGAAGCTGTTGAACTCAAAGTGGGATACCGTACACTATACCACAAAACACACCACAGCCCCAGCCATAACAACCCCAACACATATTCGTAGTCCACGGCTTAAAAAAAAACAATCTGATCTCGATGGCTTCGAGTGACAGAACCCCCGCCACCCCAAATCATTGCCGCGTCACACGTTACACATTGCACATTGCACATAACATGATATCTTGTGTCGCTACCTCTTGTTTTCTCAGTGATATGTGATATGTGTGAAACACAGCTCTCTACTTCACCCAACGACAAAGCCCCCGTAGCCGAAACAATGTTCCACCTTCCCACCTTTTCAGCGACCACAGTTAATACAGCGACCACAGTTAATACAGCGACCACAGGGACCTCGGCGGACACGGTTGTGATTCCGTGTTCCCCAGTGAAACGGCTCCACTTTTTAAATGCCATTTTGTTCCCTCCGTCGTAATGCCCCAGCCCCCAGAATCACATCCAGCACAGGCAGGCAGGCCCAGGGTTGAAAGTTGAACCCGAACCGGCCCCGAAGGAGGGATTAGATATCCGCTCGCCTGTTTTGTTGATTCAGGGTCGCACTGGTTATTTATTCGTGTTTAAATCTTGCAGTGTGTGTGTGTCTGTCTTGGGATATTTGTCTCGTCTCTCCCCCCCCTCTCTCTCTCAAGGTTGAGTTTTTCTTTCTTTCTCCAGTCTTCAATCTCGATAACTCAACTAACTCTCTACTTTCGTTTCAATCCCCTAGTAGTACTATCAAACTGACACTAAAAAAAAACAATGGCTTTCCTCCTCACCCTCCTACTTATAACCACCCTCCCTATCCTCCCCCTCCCCGTGCACGCCTCTACTAACGCACTTACACCCACCGGCCGACGCATCCCCATTCTGCTTCGCAATCTCGACGCCTCCCCTGGCGGATTCGATCCGCCCATCGTATCTGCTTCGCCAGGGGATATTTTGGAGTTTCATTTCCTCAAGGGGAACCACAGCGTCGCGTTGGGCGACTGGGACGCGCCTTGTAACCCGGCCAAGTCGGGGGGGTTTTTCAGTGGGTTCCAGCCGACGAGCGATGGGGAAAATGTGTGTTTTAACACTCTCTTTCTCTCTCTTCACCCTCTCCCTCCCTGGTTTACTTGCCGTTGTAACCACTTCACCTGCCTACCTACTACTATTTAGTCTCCTTCCTACCATACCCTACACTGCCCTTCTATACCCTACCCTTCTGGCATATCTCGTGTTAGACCAGACTTCCACTCCCCTCTGAGGCTCGGTCTTCCCCCGACCCCCGCCCGCCCGCCCGCCCCAACATATACAAACAGATACAAACAAATACACACAGAAACTAATGAGGAAAAAGGAAAACATCTTCCTCGTAACCATCAACGACACGGCCCCCCTCGTCTTCTACTGCACGCAACCTCTCGGAACAGAATGCCAGCACGGCATGGCCGGATCCGTGAATTCCAACGAGACGGCTCTCGACTTGTATCGATGCGCGGCCAAGGATGTTGTCTCGGCGGGGTCGCCGGATGAAATCTACGGGGGGATAGTATACTCACGGGGTGGTGGGAGTTCTCCTTCTTCTCCTTCCGCTTCCGGGTCCGGGTCCGGGTCTGGTTCAGGCTCTGGTTCTGGATCGGGTTCTGGCTCTGGCTCTGGTGGAAACGGGGCACCAACCCAAACACCAGCTGTTGTCCCCTCGTCCACAGCCGGAGGAGGAGGGAGAGGAGGCGCCGGCGGTCCTGTGACCAGCGGTGGCGCCAATACTGCCGCTCCGCATTCACCAGATGCATCAAGCCCGGTGGGTGGTGGTCCCGGTTCATATGGCAGTGATGCCGGAACCGGCTCGGCCACTGCAACCGGCGCTAGATCAGGCTCTGCCGACACACCCACTGCCTCAGCGTCTAGTGTCTCCACAGGATCGCCCACAACTGATGCTGCGTCGGTGGTGCATGACGGGGTTGCCAAACTTGCCGTGTTGCTGGCCCTTGGTGTCGTTCTAGTCATTCTGTTCTAAGCCTGTTCCTAGAGGTAGCTGTTCTTGGAGGACATAATTGGGCACAACACGCGGTAATCCTTCACATTTCATCAGAAAAGCAAATTGGTCCAAATTCCAACAGTCATTACCAAGCATTCTAGACACATATCCCAAATAGTGGTATCTCTGACATTCTGACAAAACAAACACATAACGTGAACCTCCGAATGGTATATAATCCTTAACGCCCCTCAAAACATGTCATCGTCGTCTGCGTTCGCATCCCATCGCTTCGTCGCCAACTTCCGCACTTTCTTGGGACTGGTGCTGCCACTCGAGTTACGTATCGCCGCCTCATCGCTGACCCGTAGGTTCTCAAGCTTGCGTCGGAGGCTCCCTTCATCTGCAGCAAGGTTTGGTTTGCCCTTGCCAATCCTTGGGCTTCCCGTCTCGCCCATTTTTCGCGATGCCGAGGCCGTGTCGCTGCTGCGCTCCTGAAGCGGCATGCGTTTCGTCGGACTCATGGCTGCTAGTTCGCGGCGAAGGATCTCGTTATCCCGGCGCAGACGCTCATTCTCCTCATTAATGTCTTCCATGAGCACATTCTCCTTGTTCTCTCCCACGTCTCCGTCAATGTCACTTGCCTCACTCGGTGCTCCCCCGGGAACCGCCATGCTGCGCTCAAACACCTCAATCTTGCGACCCCAGTGCTCCTCTCCACGCTCCATCTCCACTTGCATGTTGGCGCGCCATCTCGCCATCTCAATTTCGAGCCGACGCTCAAACTCTGACATACAGTCTTCGCGAATCGCCTGCTCAAGTTCCAACATGCGGTCTTCCATAGACAACAGGTGAGCCTCGGCTTCTTGCCTCGCTGTACGCTCAGTATCGAGCGCCTGTCGGAGATACTCCAGCTCTTCCGAGAGGCGAGCAATCTCGAGAGCCGCGACCTCCATGGTAGTACGGTGCACATCGCTGCCGGGACTGCTGCCCGGTGAAAATGTTCGCTCAATGTTGGGTGACAAAGGCTGTGTAAACGAGGATGCGCCAGGAGGGAAGAAGGGCCGATGGTGCAGCGGGGGAGAGCCAACGGGGCTTGAGCAAGTCTGGGGTACAGGAACGGGGACGGCCGTCGCTGTGAGCATCGTCTGCGTTATGCTTGGAATCCGTGGAACTGTCACCTCGCGAGCCAGTGCGCTGTACCGCAGAATCTGCGAGGTTGCGTTGAAGTCGCCATGGGGATCGGCTGTCACAATCATGACCGCTTTTTGTGGGTTCCGATGTCGTGCCGACGAGTATGCGGTTGCCGAAGGAAAACAGTTGGAGAAGAGCAGTTCCGTAAGCTTGCATTGGCGGAAGGGAACCAAGTTTGGCTGCATTGGTTAGCACAATACCAGACTATACACATCGGGACAGAAAGTACCTTGTCCTTGTTGATCGCGTCACTCTGCATCTGCAGGCACTGGCCCAAGTACATCAAGCTTTCGTTGATCTTGCCGGCCTCAGCCAACGTCGCACCAGCCGTCTTGGCATCGCGCGCACGCTCGCTGCCGGCAAGATCAACAATGGTCAGTGTGCTTCCACCCCATGGGACTTCAAAGGCATTGCGTCGTGATCCCTTGTGGCGCTTCTTAACTTCGACGCAGAAGAAGCCGTGGCTGCGGGAGCTGACGCTGTTGCTTCCGGTTCCAGCGACTCGTCGCTCGTGTAGACCAGCTTCGAGCACCATCAGGGCCTGGTTCAAGCTGCCGCACACTACCTTTCGCAAGCCCGCCACTACCTTGCGGTCAGGGGATGATTCCGTGGATTTGAAGAGGAGCGGGCGTCGGCGGTACTCCTTGGTAGCAACGGATTTAATCGGGGGCGTGAGGAGATCGAAAATACGGTCGTTGTACACTTCGTACATGGAGATGACCACCGCGTAGTCGCACGAGGGGTCCGACGACACCGACAAGGCGCTGATGTCGGGCTGCTGAGGGAACGCGGACGGTCGGTATAGACGGCGCGACGGAGTCGGTCCTGGGCCAATCGAGTCGCCCTGTGAGTGTTTTTGTTTAGTGTATGTCTTTTTCATCATAGCAGTGGTTGTTGTCATGAAATGCTTCGGGAGGCGCTGGCCTCCCCGCAGCCCAGAGCTGACTTCGGCACTCCCTTTTACAGGGGACGGGCTGTTTCCCCGTAGCCGCTGCTTCCAAGGACTCAATGGAGAGGGCGGTGCAACCGAGTCTTCTCTGCTAACCATCCGGACGCTTCTTTGCCTTGTCACTGGACAAGGCGTATGCTCTGCAAAACTCTGCAGTGCTGAAGGTTGAGGATACTGCTCTTGCTCTTGCTCCTCGTCCTCAAAAATGCACTGGGATAGAAGAGTGGAAGGTCGTACAAGCATCGGTGTAGGGGCTCGCGAACTGGCCCTCGCAGGTGCTGCGTCGGCATAAACTGTGTCGAGGAATGCGGAAGCCGAAAATACAGCAGCCTCAGACGCTTCCGAGGAGCCGATCGAATGCTCGAGGGTAGGATCTGAGTTGCAGTCGAGAATATTGCGGCCGAGGGATCGGAAGATGACATCGAGGGCGAGTTGGGTCATTCCGCGCTGCGATCGCGATCCGAGGATTGTGTGCGTCTGGGGCAGTTAGTTGGGCAATCCACATCCATTCCTGATTCCATACGAACCTTTCCTGAGCCCGTGACGCCCAGCGTCGCCAGGAGGGCATCTGTTCCATCTCCGCCGTGAGGTGCAAGCACTCCCTCGACGAGACTCGCAACGCCGGTGCAATGGAAGACATCGAGTTGGCTGGCATCCTCCTCGAAGACCTGGGTGAATGCAAACTTCTCGATAGCGCGGCGCCGATCATTCGGTGGGTTTAGTGTGATGTGCTTCGGCGCGGCGTGGTCCTCTTTCGATTCTTCAACGGCCAGGAATCGTTCTCCACCCTGTGTTCCGTGGACTGGCCGAAGCCGGAGGAAAACCTGGAAGAGATTGTGCGACTTTTGCGGAGACGACGACATGGCTGATTCTCTATCCATCGTGCAAATTGGCTTTCCTCTTACGAGCGATGTCGAATGTGATTGCCAGAGAGCCACACACGATGGGGTTTGGAGTGGATGATGGGAGCAATTTGGCTGCTGAACACGGTTGGGTTCTGAACTCCCAAATTCTGTTTACGGCAGGGGCGCCCTGTCCAAGTTCCCCTGGCAACGCCAATCAATCTGGTCCGATAAGATAACAAACCTCCAAGTCAGCGCACGTGCCACTGCAGTGCCGGCGAGTCTGGGCTCTGGACTCGCTGAGGGACAGCCCCGCACCGGGCCGTGCTGCCTTGGGCCCACCTTTTCTCCCGCGTCTTCGAGACAGCAAGACGGCACACCAGGGATGTCCTTGTGCAACAAATTCGAAGGGCTCGTGGACTCCACCGGATCGGGGGAAAATTTCCATGTCCATCTCCATCTCTATTTCCCCAAAGTCCTCCGATGACGGGATAATACTTCCCCGTGAACTGAATGTTGCCGAGATGGCTTATGATCGTCGTGATAAATGACGCCCAAAGGAGGGGTTCCATATGCGCCCTGAGCGACGGTCGAAAACTCAGCTCTCAAATTCCAGGGTGGTAGTCATTAAATGACATGCATGGCGGCCAATTGGGGAGCGTGTTGCCCTCTGGCCGATCCGAGTCATAGAGAGGTGATCCAATGACCTGCCTCCGGCTTGCATGGGCGTGCAGGGCGTCTGACTCCACAAGAGAGGAGTTTGCCAGCCAGAAGCTCATCGTGTAGTCAAACGTGAGGAGCTGGTGACGAACATGTTTGAAGATGTGGGTCATCGAGACAGCCATACCCTGCCAAGGCGGTTGTCGAGCCGCCAGCTGGCAGGCCTCTCAGTGACCGCACCATCGCAAAGCACCACCTCATCCGTCTCCGCAGGATGGAGATGCGGAAAGAATGAATACGTGGAAGAAGCAGGCGAGATGACAGCGGTGAATATAATGGACTGTGGAGATTGGATCCAAGACTGAAGCGCTGGTCATGCTTAACACGTAAACTACATCATCTGCTTTGCAGCCGAGCTGCATCTCGCCAAGATGACCTCGGGTCCTGCCCCCCTTGCCGTCGCTTCTGGCGTCAACGCATGGCAGATGCGGGGAATTTGGTGGCCTTTCGTGGAGCCTCACACTCCCCGCGCCGAGAGCAGCAAGGAGCGGCAACAGCAGGGGCAACGCCATGGAAAAACTGTCCGTGATGACGTTCAGAGAGGACGGCAAGTTGGAATTTTGAGGCAGAGATTGTCTCTTAAGCATGCAAGTGCTGCTCATGCTCCCCTTTTGAACCGTTGAGACGGAGACACGGCAGCGTAACCGAGCCTTCTGGAGACGCTGGCAAAAGAGCGGTGACGGAATCGAGCAAGGGCGGGTGGGGCCACATCGGGCAAAGCGCCGTCTCACAAGGGACCCCTCGATCCAAAAGTGGCCCGTCCCTGCCAGCTGCCAGCGCCAAGACCCACAGTCCCTACGGAGTGGGCCCCACGATCTGGGTCCCCCAATTGGGATTGCGCTGGGCGAATCGAGCACCGACCCCCACCAGGAAAAAGTTTGGTCAAAAAGGTTTGACAGCTCCGCTTCTGGCTTCGCTTTTTCCCCCTCCCTCCTTCACCAACCAACCCAACCCCAAGACAACGAAGTCGCACTACCAATTCAGAGATACAGTATCTACCGATCAAACTTCGTCGAGAATATTCAAGATGCCTTCGGCCATCGTTGAGCTCTAAGCGCCCACTGCGGGCATGCCAGGTCTCCCGGCGTGCCTGCAGTCCAGCAGCCTCAACGAGAGATTCAACTCTGCCAATTCCTCGACGAAGTTTTCCAGGCTTTCAACCTCGAGCCTCGCACCCCCCACCAGGGTCCGAGGCTCTCTTCTCTGAGAACGAGAGTCTGCCTCAGATATTACCAGATTCTACTCTAGGCCCATGTTCAAAAGGCCCCAAGCGATTTCGACGTACTCGACCCCCTCCTCCTCCACCCTCCCCCTCTCTCCCACCCCTGGCCCGGCCGCCTCACAGCGGGGACCTCTCTCCCACCCGGTCCCAGCTCATCTTCCAGTGGTTGAAGAGCCAGAGGTGGTCCCCTTAATTGTTCTTCAATCTCGAGTTTCTTTTTTGCTGCGCGCCCGTGGCTCACCGCCGTTTGTCGCATCATCCGATCGGCACTTAACACGACCCAAATTTTTACCCCTGCATATCCCGTGTCATGTCTCGAAACGTTCGGCAAAAATACCCGCAAACGCCGGTCAAGGCCGCCAAGCGCCGCGGCTCGGATACATCATCTTCATTGAACCTCTCCGACGACGAACACGGTTACTCGGCTGTGGAGGATGTCAGCGATTCCGACGATGAGGACGAGGAGCATGTATTTGCGGCCGAGGAGGAGCACATTCTCAACAGTGCAGCGCGAAAGCGATCCCACGGCACCCCTCGGCCGCTTGAAACACTAGTCGAAGATGACGACGCAGACGAAGAAGCAGAGGACGACGATGATGTGGAGGAAGAGAATGAAGAGGATGCTGCCGATGAGAATGCCAGCTGGAACGGCATTTTGTCCGAGCATGATGTCAACACGAATATCAATGACGCATCCCACTTTTTTGATGAGGAGATGACAAGCGTGGAGCGCCACGTGCGGTTCACTGGCGTTCCGGACAGCGACAGTGATTCCACTCTCAGCGAAGCCTCAGAGGACCGAAATAACGACTTCTTCCCTGATATCTTCGTGGAGCAGACAACCCTTGATCCGGGCTTCCGCCGCGAAATCGAGAATGAGGTTGACGATGACTCGTCATCCATCTCTGGTTCGTTTTGGGATTACCATACCGGTGCCCAAGACCTTATTGGTGCCACCATGCCCGAAGATGACGATGTTACCCCCACTGCCACACCAATGCCCAGCGGCGCTCAGGCTGAAGTGTCGACCCCACCTCCTTCTGGAGATGACGGTTATGAGTGTGAGTTGGTCTGCTGCGGTTGACGTGCGGATGTTGCTAATCATTCCCCATCAGCCGACGGCGACACAACAGAGGAGGATATCTCAGAACCTCAGGTTCGCCGAAAGCAGATGCGCCGGCTCCCACGCGTCGAGCTATCTTCGGATTCCGAGACGGAGGAGGAGCCAACTCCCTTTCGCCAGGGCAAGCCCCGCGTTAGGCGCTTCAGACTGAACAGCGGCAAGAAGCCTGTCGCCGTGCTGAACCCTAAGACTAAGAAGATGATGATCTTTACTCCTCAGCGGGCAAACAGGCTCGACTTGTCCCCTGAGTCCTTCAATATCGACCTGCTCCCGGACTTGTCAAACTGTTCGCCCATTCTCAACCCAGGCTATATCATGATGGGGGCCATGCCAACTATGCAGACCCCCATGATCTCATCCAACGCTTTTACCGATTTCATAAGCATGACACCCTTCGGCCCCACCGAGGCCTTCTTCCCCACCACCTCCGATCCTCCTGTTGGGGAATCAAGTGAAGAGTCGGAGTTTATCCCCGAAGAAGATGAAGCAGAGGGGAAACTGAAGCTTGAGGACTTCATTACGTATGATGACTCAACGGACGGGGAAGAGAACGGGGGCGAGTTCGTCGAGGACTGGACCGTTGCTGAGGAGTCCAGCCCCACGCGGCCGAGAACAGCTGCGAGTGGTGTCAGCGCGGCTACCGATTCTTCAGCACCCGATGTTCATCCCCTGTTGAGCCATTTTGACAACAACTCGAACGCCGTCAGCGCTTTCCGACGGAACCAGATCCATCAACAACTCATTCTCAGCGACAAGGCCAGCCAAGAGTCGCTTGCCTTTAGCAGTCCGTATCACTACGGTACTCTCCGAGGGATCAAGTCAGGCAGTTTAGAGACAGTGACAACGCCCATCACGCCAGTGCGTCGACAGAAGAGAAGCCAGACGATCAGCACGCATGGGCTTGAACTCCAGTCTAGCCCCTCGCAGAAGCGAAAGGCATCAAGCACCTTCACCGACAGTCTCCACAAGAAACAGCGGAGTATCTCGGATGTGGGAGTGTTGCAACTGTCGTAATGAGGTATGGCAACTACGCCGAAGGACGGTATGATTGGAGCTCTGGACGATCCGATCATCCCTGGCCTCGCACGCTCCTTTGAACAATGGCCTAATTTTGTTTTCTTGCTTGTGTTTCCTAAAAGTTTCATGACAGATTCGCGATTGTGTTTAGGTTTCGATTGTGTTTTTCCGGCGTTGGTCGCAAGGCTGACGATTTCGTTTCTTGGCATGAGCAGACGGCGGTAGACATGATCTCACGCTGATATGATGGTAGAGGTAGATAAAAGTGCAATGGGCATTGCCGGCTTTTGTCTTTCGAGGATACCATGATCTCCAAGTTCTGTAGACCTTGGTCTGGTAGATAATACATGACGAATTTCTCGCATTGTACAGTCCAACCCCTGAAAGATTGTTCGCGCGGTCCTTCACGGCTTGGCTGCAGCTTCCAGGCCAACCTCCCCCCGGCATTCTTTTCCATTTTGAGGGGCTATGATGGAAACTTGAGGCCCTAAGGAGTAAATTTCAAAGCCCCGATTGTTAGAGTCAAGACCTAAATATTCTGGCTTGACCCCTTGAAAAATAGCTTCCCAGCTGTTCATGTATTGTACAAACCCCTGCTGGATACTTACCAAGTCTTACGCTAACAATCTTTCAGAGGGTGGATTGTATGGCACTGTTGAGATGAGGTATGAGTGCCGAATTCTCCATATGGATCGTGTTGTTCAGACTTGTATTTTGTCAGGCCTGATCAATGTTATTTGAGTCGAGGTCAGAGTGAATTCGAGTTTTGGACCAGACCTGCAAATGCACTGATCCCGTGGTGTTGTAATGTATGTATCCTGCGGCGTTTCTTTATCAAGAGATGTGGGTGGTGGAGACAATAGCAACAGTAAACAAAGGAAAAGGGAGCTGAATATATAAAGAGCTCTCTCAACTCTATATAAATGGTCCGTACGCGATGTTTTTCCTCATACTCAACAGAGTTTCGTGCCAAGTTTCACTCCGTCGTCATATCATACATATCATATCAAGAACAGACACACAGGTGGGTCGCATTACTCTCCAACGTAAATGCAGTGTTGCAGCACGGGAGAGGGTCTACTCTAGTGCACTGTCGAATTCCGATTGGCTTTTTTTACTTGGTCTTTTTCTCGCGAAGTTTACCTAGGTACCTAGATACCTACCTACCTAGGTGAGGTGTGACTTAGCGACTAATTCTCTCGGTGATAGATAGCAAAGTCACAGCAGCAGCAACAGCAACAGCAACAGCAACAGCCAAGAAAGATGTTCACTCTTGTCGATGATATCTTTACAATAGACCATGTGCGGCTGCATTTGCATTGGAAAGCTAGAGCCAGCCGATCAAGGGAGGCAATCGAAGGCAATGGTGTAAATGGTGGACAAACATAGGGGGACCATTGAGACCCGAATTCCTACCTGATGGTGGGACAGCCGCAGCCTGTTTAGTTAGTAGGGAGAGAGAGAGAGAGAGTGAGAGAGAAAGAATATTGTCTATGATGCACCGAAAAGGGCTGGCGCGACTCAATTCCCTCGTAGCTAAACCCCCAGAGGTCGACGAACTCCAATTTGATTTACCACGGCATACATGTACCTGGCTGCATAGGTACCTTCTGCATCAATACATATACGACATGAACCAATTATACTGGGACACTTTTGGCCATGAAGACGATGTGTACGACGACGTGCTCTTCTACTAGGCCCTGCATGCAACTCATTCGACAGTGTCTCTGCCGCCGCCGATTCCAAAGACCCGGGCTCTGTATCGCGCTGCGTTCGGTGCAAAGCCTTACACGCTCTGTTTGCCCGTCGACTCGAAATTGTCTGGTCTCATGTGCAGGCATCCACTAGGTCAGACCACCTAGCCGTTGAGACAGCAACCCTTTCGGAGGAACTTGGGAGGGGGGATGGGGTCTTGGACGAGCAGTGGGACGAAAACGACTCTAGGTCGGACGACGACGACGACGACGACGACAACGACGAGGGAAGGCTGGAATAGGTCCCGGACAGGCCACCATGGCGAGACATGGATGATACAAGCGCCGAAAAACAGTCTGATTATTCATTCAACGCGACCGACACAAGCGACGCTGGAACTGAACAACAGCTGGGAGCAGAATCCGATATTGGGAGCCTATATGTGAGCCCAGAATTCAACCTGGCTGCCTTGCAGCTTATATGGGAACATGAAATCCCACACAGGCTAAAAAAAAAACATAACACGACCTATCTGCGACGAGCAGCTCAACTCACTTTTGGGCAGTCATATGGAAGAGGGACGGCCCATGCAGTAGGCCTGTTTGCCAACTGCGACGATCCGAGTATCTGGCTCAGACTCGGTTATTGGATTCGATGGCAAAAAGAGACATGGCTTCTTCTTCTTCACACCAGCCGAATCGCATCCAGCTTGACAAAATAGCATCTCTTTCCCCTTTTCTCACTCCTGTTGGATACCGCCGTCCCACGATCAGCTTCACAATGAATGGCACCAGACACACCCCATGTTACATGAATAATGTCTTTTTTCAACTTCCAAAAAATGTACCACAACCAAATCTCACCATCGCCACCTCCCTACTAACTCTTACCCTCCTCCCCCTTTTTCGACCCTGCAATCCCAACCCACGCCCCGACCTATACATAACCACAACCTACCCAGCCATAACAACC
>Ga0247763_1000191_pt1 | contig 33037 bp, 23 predicted proteins | sample UWRJL141409B4_FD_179926 | JGI IMG/M metagenome (GOLD analysis project Ga0247763, IMG submission 179926) | Plant litter microbial communities from Arlington Agricultural Research Station in Wisconsin, United States - UWRJ-L141-409B-4 | ecosystem: Environmental > Terrestrial > Plant litter >... | reverse complement strand
CACGTCCGTGAGGACCAGGTCCGGCGGGTTCTCGATGGCGGCGTCCAGCGCGGCTCGCCCATTCGCGACCGCCGAGACCTGCAGGCCCTCCTGCTGCAACAACCGCACGACATACTCGCGCATGTCGCGGTTATCATCCGCGACGAGGACGCTGCCTTCCACGCTGGGGGAGACGACGGCTGGCGATGGCTGTGCGACGGCCCTGTCCTCCGAAGGCAGCCAGCGCCGCGCCTCGTCGACGTACGCCGCACCCTCGCTCGAGCCTCCGGGTGAGCGCGCCGCCGCTTGCACCTGATGCTCGTCGAGATGCGCATGGCCCGCCGGGACCGACACGGTGAAGGTGGTGCCCTGCCCTTCCTGGCTCTCTACCCGCATCTCGCCGCCGTGGAGCTTGACGAGCTCCTGCACCAGCGCGAGGCCGATGCCGCTGCCTTCGAAGGAGCGGCCCTTGGTACCTTCGACGCGGTGGAAGCGCTCGAACAGACGCGGCAGCGCCGCCGCGGGAATGCCCACACCGGTGTCCCGCACCGACAGCTCCGCGCGGTCACCCAACCACCGCAGCGCGACGGCGATCTCGCCATGAAAGGTGAACTTGAAGGCGTTGGAGAGCAGGTTCAGCACGATCTTCTCCCACATCTCCCGGTCGACCCAGAGCGGCTCTGGAAGCGGCGCGCAGTCCACGCGGAGCGCGAGGCCGGCCTTCTCGAGCAGCGAGCGGAAAGCGCTCGCCAGATCCGCCGTGAGCGGCGCGAGATCCGTGGGGGCGAAGCTCGCCTGGACGCGCCCGGCCTCGATTCGGCTAAAGTCGAGCAACGTATTGACGAGCTTGAGCAGGCGCTGGCCGTTGCGGTGGACCGCCTCGAGCTCCGCGCCAGCCAGCGCCCGCTCGGGTGCCGCGAGCGCGTCTTCCGTGGGCCCCAGCATCAGCGTCAGGGGCGTACGGAACTCGTGCGAGACATTGCTGAAGAACGCCGTCTTCGCTCGATCCAGCTCGGCGAGCGTCTCGGCTCGCTTCCGCTCGAGCGCGTAGGCCGTGGTGCTCGACACCGCGTTCGCCACGTGCGCGGCGGCGCGCTCGGCGAACTGGCGGTATTCCTCGTCCACCGCGCGCCGTGGGTTGACGCCCAGCACCAGGAAGCCTGCCGCGCGCGCCGCAGTCCCGGAGTGGATGGGGGCCACCAGCGCCGATGTCGCGGGCTCCGGCCAGGCCCCCCCCGGAAACGGACCCAGCGTCTGGTCGAGCCCGGTGACGAGCTCGAGCTGTCCGCTCTCGCGGGCACGGCGAAGTGGCCAGAGAGTCTCCGCGCCTTCCGCCAGCGACACGCGCCGGGGCATGGCCGGTGCCCCCGGCTCGACCCCCGAGGCGCCCGCGAGGTCAGCCTGCTCGCCCGCCTCGTCGACCAGGTAGAGCCCGCAGAAGGGCACATCGTGGGTGGCTGCGCCGAGCGTCAGCGCCGCCAGCACGCAGGCCTCCTCCGGAGATCGGGCCTTCGGCATTTGCTCGCCGAGCTCTCGGAGAGCACGGATCCGCCGCTCGGAGATGACCCGGAAGGTCGTCTCGATGACGGCGTTGAAGACGCCCTCGATGCGAGCCTTCTCCCCCTTGATCGGCGTGAAGGTGAAGTTGAAGTAGCACTCCTCCGTGTAGCCGTGACGGCGCATGAGCAGGAGCGAGTCCTCCGAGTAGGTCGCCTCGCCCTTCGCCATCACCCTCTCGAACAGCGGCCCGATGGCGTCCCAGATCTCGGGCCACACCTCGATCGCGGGGCGCCCGAGGGCCGCTGGATGCTTGCTGCCCGGAATGGGCCTCCACGCGTCGTTGTAGAGCAGCGCGAGCTCGGGACCCCAGTAGATGGCGATCGGAAACGCGGAGCCCAGGCAGATGCTGAGCGCTGACCGGAGACTCGGAGGCCATGACTCGACGGGCCCCAGCGGCGTCTGGGACCACTCGATGCCGCGCATGCGAGCGCCCATCTCTCCGCCGCCCGAGAGCACCTCCTCGACGACGCTGAGTTGAGTTTCGTTCGAGAGCACGCCTTCTATCCTGTGAACGGTGCGATGGCCGCCGGCACCCGGCTCGCGTCGAGATTCATGTGAGTCATCGCCCTAGGGAAGCCGCGAGCCGGGAGCAGTGCCCGGGGGCGGTCGATTCAGGACCGCCCAGAACACGCCCAGATCCTTCAGCGCCGACACGAACTCCGTGAACCCGACGGGCTTGACGACATAGGCGTTCACGCCCAGCCCATAGCTCCGGACGACGTCGATTTCCTCGTTGCTCGACGTGAGAACGACGATGGGAATCGTCTTGAGCGTCGGGTCTCCCTTGACCTTGGCGAGCACCTGCAAGCCGTCGACCCGCGGCATCTTCAGGTCGAGCAGCACGACCGCAGGCTGGCCCTCGGGTCTCTGCGCAAACGCTCCTTCGCGATAGATGTAGTCGAGCGCCTCCTGGCCGTCTTTGACCCAGACGAGCTCGTTGGCGAGCCCACTCTCGCCGAGCGCGGCCACGGTGAGATCCTTGTCGTTCTTGCTGTCCTCGACGAGGAGAATGCGCGCGAGCTCGCTCATGATTGGTCTCCTTCTTTCTCTGAATCCATCGTGCCTCGAGCGCGGGGCACGCTTCGTGGGAGACGGACGCTGAACGTCGTGCCCGCCGCGAACGAGGACTCGACATCGACGGTGCCGCCGTGTCCCCGGACGATCTGGTCGACGATGTAGAGGCCGAGCCCCACGCTCCTCGTCGTGAGATCTGCCTTTCCGACCCCGCGCTGCATCGGCTGAAACAGCCGAGCCCGCAGCTCCGCCGTGATCGGCTCGCCGAAGTTGTGCACCTCGAGCACCGCGATGTCGCCCTCGCTGGCCGTGCGCACCGTGACGGGAGTGTCTGAGGCGCTGTAGCGAAGAGCGTTCACCACCAGGTTGCTGGCCACCTGGGCGAGCCGATCCGGGTCCCACTCGCCCACGCCCTCGCCTCGATGAGAGACGCGAAGCTCGCGATCGGGATGCATCGTCTCGGCCTCCTCGATCACTTGCTGAACCAGCTGCCTGAGGGAGACCGCCTGGCGCTCGATGGGAATGCCGCCGCCGAGCCGCGCCTGCGTGAAATCGAGCAGGTCTGCGATCAGCCCCTCGGCGCGCTTTCCCGAGCGCTGGATGCGGAGGAGCGTCCTCGTGACGCTGGCGTCCAGCGCTTCATTCTGCAAGAGCAGGGCCGTTCCCAGCAGCATCGACCCCAGGGGGTTCCGCAGATCGTGGCTGACGATGCCGATGAGCTGCTTCTCGAATTCGGCCCGATTCTGCGCCTCTTCGGCCTGGCGCTTCTGCTCCGTGATGTCGGTGACGAAGCCCTCGAGAGCCCGAAGAGCGCCGCTCTCATCGTAGATACCCACCGAGCGATCCCAGACCCACTTCTCCCCTCCGTGGCGAGTGCGGATGCGGTAGGTCACCGTGAGCTGACGCCGCTCGGCGAGCGCGGCTCGTGCCGCCGTCGCTATCGGTTCCACGTCGTCGGGATGCATCAACTCCGACCAGGTCACGCATCCGCCACGATAGAAATCCTCGGGCTGGTACCCGGAGAGCTCGACCACGCCCGGGCTCGCGTAGTCAAAGACCCACGGTGGCTCGGGGACGCATCGAAACGCCATGCCTGGCAGGTTCCCCATCAGCGTAGAGAGAGCGCGCTCGGACTCCTCCCGCGCCTTCTCTGCGAGGCGATGCTCCGCCTTCGCTCGCGCCTCGCGCAGCGCGCGCTCCACGCTCGGCACCAGGCGCTCGAGCCTGTCCTTGATCACGTAGTCGGTCGCCCCGAGCTTCAACAGCTCGATCGCCCGCTCGTCGCCCAGCGCTCCGCTGACGAAGACGAACGGCGTGTCTGGGCACGCGACGCGCGCGATGGCGAGCGCCTCGGTCCCCTCGAAGCTCGGCACGTTGTAGTCCGACAGGATGATGTCGTAGGTGCGCTCTTCGACGGCGCGGGTGAAATGGGCGCGCGACTCGACGCGATCGATGCGAGCGGAGAGCGCACCGCCGACCAAGCAGGCCTCGATGAGTCCGGCGTCGGGAACGCTGTCTTCGAGCAGCAGGATGGAAAGGCGCTCGTTCAATGGGCAGCATTTCTGCTGGCTCTGACAGCAGCGATCACGACGGGAACGCCCTCAATTCAGACTCCCGGCTCGCAACGGAGCCGGTCGCCCCAGTTTGATGATGCCGTGTCGACTGCACGCGGGCCCGCCATCGGAGAGTCCGGGGTACTCCACGTCGCGAAATGCAGCAATAGCGAACCATGTGGCGGCGCCAACACCTGCGCGCTCAACGAGGCAGGTCGCCACAATCCGGCAAGATCGCCGCGCTGGGCTCGGGCCAGAGGCGAGCACCGGCGGGGAAAACAGCGCATGAAATGCGCCTGGCATCCCGGCTGCATTACCCGCTCCGAGGGGTGGCTTTCGAATGCGCGATGAGCGGAACGGGGAGGCGAAGCTGAAGGCGCGGGTCGCAACGCTGGAGGCCGAGCTGGCTCGCGCGAGGCGAGAAGCGGAGGCGTGGCGGAAGTTGTTCGCGAGGACGACACGAGTCCTCGCCGCGTTTGGAAGCGACATGGATGACATGCTCCGCTCCCTTCACGCAGGACGCCCTCTAGCCTCGGCGGATGAAGCGACTCGCCTCGACGCCGTTACCGATCCGCCCGAACGCCTCAACTGAAGCGCCGAGCGGGCGGATCGCTCGCGCGTGAACGTGACGCCCAGGGTGCGACGGAGGGTGAGCGCTAGCTATCAGCTGGCTCGTGCCGGTCGTTCAACTAGTTCAGGCGTTGCACATCACGAGCGAGCCGAGAGACGGCCTGCGCGAGCACGTCGGGATGCACCGGTTTCGCCAGGTGCGCATCGAAGCCTGCCTCGAAGGCGCGGGCCTTGTCGTGCTCGCCCGTGTGGGCGGTGACGGCGATGGCAGGGACCCTGCGCTTCTCTGGATCCCTCAGCGAGCGCACGATGCGCACGAGCTCGTAGCCATCGTGATCGGGCATGGCGATGTCCGACACCATCACGTCGGGTGTATGGGCGCCGAGCAAGGCGAGCGCGGCGCCCGCCGAGTCAGCCGCGTGCACGGTCGCACCGCACGCGTGCAGCCAGAATTCGACCAGCTCGCGCGCGTCGACATCGTCCTCGACGACGAGAATCGTGAGGCCTGTCAGGTCGCACTTGTTGAGCCCCATCACCTGGAGAACCTACCAGAGGCTCCGCGCGAGGCGAACCCGTGACGCGCATTGAGCGGCGTTTTTCCAGAGCTTCTAGCTGCCTCGTCACGACGGGGCGCGATCGCCGCGGCGATCTGGGCGCTCTCGCGCCTCGGCCAGAATGGCCACGATGTCATTGGCTCCCTGTCACTGCTTCTGACCCCGCGCTACCGGGCGGCTCACGTCGTTGGCACCGCTGGCGTCTGTCGAACGCTGAACGCCCTCGAGGCTGAACCGCGCAAGCCGAGGCGGAGTGACTCGACGCCGGATGGAGCACGGGCCATCCCGTTCCTCGCATGCGTCGTTTCGGCGGCGTGTTGCCCGTGCGTCCCGCCTCCGGCGCGCAGTGACCGCCCCAGCCCGCGCCCGTCAAAATCAACCAGTACTGATATTGATTCTCGACAGCGCTTCGCGACGGCTCTATGAGCGGTCGTGAGGTCACGAATGCAACACTCCACACACCACCCCTCGATGCAGGGGCACGCGCTGCCGGGCGCCCACTCCTCGATGCGCACCGCCCCGGCGGCTCTCCTTCTCGCGTTGGTCGCTTGCGGCGACGACGGCGCGGGCGGCGTCGAGCAGACGGGGATCGGCGCGGCCCAGCCGGGCACATCGCCCGTCTACGCCATCAGCACGCTGGTCACCGGTGATGATGGCTCCAACGCCTATCTGCGGCTCGTCGGCGATCTCGACATGGGCGGCGAGCAAGTCGCCCTGGATGAGGCGCGCGAGTTCCCGGGCCAGAGCGACCTCGCCGAGTACGCGGGCAGCCTGCTGGTCGCGAGCGGAGACGAGCCGACCATCAGCAAGTACCAGATCGCAGGAGACCGCCAGCTCCAGCCCGAGGCGGAGGCGCGCGTCAACTTCGGCAACTACGGGCTCGCGAGCGCCGCCTTCTGGAACAACCAGTTCGTGGCCGCAGACAAGGCCTACATGCTGAACGGCGCCCAGGAGATCATCGTCTGGAACCCGGAGACGATGCAGATCGTGGGGACCATCGCCCTGCCGGCGCTGGAGCCGCGTGAAGGGCTGAGCGTGGTCGCCGGCCTCGCTGACCGTGCCAGCGTCGTCCACGACGGCAAGTACTACCTGACGCTGTACTGGACCGACGACAGCTTCGCAGACCGCTCCGACGACTCGGTGCTGGTCGTGGTCGACGTGGCGACGGACACGGTCGAGGGCACCATCCCGGCGAACTGCCCGGGGCTCGACTATGCGACGGTCGACGACGCTGGTCAGTTGCACTTCAGCAACTGGACGGGCGGGCCCGGCACCTACTTCGTGCTCGGCACGGCGCAGAACTGCATCGCGACGGTGGACCCGGCCACCCGAGCCGTGACGACTAGGACGTTCGCGTCCATCGCCGGCGGGCATGAGGGGGCGGCGTTCCGGTACGCCGGCGCTGGTCGGTTCGTGATGTCCGTCTTCGACGAGGTGCGCGCCGACGTCGCGAGCGCCGTGGATCCGTTCGAGGTGGTGGGCGGGACGAACTGGCAGCTCTGGAGCTACGATCCAGCCTCCGGCGAGTCGGCTCCGATCGAGGGCGTTGACTGGAACAGCGGCGCCATCATCCACGCGCGGCTCGGCGCCGATTTCTACTCGATGGTGCCCGGCGCGGACTATGCGAGCACGGTCGTGTACGAGCTCGGGAGCGATCGCGGCGCCGCGGCGGCCTTCGGCATCACGGGCTGGTCGTTCCGGCTCTTCCAACTGCGATGAAGTCTGGGCGGGCGCGCGGCGCCCGCCGGCTCAGAACGCGTCGCGAGTGATCGTGAGCTCGGCGCGCTCGAACGTCTCCGGGTTCGAGAAGAATGGAAAGAAGAACGGCTCCGAGCCCACGATCGCCGCGAGCTCATCGCCCAGCGCCGTGAGCGCCACGCCCGCGCCGCTGCCGAGGCGGATGTTGGAGACGGCGTTGGCCTGGAGCACGTTGCCGAGGCGCTCGGAACGATGCCAGTAGTTGAAGGTGGTGAGCGGCGCCGGCTCGCTGCTGGGGTCGGGCAGCGTGAGGGGTCCGTCGAGGCGCCAGGCGAGGCCCGCGGGGCGCGGCACCGTGAGCTCGAGCTCGGCCTCGGCGCTGATGCTGTAGCTCAGCCGGCGGCTGAAGACGGCGTTGGCGCCGGCGGCGCGCAGGGTTCGCACGACGCCGGGGTGGGTGGAGCTGAACATGAGCTGGTAGAAATTGCCGTCTCCCGTGCCGAGCGGAGGAATGACGCCGACGCCGAGCTGAGCGAACACACCGGGACGCGGCGGGCTGCCGGGGACGCGGATCTCGCGGCAGCGCGCGCCCTGCGCGACGACCAGGGCGAGCCCCGCTTCAGGCTCGAGCAGCACGAAATCGGAGGGGAGGCGCTCGGCGACGGTCTCGCTCGGCACCACGCCGACACCCGCGAACTCGTCACAGTCGAGGTATTCGATGGATTCGTTGCGGCGCGGGTCGTGATGCCTCGAGTCTTGCTCGAGCGTCGTGAATGACGGGGGGTCGCGCTGCTCCGGATCGAGACCACCGCCACAGCCCACACAGGCCGCGAGCGCGCTGGCGGCCGCTAGACTCCATACCCTCGTTCGGCTCATCGTTCCCCTCACCCGCCGTTCTCGGCGCCTACTGTCGAGAGATCGACGCACGCGGGCCCGCGAGGTCGCGTCGGTTTCTTCGCGATCTGCGCGGGCCCGGTGCCCGACGTCACACCGAAGTCGGCGCCTGGGCGAGCGCCGCGTCGAGCCAGGCGATCGCGCTCCTCAGCTTCTGCTCGACATCCCCCTCGCGTGCGTACGCCGCCTTCTCCTCGACCGTGCCCGGAAGGTTGGCCATCACGAGATCGGCGAGCTGCGCCGCGTCTTCTATGGAGTCGATGAGCACGAGGGCCTGGTCGCGGATGCTGGGGCTCGTCTCCGCCAGGCGGCGCGCCCGCTCGCGCAGCGTTCGATCGAGCGCGCCGATGGCGACCGCGTCGCTGGCCGAGTGGCGCGCGGCGGTGATGCGCGTCAGGTAATACGGGTCCACCTGCTCGAGCGCCTCGAGGTTGACCCAGCGCACCCCCTCGAGCAAGATCCAGGCGCCTCGCTCGGGGCGATGCGCGAAGAGCACGCGACACAGGCACCCTGCCGGGTGCAGGTCGTCGAACGTGGGGCTCTCGATGTCGCTCGCGCGTTGCGAGAACACCGCCAGCCAGCGGGGCTCGGTGGCGAGCGCCGCATCGATGGCGCGCAGCGTGCTCGGGCGGGCCACATCGATGGGGAACACGGCGCCCGGAAAGGCGACGGCGTTGCGCAGCGGCAGCATCGGCACCGCGCCGGGTGTCGGGTGCGCCGCTGCGCTGCCCCGCCCCTGGAGCGCCGCTCGCACCGCCGCCTCGAGCTCGGCAGGTAGCCGTCCTCCCGAAGCGGTTCGGATCCAGGCGAGCTCGTCGACGGCAGCGGCGGCGCTCGGCGCGGCGCCGGTGGCCTCGCTCGGTAGCCCGCCCGCGGCCTCGCTCGCCTCCCGCGCCTCGTCGCTCGGTCCGCCGGGCGCTTCGCTCGCCTCCAGCGACACACCGCTCGCTTCTTCCGGTGTTTCGCGCAGCGATTCGAGCACCGCGCCGACGTGCTCGCGCAGCGCCGCCCAGCTCGAGAACCCGTGTTCGCGCGCGATGGCCGACTGCGCATCATGCAGCGCGAACGGGCCTTTGCGGATGGCATCGTCGGACTGGTTGGCGTAGGCCGGCACGGCCGCACGAATGCGGGCGAGGGCCTCGACGTCGCCGCGGTGCTGGGCGGCGAGCAGATCTTTGGCCTGGGACTTCAGATGTTCGAGGCTGGGCCTCGAGGGGAGCTTTCGTTGCCCCCGTTGCGGAACCGCTGACTTGGGAACCATCGCGACCTCTTGCTGTTGGCCTGCGATCCGCAATCAGGCAGCAAGAAGCTCGACGAGCATCGCTCGACAGGGTGGGTTCGACCCTTCCCGCGGATCCGGAAGCGTCCCTCGCGCGAGGTCATTTTTAGCACGCCGTGGAGCCTTGGCAAGCGGCTTCTCCCGAGCCGCGAGCGAGGGCAGCATCGCGCCGCCCGCCGAGCGTCGCCTGGGTCGGCTCGGCGAGCCGTGCGCCGCTCAAACGAAGAGGGTCAACGTCCAGAGGAAGCTGCGCGGCGCACCGACGGTGACGTGTCGCTCCGGCACGAGCGACGCCGCACCTCCGAAAGCGGAGGCGTACACGAACTCGCCGTCGTACCAGTGGGCGTCGAACAGGTTGTAGACGTCGATGCCGGTCTCGAGCGGGCCGAGCCGCACGGTGGCGCGCGCGTCGAACAGCAGCGCGTCGTGCCCGAGCTCGCCGTAGGGCAGCGGGCGGCGCGCGATATAGGTGGTGGCGAGGCCGAAATGCGAGCGCAACGCCCCGAGCGAGGCCACATCGCCGAAGGTGGGGGTGAAGGCGGCGTCCGCGCGCCCGACGAGCTGGGGCACGTAGGGCAAGAGATCGCCCCGTCGGTACTGACCGAGATCGTCCTCGAAGCTCGCCCGCGCGTAGGTGATGCTGCCGCTCGCGACCCACTCGGGCGTGGGCTCGAACAGCACGTTGAGGGCCGCGCCGAGGCGGCGCGTCGACGGCACGAGCTCGTTGCGAGCAAGGGTGGGATCGAACACGAGATCGTCGCTGAGGCGCGTGTAGAAGAACGCGAGCGACGCCGAGAGCGCCTCTTCATGGCGAAAGCGCAGGCCGCCCTCGAGCGAGACGACGCGGGTGAAGGGCGTCGTCTCTCCGTCGCCGAGGGACCGCGCCTGCGGCGAACGAAAGCCCTCGCCGTAGCTCGCGAGCGCGTGCAGGCCCGGCAGCACCACCACGTCCGCCGTGGCACGCTTCGAGAGCTGTGCGCCGAGCGCGGAGCGGGCCTGGCCCTCGGCGCCGCCGCTCTCGTCTTCGGTGAGGTACGAGAGCGCATCGGCGCGCAGCCCCGCGCGCAGCGTGAGCCGCGGCAGCGGGTGCAAGCCGAGGTCGAGGTAGCCGGCGGCGTCGGTGGCGCGCACGCGCGCGTCGATGCCGGGCGTGAGCTCGTCGTCGGTCACCCGATCGCTCGGCGTCGAGAGCCGGTGCTGCGACTGGCGGATGGCGTCGGATCGCAGCGAGACGCCCGCCTCCAGGCTGTCGCGCTCGGAGAACAGCGCGAGCGTGCGGCGGTAGGAGCCGTTGGCGCCGAGCGTCAGCGCTTCGTTGAGCTGCTGGGTCGAGTCGCCCTCGGGGCTCGTCAGGTTGCCCGTGAAGTTCGAGCGCAGGCGCAGCGTGCGGAACACCGCGTAGGGGCTGAGCGACCAGCGCTCGGGCTCACGGGCGGGGTCCGCGTCGTCGGGGGCGCGATCGCGCAGCTCGAGCACGAGCTGCGTGCGCGACGAGGTGCCGCCCTGCTCGGCGTCGTAGGTCGCGAAGCGATCGACGAGCCCACCCTCGACATCCGATAGACGCAGGACACCGGCGGAGTCGAAGCGCCCGGCGTAGGCCGACGCCATCAGCCGCGCCGTGATGGGGCCCACATCGCGCTCGATCTGCGCGATCGCCGAGCCGTGCCGCGCGGCGCGCGAGGGCCCGAAGCCGTCCGTGCTCTCGAGCTCGAACGCCGCGAACGTCTCCGGCGCTGCCGTCTCGGGTCGGTAGGCCATGAAATAGCGGCGGCGCCCGAAGTTGCCGAGCGAGGCCTTGGCCGTGACGCCCGGCTCGCCATAGCCGAGCTGGAAGCGCAGGGTGCCCGCCACCGCGAAGTCGCCTTGACGCGGGTCGTACACGCCAGGCACCGACTCGATCTGGCGCACCACTTCGGGGATCAGGAAATGCAGATCGGCGTAACCCTGGCCGTGGACGTTCGACACTTCGTTCACGGGCGCGCCGCCGGCCCAGATTTCGACGTCTTGCCCGTGCACGGCGTCGAAGCCGCGGAAGAAGATCTGGTGCGCCTTGCCCTCACCGCTGTGCTGGCTCACGAACACCCCCGGCACGACCTGCATCAGCTCGCTGGCGTTGCGGTGGGGTGCCGCGCGCAGCACGCGCTCTTCGATCACCGTGCTGGAGGCGCTGCGCGGGGTGGCGTCGCCCCAGACGTTGACGCGGGCATCGGGCGGGGTGTCCGCCGCAGATCTCGGCGCGGGCGTCGCGATCGCGCCGGGCGCCGCCGTCGCGATCTCGCCGGGCGCCGCCGTCGCGATCTCGCCCGCGAAGCGCACGCGCACCCGCACGCGAGCTCGGCGCGGGCCGCTCGCGTCGCGCGCCGGCATGAACTGGAAGGCTCGCGCAGCGTCGAGCGCGGCCGCGTCGAGCGGCTCTCCCGCACCCTCGCTGAGTCGCGCCTCCTCCACCTGACCGTTGTCGCCGACCGTCACCAGCACCACCACGAATCGATCGACCGCCTGCTCCGCGCCCGGCGGCCACGCCAGGCTGGAGGACGAAGTCAGCACGGGCGGCGTGACCGCCTGTGCCCCAGCTGCCTCCGCCCCAGCCGCCTCCGGCGCCGCAGGGGGAGCGGCTGGCGCGCCCGCCGCAGGGGTGGCCTGCTCCGCCGGCGCGGGAGGGGCCGCGACCGGGACTGCGCCGGCCTGCGCGAGCGCGCTCGGCGCCCACGTATGAAACAGAATGGCCCAGCTCGCTCGCTGAAGCCAAATTCGGCCGTCGTGGACCATCTGGCACCGTATTACTAGTGATTGAGTTCGTAATAAACAACGGCGCGCCCCGACCCAGGGTGGCCGCAACGACACCGCCGTCGCGACACACGCGGGTCACCCCATCGCCGGCTCGCCGGCAATCCTGCGCACCGGCAAACCGGGGGCTGGGCATCGACCCGACCCGACGCCGCCGAGCGCCTCGCAGCGCCGCGCCCGTGTCCTCGTCCGTGTCTGACCTCTACCCTACGAGCGAGGGCGCCGACCGGTTTGCCGCCAAACGCAACCTTTGCGAGCTCGCGCTCTTCCCCGCCGAGCCTCGGCCTGACCCGGTGCGCCGTTCTGGGAACCCACCGCCCTGCGCGAGGTGCCACCCCAGCGGTGCGGCTGGCTCGGGCTCGGCCTCACTCGGCCCCGGCCTCACTCGGGCTCGGGGATGCGATACTCCAGACGCGCCTGGTAGCAGAGGGGGCCGCACTCGGGTCCATTCGGCTCGACCCTCGTGTACTGGACGGCGACGCTCTGCTCGAACAGAACTCGGTCGCCAAGCGCCAACCTCAGCCCGAGCTCGTCGGGCGTGGCCGACGTTTCGATGCCAACGCCATAGCGGCCGTCGAGCGGCGGGCACGACGCGAGCGGGGGCTGCGGCCCAGCGTCCATCGTCGCGAGGCACGACTGGGCGTCGTCCGGCGTGGGATAGAGCGCGGCGCCGAGCGCCTGGTAGCGCATGGGCAGCTCCGGCGTGCAGTCGAACGGCTCGCCCCCGAGTCGCAACTCGTGCGCCAGCTTCCCCGGGATCGGCAAGGTGAACGCACACTCGTGGAGCGCCTCGTCGAGGCGTACCTGGAGCGTGTAATCCCCGTCGGGCCACGCCCCGCCGGGCCTGGTCAGCGTCACGACTGTCTCACTGACGCACGCCGCGTCAGTGCACGTCTGGGGCTCGAAGAGCTCTTCACAACCCAGGGGAATGAACGCGAGCAACGGCAGTGTCGAGAGCAGAAGCAAAGAAGGCGACGAGCGCATCCCCGAGCGTAGCGCGCGCCGTCTCCACCCGCCGCCGCAAACCGCGGCAGAAGACCGCTCCATCCTGCGGCGAGAACACGCCGCCCCTCCTCACGATCCCGGCGACTCGCGCCGGACGCGCCGAGCCGAGTTGCATCGTGCCGCCCGTGCACTTAATGATAACGATTATCATTTACATCCCACGTGGATCAATCCTATTGAGCGCAGCCGAGGTCGAAGGATGACGCGACGTTTCGGTTTGTTCCTGGATCCCGTGATCCTGCAGATGGTCCCGAGCTATCGCGGGCTGGTCGTCTACGTGGAGGGCGTCGAGAACTTCGCGTCCGACGGCTGGAGCGTCGCGCTGTTGCGGGCGGCCGAGCGCCGTATCGCAGCGCTGCCGAACCCGCCCGCGCTGCACCCCCACATGCAAGCCTGGGCCAGCGTGTACCGCCGCTTCGGAGCCCGCCCCAAATTGTACAAGAACGGCTGCCTGGCGCTCGCCAGCCGGGGGCACGTGCCGCCCATCAATGGCCTCGTCGACCTGTACAACGCCGTCGCGATGACGCACATGCTGCCGATCGGCGGCGAGGACTGGGACTGCCTCGATAGCCACCTGCTGCGCACCACGGCGCTCGGCCACGAAGAGTTCGTCGGCAACGACGCGAACGACACGCCCGAGCACCCCTACCCCGGCGAGCCCATCTGGCTCGATCGCGCGGGCGTCACCACCCGGCGCTTCAACTGGCGGCAGGCGCGCCGCACCTGCATCACGCTCGCCACCCGCGCCGCCTACTTCGTGCTCGACGCCGTCGACCCCTACTCACCCGAGCAACTCGACTCGGCAGCGGAGGCGTTGCAGCGCCTCATCGGCGAGCGCTGGCCCGACGCGCGCACGCGGGTCGGGCCGTTGCGCAGCAGTGATGATGGCGTCGCGATCGTGACCGCGACGCGAGCGGCGCTCTTCTCGGCACCCCGCGAATGGCCGCTGGCAGGCGTCATGCCCGACCTACATCTCGGCAGCGACGCGATCGACGCCGCGCGTCAGCCCCAACCCCGTCTGCAACACCGGTGAGGGCGCCCGCGCCCGAGCGAGCCCCGGTGTGGCATATCAGGGTCGATGTCGATGGATGCGTCTCGACACGCATGCGATGACGCGCACGCGCCACGTCGCGCACTTCGTTGCGTCGTGCAACACACTCTCGGCGGCGCGCGAGAGATAGGAGAAATCCGAAACTCGACCTCGGGTTAAACCGCGCAACGGCGACCCGCGTCAGCGTCAAACCGCGGCCGCGAGGACCGTTCAGGGGTGGTGTGGGAGAGCTCGCGCGCAACGCAGGTCGGTACGGCTCGGTGTGCTGGTTGCCGCTGCTCTTGCTGGCGAGCTGCTCGAAGAACGAGCGTTCGGATTCGGGCGAACCGGGCGGCGTCGTCCGCGCAGCGGACGCGGGCCCCGACGCGGCCTTCAGCGCCACGACCTTCGGCGCGATCGGCCCCGGTCCGCTCGAGCTCGAGGTCGCAGAGGGCTCGACCCCGGTTGCGGTTCCCACCGATCTGAGCTCGGTCACGCAGCTGGCGGTCGGTCTATGGCATGCCTGTGCGCTCACTCGCGAAGGGAGCGTGCGCTGCTGGGGCTACGGCGCTGCAGGCGAGACGACCGTGCCCGACGCGCTCGGCGCGACGAAGCGGCTCAGCGCCAGCGAGGCTCGCAGCTGCGCCATCGACGACGCGGGCAAGGTCCGTTGCTGGGGCCAGGGGGGTGAGGTGTCCGCCACGTTCGGGAGCGTCGCGCAGGTCGTGACGAACGCCGCCGTGACCTGCGCCATCAACGACGCGGGCGAAGCGGGCTGCTGGCGCAGGAGGCGCGCGGTTCCGCTGCCCGACGACGTGCAGAATGTTCGACAGCTCTCGGCCGGGGGCGCTCACGTGTGCGCCGTCCACGGCGAAGGCGCCCTCACCTGCTGGATGACGGGCGGGAACGAGAAGACAGACTTCGCGCAAGACCGGGTCCCCAGCGACCTCGGCGCGATCGAGCAGGTCTCCGCGGGCGGATACCATACGTGTGCGCTCGAGCGAGAGGGTCGCGTGCGCTGCTGGGGCCGCGACGACGTTGGACAGGCCACGGTGCCCGCCGACCTCGCGCCCGCCGTGCAAGTGAGCGCGGGCGGCTTGCACACCTGCGCGCGCGCAGCCAGCGGCTCGCTCACCTGCTGGGGAGGGCGCAGCCCCGATCACCGCACGAGCGTGCCGGAGATGTCCGCTCCCGCCATCGACGTCCAGGCGGGCTACTTGCACACCTGCGCCCTGCTCGAGGGCGGTCAGGTGTCGTGCTGGGCAGAATACCACTTCGGCTCTTCGGCGCTGCCCGCCGAGCTCGATAACGTGCAGCAGGTCGCCAGCGGCGACCGGTATGCCTGCGTCCTCGACGGAGCGGGTCGCGTGCACTGCTTCGGCGGCCATGGGCTCGCGCAGATCGCGGTGCCGCGCTGGCTCGGTCGAATCGTGCAGCTCGAGGCGGGCGGTGCCCACACCTGCGCCATCGACGAGAACCAGGCGCTCTCCTGCTGGGGGCACGACCTCGATGGGCAGAGCTCCCCGCCCGCCGATCTAGGCGCCGTGAGCCAGGTCTCCGCGGGGTCGAGCCACACGTGCGCCATCACGGTCGCGGGCGGCCTGCGTTGCTGGGGCACGAACGCCGACGGCCAGCTCGATGCGCCGCCGGGCTCGGGCCCCTGGAGCGAGGTCTCCGCTGGCACGTATCTGACGTGCGCGGTCGACCCGAGCGGCAAGGCCGCGTGCTGGGGCGACAACTCCGATCCCGTCAGCATCGGCGTGCCAAAGTCGCTGAGCGGTATCCGCCAGCTCGAGGTGGGCGTCGCGCACGCCTGCGCGATCGACGCTTCGAACGCGCTGGTGTGCTGGGGCTACGACACGCACGGGCAGGCCAGCACCTCCGCGACGCTCGGGCCCGTCGCGCAGCTGTCGTCGCAGAGCTTTCACACCTGCACCATCGACGCGGCAGGCAGCCTGAGCTGCTGGGGTCGCAACGACGCCGAGCAGGCGCGCGTGCCGTCCGCGCTGGGCCCCGTCGTCGAGGTGTCGGCGGGGCGCTACCAGACCTGCGCGCTGAGCGGCGCCGGCCACCTGCGCTGCTGGGGTGGCAACGCGCCATCCCGCGCTCACTGATCGCAGGCCACGGCCGCTCGCGCGCTCGACGATAGGGGTCGCCATCGAGTGTCATGCGCATATGCATGCGCGCGCGTCGATGCGCGCGGGTGGTGACCTCTGCGTGTACTGCGCCCCGTTCGAAGCCTGTCATGCGGTGAAGACTCTATCGCTTCGCGACACATGCGCGGCGGCCTCGTCGAGTATCACGCATGCACACGCATGAGCGCCGAGCCCCCGTGGGCTCGGTCAGCGCGCACGTGCGCCTGCGATTGTAATCAACAAAAATGAGGGAGGTCACATGGTATCTCGATGCACAGGCTGGGGTTGGGCGCTGATCATCGGCGTCGGCATGAGCGTGCTGGGTTGCAGCGCACCCGGCAGCACGCCGATCGATGACGCAGCCGAGCGAGCATCGGGGCGGTTACATCTGCCCCTCGTCACGCCAGATGAAGGCGCGTTCCGCCTGGCAAACGCCGTCTTCACCGTCGAACGCGACGGCAATCTCGTGCAAACGTTGAACTCGAGCGCCAGCCCGGAGTCGACGTCGCTCGACATCGAGCTGGGGCAGGCCGCCTACACCCTCGAGCTGCTCGACGGCTGGTCGCTGGAGCAGCTCGCCGAAGACGGCAGCATATCTGCGGTGCCTGCTGCGCTGCTCACCAGTAACCCCGTCGACTTCGAAATCCGCGACGATCAGGTGACCAACATCCTGTACGAGTTTGCGACCAACGGCGGCGTGGTCGGCTTCGGCGAGGGCGGCCTCAGCATCGGCGTGAACGTGACGACACAGACGGGGCAAGCTTCCTGCGACCTGCTCGCTCGCAACAGCTGCCCGACGGGGCAAACGTGCTTGCTGCGCGGCGGCACGGGCGAGACCTTCTGTGCGGACGCGGGCTCGCTGCCGGTGGGTGCGCCGTGCACCTCCGACCAGTGCGTCGCAGGGTCGCAGTGTCTCGCGCTGGAGGGCTCGACCGACCGCGTCTGCACGCGCTTCTGCAACCCGGCATCGAGCTTCTGCGGATGCCGCAGCCTGAGCTCCAACGAGAACGTCGGCATCTGCGACCCCTCGCTGCCGGTCACGCCGAACCTGTTCACTCACGACTTCAGTGATGGCGCGAGCGGCCAAGGCAGCCTCGCGTGCGAAGAATGGAATGCCTTTCGCGACGATCTGGTCGGTGGCAGCTTTGGTCGGGTCGTGCTCTCGGGCGGCCAGGGTGGAAGTGTCGAGTGCGACGAGCCCGAGCAAGCCAACCAGATCTGCCAGGCGCTCGGCAATCGCGAAGGAACTCAAGTGTTCTGTCAGGGCCGCATCTGGAACGTCGGCTTCTGCAATGACCAAGAGATCACGTTGGATTCCTTCATTTGTAACTGCTCCTTCAACCCCACGGTTCGGCCCTGCGACCCCGACTTTGGCGGCTTCGGCACCAACTCGTGCTCGAATGAGCCCCAGGTCTTGTCGGTGAGCTGCGAGTGAACGCATTTCCAGGAGTCGATCGAGCCCGCCAGCGATAGTCAGAGCTCGGCAGACCTCGATTTCGCCCGGAACCTTGGAACCCCGCGAGCGAGCACAACCTGCTCGCTCGCGGGTGCGGCTCGCTCGCGGGTGGCGGGTGAGCATGCCGCCCATTGAACGGGCCCTGCCCCGTCGGGCTCACCCCGCCAGAGCCAGCAGCAGCGGCGTCGTCACCGCGGCCAGCAGCGTGGAGAGCACCAGGCTGCTCGCGATCGGCTGCTGCAGCGTCTGAAACTCGTTCGACATCAGGTAGACGTTCGCGCCGACCGAGAGGGACGCGAGCAACACCGCCGCCTGCCGCTCCAGCACGGGCAGACCGAGCGCGAGCGCCAGAGCCCAGACCACCAGCGGCTGCAACACCAGCTTCAGCAGGCAGATGGCCGCGCTCTCGCGCCAGCCGCTGCTGAAGCCATATTCGCTCGTGCCCATACCCAGCACGAGCAGCGCGAGCGGCCCCGCCAGGTGGCCCACCCACGACAGCGCCGTGTCGGCCGCTGGCGGCAGCGTGAGGCCCGTCAGCGCGAACGCCGTGCCGCACAGGATGCCGATCACGATCGGGTTCTTCAGCACCTGCACGGTGGTCTTCCTCAGCCCGCTCAGGTTCAGCGCCCCGTGGCGCGCCCACTCCACGCTCACCGTGACCAGCGTCCACAGCGTCAGCGCGTTGAACACCAGCACCAGCGCCACCGACGCCATCGCGGGCTCACCCAGCGTCAGCCGCGCCAGCGGCACGCCGAGCAACACGTTGTTCGAGAACACACCGCCCAGGGCGAACACCGACTGAGCGACCCCATCCATCCGGAACAGGAAGTGAGCGACAGCCCTGCCGATCCCGAACACGATGAAGCAACTGCCGAAGTAGGCCAACAGGAGCCGCGCGTCCACGGGCACGCCCCGCGTGCGCGTGCTCATCATGTGAAACAGCAGCGCAGGCAACGGAACGGCGAAGACGAACTTCGACACCCGCTGCGTCCACTCCCGCTTCCATGAGGAGAGCTTGCCGATCCCGTAACCGAGGACGACCACCCCGAACAGGGGCGCCGAGAGCGTGAGGTAGTGCAGAAACGTGGACATCGGGGTGCGACCCGCCGCAGGCGGAACGCGGCATACACCCCGCAGCGTTGTCTGGCGACAGGCCTGGTGATGGGGCGGCGGACAGGGCTCGACGGCCGGAAGCGGACCCGCGCCGCTGCTGGCGCCGGCCTGCCGCGAGGCGTCTCCGTCAGTCGGTCGGGCTCGAACGAGCGCCGACGAGCTGCGCGGCGAGCGCCGCCACGAAACGGAAGCGGTGCTCCGCGAGCACGCCGAACGAGGGGTGGCGCGTCAGCCGAGCGCGCGTCGTCGCGGGGCTCGTGAGGCCGCACAGGAAGCGGGCGAGCTGGCGCGGCTCTTCGAGCGCCTGGGGGTGCTCGCGCACGAGGTCGAGCAGTGCCTCGCGCTCGGACGCAGAGAGGGTCGGCTGGGGGTCGGCGTGTGCCGACGCCGGCGCTGAGCGATGCCCCTCGCGCGTCGAGCCGCCCGCTGCCTCCGGCGCACAACCGCTGCAGTGCCCGCATGGCTCTGCGCGCTCTTCGCCGAAGTGCGCCACGAGCGCGTTCGTGAGGCAGCCCGGGGCGCTGGCGAGCTCGATCACGCGATGGATGCGCTCGATGTCGGAGGCCTCGCGGCGTGCGAAGCGCGCGACGAGCTCGGTGACGAGCGCGGCCTCGTCCAGGGCCGCGCCCGGGACGCGGCTGAAGCGATGGCGCACGTCGGAGGCTTCGAGCACACCGAGGTTCTTTTGCTCGAGCACCTCGAGCGCACGCACCACGCGCTCGCGCGGCTGACCGAGGCGTTCGGCGAGCGCCTCCGGATCGATCGTGAGCCAGGTGCGCCCCGCCTTGGCCTCTTTCAGCAGCCGGGCCAGAAACTCCGCCGGCTCTCCCGAGAACTGGGCCACCAGCTCGTCCTTGGACAGCTTCGGCCGAAAGCGGTAGCCGGCATAGAACGGCGTGCCCTGCCGTAGCACCCCGAGCAGCTCGAGGTAGGTGAGCGCGGTGCGCAGCACCAGCGGGCGCAGATCGTAGCGGTCACCGAGCTCGGTCAGGTTGAGGGCGAAGCCGTTGCCACGCACGAGCACGTCGGTGAGCACGCCCCGCAGCGCCCGCTCGGTGGGCGTGTCGCCGTAGGCGAAGTTCTCGAGCGTCGGCACGTCGGCGTCGCAGGCGAAGAGCTCCACCACCGACCGCGCGCCGTCGCGCCCGGCCCGACCGATCTCCTGCGAGTAGCTCTCGAGGCTCTTCGGAAGGTTGTAGTGGTACACGTAGCGCACGTTGGCCTTGTCGATGCCCATGCCGAACGCGATGGTGGCGACGACGATGCCTCGATCGGAGCGCATCCACTCGTCTTGCACCTGGGCGCGGCGGTCGGGGTCGAGCCCGGCGTGGTAGGCCTGCGCCGCGAAGCCGGCACGGCGCAGGTCGTCGGCGACGCGCTCCGCCGTCTTCTGCAGCGTCACATACACGATGGTCGGCCCCGACGGGCGCTGCCGCAGCCGCTCGAGCAGGAGCGCGTCGCGCCCTTCGAGCCGGGTCGGGCTGATGATGAGCTCGAGGTTGCGGCGGTAGAAGCCGGTGACGATCGCGGCCGCGTCGGGGATGTCGAAGGCGGCCTGGATGTCGCGCGCGACGGCCGGCGTGGCGGTGGCGGTGAGCGCCAGGATGCGCTCGGCGCCCACGTCACGCGCGATGGCGGCGAGCTTCAGGTAGTCGGGGCGAAAGTTGTGCCCCCACTCCGAGATGCAATGCGCCTCGTCGATCGCGAACAGCGCAATTTTCCAGCGCGTCAGAGACTGCAAGAAGCGCTCGTTCTGAAAGCGCTCGGGGGCGACATACAACAGGCGCAGCGTGCCCTTCGCGAGCGCGTCGTGCACGCCGGCGAGCGCGTCGGGCCCGAGCGTGGAATCGAGCCGAGCCGCGGCCACGCCGCGCTTCGCCAGCCAGTCGATCTGATCCTTCATCAGCGCGATCAGCGGCGACACGACCAGCGTGATGCCCTCGAACGCCAGCGCCGGCAGCTGATAACAGAGCGACTTGCCCGCCCCGGTGGGGAACACGGCGAGCGCGCGCCCGTGCTCGAGCAGAGCCCCGATCGCCTCGCGCTGCCCCGGCAGGAACGTGTCGAAGCCGAAGCGCTCGCGCAGGAGGGCTCGCATGCCGGCAGGATCGGGGCCGGCGGGGCCCGTGGGGGAGGCGGTCGCAGCGTTTTTTTCGGTCACGCCCGGCAGTACAGCACGAATCGTGCCGCGCGGTGCGTCCTTGTCTGGTCGGCGCCCACGCTCCGCGGGCAGTGGCGAGTGACCGCCCGGCGCCGGTCGGCCCCCGGAGCGCGCCAGTCTGCGACCGTCGCCCGGCGGCGAAACGGCGCGCATGCGCCCCGCGGGCGTAGTAAACCCGGGGAATGGAGTTCCCCCTCGTTCGCATGCGCCGGCTGCGCCGTACCGAAGCACTACGCCGTATGGTGCGCGAAACGCGCCTGTTGCCAGACCACTTGATCCAGCCCCTGTTCGTGGTGCCGGGCAAGAACGTGCGCAAGCCCGTCGTGTCGATGCCGGGCGTGGCGCAGCTCTCCGTCGATCAGACGCTGGTCGAGGCCGAGAAGGCGCTGCGCGCGCGGGTGCCCGCCGTCATCCTGTTCGGCATTCCCGATCACAAGGACGCGGAGGGGTCGAGCGCGTGGAACCAGGAGGGCATCGTGCAGCTCGCCGCGCGCGCTATCAAAGAGCGCATGCCGGAGCTGCTCGTGATCGCAGACGTCTGCTTCTGCGAGTACACTGACCACGGTCACTGCGGAGTGATCGAGCACGGCGACGTCGCGAACGACCGCACGCTGCAGAACCTCGCCAAGCAGTCCGTGTCTCTGGCGCAGGCGGGCTGCGACATCCTGGCGCCGAGCGGGATGATGGATGGCATGGTGCGCACCATCCGCGGCGCCCTGGACGAGAACCGCTTCAGCGAGCTGCCGATCATGAGCTACTCGGTGAAGTATGCCTCCGCGTACTACGGCCCCTTCCGCGACGCCGCCGAGTCGGCGCCCCAGTTCGGCGACCGCCGCACCTACCAGATGGACCCGGGCAATGGCCGCGAGGCGCTGCGCGAAGCCTCGCTCGACGTCAGCGAAGGCGCCGACATCCTGATGGTCAAGCCGGCGCTCGCGTATCTCGACCTGATCCGCGACCTGCGCCAGCGCTTCGAGCACCCCATCGCCGCCTACAACGTGAGCGGGGAGATGTCGATGATCGAGCTCGCCGCCAAGCACGGCTACGTCGATCGCCAGCGCATCATCCTCGAGACCCTGCTCTCGATGCGACGCGCCGGCGCCGACCTGATCCTGACCTACTGGGCCACCGAGGTCGCCGGCTGGCTCGAGCGCTGAGCACGGCGGCGGCTTTCGGCGTCGACGAGGCGCGCCGCTTCAGCCACGCCGCAGGCGATCGATCACCATCGCCACGACGATGATCAATCCGGTCACGATCTCCTGCACCCAGTTCGACACGCCGACGTGCGTGCAGCCCGTCTTGATCACGGTCATGAGCAGCGCACCGATCATGGCGCCCGCCACGGAGCCCTGACCCCCGGAGAGCGAACCGCCGCCGATGACGACGGCGGCGATGGCCTCGAGCTCGAGCCCGATCGAGTCGGTGGGGTCGCCCACGGTCAGCGTCGCATATTCGAGCACGCCGGCGACTCCCGTGAGGGCGCCCGCGAGCACGTAGACGCTGACGGTCACCCGCTCGACCCGCACGCCGCACAGGCGAGCGGTCTGTGCGTTCGAGCCGATGGCGCGCACGTGGCGCCCGAAGATCGTGTATTCGAGCACCAGCGCCGCGACCAGGGCGAAGGCGGCGGCCAGCCACACGCCGGCGGGCAGCGAGGCGCCCGCGCCCGCGCTCATCAGCGTGTCGAGTCCGCGCGGATCGGCGTCGATCTTCTGTTCGTCGGCGAGGCCTTTGGCGAGGCCGCGCAGCACGCTCATGCTGCCGAGCGTGACGATGAAGGGCGTGAGCTTCGCGCGGGTGGTGAGGAGGCCGGTGACGAGGCCCGCGAGCGCCGCCGTGAGCACACCGGCGGTGACAGCCGTGAGCAGGGACGAATCGGCGCGCAGCTGGCGCGCGACGACGACGCTGGTGAGCGCCACCGCGGAGCCGACCGAGAGGTCGATGCCGCCGAGCAGGATGATGAACGTCATTCCCAGCGAGGTGAGCGCCACGACGACGGTCTGCCGCGCCATGGTGGCGAGGTTCACGCTGCCGAGGAACGTGTCGGGCGCGAGCAGCGCGAACAGCACGTACACGACGAGCAGCGCGCCGAGCGGGCCGAGCCAGGGGCGCCGCCAGACGGTGCTCACGAGCGGAGCATATCAGGAGGAGAAAAAGGACTTCAACAGGCGCGACAGAGAGAGGGCGGGTCCGTTGCCGGCGCGCGCATCGCGCCCGAAGCCGCGGCTCAATCCTCGGGCGGTGACTGCTCGGGCGGTGACTGCTCGGGCACCGCTAGCTCGGGTACGGGCAAATCGTCGATGAATGCCGCGATGCGCGCGACGCTCGGCTCGGGCATCGGCGGGCGATCGGCGCTCTCGGGCGGCATGCGGCCATCTCGCATGCGCACGACGAGGCGCGACCCCGCGCCATCGCCGGGCCTGATCTTGCCGATCTCGATCATGAGATCGAGATCCTCGATGCCGAACATGCCGTCGTGCGCCGGGCCCACGCTAGCGTCTGCCGCATGGCACTCGCCACAATAGTAGAGGAGCAGCTGGGAGACCTCGCTCGGCTCGAGCGGCGCACCCGGGCGACTCTCGATGCCCTGCACGCTGCGCTCGAGCTCGGCCTCCGCCGCTCGCTCGGCCATGGTCGCTTCCCACTCGGCCCTTAGCCGCTCGCGCTCGGCCTCCGCCGCGGCGGCGTGCTCGGGGTCGATCGGCCCCGGCTCGGGTCCGTAGGTGCTGCTGCAAGCGGCGCCCCAGAACAGCACGCTCGCCACAGCCGGGCGACGAAGACGAGGGGCGCGCATCGCGGCGAGCATATCAGGCGGGAGCCGCGGCCGCCCGCCGCCGCGGCCCATGTCACGCCCCCGCTGCCCCTTTCAGCAGCGCGTGCTCGTCGAGACCAGTGGCCGGGCGCGCTTCACCGAGCACGCCGCGATGCATCACGGCGACGCGGTCGCACAGCGCGACGAGCTCGTCGAAGTGGCTCGAGACGAGCAGCACCGCCTTGCCGCGAGCGCAGCCCTCGTCGATCAGGCGGTGGATCTCGGCCCGGCTGCGCACGTCGATGCCGCGCGTTGGCTCGTCGAGCAAGAGCACGTCGACGTCGTGATACAGGAGGCGCGCGATGGCCACCTTCTGCTGGTTGCCGCCGCTCAGCTCACCCACGCGCTGGTCGGGGCCGCTCGAGCGGATGCCGAGGCGCGCGATCCACTCGCTGGCCGTCCTGCGCTCGCGCGACGGAGACAGCCAGCCGGCGCGCGCGAGCGGGGCGAGGCGCGAGAGCGTGAGGTTCTGGGCGATGTCGAGCTCGAGCGCGAGGCCCTCGCCGGCGCGATCTTCGCTGGCGAGGCCGACGCCCTGGCGCAACCGCAGCGCGGGAGATGCTGGACCCGCGGCGGCGCCGACGCGCACCTCGCCGCGCTTCACCGGGTCGAGCCCGAACACGGCGCGGAGCAGCTCGGTGCGGCCCGAGCCCATCAAGCCCGCGATGCCGACCACCTCGCCGCGATGCAGGTCGAGGCTGGCGCGCTGGGGGGCGCGGACGCCGCTCAGCTCCGACAGGGAGAGCAGGCGCTCGCCCGGCGCGCGGCGCTGGCGGGCGACGGCCTGCACGCTGCGGCCCGCCATGGCGGCGATCAGCGCGTCGTTGCTGACGCCGGCGATCTCGCCGCGCCGGACGCTCTCGCCGTCGCGCAGCACGGTGTACTCGTCGGCGATGCGGCGCACCTCTTCGAGGAAGTGCGAGACGTAGAGCACCGTGAGGCCGCGGCCGCGCAGGGAGCGCAAGGTCGTGAACAGGCGCTCGGCGTCGTCGGCGCCGAGGCTGCTGGTGGGCTCGTCGACGATGAGCAGGCGGCAACCGTCCTGGTCGAGGGCGCGCGCGATCTCGACGCGCTGTCGCTCGGCGGGCGAGAGGTCGCGCACGGGCGCGTCGAGCGCGAGCGTGCTGCCCTCGGGCTCGAGCCGCGCGAGCGCGCGCTGGGCTCTCTCTCTGGCGCGGCTCGCGGAGAGCCAGCCGAAGCGCCTCGGCTCGCTGCCGAGCACGATGTTCTCGGTGACGCTGAGGTGCGGGCAGAGCGACAGCTCTTGATAGACGATGGCCACGCCCCGGCGGCGGGCCTCGAGCGGGTCGCGCGGAGCATAAGCCGCGCCGTCGAGCTCGAGCGTGCCCGCGTCCGGCCGCACCGCGCCGGCGAGGATCTTCATCAGCGTGCTCTTGCCGGCGCCGTTCTCGCCGAGCACGGCGTGGATGGAGCCGCGCTGGAGCTCGAGCGACACGTCGCGCAGGGCGCGCGTGCGGCCGAAGCTCTTGCTCGCGCCGCGCACGAGGAGCCGCGGCGCTGCATCTGGCGCGCTCACGGGGCGAGCCCTCTCGGGCCGCCCGCCCGCATCAAGGCCCCAGCCATTTCGCGAGGTCGGGCTTCACGAGCTGCTGGATCTTCGGGTCTTTCAGGTTCCTGGCGTCGACCAGCTGGGCGCCGGTGTCGGCGCGAGGCGCGACCTTCTTGCCGCGCAGGTGCTCGACGATGGTCGTGACGGCGAGGTAGCCCATGTTGAAGGGGTCCTGCAGCACCAGGGCCTCGAGCTGGCCCGCCTCGACCGCCGAGAGCAGCTTGTCGGAGGCGTCGAAGCCGAGGAACTTCAGCTTGCCGGCGAGGTTGCTCTTCTGCAGTGCGAGCAGCATGCCGAACGTGGTCGACTCGTTGGGCGTGAACACGGCCGTCACCCCGCCTCCGGCGGCGTTCTGGGCGAGCAGCACACGCTCGGCGGCCTTGAAGGCAGATTCGGTGGTCGCGCCGCCGTACTGGTTGGAGCTCACCACCTGCAGGTCCGGCCGCGCGGCGAGGCCAGCGAGGAAGCCCTCCTCGCGCTCGTTGGTGCTGGCCGAGCCCTCTTGATAGCGCAGCACCACGACCTTGCCGGGCCCGGGGGTGAGCTCGATCAGCCGGGCCGCGGCGAGGCCGCCGGCGGCGCGGTTGTCGGTGGCGACGAAGCTCACGCTGTTGCCGCCCGAGAGCGCCGAGTCGAAGATGACGACGGGCACCCCCGCGTTCGCGGCGGCGTTCACCGAGGAGATGAGCGCCTTGTCGTTCAGCGGCGCGAGCACGATGCCCGACACGCGCTGCGCAGTGAACGACTGCACGAGATCGATCTGGCTCTTCAGATCGTCTTCCTTGAGCGGGCCCTTCCACGTCACGTCGACGTCGAGCTCGCGCGCGGCCTTGACGGCGCCCGCGTGCACGCTCTTCCAGAACTCGTGCGTCGTGCCCTTGGGGATGACGGCGATGTTGAGTCGCTTGGCGGGCGCCGCCCCAGCCGCGGTGTCAGCGCCCGTGCCGCTCGCCGGCGCCGGGTCGCTGCGCGCGCACGCGGGAGCGAGTGCCGCGCCCCCGAGCAGCAATGGCAATTGCAGGAGCGAACGGCGAGAGAGCGGGCGGCGAAGCATCGCGGGCATCATGCCATGGGCGTCGAGCGGCACGCCTCGCGTTTTTTGCTCCGCGGCGAAGGCGGCTCACGCGCTCGAGGCGTCCGATGCGCATCGCGGCATTGCGGCAATTGCGGAGCTGCCGAGGGGCCACGGCGCACGCCGCGCCCGCCGCAGCAACGCACGGCCACGGCGTACGCCGCGCGCGCCGCGCCCGAGAGTCGCCGGTGTCGCCGGTGTCGCCGCTCGAGCAACGCGGGCCGCGCGAGGAGTAGCCTGGGCGCGGCCTGCGCGCTGACCGCCACGGAGTGGGCACGACTCCCACCCCTCGTGCACGCGCGTTCGGTTGTTCAGCATCAGCGATGGGCGGCGGCGACCGTTCTCAGGGGTGCGCCCCGTGCGTGGAGTCATGCGCCTCAGAGAGTCCCCCCGTCGCGACCATCGATTTGCTCTCGGCAGTTCGCTCGCCGGCTCGCTCGGCGTGTTGCTGTTTGGAACGGCTTGCCCTCAGCTGCTCGATGATCGCTTCGCGGAGCACGACTCGAAGCTCGAGGCGCCAGACGCCTCCGCCGGCGGCGCGTGTGGCAACCTCTGCGCAGGAGGCGGCAGCGGCGGCTCGGGGGGCTCCGATCGCGGCGGCGCCGCGGGGACCCCGTCGACCGGCGGCCGCGGTGGCGGCGGCGGCGCTTCGGGCGGAGGCGGCGGCGGTGCGGGCGGCACAGCCGGGCGCGGTGGCAGTGGGGGCGCGGCGGGCACCGGAACCGTGGCAGAGCTGCGGAGCTGCCCGTTCGGCGAGCCCGAGCCGCTCTTGGGCCTCGACTTCCCCACCGGCTCGGAGTGGGGCGCGAGCCTGACGTCAGACGGGCTCACCCTGTTCTTTGCGCAGGGGCCGTCGGGCGATGGCGATCTGTATCGAGCGACGCGCAGCGATCGCGGCGTGACGTTCTCCGCGCCGGTGGCCCTCACCAATCTGAACACCACCGACGATGAAGGAACGCCGTTCATCTCTTCGGACGGGCTGCGCATTTACTATTATTCGACGCGCGCGGGCGGGCCCGGTGCCAAGGACCTGTATGTGGCCACGCGCAGCAACACCACGGAAGAGTTCCCGAGCGGGCAGCTGCTCGCCAACGTCAACAGCACGGCGCTCGATCACCTGCCCCGGCTCTCGCCCGACGAGCTCACCCTCTGGTTCACCTCGACCCGCGCCGGAGGATCGGGCGGTGCCGATCTGTGGACCGCGAGCCGCACCAGCATCGGCACGTCGTTCGCTGCGCCCACCCTCCTCAGCGCCGTCAACGGCGCCTCGGGCGACGAGAGCGGCGGGCTGACGCCAGACCGGCTCCTGCTCGTCTTCGACTCGACGCGCGACGGCGTAGGCAACAGCGAGATCTTCGTCGCCGCGCGCGCGAGCACCGATCAAGCCTTCCCGGCGCCGACGAATCTGACCGTGGTGAACAGCACGGTGAACGAATACAATGTGTTCCTGACGAGCGACGAGCGCGAGCTGTTCTTCTCGTCGAACCGCACCGCTGGCTCGACGCACCACCTGTTCCGCGCGCTGCGCAGCTGCGACTGACCAGTCGCGTCGCCGGTGCGGTGCGCCGCGCGCTGGCGCCCCGAGCGAGGGACCGGTCCACCTCGATCCGCGCACGGACGAGGTCACGGTCAGCCACGACGCGCGCTGCATGGGCATGCAGATTGGCTTCGAAACGCCCAGCGGCGACGCCTGCTGGTTCTCCGACTTCGATGCGAGCGCGGAGTGGACGTTCCAGCGTCGCGAGACACCGCACGACCGCGCGCTCCGGTTGCGGGTGAGCACGCGCCGCAGCGCCGTGGACCAGTGCTCGCTTCGTGAGCTGCAGCGCGGCCGCGAGGGGCGACACGCTGGCGCCTGAGGCCCTGTCGCCGGGCTCCGGCCGTACCGCGGCGGAACAGACCGATATCAATACTGACTTCCATTTTCAGCTCGACTGCGAGTAATGTTGCATCATCCCATCTCACCACCGCTGGCCTCATCCGGCGGATGGCCTCCCTCCGTGCGAGAGGGCGCCGAAAGAGAGCTTACCCATGAACTTCCTCGACAGACGAGCTCGCCCCGAGCTGCTTTGCCGCGGCCACCGTCACGCCAGCCTCTGGGCGCTGGTCGGCGCCTCGCTCGCGGCGCTCGGCTGCAGTGACGACGGCGGTGATACCACCACTACCACCAACGGCGTGCCAGCGACGGGGACCGACCCGCTCTACGCGATGATGGTTCAGGTCTATGGCGTCGAAGACCGCACCGTCTATGCCTATCTCTCCAAGGATCTCGAGGTCGGCTCGATGAGCCTCGACTTGGCTCGCGAGTTTCCGAGCGTCGCCAACTTCGCCGGCATCGGAGGCCGCGTCTACGTCTCCTCCGGCACCGAGCCCAGGATCACGGAGTTCGGTATCTCCAACGATCTCCAGTGGACCGAGGGGCGCAGCGTCAGCTTTGGAGGCTACCCGCTCGATGACAACGCCAACTTCTACTACCAGTACATCCTCGACGAGGCGACGGCCTACATGCCGTTCGACGCGACGAGCCGCATCGTGTGGAACCCGACGAACATGGCCATCGAGGGCACGATGACGGACACGAGCGTGCCGGAGTCGCTGGACGGCATGGCCGTATCCACGGGTGGCAATCGCAATGCCATCGAGTTCGAGGGCCCCGTGCAACAGCCCTTCTTCTATGAGAGGCAGGGCGATTACGGGCGGGAGTCGATCGTCGCCGTCTACGACCCGGAGACGAACATGGAAGTGGCCAACGTGACCTTGCCCTGCCCCGGGCTTTCGATGGCCTCGCAGGATGGCGGCTACACCTACTACGGCACGTGGGGCTTCTCCGATCGCGCGCTGTTCGGCCTCGGGCCGGCGCCCTGCATCGCCCGCCTCACGCCCGAGCGAACGCTCGACGAGGCGTGGACCACGAACCTCGAGCAGGTGACGGGCGGCCGCCCCCACAACAACTTCCGCGCGGTGGGCGGCGGCAAGGCCATCGCCAACGTCCTGCACACCGAAGAGCTCCTTGGCGCGAGCTTCGACGACGGCTTCGACCAGGACGTCGTCGACCAGATAGCGTCTAGTGGCCCCTGGTGGAAGCTCTGGATGATCGACCTCGAGACGATGACCGGCGCGCCCGTGGCGGGCATCGACGTCGACACCGGCTCCGGCGCGCAGTTCGCGGTGCTCGACGGTCGCACGTTCGTGTTCCTCCCCTACGACGACTGGGGCCGTTCGAAGATCTACGAAATCGGCACGGACGGTGTGGCCATCGAGCGGGGTGACACGGTCGGTGACGTGTTCAAATGGGTGAGAATTCGCTGAAACGGCGAGCTCCTGGGCCCTTCGAACGTACTGATATTGCAAATCAATAGCGTCTCGGCTATCACCCGCTGTTCACGTCGGCCTCCCCGGCCGCGTGTTGCACGGAGCGAGGAAGTCATCATGCGAGAAAGCCGGGCGCTACTGATTCTGGGCCTGTGTTCCCTGCCGCTTTCGGCCTGCGGGGGCACCGACGACACCGCCTTGACCGACGGCCAGCCCGCTGGCGCAGGCGGCCCTGGCGGTGTGGGCGGCGCTGCCGGGAGCAGCCCGGGCCCCGTGTACGCGCTCTCGACGCTCGTGTGGGGTGACACGGACACCACCGGCTACGTGGTCCTGTCCGACACGCTCGATCTCGGCGACGTATCGCTCGGCCAGGCGCGCGAGTTCGTGGGGTACACCAGCATCGGCGTCGCCGACGGCCAGCTCCTCGTCACGAACGCGGAGACGCCGATCATCCAGCGCTTCGGCGTCACCGACGCGCTCGGATGGGAAGACGGCGGCCAGCTGAGCCTCATCAACGAAGGCGTGCTGGATAGCGGATTCTACCGCCAATACATGCAGCGCGACAGGATGGCGTACGCCGAGCTCGACGTGGCGCAGCGCACGCTGTGGGATCCCGTCGGGTTCGCGGTGGCAGGCACCGAGCTCGATACCCAGCTCGAGCTGGCGCAGGGCGGGCTCGACCTCTTCGCCAACTACAACCGCGCCTACTTCGTCTTCGACGGCCCGGTTCTGCGGCCCTTCTCGTATCACGACCAGGACTGGTTCCGATGGGCAGCGAGCTCGCTGATCGTCGTGTACGACCCCGAGGCGCACGCCGAGCAGACCGTGCTCGAGGCCCCCTGCCCCGGGCTCGACACCATCACGAAGGACGAGCGCGGCAATCTCTACTTCAGCAGCTGGGAATACCCCGCGTTGCACGCGCACGTCGGCACGGGCGCCGCGCCGTGCGTGGCGCGGATCACTCCCGAGCGCACGCTCGACTCAGGCTTTCAGCCGGACCTGCTGGCGTGGACGGGCGGGCGGCACCTGATGAACTTCCGCTACCTGCAGGGCGGCAAGGCGGTGGCCGCCGTGCTGCATCACGAGAAGTTCGGCGAGGGCTTCGATTTCCCGGGCGAGCTGTCGACGCAGGAAGCGTTCTGGGAAGCGTATGCACTGAACTACCGGTTGTGGATCTTCGACCTGGAAGCAGGCACGGCCGAGCCGATGCGCGGCCTGCCCGACGAGGATCTCCCACCCTCCTTCTCACACGCGGAGATCGACGGGCGATTCTTCCTCATGCACGAGGCCAGCGACTTCTCGCACACCACGTTCTACGAGCTGGGATTGGACGGCGAAGCGACGCGGCGATTCGAGGTGCCGGGCTCATCGTATCAATGGCTGAAGGTGCGCTGAGCCCCGATGACTGCGAGACCGCGATGACCGCGATGACTCTGGAGGCTCGAATGCTCTCTCACGTCAAAGAAACCCTGAACGCCAGCTCGAAGGGCAGGTCGAAGCTACCCTCCCGCGGCGCGCTCACCGCGCTCGTCACCGTGCTCGCCCTGCCCGCTTGCGGAGGCGATGATTCGACGATCGCTGGAGCTCAGGCCGGCATGGACGGCCCCGTGTACGCCATGATGAGCACGGTCTATGCGGACACGGGCGACCGCTCGGTGTATTTCGCCGTGACCAGCTCGCTCGACGTGGAAGAGCTGTCTCTCGACCAGGCGCGCGAGTTTGGCGGCGTCGCGAACTACAGCGCCGTGGGCGGGCGCCTGCTGATCTCGAGCGGCGAGGCCCCCACCATCACCGCGTTCGACATCGACGACGCGATGGAATGGCACGAGCGAGATACGCTCGGCTTCGGGGCGTACCCGCTCTCGGACAACGCCAACTTCTTCTCGCAGCACCTCGTCGACGAGCATCACATGTACCTGCCGTATGACGGCTACAAGCGCATCATCTGGGACCCGACTGACTTCGAGATCGACGGCGTTATGGACGACACGAACCTCGAGCTCGATCGCGACGGGCTGATCCTCGAACCCGCCGGGAACCGCAGCGGCATCCGCTACGACGGTCACGTCATGATGCCCTTCTTCTATCACGACGAAGAGTGGTACGAGTTCGCGGCCAGCTCACCGATCGCGGTGTACGACCCGGAGACGCACGAGGAGGAGCAGGTCATCGACGCTCCTTGCTCGGGCCTCGCGATCGCCTCTCGAGACGAGGTGGGGAACACCTACTTCAGCCCGTACGACTACGGTCCTCTGCTCCCGCTATACGGCCTGGGCCCGATGCCGTGCGTCGCGCGGCTCACGCCCGAGCGCGAGCTCGACGTAGACTTCACGACAGACATGACGCAGTGGACCGAGGGACGCATCGTCAACAACTTCCGCTACATCCGCGACGGCTGGGGCCTCGCGAACGTGTTTCATCAGGAGCGGCTCGATGTCGACTTCGACGCCCCCATGACCGCCGAGATCCAGGACCAGGTCTGGGAGGAGGCCAACTGGAGCGTCTGGCGCATCGACCTGGAGCACGGCGAAGCCCGCCCGTTCGACGCGGTCGAGGTTCCCACCTTCGGCTGGAACCTCATGGAGATCGATGGGCGCTCGTTCCTGACCATTCCCTCCGAGGGCGGCACCGTCATCTACGAGATGGATGCGGACGGAAACCTCAGCGAGCACCTCACCGTCACCGGCGACGCCTCCTGGATCCGGGTGCGCTGAGGCGTAGCCGGCGCTTCTCCATCAGGCCGCGCGCCGCCGGTCTTTCTCCTCCGTTGCTGGGAAGCCGGCTGTCGCTCGTCGACCTCGAACGTCGAGGTCACGGCTGGCGCGCGGTTTGAACCCGCGCGCGCTCGCCGCTAGCGGGGGGGAGGGCAAAGCTCGGCGTGCCGAGCTCCAGCTGTTCGGTGTACACGGCGAGATAGGTCTCGAGATACGCGGACGGCCCTCCGTCGAGGGCCTCGTCATCGGCGGGGTCGTCGAGAGCGAGCTCGAGACGTACAGCCGATACGTCGATGTGCTCCCATGCCGGCGTCACGAGCCAGTTGCCGAAGAGGCCTGGCTGGATCGTGCCGACCTCGATGGCGAGCGTGTGCCCGGCGGCGAGGGTCCAGTCGGTCGACTTCAGTTCGAACTCTGTCGTGCCGGTGCGGAGCACCGAGACGTGCTCGTCGAACATGACGGCGGTGCCGTCGGGGGCGACATCGTGCAGGCGCACCATCACGTTGCCGTACCCGGTCGCATCCAGCGAGACCTTCGGCGTGCCGGTGACGCGGATGGTGGCCTCGAGCGGCTCTGACCACTGCGTGAAGGCGTTGCCGGTATCGACGGCCGGGTCACCTTCCGCGCCGTCGTCGAGGTAGGTTCCCCCGCCCAGGGAGAGCGCGACCTCGCGGTCGGCAACCGGCCAGCCGCGTTGCGCTCGCCAGGCGCCCGTGCTGTCTTGCACCGCGAAGGCCGCGTACTCGGTGGCGGGCTCGATGCCCTTCAG
>Ga0247763_1000190_pt1 | contig 33060 bp, 25 predicted proteins | sample UWRJL141409B4_FD_179926 | JGI IMG/M metagenome (GOLD analysis project Ga0247763, IMG submission 179926) | Plant litter microbial communities from Arlington Agricultural Research Station in Wisconsin, United States - UWRJ-L141-409B-4 | ecosystem: Environmental > Terrestrial > Plant litter >... | reverse complement strand
CAGCGCGACCTCAGGCACGCGCACCGTGACCACGGAGCCCGGACGGAGTGACAGGCCGGGGTTGGGCAGCGAGGCCTCGACAGAGAACACGCGACTCGTCGACTCCGCGGCGGGGGCGATGCGCGTGACCCGCGCCGCGATGGGGGCGCCCAGGGGAGTGCCCTCGGCGCCGAGGTAAACGCTGAGCGGACTGCCCACCCGCAAGCGCTCGATCAGCTGCTGCGGCGCCCCGAACACCGCCTTGACGCTGCTCGTATCCGCGACGGCCAGCGCCGGGCTACCGGGCGCCACCAGGGACCCGACCTCGACGGAACGCGAGAGCACCACGCCGTCGATCGGCGCATGCAACACGGTATCGTCGAGCGCGAGAGATGCCTCCGCCAGGCGCGCCCTCTCGCCGGCGAGCTTGGCGTTCGCGGAGTCGAGCCTGGCTTTGGTCGCATCCAGCTCGGCTTCGGCCAGCGCCTGGCTGGCGTGCAGCGCGCGGGTGCGCTGATAGTCCTGCTCCGCGAGCTTCGCCGCCGCGGCTGCCTCCGCCACGGAGGCCTTCGCGGTAGCGACCTTCTGCACATAATCTGCGCTGCGGAGACGCGCCAGAAAGGCGCCCTGGGCGACGCGATCGCCCTTGTCGATCGGTCTGCGCGTCCCGTCCACGTTGACCACGGCCAGGGCTTCGACGTACCCCCCGACCCGGAACGCCATGTCGACATGGCTGCGTGGCTCCAGCGTACCCGAGTAGCGCGCCTCGAGTCCGGCGGCGCCTTTCTCGATCGGACGAACCCTGACGGGCACTGGCTTCTTCGGTGACCCGACGACCTGGGTTTCGGCGCAGCGAGCGAGCGCCAGGGCCGACACCACGAGCGCGAGGGAGCCAACGAACCGCTGAGTCTGCATGCGTGCGAGACTGTACCGGGGCACGCGGCTCGTTGACGATTGCCGCCCTTCCACGAGTCGCTCGCAAAAAATCCACGAGCTGTTCTCGATGCCACTCCGGCGCTACCCTGCCAGCCGACGAGGCGCCCGCGCTCAGTAGAACGCGATCGTCCGCACCTCGATGCTCTCGCGCGGGCGCGCGTCGCTCGGGGCGCGAGGATCGTCGAAGGCGGTGTGGGCGGTGAAGCGCGCGCGGCCCTCGCCTGGGCTGTCCATGCATTTGAGCAGCAGGACTTCGTCGGCCCGCATCTCGGAGTAGTAGTACCAGCGGTGCGCTTCGCTGGTCACGAAGTGGTAGTTCTCTCCGACGCGGTCGGGGTAGATGAGGTCGAGCTTCAGCAGATCGCCGGGCGCGATGCTGCTCGCGTCGCACACGGCGAGCGGCGTGTCGAGGATGGGCCCGAACAGCGGGCGCCAGAGGTTGATGAAGGCGTAGCGCCGCGCCGTCAGCGCCTCGGCCTCGGCGGGCAACAGCTGCTGCACGCGCAGCCGCGCCGACTCCGCCGTGTAGTCGTTGTGGACGAGGCGAACGGGCTCGGCGATGCCCTGCTGACCGGCCTTCGCCCGGGGACCGGAGCGCACGTTGTGATCGAAGACGAGCACGCGCGCCGCGCCGGTCGCGCGCTGGATCAGGCGCTCCATCTCCGGGTAGTAGACGGCGCGCACGGCCTCGTCGTCGTAAGCATCGGCGAGCGCCGTCGCGTGCTCGACGAGCGCGAACCCGTGCTCGTCGAGCGTGAACGGCCGCGCTGCCTCGCGCGCGTCGTCGATGCGCACCCGCTCGGGCCCGTATTGCCCGACCAGGCGCTCGACCCCGGGCGGGGGCTCGTACATGTAGTAGCGCGGCTGTTGCTGGGCCGTGCGCGCGTACACGAGCTCGGCGTGAACGGGGCCACGGACTTTGACGCGCGGGGCGGGGGTATCAGAGGTCGTTTCGAGCATGGCTTCGGATTTCCAGCGGCGGGCGCCTCGAGTCGCCCGCAGGTCGGGAGGCGCGCCTCGGCTGGGTAGGGGCGCGCCATGATAGGAGACTCGATTCCAGTTTGCGGGACTGACTTAGGGCGACCCGAGCGGGACGTCAACGCTGTGGCGAGGTGGAAGCTGCCGCGGGCGGAGGCAGGGCCGCGCTGGCCAAGGTGTCCATGAGCACCGTCGTCTGTCCGTTGTCGAGGAGTTCCATCCGCTCGGCGACGACCAGTTCGCCCATCGCCACCCACCACTCGGGGAGGGGCTGCGTCTCCCGCTCGAAGCGCTCGACGAGGAGCAGGTTGTCGGGTGAAGGAATGCCCCAGCTCAGGTAGCATAGCCCCTTTGGCCCCTGGATGTCCGTCAGCAGGCATGCCCAGCCGAAGGTTTGGGCCATGTTCGGAATGTAGGCCTCGAGGCGGCTCTGGAACTCGGAGGCGCGCGCAGGATCGAACCGAATCGCGACGTCTAACCGCGTGCTGACATCAAGCGTGCTTCCCGTAGCGTTTGACATGACTCTCCGTTGGGGTTGGGGCTCGTGCATCTCTCTCAGGAACTCGTCCCAGGCTTCCGTGTGCTCGAAATGGAAGCGGGGTGGGGCGTGGGCTGGCGGCGTCGCGAGGTCGTTCCGGATGCGCCGCAGCAGCTCCAACGCATCCGCTGCCTTTACGTCGACGCCTTGTCGGGGCAGCGTCTCGAGCCACGCGGAGAGCCGCTCGAGCTCGTCGACCGGAAGCTCTCCGCGCGGCGCTCGCTGGACCAGCGCGCGCAATGAACGCTCGGGATAGAACGTACGCTTCGACAGCTCGATGAGCCGTGCGATCGTCTGAGGGCTGGCGATCTCGAGGTGCCCGGCTCGCTCCAACGTGGCTCGGATGTTCACCATCGCGACAGAGACGGGCACGTAACCCTGGACCGCCGGCGCGTGAGCCACGACGACCTCGTCGTCGTCCTCGAGCTGGCCGTCTCGATAGCGAGTGAAGATGCTCCCGACGCCGATCATTCCGAAGTCTTCCAGCTCGGCGGCACGCAACGCGCCCATGCTGGCTGCACCGTAGACACGCACGCCGGAAGCGAGCGCCCACAAGACTTCCTTGTGCCAGATCGAGAGCTGGTGCTCGAAATACCCATCGATCACGGCGATGCCCCACGGACGCGTCAGGCACGCTCGGTAGACGTCGCCGCGCCTGGCTGGTGCTAGGAATTCAGCGCCGGGCAAGGCCTGCTGCGCGTCGCCGAGCGACAGCGTGGGCCCAACGAACACGACGACTCGCCTCATCCTCGGCCTCGTGGCGTCAAAGCTCGCGCCCGCGCGCCCGGCTTGTAGCCTGGGATCTCGGAGTGGCCCTCGAGGCCGGGAATGACCACTCGCACGACATGAACGGGGAACGACGGCAAGGAGAGATCGACCGCGATGACCTGCTCGAGGTCGGCCTGTTCGAGCCGCTGGCACAGGAACGCGATGTCGGCCTCGAAGGTGTCGTGGCTGGAGCTGGGCAGGCTCGAGAAAGATCGCTGTCGGAAGGCGGGCTGGGCCATCTGGGCCCGACTCCTCTCGCGGGCCTCGTCGGTCTGCAGCCCTTCGAGCTCGCCCGCCTTCAGGTCGTCGCGAGCTCCGGCGATACGAGTGAGCCTGTTCTGCGCTGCTTCGTTCAGCGCGCGCGACAGCGCGACCCCGCGATCGAGGTGGCAACCTGCCCCCGAAGCGGCGCCGATCGGGCGAAACGGGTTGGGCGATTCGTCCAGCACGGAGCAGAGGAAGCACGCGACCCCGACGTCGCTCGTGACATCCCACAGCGCGACGGAGACCGCGGCGGACTCATATCGCTCCAGCAAGCGGCGACAGGCGGGATCATCGACGCTGCTCGGATCGACCCGGCGCCCCCACTGCTCTTCGGCGGCGCGCGCATAGAAGAGCGTCACCGCGTCGCGCTCGATCAGCTCGTAGATGCCATGGCAGACGGCTTCGAGCAGTGTGTTGCCCGAGGCTAGGCCGCTGCTCCCCATGAGGAAGAAGCCGCTGGAATCGGGCAGCGGGACGCTGAAGTCGAGATGCACCATCTCGTAGGGTAGCCACCACCCGCTGTCGCTCCCGAGCGCGGTGCCCTCGATCCAGAGGATGCGCTGGTGCGGACTAAAGTCGCGAACGAAGCCCGGTAGCCGGTGCACATCGACCGTCGGATGCCGGTCGGCGAGCTCGTTCAGGCTTGCCCGCAGGAGCGGTCGGATGACACGTTCGGCGTGATAGTGTTCGACCGCCTCCATCAGCCCCGACGCCTTGGCCGCGTCCAGGTCACAACCTTTGCCCTGGGTCACGCTCAGGCAGCGCGAATTGGGCCGCACGACGGAGACGGTAGGGATGCCGATATGATCCAGCCCCGTGATCACTGCCACACGCGTGATGCCCATGGCTCGTGCGTGTGGCATCACCCGTCGCAACGTCTCGGCGGGCGTGCAGGCGCGCTGCGACCCAGCGCCGAAACACTTGAAGGTGGCTCCCGCCAAGTCGAACCGCGTCATCGAAGAAGGCCCCTCGCAACTCGCATGTTCGAGCATCGCCGCGCAGCATGCAAGCTTCGGTGGTACCGCTCGCTGCTTTCCGCAGAGCCACGGGCAAGGGCTCGCGCGCGAGTAGATGCCGAGCGATGCAATGGACTGAAATTGACGCTACATTGGCCCGCGGCCACCGTCATCAGAAGCAGCTCGAAGATCGCCGCTCGGCGCAAGCCCTTTGAGCCTGCAAATACCCTCGCGCATTGGGAGTACACGCATGGCAGATTACGCCCACAATGATGAGGAGCATCCCAGGAACTCTCCCCATCACGATTTGTTGGTCATCAATCCTGACGGGGTGCTGCACCGTTTCCAGGTCGAAAAGCGGCAGAACCACCCCAACGAAGGCCGCTATGTGAGCGCGCCCGAAGCGGCCCACTACCGTGAGCCGGGGCACCGAAAAGTCTTCAATATCGCGCATGCCCACCCCTATTCGGAGAACTCGACCGGCGCCGCAGCGACTGCCGCGGTCCGGGCTGTCACGAGCTCTGCCCAGAGCTCTATCGTGCCGCAGGATCGAGGTCCGGCGTTCGCCATGCTGCCCGTCAAGCCCGAGCCGGCGTCATCGAACTGGGCTTGTTACCTGATCAACGCGCAACGCCTCGCCTACAAGAACCCGTGGACGACCGTCGCCTGGAACGACGAGCCCGAGCCGACGGCGAAAGCCGAGGACGGGAATGGAACCGGCGTCGCGCCCGCGAGCGGCTTCGAGTTGCTCGTCGCGGGCCCCGCGGGTGACGTCTATTACGTCAACTCGTCGGGCAGCACCCCGGCGATCACCCCGATCGATCTCGACCAAGAGCAAGACATCTGGAGCCAGCTGCGCAACGGCTGCGTGGTGGGAACGGCCGAGTATTACAATCATCGCAATGGGCCGAAGGTCATTCCACTGGTCAACGCCGCCTGCCTGGCGGCACCGAAAGGAGGTCGCTAATGGGCTCGCATCACCCTCACTCCTGTCGCTGCAGCGGTGCCTGGCGGCGGAGTTACAGGCTCGGCTCGAAGAAGGAAACGTTCCAGGTGATCGAGGGGGGCAGCGCGCTCCTCGACGGCGACGAGGCGGCGCAGGTCGCGCAATATGACGCGAGGCGGATCGAGGTCGACAAGGCGCTGTCAGCCGAGGGCGGCAAGGCGGCATCTCAGCCATTCGAGATCACCGGGACTTGGGACTTCAAGTGGCCGCAAACACAAGTCATCCGGGTCGCTTTCCAGGCTCATCCGTTGCTGACCGCCGACGTGCGCGATCACGTGAGGCGGCTGGCGGAGCAGTGGACCCTGAACGCTGGAGCGCCACGCACCAGCGTTCAGTTCTGGTTCGACCCAGAACCGTTCCCTGCTCCGCGCAACCCCGAAACGAACGGCAGCACGAGCCCGGCGGAACGCACTCCCCGCAATTACGACGTGCTCCTCTCCTTGGCTCCGCTGCCGACCTTCGAGGCGGAGACGCCCGGCGATCCAGAGGTCGAGATCGACGCCGCCACGTCGCAGCTCGGTACCTATGCGTTGCGCAGCGACTACGGTGTGCCGACCACGTACCTCGGCTGCCCCGAAGGGCTCGGAGACAGCGGCCGGAGCGAGGCCGAGCGCGTCAGGGCTTATTTTGGGTCGGATCTCTTCAAGTACGTCGTCACGCACGAGTTCGGGCACATCCTCGGCCTACCGCACGAGCATCAGAACCCAAATAGCGTGTTGCCCTGGGCAGCACCGGCTGAAATCCGGACGGTGATGAAAGAGGTGTGGGGCCTTCCGGATGACCACTCGCTATTGACCGACGAGTACATCGAATCAGAGATCACGCTGCGCTGGCCGGGCGGCACGCGCTTCTCTAACTGGCGAAGCAAAGAGAAAACCGTTCCCTACCAGCCCTCAATCATGGCTCATGCTCTGCTTCGCCACTTCTTTGATCCGAAGAGCCCGCACTACGCAGCGCCGTCGCGCGCCGGCGACTTGTACGCCGCAGCGCTCACCGCCCCCACGGAAGCGGATCTCGAACATCTCGCGGACATGTATCCGTATCGAGGATCTGGACGACAAAAGGCAGCCGCCGAGTGAGGGACGAGTCGGCTCGCCCGCGGGGGCGCGTCACCGAGCGTCACACATAGAGCCCTTCCCGTGCCAGATCGAGCGCGCCTCGCAAGGCGCGCTCGGCCGGCATGGGGTCGCGGGCCGCGCAGCGCGCCTTGGCGGCCAGCAAGGCTTCTTCGAGACGAAGCGGCATCGTCTGTTGCATCGGGCCGAGCAGGTCATCGAGCGTCGCCTCGGCAGCCTCGAAATCGTCGCTGTTACTCTGCACGTCGAGCAGCACCCAGTTGGCGAGCCATTGAAAAGGGAACACGTGTTCCGCGCGAGACCACCACGAGCGCGCCTCTCGCACGAACGTCAAAGCATCGTCTTCCCGGTCCTCCAGCCAGGCATTCCAGCCCAGGTTGGCTGCTGCCGCGCCGAGATAGGGCTTGATCTCGGCCACCTCGGCGACCTGCCGGGCGCGCGTCGAATACTGCACCGTGCGCTCGCGATCGCCCAGTCGACGGCAAGCGATCGAGAGATAGGTCAGTGAACGCGCCAGCAGCGTCATGTCCTCGAACTGCTCAGCGCACGCGAGCGCTTCGAGAAGGAGCGGTAGCGCCTCTTCGCATTCCGCACGGCCCCCGAGCAGCAGCATGAAGGCGAGGTCAAAACGGGCGAGCCCGAGCTGCAGCACGGGAGCCGGCTTCACGCTCTCGAGCTCTGCGAGCGCGCTCCGCTCCAGGGTGATGATGTCACCGCTGAAACGATAGCGTTGACGGCCTGCCCGCTCGTTGGCGACACATTGAAAGAAGTAGGACTTCTGATCCGGCGAGCCGTGACGCTCGACCGCCGGCAGCATCAGCTTCACCAGGCGCTCCGTCTCGGCGCCATGGGGATCGCTGAAGTAGTGGATGGTCAGACGCGCTTGCTGCAGCGCAATCCACTCTTGCGCACGTTCGACGTCCGCGTCGTGTTCCGCTGGGCGTTCTTCCAGGAAAGCCTCGGCACGGGCCAGCGCCTGCAGGGCCTGCTTGTGCTCGTGTACCTTGATGTGCGTCTCGGCATACTTGCGCCAGAGCCTCGCCAAGGTCAGCCCTCGGCTCTGCGGCGCTCGTTCGATGCTGAACGCATACTGGCGTCGTGCGCGTTCGTGCTTGGCCGTGCGCGTCAGCAGATCCGCCAGCTGCTCGGAGAGGTGGATGGCGTCCGTGCCGTCGATGGGCGCCGCGCCGTCGGTGGGCGCTGGGCTCGCTGCCGCAGCCAGGCTCTGCTCGATCGCTAGCGCGTAGAGGTCGATCGCCTGCTGGTGCGCGTGAATTTCGTCCGCTCGACGCGCGGCGATCTTCAAGCGCTCGACGGCGCGAGCCGGCTGCCCCGCGAACGCCCAGTGCAGCCCGATGTCGGCGTCGAGCCCTCCGTGCGCGCTGCCGTCGTGCGGGCGTTCCTCGAGCTGCTCCGCGACGGCACGGTGCAGCGCAGCCGCGGCAGCAGGCTCGATGCCGCGCGCGACGGCCTCGCGCAGCTTGTCGTGGGCGAAGCGATAATGGCCGTGCGAGTGGACTGCGAGCAGCTGGAGGCGGACGAACTCGTGCAGAGTTGCGCGCGCGCTGGCGCGCTGTTGCCCTGTGACGCGCTCGAGAATCTGCTCCAGAAGCTCAGGGTCAAAGTCGCGCCCGAGCAGCGCCGCGACCTGTAGGTGGCCCCTGTCGCGCTCGGCGACGCTGCTCAGCCGCAGCTCTGCCAGGGCCATCAATGAGTCGGGAGTTGACAGGTTCGCGTAGGGGCGCGAACCAGCGTTCACCTCTGGGAACGACCACTTCGAGCTGGCGGCTCGCGAGATGGCGCCGGTCTCGAGCGCCACACGGAGGTATTCTGCAACGAAGAACGGGTTGCCCTCCGACTGCTGATGCAGGTAGTCGACGAACGCATTGGGAGGGAAGTCTTCAGCCAGCATCTCCTTCACGAGGAGCCTCACTTCGGGTGCTGCCAGGCGCGGCAGCGTGACATCAGCCCGGGCATTGGCAGCGATGATGGCGGCGAGCTCGTCGTCAACCTGTTCGACGCGACGGGTGCCGATGAACAGAACGGGCTCGGAGCGAAGCTCGAGCATGTGTTCTGATGCCAGGAACTCCAGCGTCAGCTCGTCGGCCGCGTGCAAATCATCCAGGACCAGCAGCACCGGTGCAACGCGCGCGAGGTCGACGAGGCACTCGCGCAAGGCGCGCAGCACACGCTTGCGACCGAGCGCTCCAGGCAGGCTGGGCACCTCGATGGCGGCGATGTTCGGATGCGCGAGCAGCTCGGGTTCATACGCGGCGAGCACCGCCAGGTGCGGGCCGATGCGCTCGAGCCACTCGACACTGGGGGCCATGGCGCGGTCGAGCGAGCCGCGAAGAAAGGCTCGAAACGGCTCGAGCGGCGAGCTCGCCGCGACGGGCAGGCCCTCGATGGTGCGAGCGCTGCACGAGCCGTAGAAGGCCCTCAGAGGTTGGCCTGCGAGGCGCTGGCCCAGCTCGGCGACGAGTCGCGTCTTCCCGATGCCGCTCTCGCCGCTCACGACGACCCAGCCGCCCCGTCCAGCGGCGGCGTCACGCGCGGCGTCGAGCAGACGCTCGATGATGTCGTCGCGCCCGACCAAGCTGGACCGATGAAGGAACATCGCGCCCGCAGGGCGTCCGGAAGGGCGTTCTTTATCCCCGTCCTCGCGCGAGAGCTGATGAACGACGTCGGCCGCGAACGCGGGGCGAGCTCGTGGGTCTTTCTCGAGCAGGCCGAGAATGAGCTGCTCGAGCGACGCCGGCAGACCATGGACGAGCGACCCGGGGGGCGCCGGTTCGTCATACAGATGGCGCGCTACCAGCGATCGCGCGTCGCCCGCAGCAAACGGCGTTCGGCCGGTGCAAAGCTCGTACAGAATGCAGCCGAGGGCATACAGATCACACCGCGAGTCCACCGAGTGACCGAGCAGCTGCTCGGGCGCCACGTAACCGACGGTGCCGTGCGAGCCTGCGAGCCCTCGCGCGAGCTCGCGGCGAGAGTCGACGGAGAAGGCTGCCGTGGCGCTCCCGAAATCGACCAGCACGGCATGGCCTTCGGGCGTGATGATCACGTTGTTCGGGTTGCAGTCGCAGTGGACGAAGCCGTCGCTGTGAATGCTCGAGAGCACGCGAGCCACGTTCGAGCCGACGCGACGCACGCGCTCGAGCTGGCCATTGGCCGCCTCGGGGCGCTGACGGCGAGCCCCCGGGGAACCAGAGCTCGACGCGCGCGGGGGGATCGACCACAGGTCGTCGGCGAAGGTACGAAGAGTGATGCCATCCACGAACTGCATGGCGTACCAGGGCACGCCGCCGTGCGTGCCCGAGTCGAGCAGGACGGGCACTCCGGGATGGCCGCCGCGTGACAGCCGCGCGAGCAGCGCGCTCTCTTGCCGGATGCGCTCGGCGGCGTCTTCGCCGTCGCCGCGCGGCAGCTTGAGTGCAACTCGAGCCCCGGAATGCTCGTGGCGAGCCGAGTGCACCGTGCCCATGCCGCCCGATATCGGCTCGCCGTCGGTGACATATGCCCCGAATCGCTGTAACGACCTCCCCTTCATACGCTGACTCGCTGAGCGAACACCGCAGCGCCAGAGCCTGGCGGCGGCACGTTTCTCGATGATTTCTGCTCCGAGCGAGCCTCGAGGTCGAGGCTGCGGCGCGGAGGGACACATGGACTATGGCGAATGGCCTGGTCTGGCTATTATCGATCTCGATGGCCCGGTTACGCAATCTCTCCGACGGCAGCGAGTCGCTGCTGAAGAAAAACTACTTGATCGGGCGAGCCCCCGGCAGCGATTTGATCGTGAATCAAGCCCATGTGTCGCTGCAACACGCTTGCCTGCGTTGGACAGCTCACGGCTGGGAGGTGAAAGACCTTGGAAGCTTGAACGGCACCCGTGTCAACGGTAAACGCGTCGACCAACAGGCACTGAAGGAGGGTGACCGGGTGAGCTTCGGAGAAAGCGAGCAGAATTGGGAGTTGGTCGATGCATCCGGCCCCGAACTGATGGTGGTCTCGCAAGATGGCGCAATAACGCTCACGGCAGACAACGGCATTCTCGGCGTCCCGAGGGCCGATGACCCCCGAGCCAGCATCTACCGGAATTCCAAGGGGTCATGGGTCCTGGAGCGAGCCGACGATCTATCCGCGTTGAGTGACCAGCAGACCTTCGAGGTCGACGGGGTGCGGTGGATATTCCATAGCCCCGAGGCCGTCCTTCAGACATCGTCCGTCGCCGGTCTCGTTCCGCTGCGTATCCAGAGCGTTACGTTGCACTTCGACGTCTCTTCGGACGAAGAGTTCGTGGCCCTTCGCGCCGAGTGCGGGGGGCGGATCGTCGACCTGGGCAGTCGCGGACACAACTACCTGCTGCTGGTCCTCGCCCGGCGAAAGCGAGCAGATGCGGCAGCCAACGTTCAGCGCAGTGCCTGCGGCTGGATCTATCAGGACGATCTCATTCGTGACCTGAAGGTTTCAACTGGCCAACTGAACCTGGATATCTTCAGGATTCGCAAGCAGTTCGGCGTGCTCGACGTGGTGGACGCCGCGAGCATCGTGCAGCGGCGGCCGCTCACGAAGCAGCTGCGGCTCGGCACGCCACACGTGCTCGAACAACGATCCTGAGCGTGCGTCGTCGCGCCGCTCAGCCTTGCAGCTGCGCGAGCATCGCGAGCGCCTCGCCCGAGCTCGCGTAGCGCCGGCGTGGGTCGAGCTCCAGGCAGTGCGCCAGGAAGGCGTCGAGGCCCGCGGGGACGTCTCGGACCAGATCGGCGGCACGCAGCGGCACCTCGCCCGGCTCGCGCCGAGCCCAGCGGCTCGGCGAAATGAGGGATCGAAAGGGAACGCTGCCCGTGAGTGCTTCGAACAGGACGACTCCGCACCCAAAGATGTCGGTTGCCGGCGTGACCGGCGCACCGCGAAACTGCTCCGGTGCCATGTAGGCGAGGCTCCCCTCGCGCGCGAACGCGCTCGCAGAAACACCATGAGCCCTCCCGCTGCTGCTCGTGCCCCCGTCGATGGCGAGACCGAAATCGATGATCACGAGGGTCGACTCCGCGTCGTCGCGGAGCATCACGTTGCTGCTCTTGATGTCGCGATGGATGACACCGGCCTGATGAATGGCGGAGACACCTCCGAGCAGCTGACGCGCCATCCCCAGCACGCTATCGGGGGCGAAGATGCGTCTGCGCAGCTGCCACGCGAGCGACCTTCCTGGGATGAGATCCATGCAAATGTATGCGAGCTCCGCGCCGTCGCGCCCCTCGTCACGGTGAATGCCGGCGTCGTGGGCGCGGCATACGTTCGTGCTGCAGACCCGGCGCGCGAGCTCGAACTCGGACAGCAGGCGGCGGCCCCTCTCGGGCTCATCGCACTCGGTGACGAGCGTCGTCTTCAAGGCGCGGGGGGCGGCGCCATAGAGGTCATAGGCCTCGTACACCTCGCCCATGCCGCCGTGCGCGATGGGGCGGACAATGACGTAACGCCCAGCGACCTGCGTGTTGGCATCGAACGTCCAACCGCACGCGCGGTCTGCGAGACCCGCGCTGGTCCGGTCGTTGCTCGTCTGTAACATCTCGACGACGAGCGCAGCGCATACGGTGCAAGCGTTCAGGTGCGTGTCGACGGTCGCGAGCTCCGCCTTCTGGAGGCGACCTTCCAGGAACTCGAGGATCTGATTCTCCGTCAGGCAGTCGATGTCGACCGTCGACAGGCGGCCCGCATCGCGAGGGGCCTGAACCGCGGGCTGCATTGAAGACCTGTTTCGTCGCGACGTGCCCTGCATGGCACCTCCAGCGCGTGCGACGAAGTCGTCGCCGCGCCAGGCCATAGTAGGAGCGGCAGGCAGGCTCCGGCGATAGCAGCCCATTGCACTCGAGCCTGACCCGCGCCGCACGCCCTCAGCGCGCTGAACCCGACGGGATCGCCTGCGACGACGTCCCGTGATCTGGATGCGAACTTAAGGAAGGGCTGTTCCACCGGAGCAGGGGCGTCCAACGATTCGTTCCACATCGCTGGCGGTCTTCATCGACTGGTTTCGCACGAGCGGTGCGGGGCGACGATACTCGGGCTGGCGCTGCCTCCCGGCGTTCGGGCGGCAGCGCCAGCGCTCCAATCACATGCCGGCGTTGTAGCCGACGTGCACACCCACCCAGGCGATGAAAGAGTCGCTGAACTCCGCGTCCGGAATCACCGCCTCGTCACGCGTGACGTACGCGGCGTGAAGCTGCGGCGTGACGTACGTGTTCTCGAACGGGATGGCCGCGCTGAGGTTCAAACCCAGATCGAACTGTCGGTCCTCGTTGGGCGGATCGTTGGTGAAGACCTTGTATCCCGCCGACGCGCTCACCGCGACGCCGATGTCCGAGTCGAACGGGAAGAACGTCTTGCCGACGCTGGGATTGATGTACAGGAAGCTCGCTGGTTCGATGACCTCCTGCAGGCCCAAGAAGTAGCCGAGATACAGGCCCAGATCGGCGCCCGCCAGGTAGCTGATACCGAAGCCCGGCTCCAGATACATGGGCGTCGAGGTCCCCGCCACCTCTTCGTCGGCAAACGGGTACAGCCAGTAGGTCGCCGACGCCGAGTAGGCGACGTGCTCGTCGATCCAGCCGCTATACTTCAAGACGAGGTTGTTCTGAGCGCCGACGCCGCTATCGACGAGGTCGCTCTTGTTGTCGCCCGTGAGCTGGAACGCGCCCCAGTACCCCAGGCTGATGTGGCCGAACGTTGCGGTGAGGCTCGGGAAGACCGCAGCCGTCTGCGTGTTCTGGTTCGTCCCGAACATGTTGATGCCACGCCACACGTAGGCGCTGGCGAGCTCCACATCGACGTTGAGGAGCTTGTCGGGAGATCTCCGGTACCGCCACGAATCGTCTACGCCCCGATCCGAGGGGGGAGCCGTGGGCGAAGGCTCTGGCGCAGGCACGGGGCCCGAAGGCAACGCCGCGGAAGTCCCAGCGGGTGGCTCGCCGGGAATGGCCGGGCCAGCAGCACCTGCGGCACCAGCGATGAAACACGAGCCCACGACCAAGCCAATTCCCTGGATTTTCATGTAAGTACTCCTACTGCTCGAGCACTCGAGCAGGTGAGGAGTGTGCAAGGTGCGTTCCCGACCAGAACTGCCCGGGCGGAGTGCTGCAATTCGCGCCTTTTGGGATCGCCAGGGCCGACGCCGCTGTTTCCAGGGGAGCGCGGGCGCCCCAACCCGCTTCAGCGCCTGCAACACCCGGCACATTCCGGCTATCCACCGCTCTCGCGGCACCGCGCGCCGCGCCACGCTGAGACAGAAAGTGCGTCGCACTTTTGAGGCACGGGGGCCCCCGTCTCGCGTCTGAGGGCGATCTGCTCGAACGGCAGCGCCGACGACTCGAGCAGCTCGTGGGTTGGGCCGCCCACGCGCAGCGACCGGCGCAGTGACGCGAGCACGCGCGGCGCCGCGCAGCCCGGGCCCCAGGGCGACATCGACAGCGCGCCGATGTCGTTCTATGAAGGTCAATCCGTGAACACCCGACTCCCCGAACCCGCAACTGCGACGCAGCACGTACGCCATCCCGGGCCACGCTGGACGCTCGTCGCGCAGGTGTGCACATCGTTGCTCAACACATCGTTGCTCAACACATCGTTGCTCTACACATCCCTGGCCACCGCCCGAGAACCGACGAGCGACGTCGCCACCGCGGCAGAGGCCACGGCAGCCTCTGCACCAGAAGCGGCGCCGGCCGCCAGCATCTCGCCCCCGACATCGACGAAGTCCGATGACCATCGCTGGCTGGCCTGGACAGCCGTCGGAGTCGGCGGCGGCTTGCTCGCCGTCTCGGCCTGGCAGTGGCTCGTCTTCGCGGACCAGAACTCGGAAGGTAATGACGTGTGCCCAGCGCGCAGCGCAGGGCTGGCCCGCTGTGACGACGCCGAGGGGCGCGCTCGTTACCTGAGCGCGCGCGACGACGCGAAGCAGGCCCGTGCGCTCGGGGCCATCTTTGGGGGCCTGGGTGCGGCCGCCCTCGTCACCGGCATCTTGCTCTTGCCCGACTCGGGTTCCGGGGCAGGGCAACCGAGCGTGGCCATCAGCGCTGATCCGCTCGTGGGCGGCGCGCGAACCAGTGTTTCGTGGAAGTGGTGAAGCGAGGCCTCGGCGCCTCGGCTCAACGGGCAGCGGTGTTCCCCGAGAGCCCGACACGACGCACGTAGTCGAGCGCCCGTACCAGCTCCCCCACGCCCAGCGCGGGCCCGAGCTCGCTCGCGAGCCCCTCGACCAGCCAGAGCAACGCCGTCTCGGCGTTCGAAAAGACGCGATGCGGGAACTCTTGCCGCGACAGCACCGCGATGCTCGTCATCACACCGCGCACGGCCGCTGCGCGAAACCCAGTGCCCTCGATGACGGTGGCGAAGCGGATCAAGTGGGGCGTGCTGAGCCGGAGCATGGTCGCCAGGTCGGCGCGAACCGCGGCGGGGGGCGGTATCGCGCTCTCTTCGATGATCACGAGCAGACAGAAACGCGGCGGGCCGAGCTTCGCCGCGAGATCCGCCGCGAACTGCACGAGCTGCTTCACGGCGTCGGGGCGCGTCTCGAGTTTCCAGACCGCCACGAGAAGGCGCCCTTGCACATAGATCAAATGGTCGCCGTCGCGGACCAGCACCTGCGGTTCCGCCGCTCGCCCGCTGACGGGCTCCTTGGCAGCCCGGATCATCGTTCCCCCCGGTCCGCTCAACGGTCAGGCGCTGCGGGCAATTAGCGCCTGACCGGGTCGGAGCGCGCTCGGGGCCTCTTCTCGAGCCATGAAAATCAACGAGAATTCGAGGGGATCGAGTCAGTCGGTACGATGGCGCCGGGCCTGGCGAGTTCTTCCCGGCGGGCCCGCTCGGACTCGAACCAAACTCGCGTCTCGGCGGCCCGCGGCGCCCGCTCGGGCCTGTCGGGTGGCGGAACTCGACGAGTGCCCGTTCCGCGACGGGGCGACTCCGTCAGCCTGGCGCCCAGCGCCCGTGAAACCGCATCGGGACGTGGTGCTCGAGCAAGACTCGCGCGATCGGGCCGTCCTCGATCGCGCGCGCGTCGAAGACGCACAGCGAGGCACGCCCCGTGTTCGCGTTCGCCACCTCCACGAGCAGCCAACCGTCGTCCTCGGCGCGACCTCCGGGACGCGGCACGAAGGTGGGTTCGAGCGCGATGCGCCCCGCGCCGAAGTCGAAGGTCTGGTGGCTCCCCGACTCCAGGTCGACCTTGGCGACGGATTGATACAGCACGCCCGCCCCGGGGTTGTGGACGAGGTACGTGTAGCGATACGCTTGGCCGACACGGTCGGGCGCGACGACGGGAAACTCCTGATCTTCGAGGTCCTCGTAGCGCTCGGTCGATAGCCGACCCGCGCTCAGGTCGAGCACGCTGCGGCGCAGCACGCCGGGCGCGCCCGTACGCACCAGCTCGCCTTGCATGATCAACTCCCACTCGGCGCCCGCTCCGACGAAGTGATGCGGGTCATCGTATCCGATCCAGTCGAGCACCAGCTCCGAGTCGCCGCGCTCGAAGGCGTTGACGGAGTGCCACATCCACGCCGGGTCCATCTCGAACACCTGCGGGCGACCCTCGAGGTCGTCGCGGCGGAAGACGAGCAGACGGCTCGGCAGGGCCGGCTGCCAGTCGATCGCGTCTCGCAGCACGCTGCCGCCGCCGATCGCCTCGCCGTCGAGGATGGCGGGCATCAGGTGCAGCACGAAGAAGCGGGGCGTGACGAACCAATCGTGCATGTAGCTCGGCGGACCGTAGTCCGTCACAGGGAACGAACGGGCCACCCTCGAGCGCTGCTGGGGGTCCAGCACGGCGTAGTTATACTGGAGCGTGCCGTAGCGAACTCCGAACAGCGAGAACTCGGCGCTGCCCGCGAGTTGCTTGCCGTGTGCGAAGAAGGCGGCCTCGTCGTCGCCGAGCCCAAACGTGGCCTTGCCGACGGTCTCCAGGTCGTCCGGCGAGAGCTCCCAGCAGGCGCTGTTTTCGTCAAAAGCGTACAGTCGGTCGCCCCACGGCCAGATGGTGACGCCCGACTGGGTATCGTCGGCGATCGTACCCTGCTCATCGAGCGGGGTCGTCCAGGTGTCGACGAGGAAGCGGCCAGCGGCCTGCTCGGCCTCGAACTTGGGTGTGCGCACGAAGCGATTCTGAAACTCGACGCGCCCGTCCGCGAAGCGATAGGCCGTGATCAAGCCATCACCATCGAGCAGCGTGCGCCGCCGCACCCCGGCGCGATCGAAGATACCCGGGCCATTCTTGAACAGCGTGCCGCGCAGCTCGCGGGGCAGGCGCCCTCGCACCGTCGCCTGGTAGCGCCGCTCTTCGAACAAGGAGGTCGTCAAACCGCCGGCAAAGAGCGGCGTGCCGCCGTCGTTCAGGTCGTCCGTCAGCACTCCGGCCTCGAAGTCTTCGTCGCTCGAGTCGGAGCAACCGTAGAGGCCCGCGCCCAGCCACAGGCTCGAGCCTGTCAACGCCGCCACTTTCAAGGCCTCTCGTCGGTGGATCAGTCGATGTGATTTTCCCAGTTCGCGTCGATGCATATGATGGCTCCTCGTTCGCGATACAGCTTGGGGCGCGGCGTCGAACCTGGGAGCCCCGCGCCGACGAGCGTCACGCGGCGCCCGACGAACGGCACGAACCGGTCCCCGGGCGGCGCCCGACGCTCGGCTCAGCGTATCATTGCGCCAACTCCGCCCAAGCAGCGGATGGCGGGGAGATGCGACCCTGCAGAGGTAACGCAGCCTGGGCGGTCATCGCCGCCCTGGTCGCTGCTCACATCGGAGGACCCCGTATGAAGAAGCTTGGTTCCGGCTTGGCGGCTCTGCTCTTGGCGGCCAGCAGTTGCAGCGAGGATTCAGGTGACGGCGCGCCCAATTTCGCCTCGTCCGACGAGCAGGCATCGGCGCCCGTCGAGACCCGACCGTCGCTGGCGGACCAGCTGATCGACGGTCTCGGCGGCCAGAGTGCTCTCGACGCGGTGGCGCGCTTGCGCGTCACCGCCAGCGGCGTCCGCTCCGTTCCCTACGCGGGCCTGCACCCCGACGACGCTGCGGCCCAGGCCAACAGCTTTGAGCGAGTCGTCTCGATCGACCTCGAGGCGGACGCGCTGCGCGTCGACACCGAGCGTGAGATCATGTTCGGTATCGTCGGCCCGCAGCGATACGCCGACGTCCTCCAGGGCAACCTCGGCGCGAGTACGCAGCCGCTCTTTGGCACCCCCCTCGGGGCGCTCAGCTCTGACAAGGTCGCCTCGATTCGCCGGCAGGAGCTCCTGCTCACTCCGCACCTGTGGCTGCGAGAGTTCGCCCCGGCCGAGTGGATCGCCGGCGAAGATGTGAGGCTCGACGGCGTGTCGCACCACACGCTGGTGGCGAGCGCGACCCCCGCGCCGCTCACCCTGTTCATCGACGTGGCCTCGGGCTGGGTCTCGAAGCTAGAGACGCGCGAGCACGACTTCTTCCAGCGCGACGTGCAGGTCGAGATATTCTTCTCGGACTGGGCCCCGGCGGGTGACACGGCGTTCCCGCGCAGCGTCCGCGTCGTGCGCGGCGGACACGAGATATTCGCGCAACAGGCGAGCCTCGTCGAGATCAACCCCGACTTCGAGCCCGATACCTTCGAATTCCCGGGCGGTGTGGCGCCCGCGTTCGACGAGGCGTTGTACGCGCGCGGTGAGCTCAGCCACCAATGGTACTACTTGCTCGACAGCATCGGCTTCCCGTTTAGTGGGGTCGATACGTCGATCACGCCGGTCGACGTGGCGCCCAACGTGCTCCAGCTCGTCGGCGGCTCGCACCACAGCTTCGTTGTCCGTCAAGAGGCGGGCCTCATCCTCGTCGACGCGCCCCTCTATGAAGATCGTGGGGACGCCCTCGTCACCTTCCTCGAGGGCGAGTTCCCCGGGGTTCCGATCACGCACATCGTTGCCTCGCACTTCCACGAAGACCACGTCGCCGGCGTCCGCGAGGTGCTGGGCCGCACGGAAGCGACGCTGGTCGTACAGGAGAGCTCGGCCGCATTCTGGCGCGAGCTCTTGCGGGCGTCGTCGACGCTGCGTCCAGACGCGCTCGCCGCGTCGCCCCGCGACGTGACCCTGCTCACCGTTCCGAACGCTGGCCAGGTGACGCTGGAGGACGCGACTCACCCCGTCACGCTCTACCACCTGGCCACGCCCCACGCTGCAGACATGCTGCTCCCCCACGACACGACCTCGAACAGCATCTTCGTGGTCGACATCTACAATACCGGCAACGACGGCGTGCAGGCCGGCGCCGTGGACGTCGACGCGGCGCTCACTGCGTACGCGATCCCGACGGCAGATCTGCGGATCGTCGGCGGTCACGGCGACGGCATCGACGACTACGCCGCCCTGCAGGCGTCGCTAGCGCCCTGACACGCGGCCTCCTGCCCGGCGGCATCATTCGTGGCCCCGAGTCCGGGAAATGTCACGACAGCGAACGGGCGCCGTACAGGGCGTATGCGGAAAGTGACGAAGCGCCTTGGGGCCCGGTGGGTGGTCTCCTGCGTGGGGCTCGCCGCCTGCTCGGCAGATGGGCGCAACACTTCATTCGTTCGCGAAGGCGATACGGCCGCCGCTCAACGCACGGGGACCGAGGCCCGCGGCAACGATGCCCCCAGCAACGATGCCCCCATCGGCCAGGGTGTTGCACCGAGCGAAGCTCCGAGCGCCCGCGGCGGCGACGGCACCGCCGCGCCCGCACGCGACGACGCCAGCCGCCCATCCGCCGCCAGCGACGCAGCCCTCGAGCCGGCCGATGCCGGCGCCCCCGATGGCGCCGCCCCCGATGACGTCGTGCCCGACGACGGCGGTGGCCCCCGTGCAAACACCACCAACGACGCCGGCCCGGACGAGAGCGACGGCGCAGACGGCGGCCCGAGCACGCCCGAGCCGCTGCCCGAAAAGCGCGTGGTGCCGCTCTTCATCACGGCCACCGACGAGGACCCCGCAGACACCGAGCGCTACGTCGCCACCTACGACTCGATCGTTGCCGGCGTACGCACCTGGTACACCGATCAACTGGCCAGCCGCGGCAACTTTCGCTTCTACCACGAGCCCGTGCGCGTCCTCCGCGGCAACTACACCCGCGCGGAGTGGGATCGCTTCGGCACCGGCGGCTTCGAATATCCCGACGGCACCAAGACCGAGGACGGCGGCGGCTGCAGCATGTTTTATGGCGCGCTGCACGAGCTCACCATCAACGGCTTGCTCGAGCGTGCCGGCCTGCCGCAGCCCGGCACGAGCGGCCTCGTCTACTACGCCATCCTGGGCGGCGGCACGAACGGCTCGTGCGGCGCAGACGGCTTCCTCGCCGCGTCGGAGCTCCAGCTGCTCGAACTCGCCGAGCGAGACTGTCCCAAAGGTCGGCTCATCGACGGCGCCGCCGACTGCCTTCCCGTCGGCGCCATCGCGCACGAGATCGGCCACGGCTTCGGGCTGCCTCACACCAGCGAGCGCCCGAACTGTGCCGGCACGCCGTCGCTGATGGAGGAGTGGTGGCTGTACGACGGCGTCGGGCTTTGCGACGAGGAGCGCACCGACCTCCTGAGCTCGGGCTACCTGTACACGCCATGACGGTCGCGTCGTCGCGCGGCATGCCGCCACCCGGAGCTTTCGCGCTGGAAATCGGTTTTCATGCTGGAAGGCTGCGCGATGGAGGGCTGCGCGATGGAGGGCTGCGCGATGGAGGGCTGCGCGATGGAGGGCTGCGCGATGGAGGGCTGCGCGATGGAGGGCTGCGCGCTGGCGTGTCGCGTCAAGGCCGACTCCGAGTACCATCCATGCTATTGGTCGAGGTGACGTGAAAATTCATTCTTGGCGCGGTCGCGCCGCGATTCGACCGGGCTATGCCCTGGGCCTGGCGTGTCTCGTTGCGGCATGCGGTGACGGCGAGGCTGCGATGGGGCTCGGAGCGACGGGCCCGGCGGGGTCGCTCGGAGGCTCAGCGAGCATGTCCGGCGGGGACGTCGCAGGCCAAGGCGGAGCGAACGCGAGCGGCTCGGAGGGCGTCCCCAATCCGCAGGCTGGCCCCGGTGGAGCCTCCGAAGCCGCGACGGGTGCACCCGGCGGCGAACCTGGAACGAACCCCTCTGGTGATGGCGGCGGCGCAGGCGGCGGCTCCGATGACTCCGACGTGGAACCCAGCGGCCCGCTGCCGGTGCTGTGGCTCACGCTCCCCGAGCGATCCGATCCGGGCGATATCGGCGAGGCTGACGAGTTCGGCACGCTGCGGGTGATCGAAGGGCAAGTCGAGATGCACGCGAGCCCCGAGGGATTCGCGACGGCGCCCGCCACGCTCGAGACGCCGATCAACATGCACGCGCGCGGGGGTAGTTCGCTCTCCTTCGAGAAGAAGAGCTTCTCGCTCGAGCTGGAGGACGCGACGGGCGAGCAGGTGAAGTTGCCGCTGCTCGGCTTGCCCAAGGAGAGCGACTGGGTGCTCCACGGCCCCTACTCCGACAAGACGTATCTGAGAAACGCGCTCATGTACTGGCTCGGCCGTGAGATCTATCGTCTGCCAGACGGCACGATCGAACGCGGACGCTGGAGCCCGCGGACGCGTTTCGTCGAGGTCTACATCAACGCGCGGTACTGGGGGGTGTACGTCGTCGTCGAGAAGATCAAGGCCGACTCCGATCGCGTCGACGTCGATAGGCCAGCCCTTGATGCCTCTGCCGATTCCTCCGGCGCCGATGCCATCGGTGGAGACCTGTCCGGCGGTTACATCATCCGTCGGGAGGGCGCCGGGGACGCGGCCGAGGGTGAAGACTGGGTCTCGAGCGTGAATCAGCTGGTTTACACGTTTCACTACCCGCGGCTCGAAGATCTGTCCACGGCCCAGAGCGAGTACATCCAGGGCTACTTCGACGAGTTCGAGTCCATGATGCAGAGCAGCTCCTGGAACGACGCGCAGCTCGGTTACCCCGCGTGGCTCGACGTGACGAGCGCGCTCGACTACTTCCTGGCGATGGAGTGGTCGAACAACGTGGATGGATACTTCAAGAGCGTCTACTTCGTGAAACACGCCCAGAGTCAGGGCGGCAAGCTCTCGTTCGGTCCGCTCTGGGACTTCGACATCGCGCTCGGCAACGCCGACTATCGAGACGGCGACGACTTCCGCAACTGGGTGTACGACACGCGCGGGGCGGAGGGCGCCGACTACACGCCTCCGGGCGTGGTGGCCTACATCCCGCCGTACGTGACCCGCCTCTGGGGCGACCCGTCATTTCGCCGCGCGCTCCGCTGCCGCTGGGAGGCGCTCCGCGCGGGGCCGCTCGCGCACGAGCGTATCGAAGGCAAGATCGCCACCTGGGTCGAGGCGCTCGGAGACGCAGAGCGCCGGGATCACGCGCGCTGGCCCGTGCTCGGGGCGCGGCTCTGGCCGAACCCGGTCGCGTGGGCCACCTACGCGGAAGAGGTCGAGTACCTCGAGCGCTTCATGCGCCAGCGCTTCCAGTTCCTCGACCAAGAGCTCGCGGAGCTCGCACCCGGTCAATGCCTGGAGTAGAGGGCTCCCCCCTCACGGCGCCGTGATCAGCCGGTGGCACGCTGGCGTCTCGCGCCACCCGTGCCCCGGGTTGGTGGTGTCGGCTTGCGCCACGGCGGTCGGCCATCGCCTGCCGCCTTACGCCACCTACGCTGCCGCGCGCCTGCCCCTCGACGCGAGCTTCGAGTCCTACACGATGGATTTCGAACCCGAAGTGAGCGACGACCAGACGGGCTTCTCGGTCCAGCTCCAGGCGCTGGGCGACGCCGGTGAGTCGAGGCTCTGCTTCGATGACTTTCTGATCACCACCGACGCCGAGGCGTGCGCCGCGGACTGAACCTCATCGTGGCGCTGGCGAGCGAGTCGTTCGATTCACTGCGCGCTGAGCTGGCTCACGAGCTCCGGGTTCTCGGCCAGCGAGGCCTCGTCGATGCAGCCCGTCCACTCGCCGCCCGAGCACACATCGAGACCGTCGACGCAGTTGGTGAGGTCACCATGCTGGCCCAGCGCGATCTTGCAGGCGCGGGTCTCTCCCGTGGTGCAGGCCGCGCTGCTCGGCACGTCGACGGCCGTCGCGATGTCAGCGTCCACGTCGGTGGCCGTGTAGGTGAGCGCTTCACCTTCGCCCGCGCACGCAACGCCGAACAGAGAGGCGATGACGACCAGCAGGGCGTGACGAGAGAGGCTCAGCGACTTCATGAACATTGTTAATGCAGGCCCCGTGCCGGAGCCTTAATCTCGTTAATACCGCGAAAGCTCGCGCCCCCTTTCGGATCGCTGACGATTCACGTCACTTCTCGCTGCCGCCGCTGCCGAGATTTGTCGTTAATGAGAGTTAGATTTCCCGTCGCTCACGCTCATCATCGGCGCGCATCTCGCGCTGTCGTCGCTGAACGATCGGGCGTCGCTGGAGATGAAGTGCGGCTGCGCTGCGCACTGCGCTCGCGCGCAACGACGTCGACGCTCGCGTGAGCGCACGGCAGCCTCGGCCGCCCCGCCCGCGTTCAGGGCAAGCGCAGGACGAACGCGCGAAGGCCCGACAGGCCCGGCGCGAGGAACTGCGACGAACCGGCCACGACCTGGCCATCGTCAGACAGGGCAACGCCGACCAGCTCGGTCCAGCCCTCCAGATCCGCTCCGCTGAGGTCGCTGAGCAGGCGCCAGCCGTTGGTCGCGTCCCAGAGCTGGTGGCCCCGCCCGAATCCCAGCGAAGGGCGTGCACCGTGCCGCGACCTTGCCGCTGCCCCCGATGACGCTGCCATCTGCGCTGACAACCACGGCCTGGATGTCGCTCTCGAGGCCATCGATGGCCAGCATGCTCACGCCCGACGGCGTCCAGATCGCGGGCACGCTCGACACGAAGCCGCTCTCGAGCCGAGTCGAGAAGCCACCCACGACCACGTTGGCGTCGGCGCTGGCGGCCGTCACGAAGTCGAGCCCGAGCTGCGAGTAGCCCTCCGGGGCGACGCGAAACGCCGTGCCGTCGCCGAACAGCTCCGCTCGCTCTCAGCCCACGACGATCGAGCCATCCTCGCTCACGACGACCGCTTCCGAGTGCTGGTCCGCGGACAGACCCAGAGCGGTCGTGCCGGCGCCCACCGTCCAGCGAAACGCTCGCACCCGTGCGATGCCGGAGTACTCCTCGTAGCGCGAGCAGACGCCGACCGGTCGTGCCGTCCCCGACTCATGTCGCGCGCCGTGCAGCTGGCGCTATCCAGAGGTAGCCCGAGCGCGCGAAAGCGAACATTTTCGCAGGCTGCGGGCGGCTCGCTCGGACACACGCAGCCGATCCGACCGCCGCCGAGGCCGCCCGAGCCGGAGGGGGACGCCGAGGCACCTACAGCGCCAGCCGCCCCGCGGCGCCCCCGCGACGAGCCGTTCACCGTTAACCCCGGCAGGCGGTCCTCCGTAGCTACGATCCAGGCTGCCGCTGGCGCGGGTGGCGAGGGGCACGCTTCGTCGAGCCAGCGTCGACCGGGGCAAGGAGGGGCGATGCAGACAGCCAGAAGCGAGGCCAACTCGGCCACCATCGCGTTCTATTCGGCGGATCCACCGGCGCTCGATACCTTTCACTCATTCGACCCGGAATCCTACGCGCTCAACTCCTGCATCAACGACTCACTCGTCGCGCTCGGGACGAGCGGCGGCATCGAGCCGGCGCTGGCGCTGCGCTGGAGCATGGCGTCGCCGACCGAGATGGACTTCGAGCTGCGCCAAGACGTACGCTTTCACAACGGTGACCCGTTCGACGCAGACGACGTGGTGGCCACTTTTCGCGCCCACTTCGAGCCGACCCCGTCTCCCTTCGCGCCGTTCTTCGGTGTCATCGCCGCGTGCGAGAAGCTCGGCCCGCATGCGGTGCGATTCGTCACTCGCGTTCCCGACGCGCTGCTGCTGCGGCGCCTGCTCATCGGGGCCATCTACCCGCGCCGCGTGATCGAGCAGGACGGGCGAGACTACTTCCTAGACCACCCGATCGGCACGGGCCCGTATCGCCTGGTGCACTTCCGGAGAGGTGAGGAGATTCTGCTGCGGCGCAACCCAGAGCACTTCGCCGGCGAGGCCACGGTGGACGAGCTCCGATTCCCCATCGTGCGACAGAAGGAGTGGGTCGACCTCTTGCAAGCGGGCGACGTGGACCTGGCGCTCAACCTGGACTCGCACGACGCACGTCGGCTCGCGCGCCACAGCCTGGGCGTCGAGAGCCGCTCGGCGGCCCTCTCGCACTGGTTCTTGCTGGCGAACCGCGGGCCCCTCGCCGATCGGAGGGTGCGTCAGGCGCTCAACCACGCGGTAGACAAGATGATCCTCGTGGAGGCCGCCGAGCATGGCGCGGGCACGCCCCAGCGCACGGTCGCGACCCCGGAGAGCATCGGGTTCAATCCGAAGGTGCGCGGCTACCGCTACAGCCCGACGCGGGCTCGCCAGTTACTCGCGGAAGCCGGCTACGCACGAGGTTTCACGCTGCGTGGCCTGGTGAGCGAGAGCAGCACCTCGATCTATGGCGCCGTGCGCGGATTCCTGTCGCGGATCGGCGTGACGCTCGAAGCAGACGTCGTCCCGCGCGCCGAGTGGCTGCGGCGCGCGACGGGCTCTCGCGTGGACGGGAAGCCTCGCTACTCCGGCGACTTCGCGCTCGCGAGCTTCGACAATCCGCTGCTTCATAACCTGTTTCATCACTTCATCTTCCTGTCGAGCAAGGGCCCTTTCTCGTTGACCACGTCGCCCGAATACGACGCGCGCTTCATGGCGGCGGCGACGACGGTCGGCGAGTCTGCGCTCGAGGCGCAGCGGGGGCTCGAGGCGTACGCTCGAGACGAGGCCTTGCTGCTGTTCACCGTTCAGCAGCAGGTCCATGCCGCGGCGCGGCCAGGCTTCCACGTCGAGCTGCCCGCTTCGGGCCACTTTGACGCGCGTTCGCTCTGTTCCATCCGGCGTGACGCGGAGGCGCGGAGTCAGGGCGGGCTGGCTCGCCGTGTCGCGACCACCGAGCCGCCGGGTACTGCGCTGGAGACGCTGTACGAGGCCACGGGCCAGCTCGGGGTGTTCTACCTGCCCGAGCAGTCGCGCCTGAGCGGGGTCTCGAAGCGGATCTGGGGCAACCTCGTGAGCACCGAAGAGCGGGGCTGGCTGCAGACGGAAACGCTGATCCGCCTGGTCGTCTCGCAGTGCGACGCTTCGTCGCGGCTCGAGAGCGTGCTCGCCTCGACCGATCGCGTCGGCATCGTCGGCTACACGCTCGAGGGGGAGATGTCCTTCTCCAACGCCGGCTTCGCCGACTACTTCGGCAGAGAGGCGGGCGACGTGCGCCGGTTCCTCGGGCAGACCGCCGGGCAGTCGTCATGGGAGCAGATCGCCGCGGCCGTCCAGAGAGAGGGGCGCTGGAGCGGGCCCGTGCGCCTCGCCGCCGAAGGCCGCCCGCCGGGCGCACCGGTCGAGCTGCTGCTCAACGTGACGGCGAGCCTCGACCGCGGCGGCGAGCCGGTGGGCTACACGCTGGTGTTCAACGACTTCTCCGGCGCCGAAGAGCGCATCCGCAGCGAGGCGATCCGCCTGCTGCTCGAGAACGTGCGGATCGGCCTGTGCCGCGTCAACGCAGAGGGCACCATCTTGCCGGGCTACTCGCGCTTCTGCGAGCGCTTGTTCGACCCATCGGTGCGCATCGCCGGAGCCCCGCTGTGGGATGCGCTCGGGCTCCGACAGCGCGCCGCAGATCAGGTCAGCATCGCCCTCGATCAGATCTTCTTCGGGGCGCTGCCCCTGGAGGTCAGCCTGGCGCAGCTGCCCGAGCGCGTGCAAGTGGGCGCTCGCTGGCTCTCGCTCGCCGCCGCCGCGGTGGAAGACGAGAGTGGTCGGGTAGACTCGTTGCTGCTCACGATAGCCGACATCACCGAGCTGCGCGACGCCGAGGATGAGTCGCGGCGCGTCCGCGGCGTGCTCAAGGTGCGACAGCACGGCAGCAGCTTCGCATCCTTCGTGAGGCGGTTCTGCCGCTCTCTGGCCGAGCTCGAACGGCTCGCTGCGGGCAGCGGGGACGAGTTGCAGCTCGAGGCGCGGCGCCAGCTGCACACGGCGAAGGGGGTGTTTGCCCAGTACGACCTGGCAGACCTGGCGCATCAAATCCACTGCATCGAGGATGAGGCGGTGATCCGGGCGGAGCACCTGGTGGAGGTTCGACGCTCCGTCGTTGCCCTCCTGGAAAGAAACCACATTCACTGGGGCATCACTCTCGAGCAGTCTGCCTGTGGCGTCGAGCTCGACGCTGGCGAGCTCGACACACTGGCGAGCGCGGTGGCGCGCGCCGATGACCTGGAGGTTGCGCGCGCGGCCGTCCAGAGCTTCATCGAACGAGCTCGGCAAAGGACGCTGTCGGAGCACCTGGGCCCCACCAGTGAGGCGTGTGAGCAGCACGCCGAGAGGCTCGGCAAGCTGGTGTGCTTCACATTGCAAGGAGGCGAGGTGCGAGTCCCGGATAGAGCGACGGGATTGCTCGATGCGCTGACGCTGCTCCTGCGCAACGCCATCGACCATGGCATCGAGCTGCCCGCCGATCGCAGCTCGGCGGGCAAGAACCCTGTCGGTAGCGTGATCCTGCGAGCGCGGCGCGCGCCCGATGGGCTGGAGCTCGAGCTGTCCGACGACGGTCGCGGCATCGATGAACCCTCCGTTCGCGCTCGCGCCGAGGCCCGAGGCCTGCTCCCGCCCGGCGCCCCGCCCAACCTCGGCCTCGACCAGCTGCTCGAGCTGATCTGCAACGACGGACTTTCGACTGCGAAGGAGGTCACGGAGACCGCGGGGCGCGGCGTCGGTATGGGCGCGGTGCGAAGCGCGGTGGAGGCCCTGGGCGGGATGCTGCGGCTGTCGTCGAGGCCCGGGCTCGGCACGACCCTGACCTTGACGGTGCCGGAGCCGCCAGCCAGCTCGTTCACCCGTGCCTCGAATTTCGGCGACCCACGGGGCGCCGCGGCAGGCGAGGGCTGAGCATCGCGCTTGACAGGGAACGCCAGGAGAGAGACGCCAGAGGCGTGGTAGACACGACGCTCGAGCCCGCTCTCGAATGGCGCTCGCCCCTCTGGGCGATCGTCGGGATGATGCTCTCGATGGCGACGGGGCACTGCGCTCCCGCCGCGTCCTCGCCGGGGCCGTCCGAAGTGTCGTCGGCAGCGCGAGAGCCCGCTGCTCTGCCGGCGAGCACTGCCGAGCCGCCGGGGCCGATCCGCCACGTGATCGTGGTCACCATCGACGGCCTGATGCCAGAGGCTTACCGGCAGCCGGACGCGCATGGCTTGAAGATCCCCACGTTGCGGCGGCTGGTGGCGGAGGGCGCCAGCAGCTCGGGGGCGCTCTCCGTGTTCCCCTCGGTGACGTACCCGTCGCACACGTCGATGGCGAGCGGGGTCAGCCCGGCGCGCCATGGAATCGTCTCGAATCGCGACGTCGACCCGCTGCAAGAGAACCCGGACGGCTGGCGCCGGTTTGCCGAGGACGTCGCGGTGCCGCGCGTCTGGGACGTGGCGAGCGCCGCGGGCTACCGAACCGCGCTGATCGAGTGGCCCGTCACCGTGGGCGCGAAGGCGACCTTCATCGTGCCGGATGCGCGGTCGCGCACGCCCAACGATCTGAAGCTCATGCGCGCCCTGGCCACGCCCGGATTGTTCCCCGCCGTGGCCGCGGCCTACCCGAACTTCGACGCGCGCTTTCGCCCGGGCGACATCTCCGACGAGGGCGGCACCGACATCGCGGTGCACGTGCTCGCCACCGGCAAGCCACACCTGACCTTCCTCCACATCTTCGACGTCGACGGGGCCCAGCACGAGCACGGCATCTGGAGTGACGAAGCGCGCGCCGCCATCGAGAACGCCGACCGCCAGATCGGGCGCCTGCTCGAAGCGGCCGAGCGAGCCGGCATCGCCGGCGCTACGGCGTTGGTCGTGGCCTCCGACCACGGCTTTGCGCCGGTCACGCGCTCGGTGAACCCGAACGCGCTGCTGGTCAAGGCCGGGCTGATCGAGAGGGACGGCCAGGGCCGCGTCCGCGACTGGCGGGCGATCGTTCACCCCAACGGCGGCAGCGCTTACGTGTACACGCGGCCCCCCGGCGACGCTCAGCTCGAAGCCGCCGTCCTGAAGGTGCTCGAAGACGACCAGCGCGCGGCGCGCCGTGGCATCGGGCGCATCATCCGCCGGGAAGAAATAGCCGCTATCGGCGGCGACCCCCAGGCCTTCCTCGCGCTCGACGCGGAGCTCGGCGCGTTCTTCGGCGGGGACCTCGAGCAATACGAGACGGTGCCCACACTTCGGGGCATGCACGGCTACGATCCCGCGCGCCCCGAGATGAAAGCATCCCTCATTCTGTTCGGCCCCACCATCGCGCACGGCGAGCTCGCCTCGGCGCGGCTCATCGACATCGCGCCCACCGTTGCCGGCTGGCTCGGGCTCGAGCTCTCGGGCGTCGATGGCAAGCCGCTCGAGATCGTCGCCGGCGCGCCCGCTGCAGCACCACCCCCGGCTGCGAGCGGGCACACCCCCTAGCGTCAGTCGTAGCGCCCGGAGCGGGGACCGCGACCGTACCCGCCATTCCGATCGTGACGCCCATCGCGGTCATAGCGCCCGTCACGGTCCTGCCGTCCGTCACGGTCATAGCGCCCGTCACGGTCATACCGCCCGTTGCCAGCGCCCGCGCCACCGTAATAGGTCGGCGTCCGCGCGTAACCGGGGCTGCGCCAGTGATGCGGGCTGCGTTGCATCAAGTACGGGAAGCGCGGATGATTGCGCGGCACGTAGCGGGGGGTGCGGCCCACGTAGATGAAAGGGAAGCCGGCGGTGTCGAACTGCACGACGTAGCCGTCGTGATAGACGGGCTCCTCGTAATTGTAAGCCACGGGGCCAGCCGGCGGAGGCGGCGGCGCAGCGACCAGACAGCCCGCGAGCGTGCCGCTCGCTGCCAGCGTGATCAAACCCACCGCTAATGTTCGTAAGCTTTTCATGGCGTGCCTTCGTGAGTCCGCCCGACGACTCGGTGCGGTCACATGGACGTACGCCGCGGCAGCCCGGGTCTTCCTCCTCGGGGCGTTCTCGGGGCGTTCGGTCCGTCCCTCCGCCGCTCAAAGTTGCCGGCCAGCGAGCGGGCCCCGTGCGGATGCGGCCATCACGCCGCCTGGCGCTTGGCCGCGAAGCGATTGAGCGGGCGCTCGAGGCCGAGGTTCTCCCGCAGCGTCTTGCCTTCGTACTCCGTGCGGAACAGCCCTCGGCGCTGCAGCTCTGGCACGACCAGCTGCACGAAATCGTCGAGCCCACCCGGCATGATCGGGGGCATGACGTTGAAGCCGTCGGCGGCCTCGTTCTCGAACCAGCGCTGCAGTTGATCGGCGATCGACACGGGGGTGCCGACGATTTGCCAGTGGCCGCGCGCGCCGGCGATCGACAGGTACAGATCGCGGATCGTCAGCTTCTGCTTGCGCGCGATGTCGAACATCAGCGCCTGGCGGCTCTTGTTGTTGTTCGTCTCGGGTAGCTCCGGCAGCGGGCCATCGACGGGGTACTTCGACAGGTCGAAGTTGCCCGCGAGCGACGACAGCAGCGCGAGGCCCACCTCCGGCAAGATCAAATCCTGCAGCGCCTGGAACTTCGCGCTGGCCTCCGCCTCGGTGCGGCCCACGACGGGGAACACGCCCGGCATGATCTTCAGCTGCTCCGGGCGACGGCCATAGGCGGCGAGCCGTCCCTTCACGTCCCGGTAGAACGCCTGCGCATCCTCGAACGTCGGCTGCGCCGTGAAAATGACCTCGGCGCTCTGCGCGGCGAAATCACGACCGTCCTCCGAGGCGCCCGCCTGCACGATGACCGGGTGGCCTTGCACGGGTCGGGGCACGTTCAACGGACCGCGCACCGACAGGTGCGCCCCCTGATGGTTGAGCTCGTGCACCTTCTCGGGGTCGTAGTACCAGCCCGTGGCCTTATCGAGGGTGAAAGCGTCGTCCTCCCAGCTATCCCAGAGCCCCTTCACCACGTCGATGAACTCGCGGGCGCGCTCGTAGCGCGTGGCGTGCACCGGGTGCTCCGAGAGCCCGAAGTTGCCCGCCGCCTGAGGCCCGCCCGTGGTCACCACGTTCCAGGCGGCGCGACCCTCGCTCAGGAGATCGAGCGAAGCGAACTTGCGCGCGAGGATGTACGGGTCTTCATAGGTGGTGCTCGCGGTCGCGATGAACCCGATGTGCTCGGTCACCGCCGACAGCGCAGAGAACAACGTCACCGGCTCGAAGCCGCCCTGAAAGGGTTGGCGGCCCTCGGCGCCGGAGCGACTCTGCGCCGCCAGACCGTCCGCGAGGAACACGGCGTCGAACAGGCCGCGTTCGGCGGTCTCGGTGACACGGCGGAGGTGTTTGAAGTTGAAGCGCCCGTCTGCCTGCGCCTCGGGGTGACGCCAGGCGGCGACGTGGTGACCGGAACCGGAGATGAAGGCGCCGAGTCGGATCTTGCGCGGCGGGTCGCTCATGGAAAGCTCCTGTGAGATGCGTTTCACTGTCTCGTATAGTGCCTGCTGGTCTTCTGGGGAAGAATTCTTTGATGCCCCCACTCGCGCCCGCGACGGGCGCGGTCTCCCCCCGACGTGTGCTCGTGCGACGCGACGCCGGAACGCCCGTTCGCTGGGCGAGGCATCCGGCGGCGTCGCGTCGCACTGCGCGCACGTGGGGGAGACTCGGGTCTGGACGGACTGGTCCGCGCGACAGGCATCCTTCCGCCCGCTCATCGCGCGATGAGACGGCGACCCACTGTGGGTCGACACCCGGAATGGTCGCTCTCACGCGGCACCGAGCGAGCTACTGGAAGAGCCGATCGGGTCCGTCGGGACGGGGCTCGGGGCCACTCGGATCCCCCCGTCGCGCGAACTGCTCGACTGTCGAAACTCTATCCGACGGTGTTGCGCATGGTTGAGCCGCAACGCTCGTCGAGCACTCTTGGTCAAGCTCGAGCTCGACCAAACGCTGGCGGTGCTGGCGCCAGTGTCCGCCCCGCGTTCCTCTCGCGCGCCGGCGCGTTGCTCGCATAGAGATCGAGCTGCACGGCCTCGATTTGGAGATGAGGCTCCAGCGGTCACTGCCGAGGCTCTACCGAGGCCTGAAACGCGCTTTGCACCAGGGCCGCGACACGGGTGATCGGTGCATTCAGGCGACTAACATGCGCTCCGCTTCACGAGGCCCTCGCCGACAGTGCTCGCAGGAAGTCCAGGACAGGACGTTACCGCGTCCTATGCAGCACGATGATGGAGTGCTAGTTTAGATCTTCGACAGGATGAGCGCGTACCATCGCTTCGCCGCCGCATCTCAGCTGGGGTCCAATTGAGCTTCTATAGACGTGAACGCAACGTTCGTGTTCTCGTAGTCCTCGTCGCGGCGGTGGTCAGTGGATGTTCGTCAGGCCACGCGAATAGGGGCGCTTGCGAGGCGTCGGTATTTGCTGACCCTCGCAATTCTGTCGAACTGTTCGGTGACGTGACCGCGCCCGTCGGGGCGTCCTGTGGCATCGTTGTCCGCGGCTGGTTGGAGCGTGAACACTCAGTGTACCTGATTCGTGATGATGCCGCGTTCAAGGCCGTCGTGCGGGTTCACGGGCCATCCGTCGAACCGAGCCAATATAGAGCCTCACTCCACCGAGGTTTCGGCAGCATGATCGAAGCGATCTGCAAAGCGGTCGTAGCGACGCATTCCCAATGCCTTCGCGTTGGCATTGATGGGACCTACTACCTCATGCAGGTCTCGACAGATGGGCAGGAGCAAAAGACCGTGATGACCTGGTCCCCGAAGCCGGGCACGGTTTCGGATCTGGTGGTGACAATGTTTCTCGCGTTGCGCGCATACGTTGTAGCCCCGCCAGACCTTCGACCATCTGCGTTTAATACTCTCGGCACTGAGTTGTATCAGGCGTATAACGCTCTTCAGTTGCACGACGCGCTTGGCGGCGGCCACGACGATGCCGAACGGTAGCAGAGAGACGCCCTGTTCCTACGGCTGCGGGTTCACCGACGCCGCATAACTCGAGCCCTGAGGCGCACCGCTAAGAAAAAGCGACGACTAGGTCGAGGCCTCTGCGGCAACGGCCTGAGGCGGCGCATGTCTGCACTCTCTGGCTGCAACCGAGGCAGCTTGTCGGGGTACCGAAGAAGCAGCTCCAGAGCGAACTCGGCATCGGTGGGGTCGTCCTTGGCACGACTCGGGGTGAAGGCCCCGCGATACTTCGCGAGCAGGGTACGAAGCGTTCGGCGGTAAGTCGGCGCTGGATCGAATGGCGGCGGGCAACATTGGTGATCTGCAAGCAGTCCGCGCGTATCTCGACTATGCGCGCGGTGGTGGCTCGTGACATCTGGGGATCCACCAGCTCAGACCCTTCGTTGGGACAAGACGTATCGACTCATTCCGAGCCGCTATCCGTAGGGGCGAAGCCCCGGAGGCCTGCTCGGGTAGGCTCCACCGGGGTCGTTGACCGGGGCATGTGTGGCGAGGGTCGCCGAGGAACTTGGGAGCTCCTGTCTTCTCCGCCCGGAGGCGGAACCGCC
>Ga0247763_1000189_pt1 | contig 33156 bp, 29 predicted proteins | sample UWRJL141409B4_FD_179926 | JGI IMG/M metagenome (GOLD analysis project Ga0247763, IMG submission 179926) | Plant litter microbial communities from Arlington Agricultural Research Station in Wisconsin, United States - UWRJ-L141-409B-4 | ecosystem: Environmental > Terrestrial > Plant litter >... | reverse complement strand
CAGTTAAATCTCCAGCTTCGGCAGCCTCGTGTGCTTCACGCGCTTCTATATCTTCGGGGGCAAGAACCCTTCCCCCGATTTCGACGTCGTTAACGCGGACTCGGTAATCTAGAGCACGTTTGCCCTCCTTGATCAACTCTTCGGTCCACCCTAGACACCGTTTAAGGCTCTGGTTAATCTTTTGACTGTCAACGAGTAGCTGTTGGTGTTTGGACAGATCGAGTTGAAGTCGCCGTTCATCCCGGTGTCTCTGCCGTGTATCGCGGAGTTTTACTGCATCTGGATCGAGCTCGGTCGACGCTTCGGAGCTAGAGTAGTCGTCTTCCGAATCTAGCTCCTTATCTTGTTCCTCCATCTCGCTCTCTTCCTCGCTCAGATCATCCAGATCTAAACCAGCCCTAGCTAACGCGCCGCCGTCCACAGTCGAGTCCGATGCGACCCTGCTCCCCATTGATGCCAAACTGAGACGCCCGGAGCGAGAGAGGCGCCTGTAGCGCCGCAACTCCGCTGTTTGCTTTCGCAGCTGTCTTTCCAATGTGCGGTTAATGGCCTCGAGGCTCGCATTTGTAATTTCCAAGTCCTGTACCTTGCGCTCTCGCCGCGCGTTAGCAACAAGGTCAGTCAACTGCGTCTCCTGAGATGACGGTTTTGTCGGGCTGTTGAGCGATTCCGATTTGGCTTCATCATCCTCAGCAAAGTCATCTGCAGCCTGGAGGAGAGAAGCAAAGCCAATGGCTGCTGAGTTGCCAGGAATTATGCTGGGCACCGGAACAAGGCCAAGCTCGGGCGCAGAGCATTGCGGAGAAGGCAAGGCGCTGTGGGCTGACAGGATTCTTGCCACCGCTGGAGGCTCAGCAATCGTGAGATTGCTCGTGAGACTGCCGGTGCGGGCATGACCTCTGGCCGGCCGCCCGATCCGCTGAGAAGGCTGGCCTCCTTGGGGTTGGGGAATCGTAGTGGTGATAGGGGATCGTAGAGCCGGATTTATGCTCCCTGTACCGGGCGCTTGGGAATGCGAAGGAAGCTTAACAGGCGATAACGGCCGAGGCAAGAAGGTTGTTTGGGATACTGCGGTGCTCGGCCTTGTTGTAGGTACCAGTGACGACGTAGAGACAACGGAGCTTGGTGCCGCAGGATGCTGAACCCCCGATTTGTTCGGTGGCGGTAGCTCGGGCGCCCCGTTAGCGTAAACAAACTTGCTTGAGGGGTCCTGAGAAGGTGGAGGCGACATCGCCAATGCAGGGGTATACGGTGGTTGCAGAGCGTTGTCCCGCGGTTGCATGATGGATTCGCCGTTCGCATAGAAGAAGGTGGCCGATTTCTGAAGTGCGGGCGTTGATTTCGGCTGCGCAGAGGGTTGTGACGCTTTTTGGGCGTCGGAAGCGTAGAAAAACTTCGAGTCGGCGTCTTGCCGCGTTCCGCTTGTCTCCATTGGTGAACTGAACGTGACCACGGGCCTCCTCTGCCCATCGTCGGTTGCGGTGCTTGGGGCCGTCAGGCCCGATCGAACTTCCCACGAATCATGTCGCTCTAGCTTTGGTGTCCCTGTTGGTGTACTATTGGCGCTATCGACGCGGATTTGCCTCGAACCGGAGCGCGGTGTGATGTTTGTGCTGAGAAACGCTGACATTGGCGATACAACCTCCTCCTTTTCGCGCTGGACAGTGCCATTGCTGCTCAGAACCAAGTCGGGTCTCGGACCTCCGCGTCTCGCGAGCGGGGTTACCACTGGGGGGTTCTGATGCTGTGGTGTTGCTGTTCGCGACGCGACCTTCGGGGTCAGCGGCGGCTTGTTGATGCCTCTCGCCATGGTTCCCATCCCGACCGGACGAGCAGCAACTCTATGTGGTTTTTCAAGCGGCATTCTCGCGTTCAAGGGCGCTAATCTTGGCCCCAGTGCAGGGTTCAGAGATCGTCGCGTCGAAGTAACATTTTGGTCTCGATTTCGGAGCGGGAAGCGGTCGGGGTTGAGAGGTGCAGTTGTCGCAGCGGCAGAGGATGCGGTCGTAGTAATTCGCGTCGTTCGCTCGCCGGATGGGGCTGTTGTTGTGGTTAAAATTCCCGCAGAGGGTTTCCTTCTCAGCGTCGTTTTGGGGAAATTTGTGGCGGAAGAACGTGCAGGAGCTGAATGGCGTGAAGGTCGAAAGGGTGCAGCAGTTTCGGAGGCTGCGAGGTTGAATGAGGGCATCTTCTTGTCGAGAATGGCAACCCAAAAGATGAGCACAAATGTGAGCGCCGTCCCTCTCCAGCTCGATTGGCCAAACCCTGATTCTGGCTTGGGCCGCTATGACTGGCCAGCATTGCCGAGCCCAGGCAATCGGTACAGCACAAGGGGAAAATGGGTATTAGCCAGCAGCAAAGTTTGAAATCTTAATCGAGACCTCAGCGAAGTGCATCACTTGTTGTTCTGCTCATCTCAAAGTGTAAGATCTCGAGAACAACAAAATGGGAAGCGACAGCCACTCGCCCAAATCTGCATTGGTGGAAACCGGTAAGTTGTGCAAGTCTGAGTCCCCGCTGAGCAAGATAGAAGGGCCTAGAGCTCAACAAGAGGAAACCCAGTACCGCGGATCCATAGTCAACAGCACTAAATACCTCGATCTCAGAAGACGCGGTCAAGCGCGGTTGTTCTTCATCTCAATTGATTGTTTACATTTATGCGCTGAGCTGCAGACCCCGCCATTGTTGGATCCTGTGCCCGCACAAATCGCCCGACGACATGGCGACATGCAGGGCATCCTGGTCTCCCGCCGCACCTGTCATGGTGGGGTGCATCATTGCCGTGTCAAGAAACATTGCTCTTCCCCCAATCACCACCTCCAACACCTTCAAACGAAACATTTTTCTCCCTCCCAAAAGGGCATTCCCAACTGCACGCGGGCGCGAACGACTCGTCTCAACCCAACTCTAAGACAAAGCCATTGTGCAACCCCACGTGCATTTGCATTTCTCTTCGGCCTGCCGCGAACTGCTCCTCCGAACCCCACCCTCAGCCACCGAGTGACTTAGGCGACCACATGCACCGATAACGTACGATCGAGTCCCAGAGACATCGAGTCCAGCAAGCCCTCAACCCCACCCCCGCCTTTGGGCTGGTCACAATGGCTATCTTAGGGATCTCTCTAATTGTCGCATCCGTGGTCCTACTTTGCTTTCGTCGTCCTGCGTGGCTTCCCGCCATTCTCGGGTGGTCCCAGGCCCCTCGTCTGCCTCCACCCCGGGCGCCCCGCCACGACGCCTCTGACGACGAGGATGCCAGTTCCGTGCACCCGAACTCCATTCTCCTGGAGAAAAACCGGGAGCTCAACGGTCCTCCTATCACCAATGGGGAGATCGGCGCATCCGCATGGCTGCCACCAGCGGGCCGAATCGCAATCTCTCCCTCCCCGCCTGTGATTCAGGTAAACGCTTCCGCTCGCCTTGGCTCGCCAAGTCTAGATTCAGCCTACGATGAGCAAGCTACACCCAAGGCTCCGGCAGTCATCATCGACGATGGAATCCCGTCCCTATTACTTTCCCTACCGGAGCCAAGCTCCAGCTCAAAAGTGCTTACATCGTCTCCCGATGTCCTGTCTTCTGGGCAACCGCAGCAGGCGCCGCTTGCCCCTGCGGCGCCGACCCCCAGCTTCATGATGCCTCCCCCTCCGCGACCCATACCATCTGCCCGTGCGTATGCCGCCGGCTCCTCCACGCTCCCCCAAGCGTCCCCGCTTCCCAACCGAAGTCTCCCGATCCCCAACCGTGGCCCACCTAACGGCCTTACCCCGCCTCCAACGGTCTCCTCAAAGCCCAAGAAGCTGGGCAAGGAGGTGGCGCTCAAGCCAGGACACTCACCGCTTGATTGGGCAAGGATGTCGGGGCCAGGCGCTGACCTACGCGGGTTACCTCGGGACACACCCTACCTGCGAGTGACTCCAAGTATGTTGAAGAAATATACGGGGCGGAAGGGCAAAGACGCATGGACGGTCCTCGGCGGCAAGGTGTACAACATGACGCCTTACCTGCCCTTCCACCCAGGCGGAGAGCCAGAGCTGTTACGGGGTGCCGCACGAGACGGTACGACGCTATTTGCTGAGATTCACCCGTGGGTCAACTACGAAGGCATGCTGTCTGCATGTCTAGTAGGGATATATGTCCCAGAAGAGGAAGGTAAGGATAGCCAAGGCGTCAAAGCTGGCGGCATGGATGAGATGGACTGAGTAGGGGACGGACATTGCACGAACATTGAACAAAGCTGGCTGGGAAAGGGGCTTATACTCCTTCCCAAATCCACGGTTGCATCTGAGCGCCGACAGCAAGATGATAGAAGCGTGGGCGTGTTACATGATACCCGATAGATAGAAGTCATAAATCATAAACGTCTTGCTTCACTTGCTGCTCTTATGAGGCGCCTGCCTATAATCCATCGTCCAATCTCCTCAGCCCCGTCTTCTTCCAAACTTGAACTTGAGGTCATCCTCGCTTCCTTCACTGGCCTCATTGTCCTTAGACTGGCGTCCCCTTCTCGGCCTCTTCGTTGTCCGTTCACTAGAAGGCGCGGGGCCTGGGGCACGCTTATTTGCCTTGCTTGCCGATGAGGCTGCCTGACTTTGCGACTGTGATTGAGACTGGGCACGGCGAGTAGCCTCCTTCTCGACCAGCTTGGCAGTTCGGCTTCGAGCAGGTTCGGGCCGTATTATGCCGCTCTCTTCATGCTCTTCCTCTTCTTCGTCACTACTATCAATAGCCAGGACAGTTCTCCGCGGCGGGGCCCTATCTGCAGTTGCTGGGCTAGCCTCAGCTTCTTTGCTCTTGCCTTGTGTTGTCTGAGTCTGAGACTGGCTCTGCCTCCGTTGGGTTGACTTGTCGTTCTCGAGCCAGTAGTCGTCACCAATGCCATATTCTTTCGCCTTCACCTCCTCGAGACCGATTATGATACGCGCTGGCGGGCGTCCTGCAGACTCGCCCTGCTTCCGGAAGCGCTTGAAGTTCTTGCGGCCATTCCACTGAGGATCCCATCGACCTTCTGCGATATCCTGTTCTCTACCACGAGTCCCATGTCTCTCGCTGGGAAGTCGAACTGGGCACTCTTCAATAATGTGGAGCGCACGGATTGCGGCGTAATCAATCTCATCGTTGTCTGGCTGGGTGAGCACTCTCTTCTCCGCTGCTAGCCGAGCTTCCTCTTCTTCTCGACGTAAGCGGGCAAGCTCGAGCACCTCGTTTTCTTCTTTAACCTTTTTGCCTTTCCCCTTGACCACTTTGAGCTTGGCTCCCTTTTTCGCTGGCGGAGAGTCGGATGCCATATCGTCATCTTCTTGAGCTGCCGGTTCGGGCTCGGGAGGAGGGGGGACCGGATCCCGTCCAGATTGGATTCTCCGACGTTTCGCAGCTGCCGCAGAGGGCGCGATCTCATCCATGAACGCCGAATTGTCATGTTCAGGAAGTGGTGACAGAGGCCGTTTTTGTGGTTTACCTCGAGTGGCACGACGAGGTCTCTTTTCCTCGGGTTCTAAGTCTTGCGAAAACCCGGGCCGCTGAGACACGAACAAACTATCCTGTGAAGCAGCGGGAGCGGCAGTGTTGGCCGTAACAACATCTTGCCCCTCTTCTGGGAATGTGCGTTCCGGTTCCGGGGCTGGAGTCTCATCTTCCGGGTCCGAGTCAAGCGAGAAACCCTTGAAGCGACCGACAACAGGCTTACGATGCCGACCTCTTCGCGACGTGGGTGCCTCTGTTTGTTCGACTAGCTCCGCCGCGCTTTGTTCTTGCGGTTGGCCTTGGTCAACATCCACGTGGCTTTGTGTCTGGTGCGTCTCTCGCTGGGTGCGTACGGCTAAGTTTGATGGTTGGCTTTCCTCTTCCAAAGGACGTCTCAGTTGAGAAGCGTCGCAAGCTAGAATGGCCTCGAGGAATTCTCGTTGGTCGATGGGGCGATGATCAAGTCGCTGCGCAAAGGAGGTCAAAAACTGTGCGAACCACCCGGAGTTGGCGTCCTTGGCGGGAATATACCGCACGACCACGATTCCTCTACCCTCACTCCCGTCTTCGAAGGAACCGAGCCCCTTCTCACCAGCAATACTCTTGACGTAACGGATGAAGTCGTCAATATCTGTCACTCCTGGCGTGACCTCCTTGAAGAGAGCCTTGCCTTTACCAGCGGTTATCACTGGAAAGAGGTTATCGTACTGTTTCTTTTCGTAAAAGACGAACGTGTAGCCGTCGAAAACCTCTTGTCGCCGCTCGTTGGGGGAATATGCCTCTCCGGGGCGGTCACTAGGCTCCTCGCCACGGGGCGGCAAGTGATCGAGTGCGTTGGGCCAGTGGCCCTCGAAGTCTTCTTCAAGCTGACTCGGATAGCCCTCCTCGTCTCCATCGGGAATGCTCGCTGCCTCGACAATAGCACTGATGAAACTGTCTGTAACGATGTATTTGCCGTTGATCAGGGCCTGCAAGCTTTTGGACGTGTTTCGCTTCTTGGTCACCACAAGGGAGGTGAGAGGGTCGTATTCTGACGAGTACTTGATATCAAGCTGCTCAAGGCTGTCACGGAGGGTCGTCCAGGGGTCGGCTCGAAGCTCCTTGCTAGTGAACGAGAAGCTCAGGACAACAGAATGCCATCGTATACTGCCAGCACACGGTCAGGATATTTTTGCCAAGTGCTCTCCCAAGAGAACCTACCGCAGAGGTTTAGGGCATGCACCCAGCCGTATCTCGTTTACTTCATCGGATAACACTTTCTTCTCGCCACGAATCTGAACTCCGTTCACCGTTGTGCCCTTCTTCGAATCGAGATCTTCGACCGTAATCTGGGAGCGCGCACGTAGATTTTGCTATAGTACATACTTCTTAGTAAGTTATTTTGACAAGGTTGGCTCAAGCAAACGTACGCCACCGCCATCGGGAACTTTGTCAACTTGAACCGTCAAGTGTTTTCTGGAGATGGTCTTGTCGGAGATGGCCAATTGCCCCGCTGCATCCTGTCAATTCTTGTCGTTTTTGAAGGCCGCTGTCAAAAAGAAAAGGAAAAAAAGAAAAAGAAAAAAAGACTGACGTTCAGCTGCTGTTCGCCCGAAGAGATACAGCTTCCCGGGCCGGAGCCAGAGCTTCCTGCCTGCGATACGGTTAGGTTGCGAACAAAAAAGCTGGGCTAGAAAATTTCAGGATACAAACCTTCAAAAAGGTCAGATTCAAGCAGCCACATGGTTTTTGCGGCGATGGGCACCGAGAGGAGGACGTGCGGATGGTCCGTCTCGACTGGGCGAGAGACATGTGGCGCGAGTTGATCGTTTGCGATTTTTGTGGAGCGCAGATGACGTGTGGAAGCTGACGATGGAAAGCGCGCGAAAACGCGTCATCACGTGAGGGACGGTTGGGGGATGTCTTAGCATTGGAAAGGCTGTTTGCCAGCGGCACTCTCCCAAATCTTCACAGCTCGACGACGAAATTAAGGGGCTGGGCGTGAAAATTGAAGCCCTCAGTTTATATACTAAAGACCTAATTACTTCTGTAGGCTTCTCTTAGAGCAGAGAAGCCATTGAACAGTAGCTGCGCATTCGAAATGATGCCTCTCGAATTTTTGAAGAGTGCCACCAGATATCCAGATGCGGGTGTGACTGCGGTTTTGCTTGACAACATTTTTGCTTCTCGCACTAGGTTGGTATGGCATCGAGCTTGAGGAGAAACAGATTCTCATCATAACTTATTACCATTAAAACAGTCTCGGTTACAAGTCTCTGCCTTGCATTAATCCCAGTCCTTGAACGCGATTGATGGAGACCCGCGCTGGTCAATACGTCCATCATTGGTAAATGACCTCACGACAAACCCGCCAATCCCATGATCGGGACAGTCTTTTCTGCCGGATCCAAATCAAGGTGAATAATATAGACTAAAATACAATACATCTCACCTGCTATCATCTCTTCGGACCATGCCTCGGCGGATATAGTGTACCGTTGGGGATGCCTTCCAGGGCGTATGGAGACTCAACACCTTATTTTTCGCCTTCAAGAAAGCAGTTCCCCTTCTCTAGGTATATGTGTCAACCTGAGGGATTGTTGACATGCCACTTCGTGGGGTTCACACAGGGGTTTTCACGCACCTGAGAACTGACTGAGTAGAGTGCTACTGAACATGAAATCGGCAATGAGGGAAGATATCTCGGTAGAAATTTGGGTCAGGAAATTAGACTTTGAAAGTCTGAATAGAGCACCCGACAACCCGGGGCTACGATCCATTGTATATCCTTTACGTTCTAGGGGAGTGTAGAAGGATAACACTCTCGTGGACTCAGCCCATGGCTGCCAACCAACATGAAGCTGCAAAGAGCCACATGGCCGGCTTTCCATTGCTGCCACTTTGCTCCAACTTTCGGCAGCTATGTAGGCTGAGAGTAGCGTCTCTCTAAATCAACCTTATCATATCCTTTTCACTCGGGAGGTCGCAGATTAAGTCCACGTTCCTCTCGGTTCCAGCCACTCCCCCGTCAGGGTTCCTTGTCTGCCTTACCTTAAGGCAAGGAGCTCGCTGCCTCTGCGCCCGCGATCCTTCCATACACCACACACTCGAGCAACGACGAACCGCCAAGGCGATTATCACCATGAATTCCTCCAGTAATCTCTCCCGCCGCCCACAGTCCCGGAATTGGCTTCTTTTCCTCACCCAGTTCCGACGCCAGCACCCTCGCGTGCTCATCCATGACCACACCGCCCATGGTGAAGTGCGTGACGGGTGTGACTCTCCCAATCACCAACTCGGCTTCGTCATCCCAACCATCCCGTCCAAAAGTCCAATGGCCCGCTGAACGCCTTCCATACGGGTATGAGCCACCTTTGATAACCTCGCCATACTCCTTGAGTGTCTTTCTTGTAACCTCATCCAGGTCCTTCGCCTTGACCCTTCGCATCAACCCCCTCCACTCATAAAATCTAACATGCCCCGCAGCCGCCTTTGCCGTCTCAGTATCCAGCACTAACTGTACGTCCCACTGCTTGAGGTCCTCCCCTCCATCCTCAGCCTGCGGCAACGCCATAATCGTCGCGCTTACCCGCTCTCTGGTATCCAGTTCGTTTACAAATCGCCGCCCCTTGTGCAGCAGGATACCACCCTCCCCACGTAGCATCTCTGCTGCGAGAAACTTGACGCAGGCCTGTGGGTTCGCTGGGTCTACGAAGCCAGTTGGGTGGATCTGGACCCTGTCCATGTCGACGAGGTGGGCCCCCGCGTCAAGGAGGATGTTATGCATTCCTGGACGAGCGTCGTTCGTGGAAGGGAGACCGCCTAGATCGGGGCGGTATTTGGCAAGCAGACCATCCGTGTCACCGGCGAAGCCACCAGTGGTGAAGATTACGGGTCCTTTGACGGTATGGATAGTCCCGTAGCTAATCTTCTTGTACTCGACGCCCTCGACCTTGAGTTTGGTATCGCCTGAAGCGTTTGGCTTCGTGATGAGGCGCAGGACTTCACAGCCGGTCAGCAACTGGAATCTATCTCGGCCAAAGTCGTTTCTGAGTTTCTCCAGGAGGGTGTTGACGATGGCGGCACCGGGAGGTGTCTTGCCGGCAGGGCGATGGGTGCGTGGGCGGTCATGGCCACCTAGCTGGGCAACGACGCTGAGATCAACCCCGAGGTCAGAAAGAAAGTCGATTGCTGAAGATGAAGAATTTGTCAGGACGGAGATGAGGCTCATTCGCTGAGCTTGGGCAGCTTCATTGGTATCCCAAAATCGACTTCCCGCAGACTTGGTCGTGTCCGAATAGAAGGTATCGTCAGGCCCCTTTTGGAACCGAGTGTTCGCCCCGTTGATCCCGGAGGAGGCCTTGATGCTATTCCCGCCTGGTTTAGAGGCCACCTCAATCATGCACACGTGTGCGGCGCCAGAGATGAGAGCAGTGTAAGCCGCCGACAAGCCGGCCAAGCCGGAGCCGACGACGATTACCGGAGGCTCGGCGTGTCCGAGGAAGTGCTGGGACATGATGGCTGCTAAGGGAACCGCAATCGTGACCAGCAGAACAACACTCCAATACCGAAGGCTGATCATCAGATTGTAACGAGTTAAGTGTTAAGTTTTGTGTGACGTGATGTGTGCGAAATGCTACAAACACGCGCACAGTTGAGTCTGATGGGGTCAATCTTTCCGTCCAGCGGGCAGTGTCGGCTTCAACAAGTAGTTGCCAAACAACCAAAACGATCCAAAAAAATTGAGTTTGTCAGTTATGAGAGAAACAGCGATCACGACATGACAAAAATGTATTTGCTCTAACAAAATCATTTGCTGAGGCCATGTCGGGGAATATCAGGTGATGGGTGCATTGTAATCGGACGACGACCCGTATCTGACCACATCTTGCACCTGTCAGCATTTCCAGAATTGAGCTTTCCGCGAGGATTATTAGCGAGCGGGCACGGTTCAGTCAATGCATCGCTAGAAAACAGAAAAGAAGGTGCGTGTGAAAGCATTGAAACAGAAGGTCCGTGTCTTGGCCTGGAAACAGCAAACTCCCCTCCACGGAGCACAGCCAAGTGCTTATCCGCGCTGCCGAACACCAGTTACAAGCGTAACGGGTAGCAAAGCGACAAACTCGGTCGTAAGCCGGGCTAGTGCAGTGTTAAGTCGTGTAGTGTAGGTACAGCAAACCCGGGGAAACGGAGACGGGAGGAACATGGGACGAGGTGTGACATTGTCGAACAGCGTTGGTTGAGAGGAAGCGAAAAAGCCACAAATCTTGGCGATAGCCGGGTACTTGGCGCCAAGACGTTGACACCAAGCATCGACGGCGAGGTTGTTCGCCTCGCAACGACCGAGCTGATGAAAGACAAGCTTGTTGTGGCAAGTTCTCTCAAGTGGAGTTAGTTACTGATAAAATCTCTGGCGATGTATGAAACTTGGTCGACGCCATTGCTGATGTCTCGGTCGGGAGGGGAAAGGTGCTTTTCGTGATTTCATTGCTCTGTGACCAAATAATTACATGCAGCTACCCTCCAAAAAATTTCTCGTCGACGGGGTTGGGCAGACAGGTATCATAACAATCGTTTTGGACTCGCTGGGGGTCGTAAGAACGCAGGTGAGAAAATAAACAGTATACAGCAAAGCCCGCGACAATGGACAGTTGAGTCCCTAACAATTTAACAGAAAATGACGGTGGTATAGATACAAGATAGGTATCGTAAGAGTTTGCCCTATCAGGCAGAATCGCGCTCTGCCTTCGCAGCAATTCTCTCCTCGCGGCCCTTCTCAGACCATGGGAAGTGGAAGACGGGAATCAAGAAGAATGAGTTACTATTGTGGTGGTTAGCGAGATCGCTCTGATAGAGTTGCTGGGCGTCTTCTTGGCCGACGAAAGTGGCGGCCCCTCCATGCTTGGCCGATGCAATCAGTGAAGCAGACCCCACCCACCACTCCACGAGCAAGAGAGAGCAAAAAAGACATCATCACTGACCTGCTATCGGCAATACCGGCAAATGCGTTGTACCAAGCCAAGAAGGCGGCAATCATTCCAAACCCTCCGCCGGCTTGGTTGAGCTTATGAGAAGCCTCCATGTTGTTGTTGTCATTGGCATAGGCGCCGCACATGAGCATCAGGAAGGCCAAGTCGAGGCTAAAGAACAGCATGAAGAACATGACTGTGGACCTGAGCGTGCACAGGAGCAGGATTGTCGTGAAGATGAACCAGCCGGTCAGGAAGAAACCAACGGCGGATTCTCCCATCTTGGGATCAATGGCTGCCACAGCCTCGGTCGCATACGGGCCTCCTTTGCCGAGAATGTTCCAGTTAGGAGTGAGTAGAATACCATAAGCAATCCAGAAGCCGCCATATGAAGATAGAGCAGTGGCACCGAAAGTGTTTCCAACGGCCATTTCCCTGATAGCGGTGGTTAGCTATCTCTGCCTTCTTCATATTACAACGGCAGAACTTACCACATGCCGGCAAGGAGCTGGACAAGACCGCCATATCCAAGTGCCAGGGGCACCGCGATGTTGGGCACATTCACCCCACGGGTGTTTAAGTTGACGGCCGAGAGAACGAAAGTCGTGAGGGCGAAAGCACAGAGACCCAAGGGTGCCGGATTGGCGAACTTCCGAGCCTCGACTGACTTGTACAGGCCGGGCTGGAACTCACCACCGAAGGCAGGGAGTCGCGAATCTGTTCCCGAGTGAATATGCGCCATTGGGTTGTGATACTCCCGTTGCGCGCGGGCGCGGGCTTCGGCGCCGTTGGCCGCGGGCATAGAGCCCGTGGTGTCACCGAGCTCCTTCTCAGCAGCGGGGTTGAGGTGGTCTGCCATTGTGTCGTGATGAGTCGAGAAACCGTTTGATTTGGTGGTGGTTGTGAAGACGCTGGCCTCGTCAAGCTCCGGAGCAGTGGCTGAGATCAACTCTCCTTAAGAGGGCGATGAACGAAGACAGGATGAACGAGAGGGGAAGAGGGGGAGCGGACTGATATACGGCGAGCTCAAGTGATCGACGGGCTCAATGGAACCCATCCATCTCATCACTTACCACCTCCAGCCCCATGGCGAGGGGAAGAGTAGCACACACACGCACACACGGGTCGGGGTCGTGGAAGGGGGAGACCGGGGCATGGGAGTGTATGTAGGAGCAAGCGCAGGGGTTTTTCCTTTTCGACATTAACCAGGTGACGAGCCAATGTGCTGCAATTCTCAGCAACAGACACGGATGACGGGATAGATGATGGTACCACCCAAGCCACCCCAGACCAACGGCACTGGTTGCGCAGGAGTGTAAATTTCTCCGCACTTGGCCATCAGCGGCGACTCGCGAGGGGGAATGGCATTGGGCTGGTAGGAGCGGCGGAAGACAAGCCGAGATGACGGTTGAAAGAGAAGCTGGGGCGCCGAGACTGGCAAGAGGGTCTGGGTGAGGGATCTGCCATCCAAAGGGGGGGAGAGGGGAGCCGCACGTAATGTGGAGCAAGTGTACAACCGCAAGGATCATGACAGGTTACGCAGACGGGACCCACAACGCCCGACCTGGTGCGGCCTGTTCGGGGTGATGGCGGATTCCGTCATGGAATTAACGGTGGGTGGCATACCCATCGAGAAATAGCTTGGCTAGTGCTGCGATCGCTCATTCCACTTCCGTTCACGATACCAGCTGCAGCGCTGAGTGGTACAAAGGTCATGGAAAGGAAAGACCCTGCCCTGAGAAAATAGAGCATCGCCCCACGATCTGACCCGCTCCAAGTTCGGCGGCTCTCTCCCAACGCGCGGGCACTCGGCCCCGCTGGGGAGAGATGCAATTTCGAAATGGAGGGAACGGTATGCTGGTCCCACGTGGTTTGGGTGAAATGGCAGAGGCCGAATCCAGAATCAAGCAGTAGATTGGGTCGGTTCTCGAACCGCAGAGTTCATGGCCTGGCTGGGTCCCCAGGCCTGCCAGGCCTTTCCTTGTCGGGAGACCGTCGGGTGAGTGGCAGTGAAGTACACCAAGTGGAAAACTCGAAATAACACCCAGGTCGTACATGGTCGCCTTGGATGGATCTGAGAACCTTTCTTGTCACGGGTGGTGCGGATGACCGAGAACGATGTCATGGCATCGTTGTTGAGTGAAGTCCCATGAAGCTTGCGCCAAGGCCTAGTCCCCGGCACTGATGGACAAGCCAAGGTGCCAAGAGATTTAAGCTGGTTGGTCTTGGACAGAAAGCATTGGCATTGCAGCGGGCACCTAGACGGCCACAAGGCAGCGCTACTAAAATCCGAACGGAATTTTCACTGCCTATCAAGAACTTACAACAACCGCGACCGATTGCCGGCTAGGCGCGCGAACCCATTGTAGGTGGAGATTCGCCTCAAATACGCTCTTTTTCAGCAAGAACCATGTGCCACGTAGGGCCCACGGGCAGAGAGCATGGAACGCAAGTTGGTCGTTCAGCGCCTTTGGGTCGGCCCCGTCATCACTGACATCACTGGGGTCGCCCTCGCAAGAGCTGATCGCTGTCCGCCCACTTTCTCCAAATCGAGCGTCCAGATGAGCGACGTGATAGTAACGTGTTGCCATCAACCCGTCAGCCCCTCAATTGACCGCCCCCCAAATGCCATATTCCCCAGAATCGGTCCCTCCTTGCCTCCAATTCCCCCGAATCTGCTACAGCAAAACACGTGCGGACGTCGAACAAACCTGCATCCCAGCCATTGGTCAGCAGATTGGACCAACCGAGCTCTGGAGATTCAATTTATCCATGATGGCACAGCTCAAAAATATTCTCCGAGATCTTCCACGCCATGTCGTGGCCGCATCAGCAGAAACGGATTGCCCGTCCTCGGTCCCGCGGTGTCTGCTGAATCACCGCTGTCAGGCCTTACTCATCGCCGATGTGGCTCTTCCCCGCATCATTCATGATTGAACAGTCCGTTCTATTTCCTTTTTGTACCTATGTACTGGTTGCATCGGTTCCGTTCGGTGTCGTCTAGCATAACGTGGTCCTGTGATTCATGACACGCAAGGGCAGACGAACGGGAGACCAAGCGTAGGCGTTCGTGTACGTATTGGCCTCCAGGTCTCAGGCATGCAAGGCATGTTCCCCATCTCTTTTAGGTTTACCTCCTGTTGTCAAGTTCAGGCACCTACCAGGAGCACATTGGTGTCATGCTGTACAACGGCTTTTTCGCGCAGCTTTCGCGTGTTGGACATTTGTAACATGGCACGAAATCTTTTCTCGTCCGAGCCGCGAGCCGCTAATTCCCGTCACCATGTGTGCAGTGTCTCTCAAACAGCAGTTTCCCCGACCCCCTGCAATTCGTATCGGCCATGGCTCCCACTTCCCGTCGTTTCCTGTCGTGCTTAGCGAGCTCAGGCTGTGGACCACATTAGGTCTCGCACCGAGGTCCTTGATGATCATCACCAATCCCATCCCCATGGGGATACTTAACCTCCTTTTATCCGATCGTGTCTAGCGGGGAATCATGTGGAGGCCGACGTTGGACCCCTTTAACCAAATAGGTCTTCAGACTCAAACACCATCTTGTTCTGGACCGGGAGCTTGTGTAGCCTCACGGCCGTGCGGTCGGGCTGGGCTCACCAGTTCCTCTTCACCGGCCGAAAACCGAGGTCTTGATGCCACGCCGTCGTCTAGGCTTGTTAGCAGCAAGCTGGGACCCCTTCGGCTGTTGTTGGCATGTTGTCGGTTCTGTCTGTCCTCGTGAAGGTACCCCCAAAACGGCGACTGACTGGAAACAACGGAGACAGGCAAGGCAGGTTCCTGCTCTACCTAGTCGTTCGTGCGAGGAGAAAGCCTGCTGCTTGAGCTTGCTACGAAGTCCGCTCTTTTACCGACAATTATGTCAAAGCCCAAGGTCTAGCCACCCACGGTGAGTCAGGATCGCCATGAAGTTGAACCATCCCAAAGCTGGCCTGCAGACGATCACAACCCTGTGTCAGACCTCTGGCCGTTCCAAACCACGTGGGCTAAGCTACACAAGATCCCGCAGAGCCAGCATTGAGGTACACTGCACCGCAAAGGTAGAAGGAGTTCCGGTGGTTGCTGGGCGCCGTCAGCGCTGTTGATCCGCGGTCCGCGGAGATCCCGGACACATGGCCGTCTGCCGGCCCCGATCTGCTCCCACCTTCCAAAAATCCACCCCCGGCTACACTGCAGGCCGATCAATCTATCATGTCTTTCTTGTTTTCTTCCCGCGACGTCTGTTTCTCCAATTTCTACTTCTTCCCCTTTCCAAGCATCTGGTCATAGAACTACCCTACCTCCCGCTTTTACACGCACACATTCGAGATATCTAAAACACTGCGACGAACGAGCGACAAACAAACAAGCGACGTCCACCATGCTCGCTCCTTCCCGTCTTTCACTCCCATCTCATCGCAAACTTCCCGGAAGCAAGTTAATTTAAAACCACACGACCTTGGACGTGCCGACATACCCGCAAAGCTTGACCATCCAATTCCGCGCAAGCCAAGCTCTTCATCCGGGAGAGGGCGATCTGAGGGGGGTGTGGCGTGGTTTGGTGAGGGGAGGTGTGTGAGGTGAGGTGAAGTGCGCTGAGGTGGTATGCCGGGTTGAGTGAGGCACAGGCAGGTAAGGCAGGTATGGTTATATTGTTGTGCCGGCAAAAACCAACCCCCTGTTCACTTTACTTTTCCGTGCCGCCTGCCTTTTTACTCATTTGGCACATTCTGTTGCATGGTGCTTTTTTACGTGATTTTCATCTATTTTCCTGCAACTGTCGAATTTAGGGGGGTGTGGATTTTACGTCTGCTGTTGGTGTGTTGGTGTTCTTGTTGCTTCCACCCCCAGCCAGATGCCTGTCTTGGATAGATTCCTCCAAGTTGACGACGTTGCAAATGCTACTTTGGTGGGTTGATGTTCTGCACATACATCCGACGGAGGGAAGAAGAAAGAAAAAATTGCTTGTTTTTGTCTTGTCTTGGTTTGTCTTGCCCCCTTAAGCTTTGGATATGATCTGTAACTTCGCCCATCGATATCTCATCCATTGACACACCTACATACGGTGCGATGCAAGGGAAGTGGAGGAACGACGGCGGTGGCGGCGGCAAGTGTTGAACCAGACTGGGTTGACCCTCTGGTGTTTCAGCGTCTTTATTTCCCCGCTCGTACTTGGTACCTACACAGGATATGCGGATGGATGGATGGCATGCGGTGTAGAATACGGTACGGGGGCTTGATCACTTGCCACTTGCAATGTAACATTGATCCTGCGTGTTTTCCTGTATACACATCAAAGACTTGATCTATCAACCCAGCAGGTAGCTAGCTTCCAGCCGTCAAAAAGGATTTATCATTGGAAACTCGAAATCTGAGACAAGGACGCGGACACGGACATCCATCTTCGTGTTCTTGATACGGAACTTGAATCAGATAAATCCAGATCCCAAGAACTTCACTTATATCCGACATGCCCACCGGCCAGTGCTGTGAACGCGTGCCACAAAGCTCGCACTAGTAAAAGCGTCCATCAAGCTCAAGGGACTAGGTTCCCAGTGTCTGTGCTAGGGATCATCCAGTCATCTATCTATCTACCAGACATGTACCACACATGTACCCACGTAGGTCAGGTTAGGTAAGGTAATCTTCCTACCACCGCTCATGGGGGGGGGGGGTACCCGAGGCAAAGCAAAGCAAGGGAAATCGAGACCAGGACCAACGGAGCAGGGACAAGAACAAGAACAGACAGGCTTGACATGCAGCTAGCTAGCCGGCCGGCTTGCGGTATTCCACTCGGGCAACGCACCTTGAATCTGCACTAGATTGATCAATGCGGTCCAGTATCCATCCCTACATTTAGGTAAAAGTACTCGCTGGGAAAATTGGCTCGCTCGCTCGGTCGTTCACTTGCTCTTTCGAGTTACATATATACATAGCTGGGTACATACATGTATACGTGAATTATAGTACCTAGGTAGGTAGTTTCGACGCGTACCGCCGTAGAATTTGCACGAAGAGAGAGAGACTGGAGGAAGGCCGTTTTTGTTCCCGTTCCCGTTTCTGTTTCCTTTTTCCTATTTCTTCTTCTTCGTCTTCCGATTCCTGTTCCTGTTCCTATCTAGCGGACGGGAGATACCGGCAATGGTGGTTGCGGAACTCGGCACGATGATGTGTGACACTTGGCACCTCCTCCTTTTCGAAGAAGGGATTTGTAGGTAAGGTAAGGAAGGTACTTGATGTTTCGGTTTCGTGCCGTTGGAGAAAGTGAAAATTGGGGTCAACTTGCCACCGTTGGGGTTAGTAGGAGTTGGCTGTTTCCCGGCATGGAACCTAGATCGAGGCGGCCGGTATATAGATGGATGGATGGTGTGAAGTAAAGGGGTTGGGGGGTAGTACCCAGCGTGATGGAGAAGAAAAGCCAACTTCAGTGTCGTGGAGGGCTGGGTGACAACTGGACGGGCTGCCGAGCTGCATCATCTGTTCCTGATTGACATGATGGCGTCACAGATGGCGTTGATGTAGTAACTACCCCTGAATATCACGGCTTCGGAGATGCCAGCGGAGATGTCGGTTGTGGCCCACCATCATGGGAGGACATAGGAAGGGACTGATCGTGTGACCAGGTGAATCGCCGGACGTTCCGGTGGTAGTTATAAAGGGCGTCCATAGCCATACCCGTTGTTTCGAATTATTGTTGTTGTGTTGATTGTGAGAATTACGCTTCACCTTGTCGCTTCTGTGCTGCATGTCGCCCACCAGACGCAGCTTTCTGCCCTCGGAACAGTGACGGCGGCGAGGGGGCCTAGGCTTTCGACCATGCCTCTTGAATCCGTCTCCCAAAACAAGCCCAGCGTAGTTATCCTCGAGCTTTCCATTGGGACCTCTAGTATTGAAGGCTATCTCGCCAGCCTGCTCCATCACCGTACGGCATTAACGGGTGCTCGCGCGAGTGCCGCCATGCACATACACAGTTGCGATGGATGGCAGATAGTTCAACGTCGACCCCTGACGTTAGGCGGCACTTCTCTAGTGGAATGGGATTTCTGGCACTAATCAATAGTGTGGATTCACTCGAGATATTCAGCACCTTGTCATCACGGCACCAACGAGCCAACGATCCATCGTCCCCCGCAGTAACCTAGGGGCCGTCAGTGGCAGGGTCGAGCAAGCCGTCGCCACATATATCCCGGAAACTGTCTCCGATGCCTACGATCTCGCTGCCCTCTCCACAGCGGAATGTACCACAGACCTCGATCGTCACGCAGCCAGATCTGGGCCATGACCGATGAGTCCTTCAGCAGCCGCTCTTGTATCGTTGGCCCTTCGACCATCATGCTAGAACTGGGAACAAGGGATATATGCACTCCACTCCCAGATTATTATCCCCGGGACCGCCACCGCTGCTGTTAAGGCTGGGTCTCCAGCTGTCTTTGGTCGGGCATTCGCATCATAATATCACCGTACATGTATGTAGGTAGGTACCTAGGCAGGCTTGCAAACAGGCGGTACGGCACGGTGGGACTACGCCAGGGAAATAGTTTTCCACACAGTGATGTTGAAACGGGTCACCATTTCGGCGGTAGCAGCACGGCTACCTGCCTATCTACCTACTTACAGGGACTTGGGGGAGGGTAGGGTACTTGGTACGAGGTACGTTTTCTAATGAGCATGTGCAGTCCTTACATACACACAATCCTCGCATAGCGAGTTGACAGCCAAGCCATTGAAACCGATAACGACGACACCAGAACGCTCCGCCCCAATTGCTGCAATACGACCTTTTTAAAACCCAGCGTCTAGGTAAAGCTGGGCGTTGAGGTGGACGTAAAAAGTGAGGGGAGAGGGTCTGTCAACGGCACGGGAGGAGACTACTTCGTTGGTGTCTCGGTCGTCCTGTGCGAGTTTGCTTCTCTGAATGACCAAAAGAGAAGATGAGGAAGATCGTGGACACCTCTGAACATGTTGCCAGTTAATCAGTACCCAAAGACTGTAGCGATACATGCAAAAACCAGGGGGATAGGGGCAAGGGGGTAGGGGAATACGATCCAACCCCCTAAAGATTGTCAACATGGGACCTGATGAGCATGGGTGCTGGATAGAGCTTTCTACAGTGTCTAAACGATCGGAAGTCTGTTTCAAGAGGCGTTGAATAAATATAGGCACTACTAGGCCATGAGCCTGAGATTTGAGCGCTCGGCTTCTCATTGAGCGTTGGATGGGCGAAGAATGCCCCTGTTTAGTTGACCCCTGGGCTCTTGGAATGTACCAGCAGCTGCCATATTCTAAGCCATCGTGGACAAGGCAAGACAACAAGAACCTATGTATCAACTTTGATCGCTTGACTACGACTATTTGAACTACAACCCACATCTCATCCCCTGGAGTCTTTTTGGGGCCACACAATACATTTCCCAAAACGCCATGCTTTGTAATGCAGATTACCGTCATGACCAACTCTGCCATCTGTAAAGCTGGTGTGCGTTGCTGGTCTGGGTAACTAATGTTTTCCACTTTGGATCCGACAAGACGTCCACTTTGCCAGCATTCGGGAAATTCTAACATCACACGCGGACACCCCATACACCACGCCCAGCGCTGACACCAAGCCACTCTCCGTAATCGTGATTGGAAAGACGGGGAACCCATCCCAGATTACCAACCTCGTAGTCGCACTGCCAGCTGGCGATCGGGCTGCGTGTATTGTCGCCAGGGGTCCCGCCATTTACGGCCGGCGGAGGAGGGCCTTGACTGAGCAAGTCCCAAATGAGAACCTGGCAGTCGTCACCGCCTGAGGCGAGCTTGCCCCGCTGCAGAGGGGACCACTCGACACAGCTCAGCGATCCACCGTGGCCGCGAAGTTCCAGCAACGCTTGGCCCGGCTGGCGGACGTCGAGAATTCTAATGACATTGGAGTCTTGCGCAAACGTTGCTAGGAGGTGATGGTCATGCGGTGATGTAGCTAGTCGTAGGAGCGGTGGTGGATGCGACATTGTCTGCTGCGCGAGCGTAGGGCTAATCCGCCCGCCGTTGGCATCTGCGATCAAACAATCAGTAAACTGAAAACCCGCAAACATCCTGTCGATACTTACCCCTTTCATCCTTGCCAGTGGGCTCATAGATAATAGTGCTGTGCTCTAGGCTTCGAAGATCAAACATACGGACGCTACCATCTTGACCGCAGCTGACAAAGAGGTCGACACTCTGAGCGCAGAATCGCACGTCGTAGACTTCTTTGTCGTGGGCGATGAGCTGCGTCTTTGCTGTCAACGATGGAATATCCCAAATCGTACACGTTGTGTCAATGCTTGATGTAATGATAAGACTCGGTGTCACCGTGTTCCAGTCCAGCGACGTGAGCGGCGCTGTGTGATCTGGGGTCTTGGAGTTGGAAAGCAAGGCGAGTGGTGTGAGCTTTGTTATGGGCATGTCCCGACCATTCCGTGAGGTGATAGAAGAGCCGGCAGAAGGCGCTTGGGGGTCCGAAGGCAATGACCATAGCCGAAGGTGATCGCCCGATGTTGCGAGCAGGTCAGTCGACTGTTTCTGCGACGATGGCGGCTCCCACAACAGTCTAGTAACCGGATATGAGTGCGTTGCTTCTGCGATCCTTGTAAAATCCATTGTGTATTTAGGGCCTCCCGGTGTGAACACATCTGATGGTGTCGGAGACAAGTGCGCATCTAGAATTTGTATCTAGACCACTCGCCACGTCAGTATACGTATCTATTTCTTCGAGTCGAGCAGCCAGGGTCGTTGACACTTACAAAGTTGTGGCCATCTTCCAGGTAGCTTCCAATGGCAAGCTTCCCAGCACCACCGCCCTGTGGCGCCCATTTGCACCAGTCAAAAGCGTAGAGGGCCCATGGTGCCATGTAGTTGCTCGTCCGTGGCTGAGCGTTCGCTAGTTCGTAGGCGGGTGTTCCCGGCAAGCCATCAGACAGATTTGAATCGGCGCGTGGCCGTATATCGGCGAGTCCTAGAGGCGTGTTGGAAATGTTTCGCTGGGAAGACTGCCCGTACTTGACGTCGGTTGGTGAAATGTACTGCGACTGCGATGAGCCACCCGGGGTGGTCGGGGTGTACGGAAGGTAGCTCGAGCCGCCTTCGTAGGGAGCCGCAGGGCTTGAGCGCGAATAGCTGTGAGCAAGATTCAGCGAGTTGGGCTTTGTTGGGGTTTGATGTTCGGGTGCTTGCTGCATGGTGGGCATGTTGGGAGCCGTATTAGATGAGACGGCCGGTGGCCGCGCGCCCATTCCACCTGGCTGCAATACATTTGGAACGGTGCCGGCGCTCTGGTAGCTCTGCAGCTGGGGCGGGTTGACAGGCGACTGTTCGAGCTTGATATGAGGGGGGTTGCCAGACGGGTAATCGCGGGGCGACAATTGGCCTTGGTGACCCATGCCCGACGACATGTGCAGCTCGTCGTTATGGGAGGGATAGCCACCCGCGCGTCTTTGGGACTGATACTGTTGTGGCTGATTCATTGTGAAGAAACAAAACGGGCGAGTTCAGGGCGATGATGGCGGTTGGGAGACCTGAGGTTGATATGCGGGGAACGAGGACCTGAGGGCGAAGTCGACACCGCAGGCACCGGCACCTCGTTCGTGACTCGCACTAACTAGCCGCAATAAGGGCGTCGAGGTCGGGTGGTCCAGCGCGGAAGACCAGTCGATATGGGCGCGCCTAGGAGGGACTGAGGATATGTTTCGCGCACCCGCAAGATCGAGAGCCGGAGGTTTGGCAGCAATGTCGCAGCGGCTAATCGCTTGCGTTCGCTGGAGCGCTCAGCGCTGCGACGAGATTGGCTGGTTTGCGGGCAGGGGAGGGTGGGTGGGGGGGGGGGGGGGGGTCGGGGGGGGGGGGGGGGCGTTCGAGACTTCGAGCCTACCCGCGAGGAACGTATCTAGGAGGCAACTTAGTCCCGTAAAACAAACTCAAGTGCCTCACATAGAACTGCCTGCCAGAGCAATGCACCCCAGGCTGAGGATGTGTGCGGGAATAACAAACTTGGAATGGTTGGAGCATACCGCGGTTGGTTCGGGATGTCAGGCCCGCTGATGGGAGAGCCCCTCATTTTGCCCATGATCTGCAGCAAAACCCAGAATCCCACTAACAATTTCCTCCAAAGGTTTGGCACTGGTCCTTCCCCCTCCATCCCAAATCACAAGTTCACCCCCTACCTACCCAGGTCCCTTCAAGACGCACGCGGTATTCACAGCTGGGGATGCAACGCTGACTCTCACACCAGAAAACGAAGCAAACCAGTCTTTACACCACACTCTTTGATCTCACCGAATGAAGATGGCATCCGCGTCGATGGCGGACAAGTTACCCTCACTGCTGTTGCTCCCTTTCCCTCCTTCCCCATCTGGCCGCGACCTGCTGAGCGCGGCGTACAGGCCTTCAATCACCGCGACGCTCGCCAAGTTACGGAAGTCTGAATCTGGCTGCGCAAACCTCATTGTTGCTGTCGCTTGCCCTCTCTTGCATGGCCAGTTCGCTCGGTCCAAGACGTTATCATGGTCAGAAGCTCAGTCCTTGCTCGCCGGCATCTACTCCCTTATCTCAGTTGTTTGCGCCGAACTCGGCATCTCGACCGAACTCGATGGCGAGTCCGGGTCGGTGGATGCATCGATTATTCTGATTGACCATGATCGTAAGAGAAGCTTTCCGATCAACACGCCACCGGGCATCGAGACCAACAGCACCGTCGTGGTTGATCTTGCTTCGTTTGCATCTGCTTACCATCCTTGGAAGTACATCTTCCACGTCAGCAACGAGCTCGGCCTTGAGTTGTTCAACACCTACCTCAAGTTGGCCGAAGGAAAGCAGACTCTAATGCTTGAACAGTTTATCTCCGTTGAGGGAGGTCTGACATTCAATGTGCTTCATCCCCAGGACCCGTCGGCAGCTACCCCTCAGATCTCTGGCTACCCTGTCGTTTGTCTTGGAGGAACATTTGACTACCTGCACCCTGGACACAAGCTGCTTCTCACTGCCGGCGCGCTACTGCTTCAGGTTCCGCAGAAGGAGTTATCCCAGACATGCAAATTCATCATCGGTATCACTGGCGACGAACTGCTCAAGAATAAAAAGTATGCCGCATATGTCCAGCCTTGGGAGACGCGGGCCCGTAACGTCATCATCTTCCTCTCACGTCTCCTCCGGCTGTCGACACGTGGCTGGAAGGACGAACTCCTGCCAACAATCGAAGAACAAGACGGCGATTTCCGAGCATCCTTCCGTGACGGCATCATCTGCATCCAGTGTGTCCGCATTCAAGATGCTTTTGGGCCCACCATCACTCTGGAGAACATGGACGCACTGGTCGTGTCGAGTGAAACGCGATCCGGAGGCCGTGCTGTCAATGACAAGAGAGCGGAGCTAGGCTGGCGGGCACTGGATGTCTATGAGGTTGATGTCCTCGATGCCAAAGATATATCTAATGAGACGGAGAAGTTGGACAACTTCACCTCCAAGATCAGCAGTACCGAGATCAGGCAGAAGAGGGCTGAAGCAACCGAAGCGAGCAAGACCTGAATGTGGTTTCCACAGTCGGATGGTTCGTAACCAGTGGGCTCTCCAGCAACTCAGCAGCGTTTCCTCTGCTCACCACGATATTTTGTCCTAAGTGCACTACCAGTTCAAGCACAGCTGCGTGGGGTTTGGGACAATGGCTTTCTCTCACACTAACGCAGAATTTTCTCCTCTGATATCAAGCAGAATGGGAGTACAGTGTCTCTCTGGAAGTCGTCCACAAAGAACTCTGCAACTTTCTTAGGTACTGGCATCCTTCACTCCCTCACATCATAGACCTGCGCCTGGGTGATACTTGGGGCGACAACAGTCCGACAGATAGGAAGACGGGGTTGTTGTGATGATGATGGTTCTGCTGCTACAGTTGGAGGTGGATTTGTTAATTGCTCTCCCGGGCTGATTCGAGAGCAACATTCTGCGGTACATGAAACTAGAGGTGCCAGCTTCCATCCTAGAATGTACTGACATTGAGGAATAACGCCGCATTAGAAAAAGTACGCAACGTGACTGGTATCAAAGGAAAACATTATCGCCACCCAGCCCATATAACGACCCAAACTCCGGACCCGATCAGTGGTAATGTCCAAGTAACCCAATAATAAACGCAGCCCCAGAACCGAGTGTAGGCCCTTTATACACAAATACACATAATTAGGAGCCGAGAAATCCTAGCGGATCCCGGCAGCCCCTCGTGTGTTACAGTGAAATGAAGGTTCATGCAACTATGGAGGGCTTGGCAGCTGGTGCTGTAGTCGGGCGCTCTCGAGACTGAAGGAAATCATGAGCATCAATGACGACGAGGAACGTGAACAAAGCCCAAAGAAAAAAGCCGAATGCGACGGCTGCATTCACTGTCCCGCAGTAATTGTTTCCCCCGCATCGCGGGGTTGCCCAGTTGGCAGCCAGCGAAATTGAGCCGGCAAACCAAAAGATCATGGTAATAGACTCGAGGGCGAGAGCGGCGATCCGGTGGAAGAACCGCGCAAAGTATCGGGGCGTTAGGGCGAGGTATGCAATGACCAGCAGGGTGAAAACCGCATTGAACATCATGAACGATTTTGTGCTTGGCGGGCCGGTCCAGCTGTCATTGTATGGCGTGACGACTATCGTAGAAGCGGTTGTTGTTAGCATGGGCTATTTCACCCGAGTGCGGGAAGCGCTCACCATATGCCATCAACCCGAGTTCAATGACGGTGAAGACGGCGATGACGATGTGAACGATGGGGACATATTGAGCCAGCATATCCATTGTATCGGTGTTGTGGTGGGTCTCTTTGAAGAGAATATGGGAAGAAGCAGATGCAGTTGCTTGAAGCAAATGTCGTGAGAGCTTGTTATGTGTCCAAAGGCAGACTGGATGGGAGTGTGGGAGGGAATCAGCACATTTTATCTAATGTCCTTGGCCACAAGTTCTTGGGTCTTGTCGCAACTGTGATGCCGACGCGCTTTCAGTTCGGCACTTGGCGAACCCTTGTTAGGCAAACAGCGTATCAGATGACGTGGTTCTTTCAGGCGTTAATGGGGATCTCATGATAGCTCAACCAAAACGTGGGATGCGACTTGAGCCACACCAGGAATGCTCTAATGCAGTGATGTCATACCTCCTGGAGGGGGGGAGAGGGTTAGGGTTCGAAGACTGGACGACCAGCCCGGCGGTGATGCCGGCCCTGCAGACGTGGTGGCCTCAGGACACAATCAGTGAGCGGGACAGTGGGGTGCTCGGCCTCAAAGATTTTCAACCCCGCCATTTCTCAGGCATATACACAGTATTCCCCCGCCATCTTTTCTTGCGATTTCTTCAACCACCAACAACGCTCTCGCCACCAGGAACTCCGAATTCAACTCTCGTCATCATGGGCTTCACCGATCTCCTCACTGACGCCGGCCTTGCTGGTGAGTCTTTTCTCGCGACAGCTCAACTGGAGTTACTCACACCTGTAACCAGTGCTCAACAACTGGCTGCTCACCCGCTCCTATATCACTGGGTATGTGTCTCTCTAGCGTCTCTATTGTTTTTCTACGCTCTGGAATGATGATCGCACTGGTCCGTGTTTCTTAGCAGCCTCAAGACCTGCAAATGATTACATATCCTGCACATAATTGCGTCTCTGACCTCCTCCGCGGATCACGAAAACTACGCTTGCGCCTCTCCTATGCACCTCGCTAATGAGCTTTCGTTCAGGTTCTCCTCTTCTCAGGCCGATGTCGCCGTCTTCAAGGCCTTGAAGTCGCCTCCTGACGCTGCCAAGTACCCCAACGCGGCCCGTTGGTACAAGCACATCGCCTCCTACGAGGATGAGTTCGCTACACTTCCCGGTGATGCCAGCAAGCCCTACACTGTCTACGGCCCTGAGGTCGCTGAGGTTACCTTGAACCCTGCCAAGGCCCCAGCTGCTGAGGAGGAGGATGACGATGTCGATCTGTTCGGCAGTGATGACGAGGAGGAGGATGCCGAGGCTGCCCGCATTCGTGAGGAGCGTCTGGCCGAGTACAAGAAGAAGAAGGAGGCCAAGCCCAAGCTTGCTGCCAAGTCGATCGTCACCCTCGATGTCAAGCCTTGGGGTAGGTTGATTCTCACGACAAGCGAAACAGGACCTCAGAACATGTTGCTGACCAAGTTCACGTAGATGACGAAACCGACATGGTTGCCCTCGAGGCCGCTGTCCGTGGTATTGAAAGGGATGGTCTTGTCTGGGGCGCTTCCAAGCTCGTTCCCGTCGGCTTCGGTATTAAGAAGCTGCAGATCAACCTGGTCGTTGAGGACGATAAGATCTCCCTGGATGAGCTCCAGGAGCAGATCCAGGACTTCGAAGACTACGTCCAGTCTAGCGATATTGCCGCTATGCAGAAGCTTTAAACTGGAAGATAGAATTCGATGTTGCTCTACGAATCGTCATGAATCACGACTACCATTCGGAAATTTACAGCCAGAGCCCTGGGCTTGAGTGTTGATTTAGAAAGGAGTTGGCCACATAGACAAAATAGCAGCTGGTCCTTCTTTCTATCCTGACAAGCTGACTCGATTCACGCATCGAGTATGTGGCAATAATTCATACGTATCGCTTTTCGAGCGCGGTACCCCCTCACCATCCACGGAAGGATGGAATATGTATGCCCCATCTAAGTAAAGGCAAACATCCTCCTGCCTGTATGGCCCTCTCAAGTATTCTCACGCAGTTGCGATAAGTGAACAGCGGCTCAAAAGCAGGTCGCTACCGGAAAGTACATGATAGCAAGTTTCATCAACCATATTCAACTATCGCTGAGGTGCTTCCATGTGTATTCCTGCATCTTGAGTCAAGGTCCACGAGCGCATGCTGTGCAACGTAGACCCAGGGTACTCATGTATCAAGACTGGATCTAAACCACACTAGACACTTGCATTTGGGGTACCGCATACAGCAGAGACGAAGGCAGACGTGCCACCATTGTTTGTCTGCTTGACTCGCCAAATTATTCAGCTTCGTTCGACTTGCCGGGATCCGGCCGAATACGCTTGCTCATGATCACATAATCTGGGGTGAAAACCTTGCCGAAACGTAGCTTTCGAGGCACAGGGGAGATGTCATCTTTTTCGAACCCGATCTTCTTGTAGAATGCAAGCCCACGCTGATTGGACAGGAAGCAGGTGAGCATCACCTTGGTGATTGGGGGAAGATTCATAGCCACAATGGTGTGGAAACTCATGAGGAGAGAGCCCAAGCCGGTGCTGTAGTAGCGTTGTCAGTGTCATGAAAAATCCGAGAATGCAACGACTGAGTCATGGCTTACCTCTGTAGCTCAGGCTTGAGGTGGACTTCGTAGCAGTATATCACGGGTTGGCCTTCCTCATACGTTGGCATCAACGAGGTAAATCCGCGAATACTATCCGTCTCTCGATCCTTTACCAGAATGTAGCGGAGTTCGGGCGACTTCATCTCCTTAAGCTTCTTCTCCGGCTGCCACTTCGTCGCTGAGTTGTCATAGTCTTTGCGACTGGTCTCCTCGATCAGAGCACGGCAGGTCTGCAGCTCAGATTCACCAAGGCCTCGTGATCCTACCAAGCTAATGTCGTATGTGGCCTTGGTTTGTGGGTGGGCCCAAGTTGTGGTCCAGACATGATTGTTATCGGAGCCCAACGAGAGATAGTCGGCTTCAAACTGCTCGTCTGTCTTTCGGTTTGCTACATCCAGCGGGCTTGTCGGTGCTCGGTGTCTCTTAGGCCCCATTCTGAGTTGATAGATGTAGTGGTGAAATGGCGATGGTGTCCAAAGTAGTGTAGGTAGTCAGTCTTAGCCGCCCAGGAAACATGCAAAGGTAGGATTCACCAACTCATGGCTCAAACAACCTGAGGCAAGCGGTGCCAAGACCGGAGGTTACCAGTATCGCGACTCCCCTCAGATTACCTAAGGATCCTTGTGTTACGGCAAGCATTTCTTGACAGATCATGCAAATCCAGTTTCCTTTTGCTGCAGATTCAACATTCTGGCAGGCATCCTCATCTCCCGTACCGAAGAGTGAAAGTGCTAGTGGACGACGAAGTTGCAATCCCAGTTACTTCGGGTCAGCAGCCGTGCTGTTTGGGTCGCCTCACGGTCCGTGCGGAGTCCTTGGCACTGGCTTTCCATGCTGAGCGACGCCGATCGAGTCATCTGGCGAGACATTGACCTTGCAGCGACACGCCCTCAAGTTTGGCAGGGACCATATCTTCGAGCATTTCCCGAACCAAACAATCTTCGGCCGAATAGCGAGAACCAGAACTAAATAATCTGCAAAACATGGGAAAGGTTCACGGATCACTTGCCCGTGCTGGTACGCAACACCTTGCCCTACCTAGTTAGCGGCATTCACATTGCCTAGTTGCTGATGGGTGTTGGTTGTGCAGGCAAGGTCAAGTCGCAGACCCCGAAGGTTGGAACCACCACATCGTCCATGAGCAGTTGCTCAACTGATGCACCGAAACTGATTCGCTTTCATATCGACGTAGGTTGAGGCCCAGGAGAAGAAAAAAGTACCCAAGGGCCGCGCGCACAAGCGGGAGCTCTACACACGACGCTTCGTCAATGTCACCCTCACTGGAGGCAAGCGAAAGGTATCCCTTTTTTGTTCCTAGTAGACAACCCGCAGCTAATAGCTCGACAGATGAATCCGAACCCGACTGCTTGAGACGGACTACTCGCTGTATACTACTTAAGGGCGATTTTTGGAGGATGACGATTTCGCGGCGCATATATTTTCTCAGCAAGCATGGCGTGGCTTGGGATAGAGGGAGGAGGCAGTGATTTGGAGCACCATTTATCTGTCTCCAGGCTAGGTTTCCGGCGCTCGGGCGTTACGGTCGGAGGCTAATGATGCCACCACACGGTCTCAATTGGGAATAGACACATTTTCTCGCGAACTTCGCGTGTGAATTGGAGTGTTGTCCTTGTGAGCATGGCGGATCCCTGCCAGAGTGCAGCACTATAACCAAAAAGTAGCCCTGGACCGCGAGTCTCGACTAGTTGGTCAGCTCGATAGATATTACAGCTGTCCCCTGTATATGTATCGTTCGAGTGAGCTTTCTGGCGATCAAATGTTGGTCGAGCGTTTCCCAGCGCATTGTGAAATAGGAGAAAGAAAAACATTGAACCGGCCTCACCTAGGTGAGCGCAATTGGTCTAGCACCAGATGTGGGTCTTTGCCCCGCGCTGCTTCCGGCCTGACATTCCAGGTGTCGAAACTTTTTTAGGGTTGGAGCTTGGCACACCAGAAATCCCGAATTTCGCTGCAAAAAGCTCCCCACCTTGAAAATCACCGACCAAACTGCTGCACTCGACCAATTCACGACAGCAACAATACATTCCTCGCCAAAATACTTGCAAATATGGCTGATCGAGGAACTGGTGCTCCCCCCCGCGGCGGCGGCTTTGCGTCTCGCGGCGATCGTGGTGGTGACCGTGGCCGTGGTCGTGGCGGTCGTCGTGGTGGACGCCGTGGTGGGAACAAGAACGACGAGAAGGAGTGGCAGCCTGTCACCAAGCTGGGCCGTCTTGTCAAGGCTGGCAAGATCAAGAGCATGGAGGAGATTTACTTGCACTCCCTCCCTATCAAGGAGTTCCAGATTGTCGACTTCTTCCTCCCCAAGCTCAAGGACGAGGTTATGAAGGTGCGCACAGTGCCAGAAGAATCCGCATTGCTTTCGACCTCCCTCTAACCATTGTCCTCCGTACAGATCAAGCCCGTCCAGAAGCAGACTCGTGCCGGTCAACGTACCCGTTTCAAGGCCATCGTTATTATCGGTGACTCGGAGGGCCACGTCGGTCTCGGTATCAAGACCTCCAAGGAAGTCGCGACAGCCATCCGCGCTGCAATCATTATTGCGAAGCTCTCAGTCATTCCCGTCCGCCGTGGCTACTGGGGTGCCAACCTCGGTCTTCCCCACTCCCTGCCCACCAAGGAGAGCGGAAAGTGTGGTTCCGTCACCGTTCGTGTAAGTCCAGAAGATGAGGAAAGCTGTGGTTTGAATTTTTGTTTGCTGACCTGGTATTCAGCTTATCCCTGCCCCCCGCGGTACCTCCCTCGTCGCGTCCCCTGCGGTCAAGCGTCTGCTCCAGCTCGCTGGTATCGAAGATGCCTACACTTCGTCGTCCGGCTCGACCAAGACTCTCGAGAACACTCTCAAGGCTACTTTCGCCGCTGTCTCCAACACATACGGTTTCCTTACCCCCAATCTGTGGAAGGAGACAAAGCTTATCCGCAGCCCTCTAGAGGAGTTTGCGGATTCTTTGAGGGACGGCAAGCGTTATGCCAACTAAGGGTGCTGTTGAGGGTGATGCTCACACAGCAGGGATGGAAATTTAAGGCGTCTATGGATCTTTACTTGCATGGGCTCCGGCAATGGCATAGATTGAGGCGGGCCAACACTAAGTAAGATGGCCTGAATCGATTTGACGACTTGATCTTCTATGACTCTGCCAGAGGGTGGTTTGCGTGTTATTAGCGTCTGTGACTTATAAAAGCGCATTGCAAGAAGTTGCAACAGCCCCGCCCGGTAATCTGACTTGTCTTTTGTAGAACTTCGACGAGGTAAGTGAGTTCTTCCGTTGAACCCCGTCAGGTTCGTGCTCTGAAGGTAATCTTGCCTGGTCAGTCTATCTCTGAAGCCCTGTCGACCTATTCGTCTGCCGGATCAAACGTCCATAGGTTCCCTTCAAGAACGAAGACAACCGTTTCCGCCCTCCAAACGTAGGCTTTACGGGTGAAGCTCACCGGAAGGTTTTTCGCGGGGTACGTCAAAATCACCTATCTAAGGCTCGTGTCCCTGACAAGGCAGTGAAGGGCGCCCAACATTTGCAAGCGCAGAGGGCAGTTCCAATGTCCCCCCCGCCTGCTATTTGCCCTCGGTCATGCGGCATTCTCGTTCCGTATCCGTCATGGCAGCGATCATGGGACCCAGTTGTGGCATTTGTTGTCGGTCAATTTGGGTCTAAGTAACCAAGCGATGGATAGGGCGTTCACTGCGAGTATCCGGTGGAAAGTGTGATCTAAGCCCCTCCAGTGGGAAGATGCACGTGGGCCGAGAGAAGGAGTTGGTCGGGCCAGCAATGTTCGAGAGTTTCAAGCCACAATGTACGCCAGCCTGGACTAGGCTTGGTCAATGACGAGGGTTTACGAGAATCCCGGGTAGCGCGGGCTGACGGGACTGCGCGATGGGGAGAATTTGTGTTGCGGATCGAGGGGAGGGAAGCTCGAGTTGTGCGGGCCAAAACAACATTTCGGGTTCTTCAAGACCCAGACATGCCAATCTTGAAGGCCTGTGCAAGAATCTAGGGTGGCCGCAGGATGGATGACGGGAGGGTACCCTGGCGTTTCCTACCGCGGCTGCTCTAAACTCTAAAGCGCCGGCTCGTCGGGAGTAGGTGCCTGAGGTGTACCATAGTTTCTCGGGGCATAAAGATATAGCTGCGAGGAGCCAAATGGATCTGTGGCGTGGCCGGGGCAAGAATAGGGTTTCACGGAAAGCTACCACGCACCAGACGCTCTCAGCAGCGAAGTGGGTATATAGGGCGGGAGTCTGTCAGTGTTCTTCTTCTTCTTCTCCTTCCCCTACTGTTTCTGTATAGCATCTATTCTCCCATGTCAGCAACCATGGGGGCCAGGCCATTCTGGTCGGTCTTATTGGCATTACTGGCGGTCACTTTGTTCACTTCCCCCGCATCCTGCGACGCTCTCATCGGAGACACGGAATGTATCGATATTCCGAATGGAAGCCCAGCCCGGGCCCGATGGGGGCACATTGAGTGGAAGGACTCGACCGATCCCAACTGCCCATCCCGTTTCCCCTTGGACAGCAACGGGGAGTGCTTCCACTATCTCTCCTTGTCCAACGGCTGCAATACCTTCTGCAAGGTCGCGACAACATGGTTCTTCGGCGAGCCCATCGACATGCAAAATGGCCAAGTCTGCGATCGCACCGAGTCTTGCGCCTACAGCTTCTCATACTCGGAGTCTCTCAGCAAGGCTCTCAGTGTTGGCTCCACAGCGAGCATCTCTGAGAATACCTCCAACACGACGACATACTCAAAGGTTGTCTCGATGGGCCACACGTTTGAGTGGAATGCGAAAATGAATGTCGGCGTCCACCTCCACCCCTTTTCGGGAGGAGGAGGAGGAGACGGAAAAGACGAAAAAGACAAAAAAGCCGAAAAACCATCAACGGCAGCACAGGTAGCAAAGGCGGCAGCACCCGTGGCAGAAGCTATAGCCAAGGCGGCCGGCAAAGGTGCATCTGATCAAGACATTGTGATTGGGGCTCAAGCGGCTGCCGATTTGGCCGTCGAGTTCGGCGATGGGCCAACCAAGGCCAAGTTTGAAGGCTCAGTAGGTATCACGGCCGAAGATGGAGACACAAAGGCCGCGCTTGGCCCCAAGGTGGAGCTTGAACACGAACAAGGCAAGAAAACAACGGGGAAGGTTTCGATCGGGGGCAGCGTCTCGACAAACGCTAACCAAAAAACGCCCAACACGGGCACCGAAGACGAAGATTCGGGTTCGAAACCAGGAACACCGGGCAACGAAAACAGAGTTTACGGTTCTATCGATGATACTTCCAGTTCTTCCGGTTCTTCTGAAGACTCTTTTCGCACAGCTCTCACACACCAGTCAGATCATGAAGAAGGCACGGCACTAGGAACGCTAGGCAACGGGAACAGAGGTCACGGTTCTATCGATGATACCAGTTCTGAGGACTCTTTTCACACAG
>Ga0247763_1000188_pt1 | contig 33187 bp, 23 predicted proteins | sample UWRJL141409B4_FD_179926 | JGI IMG/M metagenome (GOLD analysis project Ga0247763, IMG submission 179926) | Plant litter microbial communities from Arlington Agricultural Research Station in Wisconsin, United States - UWRJ-L141-409B-4 | ecosystem: Environmental > Terrestrial > Plant litter >... | reverse complement strand
GCGGCCCCGCTGCAGACCGGTGGCGCGATCTTTGAAAAGGGGGCTGGTCATGACGAATCGCCCCTGCATCTCCAAACCAACCGCTCTTCGAACGAGCGCTCGCCGCACCCGCGTGAATTCACGGACGCGCTCGAGCCGGGCGCGACACGGGAGCCGAACGCTGGCGGTGGCGCTGTCGGCTGCGGCGCTATCGATGGGCGCGGTGTGGTCGAGCTCCGCGCACGCGCAGCCCGGCGAAGGCGATGGCGCGAGCGAAGCGCTCGACGCGACGCCGAGCCCCAGCGACGGCTTCCCCGACGCCGATACGGCGCTGGCTCGGCCCAGCGCGTGGCTGACCCGCGTGCCGACGCTGACGCTGTACTACGGGATCGACGACGACCCGAGCATCGGGACCCATCGGTTTGCCTTCCTGCCTCTCGGCGCGCTGGAGCCCGCGGGCTCGTCGTTCACGCGCCATCGCCTGGGCAGCACGTCGTGGTTTCGGAGCACGGTCGACGTGGCGCTCGCCCGCATTGACGGCGGCGGAACGAATGACCCCCTCGGTGTGGCCTGGGTCGGCAGCAGCACCGAGTTCACGCTCGCGCGCGGCCACCGTCTCACGCTCGACGGGGGGCACGGCCACGTCGACGGCGCGCTCGGCGACGTCGACATGGCGGCGGGCGGGGCGATGCTCGGGGCGACCTACTCCTTCGTCCTCGCGCGCTGGGCCGCGCTGCACGCGACGGCCTCGTACGTGACCTCTGGTCGCGCAAGCATCGGCGGCGACAGCGCGGGCAGCTTCGCGGTCGACCTGAACGGCGCGGCCAGCGCGGCGGATCGCGTCGTCTTGCGCGGAGCGGCCAGCGTCCGCGCGGGCAGCTGGCAGTTTGACGCGGGTGCGCTCCGACTCGGCTCGAGCGTCATGCCCTGGGTCGGCATCTCTTTCGAGGTGGGAGGCTGACATGTCACTCCTGCGCATTTTTCAGGGGCGGCTGGCGCTCGCGGGGCTCGTGATGGGAAGCGCCTGCGCGAACGGCGAAGAGCCGAGCGAGCTCTATGACGTGATGGTTCTGGATCGGATCGACGAGGGTTCTTCCTTTGCGCTGCAGCAGCGCGCGCTCGAGACGGTCGATGACCTCGACCGCCTCTCTGGGCCCGAGTTCCGGCTGCGCCGCGGGGGAACGCTGCGGATCCAGTCGCGCGCCGGCGACGTGGTGAGGTCTGGATCCTACACGGGCAGTGAGCCGCCGAGCTTGCACTATGAGCTCGAAGAGGGCGTCGTCGTCCCCCGCGACGAGGCGACCTTGCTGATGCTCAGCACGGCGTACCAGTTCGAACGAGTGCTCGCGGACCTGCGCGCGGCAGTCGACGACGACACGCAGGCCGCACTCGACGCGCGCGGGGCCCTGAGCGTGCTCTTCGAGCCAGCGGTCGTATTCGAGACGGCCGCCCTCGAAGTATCGGTGCAGGGGCAACCGAACGCATTCTTCGACCCCGAGCGCTGGCAGTTCGTCATCGCGGGCGGCTCAGGCGCCGAGCACGCGCCGCTCGCCGCCGACGCGCGGGTGATAGCGCACGAGCTCGGGCACTCGATCTTCCAGCAGGCGTTCTTTGGCGGTCGAGGGCCGACGTGCGATCCCGCGGCGGCCAGCGAGAACGCGAGCCAGGCCCATTTCGCTGGGCGCTGGGATCGGGAGTTCGCCATCGACGGGCTGAACGAGGGTTTCACTGGCTGGCTCTCGTTCGCGGTCACCGGCCGGGCCGATCCGCTCGCGGTGCTCGAAGTTCCCTTGGACTCGACGTTCGACGTCAACGTGAACGAGCGCATCCGGGTCGACGACCACTTTCGCTGGTCGGAGGTCCCGAAACTCGAGGAGCCGGTGAATGGCTCGGAGAACGAGCCGCACTGCCGCGGCGAGTACTGCATCGGCACGTTGTTCATGCGCTCGCTCGTCGCGAGCTTCCTCGCCTCGGGTCACGACCCCAGCGACAGCGACGCGCGGCACGAGTTCTCGCGGCCCCTGGTGGCTGCCCTCGCCGGCGCGCTGAACACGCTGCAGGAAATGCCGCTGCCCCTGCCCACCGCCGAGGTGGCACGCTGCGAGAAGCGCAGCGAGGCCTCCCTCGCGTACGACCCGCCGATCATCGGCGCGTTCCTGCAGGGGTTCTTGCAAGGCGTGCCCAACGACGCGAAGCCGGCGCTGTGCCGTGAGCTGATCGAGCGCTTCGAGGCGGGGTTTCCGGGCGAGTATCGAAAGGCGTGTGAGCCCTGACGGCGCGATGTCAGAAGAAGCGAGCCCGGAGAGACGCGCTGCAGCCGCGGCCATCACAGCTCGCCGAGAGGCTCGGCGCCGCATCGTCCTCCGGCCACAGCAACCAGGTCGCGCCCACCCCCACCCCGACCAGGCCCACCCCCATGAGCACGTCGGCGATGACCGCGGTGCGGCGCGCCGAGTCGGGCGCCGACAGGTCTCCCGGACACTGCCGCTCGGGGCACTCGCGCTCCAGATCGGAGACTTTGCCGGACGCGATCGCGCCGGTCACCCCGCCCGCGATCAACACCGCGCCGCCGACACCGAGGATCGACCACGGCAAGAGCTGCGAGCCCCCCTCCGGATCATGCTCTGGCCCGACCTCGTCCCTGCCGCTCGCCGCCGACGCGAGCGGGGCGGCCTCGGCGTCGCTGGCCGCCGCCTCCACCGGCGCGAGCGCGGAGAGGGCGAGCACCAACAGCTGGTGTTCGACCAGCTCGAAGCGATGCTCGATGCGAGGCTTGTCGGGCGCGGTCGCCACCAGCTGATGCCGGCCTGGATTGATGGCTTGCTCGACGCCAAACGCGCTGAACGCGCGCCCGTCGAGCGCGACGCGCACGCCGGGATCCGCCGGCGCTACCACGACCAGCCGCGGAACGCGCGGCGCCAGCGCGTCGAGCTCTGCGCGCGCGGCGGTCGACCAGACCTCGGATTTGCTCGAGTCCTTCTCTGCCCGCGCGCGTGCCAGCGTCTCCTCGAAGACCGCTACCGCGCCCGTCAGATCGCCGCTCGACTCGAGGCAGTTGCCGATGTTGAGCAGCGTCCCGGGCGAACGCCTCAGCGCGAGCGACGCGCGGAACTTCTCGCACGCCTCGTCGCCCCGACCCTCCGCGAGCAGACGGCGCCCCTCACGAAACAGTTCGATCGAGTGGGCCACATCGCCGTCGTGCTCTCTCGAAGGGCTATCTGTCGGGACGGCGCCCGTGAGCGAAGGCGCGGCCGGCGCCTGAGCACGCGACGCGCTCGATGCGAGCACCACCGCCCCCGCCGCGCACGCGGCTCGGAGCGCTCGACCGGGGGTCGAACGGAGCGGCGAGACATGACGAGCTGACATGGGTGCGAACGCTAGCGCCTGTCACGCGGATGCAAAAGGCTCGCGTTCGCGAACAGGTGAGACGAGCGTCGACCGCTTCGACACTCGAGGCCGGTGGCGTCGCGTGCGGTGGGTTGATATGAGGACTCCGTGTCGGACCGTGCGCTGGCCTTCGTCCTCTCGTCCTGCATTCCCGTGGTTTGCGGTTGCTCCGTCGTGCTCGATACCGACGGATATGTGGTGGCCACGGAGCGCAGTCTGGCCCCCGGCGCCTCGCCCGATGCACAGCTCGGCCCCGCCGCGGCCGCGTTCGATCACTACCGCTTCGTGCGAAGCGAAGGGCCCTTCACGGTCTCGGCGGCAGACGGTCTCGCGAGCAACGACGCTTCGGAGGGGCTGCCCGCCGCTCGAGCGGGCGCCAGCATCGTCGCGGGGCGCTTGCCCACGCGACGCGGCGGCAGCGTCGAGCTCGCCGCCGACGGCAGCTTCGCGTACTCGCCTCCCGGTCCGCCAGGGGCCTTCTGGGGCGATGACCATTTCGAGTACGAGGTCGCCGGCAACCCTCCGGCGCGCGCGCGAGTCCGGCTCACGCTGCACACGAACACGTTCGCGATCGACGAGGTGCTCGCGGGGGGCACTGGCTTCGGGGTCGCCGGCGCGACCGTGACCGACGTCGTCGGCTCCGCTTTTCAGTCCTTTGCGTCCGCGGGTGACGTGAACGGAGACGGGCTGGAAGACTTCGTGGTTGGGGCGCCCGGCCCCGTCCAGAACGTGACGTACAGCATCTACCGCGGGCAAGGCGCCTACGTCGTGTTCGGCAAGCCAGGCCGCGAGCCGCTGGCGCTCGGCGATCTCGGTGGGGAGGTCTCGCGCGGCTTCGCGATATTGCCCGACAACACCCGGCAAGCGACCGGCTTCGGTCAGGCCGTCGGCGGCGCGGGTGACGTGAACGGAGACGGGCTCGACGACGTCATCGTCGGCAGCCCCGGCGAAGACCTGGACGGCGATGAGTCGTTGCTCTCGGGCGCCGCCTACGTCGTGTTCGGCAAGCGCGACGCCGAGCCCGTCGCCGTCGCCGCGCTGCGCGTCGGTCAGGGCGGCTTCGTGATCCAGCCCAGCGTCGATCAGGGCCAGCTCGGCCACTCCGTGGCAGGCGCCGGAGACGTGAACGGAGACGGGCTCGACGACGTCATCGTCGGCATTCCGCAGACGGCGCCGGTCTTCCCGTTCGGCTCCGGCGGCGCGCAGGTCGTCTTCGGGCGAGTGGGGACGGCTCCGGTACAGCTCGGCTCGGTCGCGGAGAGCGAGCAGGGCTTCTTCATCCAAGGCGTCGGTGAGGACACCGTCTTCGGCATCTTCGTCAGCGGCCTCGGCGACGTGAACGGCGACGCGCTCGACGACGTGGCCGTGATGACGCCCTACATCGACGGTCGCCGCGGCAACGTGGCCGTGGTGCTCGGCAAGGACGACCCGAGCACGGCGCGGGTGGCCGAAGTCGCCCGCGATCCCGCGCTCGGGTTCGTGCTGCGCGGCGTCGACGAGGAAGACCTGCTCCTCGGCGTCAGCGGCGCTGGCGACGTGAACGCCGATGGGCTCGATGACATCGTGATCAACGCGCCCTTCGCCAGCGTCGGTTCGCCCGGGTCTGCGCCTGGCCCGATCGCTCCGAGCGAATCGACAGACGCCGGTGCGAGCGCGGCACCGGACGCTGGCGACGCGGCCGCGCTCGCCGACGCCTCCGCGCCTCCGCCGGCGCCCGAAGCAACCGACGAGCCAGCGACCAGCGCGCCGTCCAACCCCGCGCCGCCCTCCGCGCTCGATCCGGTGCCCGCTTCCGATCGGCGTGGCGCCGCGTACGTCGTCTACGGTGCGCGCGAGCGGGCTTCCATGTCATTGCTCGAGATCGAGGTCGGGGGCAGCGCCGGCTTCTTCCTGAGCGGCACCACGGCCGAGCAGCACGCCGGCGCCGGCGTCGGCGCTGGCGACGTCAACGGCGACGGCTACTCCGACATCCTGATGGGCAACCAACCGACGCTCGAGAACGGCGACGCCTTCGTGGTGCTGGGCGGCCCCACGCCGCGATCGGTAACGCTGCCCGCGGAGCCCGGGACGAGCGGCGTCGTGCACATCTCGGCGCTCGGCAACCAGTTCGCGCTCGGCGTGCTCGCCGCCGGCTCCGACCTCGACGGCGACGGCATCGACGACATGCTGCTCGGCGCGGCGCTCTATCCCAACCTGGTGCAGACCGCCGGCGGTGCCTACGCCGCCTTCGGCTGGGACATGAGCGACAGCCTGGGCGAGCGCGACGGCGCCTTGCTCGGGAGCGCGGGCGACGATTTCCTGCCGCTCCCGGCGACTCCGATCGTCGTCGCGCGCGGCGGCAACGGCAGCGACACCCTCCAGGTCGGCGCGCGCACGACGCCCGTCGACCTGCGCGAGCGCGGGCGCTACGAGAGCATCGAGACCATCGACGCGCGCGGCGCTGGCCCGCACGAGCTGCTGCTCGACGAGACCGCCCTCCGCCGCCTGCCGCAGAACCAGTTCGGCCGTCGCTACGAGCTCTCCCGCCTGCTCAGCGTTCTCGGCGACGCCGACGACACCCTCCGCTTCGACATGACGGGCTACGAGCGGCGCGGCGGCGCCAACGACCGCATCGTCTACGCTCGCCCGAACCAGCGCTACGGCCTCGAGGTGTCTCGGGAGCTGACCATCGTTCGACCTTAGTCGACGGTCCGCTGTGGGTACGGCTCACGTGCGCGCGGCAGCCCGGTCGAGCCGCCGCGCGCGACGCCGTCTGTCCCGTCACTCACACAAGGTGCCGGTCGCGGGCAAGCTCCCGCTCGTCAGGTAGGCGCGGACGAAGTAGTTGACGCACGTGTTATCGGGGTTCACGGCGCCATGGCCCTGGTGATCGCTCGTGAGCAGCGTCGCCTTGCCGAGCGCTTCGGTCATCGCCACCGACTCCGGGTACGGCGTACGCCAGTCGCGCAGACCGCCGATGACCAGCAGCGGTTCGTCCACGCCGGGCGCCGTCGGCAGCGGCACGGGCTCGCGCGTCACCGGCCACGCCGTGCAGAGCGACGCGAAGAGAGCGTCAGTTGCGTACAGCGGATTCACGGCGTCGAACTCGGCGAAGAGGCTCTCGACCTGGGCGAGGGTGGGCGGCTCGTACACGTCGTCCGTGCAGTTCACGGAGAATGTCGCGACCCCCGGCCATGTGTCGTCCGAGCCCCCGCCGCGATCGACGAGCGCTTCGAGCCAGGCGCCTCCGGGGTCGTTCGCTTCCTCGGTGAGCGCGCTGGCGAGCGCCTCCGGGCCGCCCTCGCTCTCCAGCGCCGCTCGCCAGTAGTCGATCAGCGCCTCCAGGAAGCCGCCCTCTCGAGCGGTGGTGAGCATCTGTTCGAAGAGCACGCGAGAGTCTGCGGGGCACGCGAGCACGCCCGCTTCGCAATCGACGAACACCTGCTCGTGGAGCCTCGCGACTTCGTAGAAGGTGTCGCGCGTGGCCTCGACGTTGCTCGAGCGCGGATGCACAGAGGCGTCGAGCACGATGCGCCCTGCCGTGGCGGGGAACATGTGGGCGTAGAGCGCGCCAAGTCGTGTCCCGTACGACGCGCCGTAGTAGTTGAGCGTCGGCTGCTTCAGCGCCTTGCGAATCTCTTCCATGTCGCGCACGACGTTATTGCTGCCCAGCTTGCGAAACAGCGGGCCCCACTCGCGTTCGCACTGTGCGCCGCGCTCCGCCAGCGAGGCCACGAACGCCTCCAGACCTTCGACGGGCGTCGCGTCGGTGACCGGGTAGAGCTCTTCGGCCTGCGTTCCGCAGCCGCGTTCGCCGCTCTCGCCCACGCCGCGCGGGTCGAAGCCGATGATGTCGTAGCCGGGAGCGATCGCTTCGAAGATGCCCCCCGGCAACGAGCCGAGCGCGAAGTCGATGCCAGGGCCGCCCGGGCCCCCCGGGTTGATGAGGAGCGAGCCGCGGTACGGCTCCAGGGGGTTCGCCACGATGCGGCGCATCGCGATCGGCAGCTTTTCCCCGTCGGGTAGATCGTAGTCGACGGGGACCACGACCTCGGCGCACTCGAGATCGCGATCCTGAAAAGTTCCGCACGAGCGCCAGTCCAGCGCCGGCGTCACTTCGAGGGCTGGATCGATGGGCGACTCGGTGCTGGGGGTCGCCACCGCCCCCGGCGGAGCTGCGGCCGGAATATCCTCGGCCGGCGTCGGCGCTGCGGCGTCGTTGATATCAGCGTCGCCTGCGGCGTCGTCTGTGCTGTCCGCGGCGCCGTTCGCGACGGGGTCCGCCGGCTCGTCCGCGGGCGAATCCTCATCGCCGCAAGCCAGGAGAACGATGGAGAGCAGACCCAGGATTCCGGAGGAGAGAAGTGTCTTCATGCTCGGCGCCCTTTTCAAATTGCGCGCCAAGGCTCGAGCGCGCCCGGCAGCGCTCCTCGAGGCGCCGAGAATGGGGCAAAGGCCTCGACTTCTCGCGCGGGAGGCGCGGAGCGCGCGAGTCTCACCACCGTTCCCGAGGCTGTCGCGGCCAGCACGAAACGTCCGCGGACGTTCGCGGACGTTCGCTGCATGCCGAACGACGGGCGCCGAGCGCCATCGCGGCGAGCCGCCCGAGGGTGCAAACAGGGGTTCGAACGCCCTGCGAGCGTTGGCCTGATATTTGAAAAGGGGGCTCGGCATGAAGACACTTCTCTCCTCAGGGTTGATCGGTTGCTTGTCCCTCTCGCTCTTTGCTTGTGGCAGCGGAGACGATGAGAACGACGCGCTCGCCGCGCGCGATCCCGGCGCGGCGACGCCCAGCGGCTCGGGCGTCGACACGATCGATGACGGCGCCGACGTGGCGGAAGACGGGAGCGACGTCCCCGCAGACGAGACGCCCGATGCCCCGCTCGACACGACCCCCGCCGACCCGGAGATCCCCGTCACGCCGACCCTCGAGGTCACCGATCTGGACTGGCGCTCGTGCGGTCAGTTTCAGGATCGCAACCTGGAGTGCGCCGAGGTCATCGTGCCGATCGACTACGAGCGACCCGACGGGGAAAAGCTACCGATCGCTCTGAGGCGCATCCTCGCCAGCCCGCTCGAGGCGTACAAGGGTGCGCTCTTGATCAACCCGGGCGGCCCGGGGGGGCCGGGCATCGACTTCGCGCTCAGCCAGTTCCAGGCAGGCCTCTTCGACGCGATCGCTCCCGGCTACGACATCATCGGCTTCGATCCGCGCGGCGTGGGGCAGAGCGGCGAGCGCGGCTGCGGCATCCTCCCCGAGGAACTTTACCCGAGCATCTCTGACGGCCCCGAGGTCAGCTCTCTGGTCGAGAACCAGCTGGCGCTGGTCCGCGAGCGGGGCGACCAGTGCGCGCAGGCGTGGGGCACGTTGTTCCATCACCTCGGCAGCAAGAACGTCGTGCGCGACATGGACGAGATCCGCAAGGCGCTGAAGCAGCCGACGCTCAACTACTACGGCGCGTCGTACGGGACGCGGCTCGGCGCGCTCTACGCCCACATGTTCCCCGCGACCACCGGCCGCCTCGTGCTCGACGCCGCGATGCTCCCGCGTTCGACCATGGTGGAGAACATCCGCGGACAGTTCTACGAGGTGGTGCGTCTGCACGAGGTGATCTTCACCTTCTGCGAGGCCAACCCCGAGGTGTGCCCCGCCGACTCGCGCGCGCTCTTCGATCAAATGCTCGAGAACGCCCGCGCTGGCGGCTTCGAAGGCCTCTTCCAGGGCCTCTGGCGCAGCATGTTGAGCTACCCCTCCGGGCCCGACGGGATCATCTTCGCGTTGAACAACGAGGCGGCCGATCCCGGCGGCGATTGGTTCGAGGCGTTCGTCTTCGGGAACCTCGGCAATGACGGCGGCTCGGGGCGCGTCGCCCTGACCACGGTCATGTGCATCGACGACCCGCTGGAGCCGCCCACCGTCGCAGAGGTCGAGAGCCTGTACGCGGAGTTTTATGCCGTGAGTCCGCTGTACGCGAACGAGGCGCTGCCGGTCATCAACTGCGCGGGCTGGCCCACCACGCGTGACCCGATCCCCTTGCCGACGGCCACGGGCGTGTCGCAGCCCCTGCTGGTGATCGGCGGCACCGCCGACGCGCTGACGCCGTACACGTGGGCGCCCGTGCTCACGGAGGCCCTCGGCAAGGCGACCTTGCTCACGAGCAACCACTTCGGGCACGGCGCGGTGGACCTGGTCAACGAGTGCGTCGTCGCCAATGTCCGCGCCTACCTGACGAGCGGCAGCATGCCCGCGGCGGGCACCGTGTGCGAGTGATGAGCGCTCGGCGGGCTATTGCCCGCCGGCTCGAGGCGCCCGGATCTGAGGCTCCGGCGAGAGCTCGACGCCGTGATAGAGGCCCGGGCGCCCGTAGACGGTGCGGCCCGGGTTGCCGGCGCGGGGGGCGTAGCCGGTCATGTCGGAGGCGAGCGCGTCGTCGGCGTCGCCCAGCACCGTGAGGCGACGCACCCGATCGAAGGCGAAGCCGCGGTGGTTCTGGGGCGTCGCAGCGAGAGGGCTGAACACGAGCGCCCCCCGTCGGCACGGGCGGCGAGCGCGGACTCGAGGAGTTCTGGGGTGGGGCGAATGCAGCGCTGCTCAGGTCGAGAGGTGCCGCGTAGGTTCGTGAGCACCTGCCGTCGACTCATGGCTCATGCAGCGACACGAAACGGTGGTCTCTCATCGAGTCACGACCCCATATCGAGAAGGCACACAGGATCTCGTGAATGTCGTGGAGTTGTCGTCGATGCTCTGCTGGCTTGCGTGTGAGTCGAGCCTTCATCGTCATCATCGATGACCCGTGATGGTCGACGGACGATTACTCTTGCTTTTCACGAGCACCTGAGCCGTGCGTGTGCTTGGCTGCCCTCGAGTAGAGTCACAGTCTGGCTCGAAGGGGGGAGGAACAAGCATGAGAGTGCGTTTCGGCTTCGAGCCGACGATGGAGACGTGTGTTCGCGTGGTGACTGGGCATGCTGTCGCAGCGTGTTTGCTCGGAGCGTTGCCGCTCTTCGCGTGCGGCAGCACCGAGCCCGAGCCTGCGGCTCAGGCCGACCTGGGCTCGAGCGCACGAGGCCTTCAGCTCGATCCAGACTTCGATCCAGACAGCCCGATCCCTCACGCCGCTCCCGCCGATGACTACACGTCGTTCGAGGCGGATCCGGTGCGGCCTGTGGCGGTCATCCCGAGCACCGGCCTCGTCGCCATCGCCAACACGACCGACGACTTCCTCGATCTGGCGCGGCCCACTCCGAGCGGAGTGAGGGCCTGCGGCGCCGTCAAGGTGGGGATGCGCCCGGTCGCCGTCGCCGTGGTGCGCGACTCGCGAGATTTGGCCGAGCTCTGGGTCGTCAATCATCTCTCGGACAGCGTCAGCGTCGTGCATGTGGATCCGCGCGCGTGCGTCGGCGAGGTCGTCGACACGCTCTACACGGGTGACGAGCCGCGTGACGTCGTCGTTGCCCGGAACCGCGACGACGAGGCCCGCGTGTTCGTGACGAGCGCGCACCGGGGGCAGCGCCACCCGCTCGCGGGCGCCCGGCTCGGCAGTGACCTGGTGACGAACCCGCAGCACAAGGCAGACAAGGGCCTGGCCGACGTCCTCGTCTTCGACCCCGACGACCGCTCGGCGGCGCCGCGCGTCGTGAACCTGTTCACGGATACTCCGCGCGCGCTGGCCGTCGGCGACGGCGTGGTGTACGCGGCCGGCTTTCGTACGGGCAACCGCACCACCGTCATCAACGCTGACCGCGTCACACAGCGAGGCGCCGAGCGACTGCTCGAGATCCTGGCTACCGACGCCTCTGGTGAGTTCATCGAGCGAGATGGAGAGCTGGAGCTCGCTCCCGGCGTACGCGGCACGGCGCGCATGCGAGGCGGTGTGCCGGCGGTCGCGGGCAGCGGCCGCTGCGTGCCCGATCCGAGGCCGGGGTTCGGCGACCCTGCCTTGCTGCAGGTCTGCGTGCAGACCGACAGCCGCCAGCGAGTCCTGTCCGCGCGCCTCCAGCGCGAGGGTGCGGCGACCCCGGAGTGCCAGTGCACGAGCGGCGACGGCACGCTGCAGCCGACGATCGGCGTGATCGTTCAGTTCTTCGAGCGTCGCGCCGACTGCGGCAGCGACTATCGAACCTTCCCCGACGGGGCGCGAGGCTGCTGGCTCGACGCGACCCCCGGTGGATTTCCGTCGCCGGCTGCACACGCGGACGACCAGGCGCCACCGATGGCCTGGAACGACGACGTCGCGTTCAGCTTGCCCGACCAGGACGTGTTCGAGATCGACGTCGACGACCTCGGGGTGCGCCGCGCTTTCCCGGGCGTCGGCACGGTGCTCTCCAACATGGCCGTGCAGCCCGGCACGGGCCGCGTCTTCGTGACCAACACCGAAGCCCTGAACCTGAACCGCTTCGCCGGGTTCGGCGGCTCATCGAGCAGCACCCTGCTCGGGCACATGTACGAGAGTCGCGTCACCGTGATCGATCCGCGTCGCGGCCGCGTGCAGCCGGTCCACCTCAACACACACATCGACTATGAGCGCTGCTGCGCACCCAACCTCGAGGAGAACGAGCGCAGCCTGGCGTTGCCGGCCGAGGGGGTATTCTCCGCCGACGGCGGCACGTACTATTTCGCGGCGCTCGGCTCGGACAAGGTCGGGATCGTCAGCAGCTCAGCGCTGGCGCGCGGCTTCGACAATCGCGCGGCGCGGAGCTGCCGCGCGCTGAGGGACATCACGCTCGGCACGAGCGCAGACGAGCCCACCGGCCCCATCGGGCTCGCGCTGGATCCCGCTCGTCGTCGGCTCTACGTGAAGACGCACATCTCGAACGAGCTGATCGTCATCGACACGCGCACCGAGCGAGTCAAGGCGCGGCTCGGACTGCATGACCCGGAGCCCGAGTCGATTCGAGCGGGCCGCCAGGTGCTCTACGACACGCGAGAGACTTCATCCCACGGCGACTCCGCCTGCGGCACCTGCCACACCTTCGGTGACACGGACAACCTGACCTGGGATCTCGGCAACCCGGACGACGTGACCGTGCGGAATCCGGGCCCGTTCGTGGTGCCGCCGGAGCTCGCCGCCGCGGCGCTGCTCGGGGCTGCCCCGATCAACCTCGATTCCCGGGCCAACAAGGGCCCGATGCACACGCAGACGATGCGCGGCATGGCCAACCACGGCCCGCAGCACTGGCGCGGCGATCGCATGCGCAACTTCCAGGACGTGCCCGGCGTGCAGCCCAACTTCGGGACCTTCGACGAAGATAACTCCTTCAGCGAGTTCGATGGCGTCATCCCGGGCTTGCACGGCAACGATCGGCTGCTCGCCCCCGAGCTCTTCCAGCACTTCACCGACTTCTCGCTGCAGCTGACGCTGCCGCCGAACCCGCTGCGCGCGCTGGATGGCACCCTCGACGCCGCCCAGGCGAGAGGGCGCGCCACCTACTTCGGCTGCGCCAGCATGACCGACGAGCAATTTGCGCGGCGCGAGTGCGTCGCCCTCGACGGCGGCGTGGTCGACATCGACGCGGAGACGGCGGCCTGCGCCTGCGCGGCGGCGCACCGCGCGGGCGGCGTGTCCGAGGCGCAGGCTCGCGAGCTCGGCTGCGACCCGAGCGCCCCGGCCCCGGAGTGCCGCTTGCGCATCACCGACACGCTGCAGACATGCAACGGATGCCACGCGCTCGATCCCGACGGCAACGTCGAGTTCGAGGTGTATCGGCCCGGCTTCTTCGGGACCAGCGGCGAGTACGCGCTGGTGAACGAGAGCCAGGTGTTCAAGGTGCCGCACCTGCGCAACGTCTATCAGAAGGTCGGCATGTTCGGCATGTCGACGATGGCGACGCGGCTCCCCGAGTCAGTGCTCGGCCCGCGGCGCGGCGGCTTCTTCGGCGGCGAGAACCGGTACCAGGGCCCGCAGGTGCGGGGCTACGGCATGCTGCACGACGGGGCCGTCGATACCCTGGAGCGCTTCCACGGCGCTCTACTGTTCGTGAAGACGGACGATAACCCCGACGCCTTCGACGCAGTGTTCCCCCGCGCCGCGACGCGCGCTGCCTGCGTGGACCAGTTCCGCCAGGCCTCACCCGACGTGCTCGGGCCGCTCGACGCGGGCCTGCGCGCGGAGCTCGCGGCGTGCTCGGCGGAGAGCGGCATCCCCGACGCATGCTTCCTCGACCCGAGCTCGGAGACATGCCTGCCAGCGCTCGCGACGCTCTCGATCGACCCCGAGACGTTCACGACGCGGCTGCTCTCGACGTGCTTCCAGTTCGGTTCAATGCTGGAGCGGGGGTCGCCGTCGGGCGTGTGCGCGCCGAGCGGGCTGCGCGAGCGCATCGAGCTGGAGTCTTTCCTGCTCGCATACGACTCCAACCTCCAGCCCATGGTAGGCCAGCAGACGACGCTGCACGGCAACGCCCAGAACGGCGCGCTCCGCGGGCTCGTCTCCGCCGCCGCCCGTGGCCATTGTGACCTCGCGCTGCGGCAATCCAACCGCGGCTACCTCGTGGTCCAGCCCAATGCCGAGGACCCCAATCGCAGCAAGCTCGCGTCCGACGACGGGCGACGCACGACGCTCCGCGCGCTGCGCCGCGACGCCGCACCCATCACGCTCACCTGCTATCCCCCCTTCCCCGATCGCGCGGAGGCACGACGCTCCGCGTTCGATGCTCGCTGAGGCGGCAGGTGATCGAGGCCGGCGCGTCATCGGGGCGCCGGCCGCGCCCTCACCCGCGCAGCGGGGGTGCGGCGAACCCGGCCCGAACTTGGGGCACGAGGTACTAGTTCAGAGCGAACACGAAGGCGACATTGACGACCGTCTCGGCGCGTGCGCCCGGAAATCGCCAGGCGGCCACGCGATCCTCGACGCAGCGACGGAGAGCAGGATAGCCCGGGGGTTCTGCCGCGGTGACGACGGATCGCACGACGCCGGACGGCTCGACGCTGATCGTGACCGGCACGCGGACGGTGGTCGAATCCCCGGACGCTCGGGCGTCGAAGGCGTGCTCCCAGCAGGTGTCCACGACGGCGCTGCGATGCGCCTTGATCGTGCGTTTGACGGCGGCCTCGTTCAGGCCGTCGCCCGGGGGCGGCTCGAAGCGCGCTTCGACGCGCTTGTGTTCGCCGCTGCGGATCACCAGCGTCTCCGCGCTGCGCCGCCCGTTTTGAATGAAGACGACCTCGTGGTTGCCAGGCTCGACGCGGATCGACTCGAGCGGTGTGCTGCCGAACGGCACCCCATCGAGCAAGACCATCGAGGGCGCGCTGGCGGTGACCGTGAGCCGCGCGGTGTCCGAGCGGGCCATCCTGGAAGGGCTGGGGGTGCGTGCCAAAGCCGAGGGGCGAGAGGCCGCGGCTGGCTCGGGCGCTCGCGCGCCGGAATCTGGGACGACCGCCTCGAGCGCAGGGCTGGGGTTGCGCTCTGGCAAATCGCTCGGGCCCGGGGCGCTGCCGAGACCCGGAGCGGGGCCCTGCGCGGCGACGACGGCGGGCGCCGGATCGTCGCTCGCAGCGGAGTCGAGCCCTGGCGGAGGGTCATCGTGCGGGGGCGGCGCAGGCGGCGGCGCGTCGGAGCCGCGCGCGGGCGCGCCTGACCCTGGCGCTTCAGGAGCTCGCTCGGGTGTTTCATCGCGCTCGGGCGCGCTCGCACCAGCGCTCGGCGCACCAGCGCTCGGTGCACCAGCGCTCAGCGCGGCCCGGCTCCGGTCGATCACCGCGCGCGAGCTGGACGCATCGAGCGTGAAGAACACGAGCCAGGCGATGGCCGGCAGCGCCAGCAGCAAAGTGAGGGCCGTCGCCTTGCGGCGCGGCTCGCTACCCGCCGCCGGCGGGACGAGGGGCAGGGTGTCGGTCCGGGACGTCGGCGGTTGTACGGGAGGCCAGTCCGGAGGACTCGGCGACAGGGCCAGCGGCAGCGGCGCCGTCAGAGACGGTGGCGCGAGCGCGGCGAGTCCGCCATCGGGCGGCGGCGCGGGGGCCACGCCCTCGAAAGGGGCGCCCTCCGAAGCCACCCCCTCGAAAGCCGCGCCCTCCGAAGCCGCGCCCTCCGAGGCCGCACCCTCCGAAATCAAAGCGTAGGGCTGCGGCGGAGACGAAGCGCGCGCGGCGGCGGGCTGGGAGGTCGATGCCGCCAGGGCGGCGGGGGAGCCCCGCGCGGCGCCCACGAGGTGCCTGAGCTCGGCGGCTGCCTCTCGCACGCTCTGAAACCGCTGCTCCACGTCGCGGGCGCAGGCGCGCGCGAACCAAGCGTCAAAGCCGGCCGGCACGGGACCTTGCTCGGAGGGGGTGGGGAGCGGCCCCGTACAGATCGAGAGCAACAGCGCCACGAAGCTGTCTTCGGCGAAAGGCGCCCGCCCGAGCAAACACTGATAGGCGATCACCCCGAGAGACCAGATGTCGGCGCGATGATCGATCGCCTTGCTGGCCTGCAGCTGCTCGGGACTGGCGTAAGCAGGGCTGCCGAGGAACTCACCCGTCCGCGTGTCGCTGGGGAGCGGCGCGCCCAGGGGAGAGAGCGTCGTCTTGGCGATGCCAAAGTCGAGCAGCTTGACGATCTCCTCTTCCTCGTCGCGCACCAGGAAAATGTTCCCTGGTTTCAAGTCACGGTGGATCACGCCGGCGTCATGCGCGCGCCCGAGGGCGCGCGCCACGTGACGGAGCACGAGCTCCGTTTGCTCCCAGCTCGCGAGACGGCCCTCGCGCTTCAGGCGCGCTGCGAGCGACTCGCCCTCCAGCAGCTCCATGGCGATGAACGGAGTGCTCTCGTGGACACCGTAGTCGAGGATCTGCACGACATGCGGGCTGCGCAGGGATGCCGCAGTGCGGGCTTCGTGCAGGAACCGCTGGGCTGCCTCGGGAGTCTCCGCGATGGCCCGATCCATGATCTTCACGGCGACGAGCGAGCGCAGGTGCACGGCCTCGGCGAGCCACACGGAGCCCATGCCGCCCGCGTCGATCTGCCGGATCAGGCGATACCGATGCCCGAGAACCGGCCTCTGGGGTCTGCGCATGTTCGCCATCCCGACTCGAGGCTAACACAATTGGCGCCACCCAACAGTTTGCCGGGTCGCGGCGGCCCACCCCGGGCCGGGGCCGCGGCGGCATTACGCTCGAATGCCCCGGGTTCTTCCCGGGGTCGTTCCGCGCGCGGGGCGCGGGGTTCGAAGCGCCGTCGGCCCCGCCTATCGAGCTCGAGCGCTCGCTGGGGCGCATGCCCCCCACTCGAGCCAGCCGCTGACGACCCCGAAGGGCACGGCGGCGCCCGCCGATCGCTGATGGCGCATCACTCTTCGGCGGCGCACACGCCTTCGCTCGAGTTCGGGTCCCGCTCGCGGTCGCAGCGCAGCCCGGCGGCGCACGGCCGCGCCTGCGGCCCGTCGCAGAATTCGCCGCTCTCGCCCGGCGCGATCTCCAGCGTGCGCCCGGGGTCGCAGAAAGCGTAGTCCGTGCCAAAGCGGAAGCTCGTATCTACATCGACCGAGTCGAGCTGGAAGAACGAGGTGTCTGTCTGCACCTGCGCCGTCACCTCGACGCTGTAGCGCACGCGACGAACGCCGCCGCAGGAGCGGGCATCGAGCTCCGCTACATCCTGGATCACGAAGTCGACGGGCGGCTCCTCGAGGAACGCGTCGGATGCGCCCGCCCCCTCGAAGGCGTAACGCCGCTCGAAGCGCGTGCGGTCGAGCGCCACGCCGCGCAGGATCGTCGTCGGCATGCCGAGCGTCAGCCCGTCTGGCACCTCCAGCTCGAACGTGAGCTTGCAACCGGCCGTCTGCACGCCCCCGAGCGACTGCGAGAAGATCACGGTGGCCACGGTCTGCGACAGGTTCAGGGCAGCGATGATGCTCCCCTCCGGGCAGAGCAGGCCTTCGCCGCTCACTGCGACGATCGTCGACTGGAGATCGTCGGGGTCGACCGTTTCGGCCGAGGCGGCGCCCGCCAGGGTGATGGCGCCAGTCGCGAGGGCCACGGCATGGGTCGCGGAGCGTGAGACGAGACGGGCGAGGCTCGAGGGGAGTCGCGTGGGTCGATTCATCGGTGTTTCACCTGGTGGTGCGGTTTGGTGTCACCCCATTAGAGCGCCGACGCCGGGAGACCTTCACCCGTGGCCATGCGACGACCTCTTCGCGAGGACTACAGCTCGCGCTTGATCAAGCTGTCGGCCGGAGAGCATCTTCGAGATGCCGGGCGCATCTGGAGCGCCAGACCTGACGCGCGGCGGCGTACGCCTCAGCGCTCCCGAGCTGCCCTGACGCCGGTGATGCCCCAGATCAGCCGCGCCATCGGATCGGGCGCGGCGCCCCTGAAGTCCACCCAGGTGATGCCACGGAGGAACAGCGGGAGATCGGGAACGGCCCCGGCGCTGGGCAGCACCACCGGGATGACGGGGCAGCCGCGTGTGTTGAGCTCGCGCAGGAAGCCATCCAGCTCATGGCGCTGCCAGGGGCCGATGCCGCTCGGGCCCACGAACACGGCGGCCGCGCGAATGCGGCTGATCTGCTCCTCGAGCACGCGCTGCCAGGGCGTGCCGGGGGGCAGCTCCCACTCGTCGAGCCAGGGCAGGATGCCGTGAGACATGAGCTGCCGGCCGATCTGGATGACGGCCGGTTTGTCGGAGACGTTGTGGCAGAGGAAGACGTCGAACGCGCCCGCCTTGCGCTTGCTCTCCAGCTGCGCGCTCGCCGCCTGAGCGCGCAGGACCTCCTCGGAGGCGACGGCTGGAGCAGGCGCCGCTGGGGCGGGCGCCGCAGCTGGGGCGAGCGCGTTCGCTCCCGGAGGCGCGCTCGGAGCGCCCCTCGCGCCGGGCGCGGCGACCGGGCGTTCGCGGGTCAATAGCCTCGGAGCGAGGGGCCCGCTTCCAGGCGCGGCGTGCGATGACCGACCGCTCGATGCCGCCGCGAGAGCGGCGTCGACGCTCTGCCCAGCGATCAAGCTGGCATAGAGCCCCGCCGAGAAACGAGCGATCTCGCGAGCGGCGTCCGCGGGCTCCGCGGCGGGCCCCCGGATCACGCTCGCGGCCTGCTGGAAGATGGCCTCGCACAGCACGTCGAGCTCCGTCGGGGCACCGAGCGGCTGCACCACGACCAGCCGGATGCCGGGGACGAGCGCGCACTGCTTCGCCAGGTTCTGCGCGTTCAGCTCGCGCGGGCGGCGGTCGCTGCCTTCGAGCGTCAGCGTGCCGTGCCTGGCTGCGGGGCGCGACGAGCCACGACCGATGATGTGAACGACGTCGAACGACTCGCGCGCGAGCCGCTCCTCCAGCGCGTTGGCCGTGGCGGGGACCAGGCGCGTGAGCTCGAGTCTGCCCGAGCCGACGTGCTCGCGCAGGGCGAGGTCGAGCGCCGCCCACACGGCGGCGGCCGTCGGCGCCCAGTCGGAACCCGACGGTTCCGGCACGATGGCGAGGGCTCTCAGCGGCGCCATGAGAGTCACCGTTCAGGCTTTGACGCGCGCGCCGCAGGCCGAACAGAACGCGCCGCTGACCGGCGCGCCGCAGCTCGTGCAGAAGACCTTCGCCGAGCTGCCCGCCGCCGCTCCCATCGGTTGGCGCGGATCGGCCAGGATCTTTTCGTACTGGTTCGAATCCACCCAGCGCAGCAGCTCACTGCCGCGCATCACCGTCCAGGGATGCGATTCGCCGACGCCGCTCAGGATCTTGGCCATCCAATCGAGCTTGTCGCTGTCGAACGCCTCAAACTCGCGAGCCTGAGCGAGGAAGTCATCCGGGTTCACCTGATCGAAGAACTTCGCCGGCAGCCCTGCGAGCTTGATCATCGCCGTGGTCGCGGCGTTGATGTCCTGACAGGCGAGCAACCCCGCGCGGTCGGCCGTCAGCTCGCTCATGCGCTGCCACCGAATGAGCGCTACCTCCAGCGGCAAGGAGAGCAAGGCGCCGATGCCGAGCGTCGCCGTGCCGAGCATCTCGGCGAGCACCGGGAGCAACATGGCGACCTGATAGTAGAGGACGTGACCGCTCTTGATGTGGCCGAGCTCGTGTCCGACCACGAATCGCAGCTCCTGCTCGGTCATCGCATCGATCAGACCGGCGTTGAGCACGACGATCGGTTGCTCCACGCCGGCGGTGAAGGCGTTGAGCCCACCGGGCTGGATGTACACGGACGGTCGCTTCGGCAGATCCAGGATCTCGCAGCTCTCTCGCACGGCGCGGTAGAGGCCCGGGAAGCTGTCCTCCGTGGCGCGCAGGTAGCTGCCCATCAGCTGGATGCGAAGCAGCCGATCGACGCCAAACTCGTTGAACTTCCGGATCAGAGTCTCGATGCCAGACTGAGACTGCAGCGCGTCGAGCGTCTTCTTGTCAGACGGGTGCTCGTAGGATTGCGGACAGAGCCCGTGAAGGCGCGCGTAGTCCATGTTCGCCGCGTCACCACATCTTGCCGGTGCCGTTGGCCACTTGATACGCGTCGATGGCAGACCAGATCGCCAAGCCGAGCCACAACAGCCCGCCCGTGGCCGCGCCGAGCACGATCGCGCCGACCAGCATCAGCGCGCCCTTCTTCGAGTCGCCGTTGTAGAACTGCCCCACTCCGACGATGATCAGCGACAGGACGGCGGCCAGGGCAGGGCTCTTCCCCGTAGGCACGGTCAGCGCGACGGCGCCTGGATTCCCCCCGCGGATCGTGCCTGGGTGAGGCGCTGGCGGGGGAGCGGCCCCGGCAGACAGCGCGTTCCCGCATCCGCGACAAAACTTGGCGGTACCTTCGTTTTGCGACCCACACCCGCTGCAGAACATGGCTTCCCCTTTGACAGGATCGGACGCTCCATCGGTCCCCCAGATTCCAAGACGGCGCCCGCGGAGAATGTCGCTGCATCGAGCTCGCAGCGGCCGAGATTGGCCTATCGGCCTCGCGTCTGCCATGTCGGGGAACAGGCGCACAGAGCCGCACCGACCACGCCCCTGAGCTCGAGGCTCGGGTCAGCGCGGCGCGAACAGCGATTCGAGCAACGGCGAGCGGTAGTCGGTGCCTGGCGCGAAATAGCTCGCCAGGACGACGCGCGGAATGGAGTCGCCCTTGTCCGTGCGATCGACCAGCACCTTGCCGGCGCGGGTCAGCACCAGCGTGCGCAGCACCCCGGGGCGGATCTCGTAAAGTATCCGATCGCCTTCGTGGAACCCGTCGGCGAGGATCGCCTTGAACCACACCGGCAGCCCGTCGCTCACGCGCCGCTGCAACGCCGCGTCGATCCACCCGGCGCGGCCAGCGCTGGCGAGGCTCTCGCGGACCCCGTCGATCCAGCGCTCGAGCGCCACGTCGCGCAAGAACGCGAGCTGGATGGTCGCCGAGTCTGCCGATACCGCGACCCGGGCGAGCTCCGGCTCGAGCGATTTTGAGTACTGGCGACCCGCAGCCAGCCTGGCCAGCTCGGCCTGTGTGCGCTTTCCGAAGCGAACGTCGATGTTCGCGACGTCGATCTTCAGGAACGTCTTCTCGAGCAGCATGCGCATGCTCGAGAACGCCCCCCGCCCGAGCTCGGGAGACTCGAGCGACGGGGCATCGGCCGCGGCCACCGAGATCGCGAGCGCCGCGACAGCGAGGTTCGACAGCAGACCGGTTGCGACTATCCTCGACTGTTTCATGGCGATTCCATTCCGCAGGTCGGCGGCCGTGCGCTGCTCGTCGTGCCGCTGCTCGTCGTGCCGCCCGGGGAGCGCAGATCTGAGAGCACGGCGCGAGCGGAGTGGGGCCATCATACCGCTCGGGCGTCGCGTCACAATCGCGATCGACGCGCTTCGCCCGAATCGTCGTTGCGCCGGCCTGTGTGGCGCAGCAGGCGCCTCTTCAGCTGCGGCGCGGCAATCCAAGCGCCTCTGGGCGAGGGCCAGCCAGCGCGTGCTTGTGGGCGTCGCTGCCAACCCATCGTTCATGGGCCGCCGCGCCCGTACGGAAGGGCTCGGCCCCTCCCCTCTCTGCTGCGACCAGCGGGCTCGCCGCGTCTTGCCGCGCCAAACCGCGATGGGCCGAGCGAGCGCGCGGCGCGGGGGGAGGACGATCGGGCAGCGGCCTCGCGAGTTGGTGAGGCCCACCGACGACGGAGAGCGTACGGTGGGCCTCGCCCGAAGACTAGTTCGCTGTGATTACTTGTACCCCTTCGGCGGCTTGATGGTGCGCGTGTCGCTCAGCGTCTCGAGGTACGCGACGATCGCGCGCTCTTCCGCGGTGGTCAGCCCGAGGTTGCCGAGCAGCCCGACGCCGCTCGCCTGCAAGCCGTTGTTGACCTCGGCCTGGGGCCAGCAGTCGCGCTGGCGCGCTTGGGCCGCCGTCGTGCCCGCCGGGCAGCGCACGGGGTCGAGCTTCAGCGTCGCGGTGTTGTAGAAGTGCACGACGTCTTCCAGGTTCTTGAAGTAGCCGTTGTGCATGTAGGCCTTGGTGAAATGGCGGCTCGGCTTCCTGGCGACGTTGCGCAGCGTCGGCGTGCGGAAGTGGCCCGCGTGGCCGCTCACGCCCGGGTCGTCCGGGAAGGTGTGGTGCGAGAGGCCGAAGTCGGGGTTGCCCGCGTCGAAGTTCGCGATCTGGAAGTTCGGCGGCAGGCCGAGGTGGTGGAAGCCCTGGTCGGAGTAGAGCTGCGCGGGCTCCGCGCCGTCGGAGCCCGGGCCTTCACTGTTGTGGCAGGCCGAGCAGTTGGCGTTCTTGCCGGTCGGGTTCAGCGGTGACGTGACGCCGTAGAACAGGTCGTGGCCGAGGTTCTCCTTGTTGCTAAAGTCCTTGAGCGGGAAGGCGTTGGGGGTGCTGTCGTTGTCACGCTCGAGCGCGATGTCGCGCCGGGAGCTGAAGGAGTTGACCTCCTCCGAGTGCTCCCAGGCCGAAATGGCCACTGCGATACGCTTGAATGCGATGTCGACCACGGGCTCACGGCAATCGATCGACTCGCCCCAGGCCTTCTTGTAAAGCACCGCGTAGTCGGCCCGCTTCACGTGGCGGCAGACCGCTTCGGCGCCGGGCAGGCCGTTGTCGTTGCCATCGGGCACGTTCTGCTCGACGTCGTTCGGGAAAGGCCCGAGCGCCTGATCCGCGAGTGGGCCGAGGAAGCCGCCGTAGGCCGCCTGCAGCGTGGGCTTGCCGGTGAAGACTTCGTTGCCGATGAACTCGCCCGTAGCGCGGCCATCCCAGAAGACGCCGCCACCGCAGAACACGCCGACAGCGCCGGCGTCGCACGCGCCCGGGGCGGGAGCGATGGCCGAGTCACCGAAGTTGGGGCTCACGAAGGCGTACGAGATCGTCGGCGGCTTGCGGCCGCCCACGGTGCGTGGATCGGCGCCGGGGTTGGCCACGATCGTGCGGTTGATGAGGTCGCTCGGGCCCGTCCAGCCGGTGTCCGGCGAGTGGCAGCTCGAGCACGATTGGCGAGCGGGGTTCGAGATGTTGTCGAAGAAGACTCGCTTCCCGAGCTCCTCGAGAGAGGAGATATCGGGAGCATTTCCACCGCCGCCGTGCGCGAGGGCAGTGTTCAACGCGAGAAAGGGGGACCCGGCAGCGAGGGCGAGAGCGAGCGCGCGCTTATTCATTCAAACGTGTTCCTTTTTGACAAACCCTGAGCCATTGGGGGGAATGTCGGCGACGCAACCACGGGCGTCTCTGCCAACCACGACAGAGACTGCCTCACACGGCGCCGAGCTCAGGGCCTCGTATAGATAACAGAGGCTGCTGAACCATCGTGCAACACCAGCCGCCTCGGAGATTCAATTTATCATCCGCCACCGGTGCGAGCAATCCGCGCTTCACCCTTGAATGCACAATCACAGACGCATGAAATGGATCCGATGATGCGTCACGCGATCTGCCGACAATACAGGGCGAGAGCGCGCAGCACGGCGACTGCGATGCGGCATGAGGGTGAGCACCCGAGCGCGAAGACGGTCTGCACAGACTGTGCAAAGGCCAAAATTTCAGCCAAATATGGGCCCTGACAGCTCACGGATCGCAGTCCGAAGAGGTCACGAGGCGCGCGAACTCGCGCCGTCGCGACCTCCGCGCTGTACCTGCGTCGGTGCGAACGAGTCTCGTTTCGCCCGTTTTCGCTGCGCGGTCATGTGGGTGAGTCGCCGCGGCATGTGCGTTGGCTTGGGCTCACGTAACGCCTGCTCGCTGCTTTGAAGCGCGGATGAACAGGCTCGACGCTGCTCGCTGTCGCGCGTCGCGGGCCCGACGCCGCTAGCTCGACGCCGCTGGCCGACGCCGCGAGCGCGGCCCTCAGCTCTCGCCGATCGACTTGGCGCTCACCAGCTGCGAGAGTCGATCGCGCGCGGCCTGCAGGCGCTGCTCGAGCGCGTGGGCCTCGCGTTCGATCTCGGGGAACTCATCCGCCTTGGCTGCCTCGGTCATCGACTTGATCTCGTCGACCAGGTCGCGGATGCGCTGGTCGGCGTCGTGCAGCAGGCTGGCACCCTGAGCGCCGGGCGCGCCGGCGCCGGTCGACGAGATCTCGACCAGCGCGGCGACCACCTCTTTCGCCTTCTCGCCGAGCGCCCCGAAGCGTTCCATGTGCTCGGAGTGGCGCGCCATGCGCGCCTGGAGCTCGAGCGCGCGCGCCTGGAGCGGGAGCATGGCGCCCTCCTGGCGCGCCTGCATGCCCAGCATGGCCTGGCCCAGCGCGCGCAGCTCGTTCGCCAGGCGCTCTTGCTGCTCGAGCGCCTGCTGCAGCCCCCGGGCGGCGCGGGCAAGGTTCTTCTCGGAGCTGAGCTTGACGTTGCGCGCGCTCCTCGAGAGCTCTTCGAGGCGCCGTAGCTCACGTTCCACGACCTCGGCGCAGCGTGTGAGCTCGGAGGCTTCGTCCGGGGATTTCGCCATGCGCCGAGCAATACTATGCCGCAGCGCCGCTGGCACTCTTTCGGAGCGCCGGCGCCGCGATTTCGTGCTGCGTCTTCCCCTGCTACGCTCTTTCCCCTGCTGCGCCGTGCGCGGCTCTGGCATTCTCGGGCCATGTCGGAGCTCTGGTCGCGACGGCTCCTGCTCGCCCTGGCGCTCCTGGGGGCGCTCGGGCTCTTCGTGTGGCTCGCCCGCCGCGGGCTGAGAGCGCGCGGTGTGGTGCTGTTTCGCTGCCTGGTGCCCTCTTGGCGCTTCTTCGATCAGGTCGAGCCGATGCCCGCCCTGCGCTATCGCGTCGCGCCCCACGGGGGCGACTGGGGCGATTGGCGCGAAGCCCTGACGGCGCCTCGGCGCACGCGGTCGTCGCTGTGGTTGAACGCGGCTGGCAACCTGCATCTGGCTCAGCAATCGCTGATCGAACACCTGGTGGCGGATCTGGAAGGCGCGGCCGAGAGCGGCGCTGCCCCGCACGAGCTGGTGTCGTATCGCCTGGTGTGTGCGCTCGTCGAGCAGCGCGTGCGAGCGACCCTGCGAGGGGAGCCGGCGCGCGAGGCGGGCTCGGCGGGTCCTGTCTCGATGTCGAGCGAGGCACCTCGCTTTCAGTTTTGCCTGACCGGCGCCGGGATGCGGGGGGCCGGCGCGGCACCGGATGCGGCCCCCCTTTTTCTCTCGGGCGTGCACGGCTCGGCATGAACGAGCTCGCTTCGCTGCGTGCGGCCGTGGCGTGGACGGAGCGGCTCACCGCGCTCGCGCTGGCGTTGCAAACGATCGAGCTGCTCTCGCTGCGCCGGGCGTGGGCCGACGACGGCATCTGGCGCTGGGCGCTGCTCGCGCCCGAGCACCGACAGCTGCTTCCTCCGCTGCGCTGGACGCTCGGGCGGCTCCTGCCGGCGCGCCCTTTCGCGGCGATGTTGTGGTCGCGTCTGCTGGTGACCCTGGTGCTCGCCGCGGGGGCGGGGCGCGGCAGCGCGCCGTTCTTGCTGGTCACGCAGGTGGCGATCGGCGTGCGCTTTCGAGGCACCTTCAACGGCGGGAGCGACTCGCTGAGCGTGGTGCTGCTGTCGGCGCTGTCGCTCGGGCAGCTGCTGCCAGCGAGCGCGCTGGCTCAGAAGGCCGCGCTGCTCTACATCGCGGTGCAGGTCACGCTCTCGTACTTCGTGTCGGGGGTGGCGAAGCTGCGGCACGCGGAATGGCGCTCGGGTCGCGCCCTCGCGCTCGTCGTGCGCGAGGGTGACTACGGCGCGCCGCACGGGCTGGTTCGCGCCCTCGACGGCGACACGCGCCTCGCCGTGCTGTCGTGGTGCGTGCTCGGCTTCGAGTGCGCCTTCCCGCTCGCTTGGACGGGGCCGCTCGCCAGCGCACTCTTCGTGAGCCTGGGGCTCTGCTTTCACCTCGGGGCGTGGCTGCTGTTCGGGTTGAATCGCTTCGTGTTCGCCTGGGCGGCGGCGTATCCGGCGCTGCTATGGTGCAGCCAGTGGGTCCAATGAGCTATCGTGCACCCCTGCTCTCGAGCTACCGGGATATCGCCGACCTGCTGAAGCATGGGCGCCCCGCGGCACGGCCCATGCTCGTGTGCATCGATGGGCCTGGTGGTTCGGGAAAGAGCACCCTCGCGAAGGGCCTCGCCGAGGTATCCGCAGATATTCAGGTGATTCACCTGGATGATTTCTATCGCCCGAGCGCAGCCCGGTACGCGGGCCCCATCGCCGAGCGACCGACGGCGGCCGATTTCGACCTGGGGCGATTTCGCGCAGAGGTGCTCGAGCCGCTCGGGTCGGGGCTCCCCGCGGCCTATCACATCTACGACTGGACGACGGATCGTGTGTCGGCGCACACGGTGCCCGTCATCCGACCGCTCGTGGTCGTCGAGGGCGTCTACAGCTTCTGCCTGGCGCTGGCGCCGTCCTATGATTTCTCGATCTGGGTCGAGTGCCCTCGCGACGTGCGCCTGGCCCGGGGCATCGCGCGGGACGGCGAGGCAGCGCGCAACCGCTGGGAGCAGGACTGGATGCTCGGCGAGGACGCCTACATCCAGAGCGAGAGCCCGCGCGACAGAGCCGCGCTCGTCTGCGACGGCAACCCAGCAGACGGCGGCCGCGTGATCATCCTGCGCGCTCATTCTGCATGATGGATAAAGTGATTGCCCTTGCCGAGCGCTGCACGCCGCGCGATCCTCGAGGGCCCATGAGCACCCAGAACCCAAAGGTCGATGCGTTCGTGAGCCGCGCCAAGACGTGGCAAGGCGAGATCCAGAAGCTCCGTTCGATCCTCCTCGAGTGCGGGCTCGACGAGGACCTGAAGTGGGGCAAGCCGTGCTTCTCGTCCGAGGGCAAGAACATCGCCATCATCCAGCCCTTCAAGGCGCACTGCTCGCTCATGTTCTTCAAGGGCGCCCTGCTGGAAAATACGCACGGCCTGCTCCGCAGCCAGGGCGAGAACACGCAGTCCGCGCTGCGCCTCGAGTTCACCAGCGAGGCTCAGATCAAGAAGACCGTGCTGAAGGCCTATGTGAAGCAGGCGGTCGCGGTGGAAGAGGCGGGGCTCGAGGTCGAGTTCCGGGCCAAGCGCGAGCTCGAGCTGCCGGCAGAGCTGACGCAAATTCTGGAGAAAGACCGCAAGCTCGCCAAGGCCTTCCACGCGCTGACGCCCGGCCGGCAACGGAGCTACGTGCTCCACATCACGGGCGCCAAGCAGTCGCAGACGCGAACCGCGCGGGTCGAAAAATGCATCCCCAAGATCCTGGCGGGCCTGGGCTTCAACGAGCGCTGAGTCGCCGTCGCGGCGGCGGTGCCGCAACGAACGTTCGCGCCTCGTGAGCATGGGGCAGTTCGCAGCGACGCTGGACAGACGGACTGCTCGCCGGCCACGGGGGTCGACGGGCGCGTGCGAAACCGCCACTGAATAGGGCTGGCGCCGCGCCAACCCGCGAGGGCACGCTCGGGGCATGACGTCGAAGCGCACCGTCACCCTCCTCTATTCGCTGCATTCCTGGTGCGGGATCGTCACGAGCGTCTGGTTGTTCGTGGTGTGTGTCACCGGCGCGCTCCTGGTGTTCAAGGCGGAGCTCGATCTGTGGGCGAACCCGAGCCTGCGCGGGTTGCCGCGGCCGGCGGCCATCGCGGGCCCCGACTCGGTGCTGGCGAGCCTGAAGCAAAAGCAGCCGGAGGCGCGCGCCGAGTTTCTCTCGCCCCCGAGCGACTCGTTCCCGGTCTGGAGCGTGAACACGCGCGGCGGCGAGCGGGAACGCATCAAGTACGCCGCGCGCGCCGACACCGGGGAGGTGATCGGCGCGGTCGACAGCGAGCTCGGGCAGTTCATCCGCAACATCCACGTGTTCGTGATGTTTGGCCCGCGCTGGCCGGTAGGGTTTCTGGGCGCCGTTGCGCTGTTCTCGCTGGTGTCGGGCTTCGTGATCCACCGCAAGGTGCTGCGTGAGCTGTTTACACTGCGCTGGGGTCGCAGCCCGCGCGTGGTCAGCGCCGACGTGCACCGGGCCGCGGGGGTGTGGGGGCTCGGGTTTCATACCGTGATCGCGTTCACGGGAGCGTGGCTCGGGCTCGCGCCCGTGTTCGAGCGCGCGTATGACTACCTCGCCGAGGTGCCGGGAGCGGCGGACGCGCCGCTGGCCTCGAGCGCCTCGAAGGCCGCTGCCCCGACGGGGACCGCTGCACTGACTGAGAGCGCGGCTCCCGCGACGCTCGCGCCGTCGATCGACGCGCTGCTCGAGCAGGCGCAGCGCGACCAGCCCGGCCTCGACGTGCGTGCGATCCTGTTCGTCAAACCCGAGCGGCCCGATGCGGCCGTGCGCCTGTCGGGGCAGCTCGCGGGCTCGGCGCTGACGGGCCTGAGCTTGACCTATTCGCTCGCGACGGGCGCCCTGCTGGAACGAAACGACCCGCGCGAGCAAAGTCTGCTGCGGCACCTGGAAGGCTACATGGAGCCGCTGCACTTCGGCGACTTCGGCGGGGTGGTGTTGCAGTGGGCCTATCTCCTGCTCGGCCTCGTGTCGGCGGGTCTGACGGCGACGGGTACGCTGGTGTGGCTCGAGCGGCGCAAGATCGAGCGGCGCATGGTCGAGCGGGGCGCGGTCGAGCGGGGCGCGGTCGAACGATCGCGCCCGAACGAGTCGGCAGGCGCTGCGCTGCTCGAGCGCGCCATGATCGGGCTGCACTCGGGCGCCGTCGCGTCGCTGGCGTCGATGGCCGTGCTGAGCCTGTGGCGAGGCCGGCGCCTCGAGCTCTTGCCGCTCAATGACGGCGAGGGCCCTTGGCTCTGGCTGGGGCTCTGGGCGCTCTTTGCGCTCGTCATCGCCCTGCCCAGGCAGCCCCGCCGTGCGTGGCGCGCGGGGCTCGCCGCTTGCAGCACGACCCTCGCGAGCGCCGCGGTCATCGGTGCGCTCCAGCGCTCGCCGCTGTGGGCGTCGGTCGGCACGAGCGCGCTCGCCTTCGCGCTCGCTGGTGGTGCGCTGGCGCTCGCCCTGCGCGAGCCCGGCGCGCAGCGGGCCCGTGCCGCAGGGACGAAGGCGAGCAGCGAGCGCGCGGCAGGGCGCACCGCCGCTCGAGGGCCGCTCGGGCGCGCGGGCAGCGCCGCCCCGTGGCTGATCTGGGTAGCCACGCTCGGCCTCTGCTTCACCTGGGCGTGGGTCGGCGAGGGTGCTGCCGTGCAAGGCCCTGGCCACGCCGGCATGCTCGTCGCCGTGTTTCTCTTGCTGCCTGGGTTGATGTTGCGGCGCTGGTTTCGGCGCGCGGCCGCGCTCTCGTGGCTGCTCTCGGCCGCTTCGTTTGCAGCGCTCGGGGCGCACGCCGAGCGCGCGACGCTCGGGTTGCTCGCGGTGCCGATAGCAGCGGTGGCGGTCGCGCTCGCGCTGCGCCGCGACACGGGGGGCGACACGAGCGTCGGCGCGCGCGAGATGGACGAGGCGCGGGCATGATCGCGGCAGCCATCGCCGCCGGCCTCGCGCTGAGCAGCGCGGCCTGCATCGCCGCCTGGTACCTCGGCAGCGAGGGCAAGGGTCGCCCGCGCGCGGGGGTGCTCCGGCGGCAGGGCCGCGCGGTCGCGCTGCTCGGAGGCACCGCGCAGCTCACCGTGGCCGCCCTCTTCGCGGGCTGGCTCGGGGGAGCCGGGCTCGTGCTCGCAGCGTGGATGCTGCTCGGTCTCGTGTTCGTGCTGGCGGTGAACGTCAGCCCGGCTCGGGTGGTGAAGGGAGCGCTCGCGCTCGGGGCGCTCGGGGCGCTGCTGGTGGTGGGAGGCTGGCTCGGCTGAGTCCGGCGCGATCGCTCGGCGAGCCGCGCGTGTGCGCGCTGCGACGCGCGTCTGCTCAGAACCTGCCTTCGAACCCGATGCTCGGGATCACGACCGGGCCAATGGCCTCGTCGTCGCAATCACCGTCGTCGCCGCAGGTGCGCGCCACCACCTCGCGATTGAGCGTCGTGTTCAACACCTCCAGCACGAGCGCCCAGAAGCCGCCCGACGATCCGAACGGCCAGCGCTTCTCCAGCCGCACGTCGAGGCGATAGAACGGGGGCAAGCGCGAGTCGGTGGGGGCGCCAAAGGCCGTCAGCTGGGGGGTGCCGGTGTAGAAGACGAAGCGGCCGCCCGCGCGCCAGCGCCGCCCGATGTCGTAGGCCGCGACGGCGTTGAGCACGTGGGTGCGATCGAAGGCGGCGGCGATGCTGCCGTAGGGCGTGAAGCGCTGCGAGCGCGACAGCGTGTAGCTCAAGAAGCCGCCGAACTTTCGGGTGAGGTCGCGATGGAACATCAGCTCGAGGCCGTAGGCCTGGCCCCGCGCGCGGGTGTCGAGCCGCAGCTCTTCCTCCGCGTCTTCGATGCGCGCGAGGCTGAGGATGTCGGTCATGTTGAAGAAGGCGTTGTGAAACAGCGCGAGCGACAGCTTCATGCCGTCGGGCAGGCGATACTCGGCGCCCGAGCTCGACTGCACGCTGCGCTGCAGCCCGCCGGGCAAGCCGCCGATCTCGAACCCCGCGACCGGCACCACGAAGCTCGGCGGTTGCGCGGCGAGGCCGAGCGCGTTCTTCAGCGTGAGCTCGCGCGTGATGCGGAACTCTGCCGAGATGCGCGGCTCGAACGAGAGCGCGTGCGTCTGCTGCGACACGTAGGCGTCGAAGCGCAGGCCCGGCTCCAGGTGCACGAACCCAGCGAGGTCGAGCCCGACCTCGACGTGAGCGCCGGCGACCCAGTCGCGGCGTGAGGGGAAGAGGCGCGCGAGCTCCTCGTCGTCGTCGATATCGGCTTCGCCTTCCTCGATGACAGCGCCGCCCGGCGGGGGCTCGACGGGCGGCGGTAGGGTGCCCGGGGGCCCTTCGACGGGCGGTGCTGCCGGAGCGGGGGCGGTGGGGGGCGGGCTGGTGGGCGACGCGCCGTCGGCGGGCGAATCGGGCGCGCGCGGCTCGAACGTCGCGGGCTCCTCGTCATCGAAGGTGGACACGATGCTGTAGGCGTCGGTCGCGACGTCGACGCCGGCCGACAGCGTCACCCCAGGCCCGAGCAGCGCCTCGAAGGTGCTGCGTGCCTGCAGCCGCCGGTCGAGCGCGTAGCCGCTGTTCTCGGAGACACGGGTGCGATCGAAGCCCCAGGTGAGGGCGCTCTGCAGCTGGCTCGTGCTCGAGAACTGGTGATGGTGGCGCAGGTCGATGCGATGAAACTCGGTGCTGAACAGGTCGTCGTCGGGGTCGCTCGTGTCTTCGCCGAAGTAGTCGAACGAGCCGAAGGCGAACACGCTGAGCTGGTCGGACTCTCCCAGCCGATAGCCCGCGCGCAGCTGGTAGTCCCAGTATTCGAGGCGCACCTCCTCGCCGAGTAGCGAGATGAGGTAGGCGGTGTAAGAGTAGCGCCCACCGATCAGCACGTGCCCGCGGCCGTCGGCGAAGGGTGCCTCCGTCATCAAGCCGGTATCGAACAGGCGAATCTGCCACTCGCCGTGCCAGCGATCGAGCGGCGCCTCCACCTCACCCGCCACGATCCCGCCCGAGAAGCGGCCGTAGCGCGTGGGATAGGCGCCCGGGTAGAGATCCACGCGCGAGACCAACGCCGGGTGCACCACCGAGGGTCCGAGCCCGACGTGATAGAGCAGCGGCAGGCGGATGCCGTCGAGGTAGTAGCCGACGTTGCCCGGCGGCGCGCCGCGCACGTAGAAGAACGGAACCCCCGACGCGAGCGGCGTCACGCCGGGCAGCGCCTCGATCGCGCGAAACGGATCGCCGAACGCGCCCGGTAGCTGCCGCACCTCGGCGCGGGTCAACGTCTGAGCGCGAGGTTCGTTGCGCGCGCCGAGCACCGTCACCTCGATCGGCGCTGGCGGCACGGGGGCGGGCGATGCGCCCGGTGTTGCACCCGGCGCCCCGAGCGCGGGGATGGCGTCGTCGACCGGCGCGGGCGGCACGAAGCGCACCAGGAAGCGGATGCGCGCCGCGCGCGCAGCCCCGGCCTGTCGCGCGGGCTCGAAACGCCAGCCCAGGGCGCGCGTGCGCGCCGCGGTCGCGAACGGCTCGGGGCCCTCGACGAGGCTCGCCTCGCTCACCTCGCCCGCTGCCGAGATCAGGAGCTCGAGCACCACGTCGGCCGTGCCCGCGACGCCCTCGGGATATTCCACGATGGCTTCGCCCAGCAGCCGGGGCGGCGTGATCTCGGGGGCGCTGGAGGCGCTGGAGGCGCCGGGGGCGGAGGCGGTGGTGGCCGGCGGCGCTTGCGCGGCGACGGGCAGCGCCAGCGCGACGACGGCGCCCGCGAGTATCCCGAGTCGATGCGCGCAGCGCGCGCGCGGGTGCACCGGGCGTCGCCGAGCGGTCAGTGTAGAACGCCCCCGAGCGTCTGACCCCCTGCCCTGCCCACCGCCGTCGCCACTCCGGTACGTTGCCGTGACGAGGGCACCGGCGGCAAGGACACAGTGGGGCTCGCGCGCGTTCGCGCGGGCTCTGCCGCGACCGTTCTTGCTCGTGGCGCCGCCCTGCCGCCCTCTCGCACGCCCCACGACGCCGCGACGACCGTCGGCGCGTCTCGGGGACGGGGCACTCATCACGGGTGTTCCATCGGGGCGCCCAGGCGTCGGCGTGGGTCTCCGCCGCGGGGCGGCGCGTCGCTCAGCGTCGGCGTGGTGGTTCGGATGGCGACGTGCCGGCAGCCAGACGGCACCGTCGCGCGTAACCCGTTCGACCTTCGTCGGTGAGCACGTCGCACGTGCACCGCGCGCGGGGGCGTCGAGAGGCGGCGGTCCCAGGCAGACTGGCCAGATCATATCGACATCGACTATCGTGACCGAACGGTGCTCGACATCGTCGTGATCGAATAGGTGCCAGAATCGATCGCCAGCGGGCACTCATGCTGGGTTGGCGAGAGAAATGGTTGGGGGGGCTGGGAGATGGTGCACCCGTGACGAAATGGGCAAAGCGGATCGGTCTGTTCCTGGTCGCGAGCGTCATCGCGCTCGCGCTCGCGGGTGTTGCTTTCGAGCAATGGTCTCGCTTCTCGGCAGCGAGTCGCTACTCTCCGCCTGGCAAGAGGGTGTCGGTCGACGGTCTCGAGTCGCACCTGCATTGCACGGGGGCGGGAACCCCGACCGTCGTCTTCGAGTCTGGCCTCGACACGGATGGGGCGCTCGGATGGTCGCTCGTGCAGCCGAAGGTCGCCGAGCTGACGCGCGCCTGCTCCTACGACCGCGCCGGCTACATGTGGAGTGATGATCGCGGCGGCGTGCGCGACGGCAAGACCATCGCGAGCGAGCTGCGCGCGCTGCTCGCCAAGGCATCGGAGACGGGGCCGTACGTCATGGTCGGCCACTCCCTGGGCGGTTCGCTGGTGCGCGTGATCGCCGCCCGCCTGGACCCTGGCGCGGTGAAAGGGTTCGTCCTGGTCGACGCATCGCACCCCGAACTGCTGAAGCGCGACACGAGGGCTCTCGATGGCCCGCCGGAGGTGCTGATCACGATGATGGGGAGCCTCGGCGTGATGCGCCTCATCGACGGGGGGGCGCCAGAGCTGCCGGCAGACGTGCGGAAGACCGTCCTGGCCTTCAGCCCGCAAG
>Ga0247763_1000187_pt1 | contig 33262 bp, 21 predicted proteins | sample UWRJL141409B4_FD_179926 | JGI IMG/M metagenome (GOLD analysis project Ga0247763, IMG submission 179926) | Plant litter microbial communities from Arlington Agricultural Research Station in Wisconsin, United States - UWRJ-L141-409B-4 | ecosystem: Environmental > Terrestrial > Plant litter >... | reverse complement strand
CTGACCGGCAAGGAACCCTTCCCCGGCGAAGCCCTGGCGGGGATTCTGCTCCAGGTCGTGCACGGCCCGCTGCCCATTCCGAGCCAGAGCAACCCCGCGCTCGACGCGGCTTTCGACGCTTGGTGGCAACGGGCGGCCCACCGTGACCCCGCGGCACGGCCTCGCTCGGCGCTGTCGCTCGCGAAGGAGCTCCGGTCTGCCCTGGGGCTCGCCTTGCCCGCGGTGCCGGGTGACGAGCTCGAGGCCATCGCGCTCGCCAGCACCGAGCTCGCCGACGTTCGACCCGTCTCCCCGGATCCAGCCACGACCCGCGCGGGGGCCGGCGTCCGCGCGGCGGTCACCATCCCTTCGCACGCGGTGGTCTCCCTCTCTGTCGGGGACAGCACCGATGCAGCGACGGCAGTCCGTGCCGTTGCCGTTCCCGCTGCGCCGGAGAAGGCGCGTCCCGACACGCTCCAGCCCGCCAGCAAGTTGCCGCTCCACCGCGGCGATGGGCTTCCTCTCTACGCGCTGGTCGCGGTCGGCTTCGCCGCGCTCGGCGCCGGCGGCTTCTCGTACTGGTCGCGCGATCGCGCGGCACCGGCAGACGACACCCCCGCGCGAGCTTCGGAGGCCGCCCCCGCGGCGCGTGCGAACGCCGAGCTGCCGCCGTCGCCCGAAGCCCCGCACGCCCCCGCCTCTGCTCCAGAGGCTGCGCCAGACCCCGCCGCCTCCACCCCGAATTCCGCCACCTCCACCCCAGACACGGTGCCCGAGAACCAGCCCGCAGCGCCTGCGGCACCACCCTCGCAGGCGACGACCATCGAGGCACATCGCGAGCCGGCCAGCGTCGCCAGCGGTGGGTCAGGGCCCCGGCCTGCCGAGGCTCGCCCCGAGCGCCTCGCGCCCGCGAAGGCACGAACGCGCGGCTCCGCCGCGGCGACCCGTCGCGCGTCGAACGCCTCGGAACCGCCAGCCCCGCCACCGGCATCGGAGAAGAAGCATGAACGTCTCGGTTTCTGAGCAGCGCGCGGGCCGCGTTCGGCACAGTCGCCGCGCGATTCCATTTGCTGCAGCGGCTGGCGTGTGGTGCGTCGCGCTGCTGATCGGGCCGGAGGCTGCCGCGCAAACCGCCGCGCAGCCCGGCGGGCAGCCCACGCTCTCGACGAATCCCGCGGCGAGCCAGCGAGCGCGCGCCCGCGACCTCGGCGATCGGGGGCTTCTAGCCTTCGACGCCGGCGACTATGCGGGCGCGACCGCTCTCTTTCGACAGGCCCTCGCGCTGTATGATTTTCCGACTCTTCGCTTGTACCTGGCTCGTTCCCTGGTCAAAGAGGTGAGTCCCGTCGAGGCCACCCGCCAGTACGAGGCCTTGCTGCAGCAACCGGTAGCCGCCGACGAGGGCGACTTCGGCGCCGACGCGCGAGCCGCGGCGCGCAGAGAGTTGCCGGAGGCCGCGGCGCGCCGGGTTCGCTTGACGCTCACGCTCGAGGGCGCCTCGCCCGACGGGGTGCGGCTGGAGGTGAGCGGCCGCTCGGCGCCGGTCGTGGCGCTGGGCCGCGAGTGCCTCGTCGAGCCCGGCAGGTACGAGATCCGCGTCATCCATCCCGACGGTCGCAACATCACGCGCTCGGTCGACCTGACCGAGGGCGAGACACGCCGAGTCGAGCTCGACTGGAACGAGACCACGACGGCGCAGCCCGGTGTCGCAGCAGCCAGCAGCTGGGACACGACGGAGCCCAGCACCTTCGAAGACGACCCGGCGATCGCCCCGGCCAGCGAAGCACCTCCCGTCGAGCGTTCGAGCAACGTGCCGGCGTGGATCACCGGAGTATTGACGGCAGGGCTGGCCGGCGGTGCCATCGCCACGGGCTTGCTCGCTGCCGAGCGCCAGGACGACTACGACGATCGAAATCGCCGGCCCGACGTCGACGCGGCGAGCAAGCGGGACTTGCGCGACAAGGCGCTCCAGATGCAGGTGCTGAACGCGGCGCTCTCGGGGGCAGCGCTGATCGGTGGCGGCGTGACCCTGTACTTCATCGTGCGGGAACCCCCCGCGGGCAACGCGCAGCACGCCGCGGGCTCGGGCACGCTCTCGTCCGTGGCGAGCGGGTGGGTCTTCGGCGTCAACGGCGTGTTCTGAGCGAACGCTCCTACAGCTCCGATTGGGGCACGAGGAGCATGCCGTAGGAGCAGGCGGGCTCATCGCCTTTCGACGCATCCAGGGGGTAGATGAGCAGCACGCCCACGATCGGCGCGTCGGGCGCCGCCTGGTTGAAGACCAGCGCGAGCTGCAAACCGGCGTCCTCGCAGATCTGAAGCTCGCCGTACCCGCAAGCGTCTTCCTGCTCGAGCGAATCGGTGATCTCGCAACCTACGTCCGCCTGGTCGCGGCTCATGAAAAATTCCCCGGCGGGATACTCTTCGCAAGCGTCGGAAGTCGACTCCTCGGGCAAGAGCTCGTACGTTGCCCAGTAGGGGTTATCGAGCGCCCACCTGTCCACCGGATCGGGGCACCACTCCTCGAGCGGAATCGAAGTCGAGCCGCCCGTTCCTGCTTCACCGGCCCCGGCGAGCAGGCTGCCCCCCGTGCCGCTGCCTCCGCCGCCCGACGTCGCACCGGCAACCGGGGCGGTCGTCGTGCCGCCGCGGCCACCGCTGGCATCGGCGCCGTCCTTCACGTCGTCGAGCGGCGATGTGAGCAGGCAGCTCTCGAGCGCGAGCGCGATCCACCCCAGGCAGAGAGACACCCCGCCTCGAGCAGCTCCTCGCGTCGCCATCGGCCGCTTGTATCACGCGCCCGGGGACGCGGCCACGCCGCGCGGCGGCACCCGATCCTCACGAGCGGGCGTGCAGCTTTCCGTGTGCGCTGCCGTTGACGGCGGGGTTGCTGCCCGACTCGCGGGCGGCCTCGGAGGACGAGACACCGGGAGGAGTCTCGAGCAGGCGCGAGATCTCGTCGAGGAGTTGAGCGAGTCGGTAGGGTTTGGGCAGGACGGGGGCGTCGAGCTGAATTTCGCCCGCCGTCGAATCACCCTGGATGTACCCGCTGCACAACAGGACGCGAACGTTGGCGTCGATCTCGCGCATGCGTGCGAGCGCTTCGAGCCCTCCCATCTTGGGCATGCTCAAGTCGAGGAGGATGCCGTCGATGTGCTTTCGGTGCTTCTGGTAGCATTCGACCGCCTCGACGCCGTCGCACGCGGTCAAGATGTCATAGCCCGCTGCGCTGAGCGTCTCGCTCGCCGCCTTGCGTACGACGGGCTCGTCGTCGACCACCAGGATGCAGCGCCGCTTGCCGCCCGCGGGGGCTGCGTGGGCGCCTGCGCTGGCGAATGGGGCGTTGGCCAGGTGTTGCTCTGCCAGACTCGTCTCGGCGAGCGGGAGATAGACGGTGAACACGCTGCCCTGGTTGGGGGTGCTCTCGACCTGTATGCCGCCCCGGTGGGAACGCACGACGCCCAGCAGGCAGGCGAGGCCAAGGCCGTGGCCGTTCGGCTTCGTGGTGAAGAAAGGATCGAAGATGCGGGGCAGGACGTCGCTCGGGATTCCGGCGCCCGTGTCCTCCACGCAGATCACGGCGTATCGACCGGGAGGGCCGCTGGCCTCCGGCAGGCAAGACGCCGCCTCCTCCGCGTCGAGCTCGCGGGCGCTCACACGGAGAGTGATCGCCCCCTGAGTCTGACCGATGGACTCGGCCGCGTTGGTGACCAGGTTCATGACGACCTGTGTGACGAGGGAGGGATCTCCCTTGATCCAGAGGCGCGCCGGGTTGATGTCGAGCGAGAGTCGAATCGTCTTGGGGATGGTCGCGATCAGCAGCGACTCCAGATCACGCACCACGGGTGCCAGCTCGAACAAGCGCTTGCTCAGCCGAGAGCGGCCCGCGTAGGCGAGCATCTGGCGGCATAGCCCGGCGGCTTGCTCGCTCGCGGCCAGCACCGACTCGAGGCGGGCGCTCGCGGCAGAGTCGCCCGGCAGCGAACGCTGCGCGAGCTCGGCGTTGCTCATGATTCCGACGAGCAGGTTGTTGAAATCGTGGGCGATGCCCCCCGCCAGCATGCCCAGGGCCTCGACGCGCTGCATCTCCGTCAGGCGCCGCACGGATTGCTCGCGCTCTGCCTCGTGGCGGCTTCGCTCCAGCTCGTACGCGATGCGCTGACGGAAGAGCTGAAACACAGGGCGCTCTCGCAGCTGGTCGTTCAACGGGCGGTCGTGGAGGATCGCCAGGTGGCCCAGGGCCTCGCCGGAGCGCGAGTGGATGACGACGCCCAGGTAAGACTCTGCGGCCAGGCCGGACAGCACCGTCGACTCCGGGAATTCGCGCCGTGCGCCCGATGCGTACAGCACCTCACCGCTCTCGTAGACGGCGTTGCAGGGCTCTCCCGCGAGGGTGTATTCGAGGCCCGGACGCAGATCGCCGTCGACCGCGAACGCCAGCATTCTCGAGCGAGCGCGCTGCTCGTCAGCGAACTCGGCGACGAACGCCGCCCTCACGTGCAATGCATGAGCCGCCGCCAACGCGAGCTGGCCCAAGGCCGCGCGCCCGTCTGCCGGATCCACCTGCTCTTGCACCAGTGCCAGCTCGCGGAGGGCTCGGCGGTGGATCAAGACCGACTCCGATCGGCGGCGAAAACCCACCAGGAGCTCGCGCGTGCTGCGGGCGTGCTCGGGGCCGAGCGAGCGCTCGTCGAGCACGACCAGCAGACCGAGAGGAAGCCCCGTCGGATCGCTCAGCGGCACTCCCACGTAGCTCTCGATGCTCATCTGTCGCAGGAGGACGTCTTTGGGGAAGAGGTCCGCGACCGAAGCCGGATAAACGCAGACGGACTGGGTGAGGACGTTGGCGCACGGCGTATCGGCCAGATCGTACTCGAACCCCGGCAAGGGCCCCTGCTTGCCATGGTGCGCCAGGCTTCGCACACGATCCCAATCTTCGCCCCACAACTCGCCGACGAAGACGTACGCCGCGCCCGTGACGGCCTGGACGAACTCGACGAGGGCCGAGAAATATTCATCGTCCGGCACCTCCAGCAAGCGGACGAGGTGCTCGGCACCCGGCCCGCTGCGAATGTTCGCGAGCCGCTCGGCGAACGCGGTGAAATCTCGCTCGTCGCGAGAGCGCGTGTGGCTCGGCCCCCCCCAATCCTTGCCCGTCATCGTTCCCCCGTCACTGCTGGAGCCGGAATTGGCTTCACTCGGCTCGCGCGAGCCTAGGAGAGCTCGCGCGCGCCAGCCGAGTTCAGGCGCTCTCGCGCTCGTCGGTGCGACAAGATCGACTCTGCGCGAGGGCGGAACCCTTCGAGAACTGCCCGCACGCGACCGACTTCGCCTTTGTCGATGGCTTTCTTGTCGAGGATCACGAGCAACCCGAGCGGCTGCCCGGCGCTGTCCGCGAGCGGTACGCCGACATAACTCTGAATGCCCATCTGCTCCAGGAGCACATCTTTCGGGAAGAGCTTCGCGACCCCCTGCGGGTACACACACGTGTCCTGCGTGAGGACGTTGGCGCACGGCGTATCGGCGAGCGCGTAGTCGAAGTCGTCCAAGCGCCCCGTCGGGCCGTGATGGGCGAGGCTGCGAACGCGATCCAGCGCTTTACCGTAGACTTCGCCGACGAAAACGAACGCGGCGCCCGTTGCCGACTGAACGAACTGAACCATCCAGCGCAGCACGTCTTCATCCGATGCCGACAACAAGCCACGCAGCAAGTCGGCGTCTCCGCGGCCCGCCGCGGCCATCAGCGCTTCAGAGAAAACGCCGACGTTCGGCTGAGCTTCGCCCGCACCCAAACTAACCCTCGGACCGGTGGTCATCGCCCCTCTCCTTTTGTTTTCCCCCCGCTCGGGCAACGATACATCAAACTTCGACACGAGTCGAAGGGGCAAACCGGGCGGTGCATGCTGCAACGGCGACGCCGAAATCCACGCCTGCTCAGCCGACTAGCATTTCAGGTCCAGACTTCGCCATCGGCACGGGACATTCTCGGACCCGGGTCGTCGCGAACTCTGATCGGGAGTTGCGGGCGAGCCGAGCGCCCCTCAGCAGCTCGCCCTCGGGTCGCGCGCGACCGCAGGCAGGCGGTTCGTCAGTCTCGCGGCAGGATGGTGCTCAGCGCCGTGTACCAGTTCTGGCCCATGCGCTGCGCGCCCTCTTCGGTGGGGTGCACGCCGTCATTGGTCTGCGCCACGTCGGAGTTCGTCCACAGGTCGGCGACGACCACGCGCGACTCGGGACGGCTCAGCGCCGCTGCCCAGGCGGGCACGGCCTCGATCAGCTGCTGCGCGCGCGCGAACGTGGCCTCGCCCCCAGCGTCCATCGGGCGGATCTGCTGAATCTGCGCGACCGCGATCACCACGTTCGGGTTCTGCGCGCGGGCCTGCTCGACCAGCGTGCCATAGCTCGCGAGGATGGTCTCGATCGCCAAGCCGTTCCAGACGTCGTTCACGCCGAGCTGTAGCATGATCAGGTCGGGGGTATATTCGGCGGCGAGCGCCGCCAGGCCCGGATAAGTCCCGCCGCCGCAGTCGGCCCGCAGCGTGAACTCGGGCTGGACATAATCCTGCGCCGTCGTACAGCTGCGCGCGCCGTGCATGACGCCGCCGCCGCAGTCGTCGGTGTATTCGCCGACGAAGTCGAAGCTCGTGAACCCGTTGGCGTTCAGGTCAGCGAGCAGGTATTTCTTGTAACAGCCCGGGCCGGCGCTGATCGAGTCGCCGATGATGAGGATGCGGGGGCGCGTGACGCTGGCCGGGAACGGCGACCCCGACTCTGCCGCGGCGCCGCCCGCGCCCGTCGCGCCGCCAGCGGCGGGTGCTGCGCCCGCCGCGCCCGCACCGGCGCCTGCGTTGTTGCCATCGACGGGAGCACCATCGAGCCCCGCGTTGGGCGTCTCGCTGCCGGAGGGTTGCTGCGCGCCGCCCGCGCCGGGCCCGACCGGCGCGCTCGCGCCTCCGCCCGCGCCGGCAGCCGGCGCGACATTCCCGGGGTCGCCCGCCAGGTCCGGAGCTTCTGGCGACGCCTCGTCGCCACAGCCCGCGGCGGTGACGGCAGCGAGAGCCAACGGAGCAAACCAAACCCAAACGCTTCGCGACATATCAGCCCATTATCACGCGTGACCCGATCGCTCTGCCAAGCGAATTGTCGCGCACGGCAGCGCCGAAGTGCATCGCGGCGAGCGACGGGGGCAGCGCACCCGCTGGTAACCGCCTGGAAAAAGCCGTTCGGCTTCGACTTCCGCCGTCGGCGCCGCGGCAGCGGGTGAGGCTGGAGCTGCCCCCACCCGTCGCGCTGCGCGCGCCGACCTCCCCCCGATCGGTGCTCGCGCGCAGCGCGCTGCGCGCCGATGGGGGAGGTCACGCCGGCCCGCGCCGCTTCATCGAGGGGCGCTCGGGCGCGGCAGATTCGAAAGAGCTATCGCTTTTGCCCTCGCTCGAGCCCCAAGCGCGCTCCGAGATCGCCTGCGCAGTGTTGCACGACTGAAAAGGGGCGTAGCCTCGGCGCCGCGCTCTCGACCTGGAGCGTCGATGGACGGCGGTGCTCCGCCGATCGGGTCGTCGGACGCCGGCGCGTGCGACGCCGACGGTGAGTTTCCGAGCGCGGAGGGCGACCGCTGCTATCGCGTGACGAGCGACGTCGCGGAGTGGCTCGACGCGCGTGAGGCGTGCGTTCGCTGGGGCCGCGATCTCGTGAGCATCGAGTCGGCAGCGGAGGACGACTTCCTGACGCAGCGGCTGTCGCTCGACGTGTGGATCGGCGCCAACGATCGCGCCCTCGAGGGCACGGTGGTGTGGGCCGACGGCGGCGCGCTCTCGTACGAGAACTGGGGCGACACGCAGCCGACGACTTCAACGCGCAGGAAGACTGCGGCGAGGAGCGGCTGAGGGACGCGGGCGGATGGAACGATCGCCCGTGCGAGGGCGACCCGCAGGAGTTCCTCTGCGAGCGCTGAAGTCGCGGCGCTGGGCGTCGCCGATCGGATCGGCGTCGAGACTATGACTCATCGCTCGCGTTCCCGAGCGTTATGAGCGCGACTCGGCGGGCGATATTCGGGCCGGCGCGCCCGTGCCTCGATCACCACGCAACTCCAGGTTGTCGCGGGACGCGATCTGATGGTGTGGCCTCGGGGTTCGGCGCGTTGAATCGGTGTTGCACGCTCGAGGGGACTGTTTATCGCGCGCCGAGCGCCGTTGACGAGAACGGGCTCAGATCCGCGAGTCGCCTCCTCCCCTGGGTGCGCGCGATGTCGATCCATCTTCCTCCGAACGATATTTTGTTTGCGCTGCTGCTGGCGACGATCCTGGTGTTCTTCGCCGCCGGCGGCGATCTTCGCTCCGAAGACGAGCCTCCGTGAGCGCCTGAGCCGCGCGTTTCGCCCGGGAACACGCGCGACTGCGCGACTTTCCCTGCCGGGTTGGTCGCGCTCTCGAGCCGAGCTCGGTACCAGTGAAGATTCACGCCATCCGTGCGTCGTGGCACACGCACGTGCGACGCGGAGGAGCGCGCGGCGTCCAACGGAGAGGAGGGTGTGCCAATGAAGGCGATGAACGATCGACAAGTCGGTGGGCGGAGTGGTGTGGCCGCGATTTTCGGCGCTGCGGCTCGGCTGGGCGTGGTCGCCCTGCTGCTCGTGGGCTGTGACGAGTGCGACACCGACGCGGACTGTCAGGCGGGCCAGGTCTGCGAATCGGTCCCGGTCCCTGACCAGGAGAACAGCAACCAGTGCGTCACCGGCTGTCACGATGACAGCCAGTGTGGTGTCGGCCAGCGCTGCGAGCCGGTGGTGTGCGTCACGGCGCCGTGCCCGGGTCAGTGCGTGGGGGCGACGAACGAATGCAGCGGCGACGCCGACTGCGCGTCGGGCTCGGTGTGCGAGCAGTCGACTGGCTGCGAAGCGCCCTCGCTGTGCGTGCCCGGCTGTCATGAAGACGGCCAGTGTAGCTCTGGAGAGCGCTGTCGCATCGTGCAATGCTTCACCTGTCCGTGTCCTGGCTTCTGTGAGCCAGACGTCGGCGCCTGCGAAGCCGACTCGGACTGTGACGCGGGCTCGGTGTGCGAGCTCTCGACCGGCTGCGAGCAGCCGAGCCAGTGCGTGCCCGGCTGTCACGACGACGGCGCGTGCCCCAGGGGGCAGCACTGCGAGCAGCCGCAGTGCCTGACGTGCCCGTGCCCGGGCTTCTGCGCTCCCTAGCTCCCTAGCTCCCTGGCTTTCGGGCTCAGAGTCCGACGTGCTGGGCGAGCCAGGAGGCGACGGAGCTCGCCGCGTGGCTGGCCCAGCTGCGCCGGGGCGGCCGAGCGGTGCTCGCTGCCGCGGCCGCCGCGCCGCGCTGGTTCGCCGGCAGCGGCGCCGGCGCCGGCTCGCTCCGCGCGGATGGCGCGCGGCGCGCGATGACGACCGGGCCGAGCTCGCGACTCGAGCTCGGTTCGAGCGCCATGTCCGGGCCGGCTCGGCCCCGCGCGTAGCCGGCGAGGTCATCGAGCGAGACGAGGCCGTCTGCGTCGAGATCGGCCTCGCCGGTGCGCAGGCCGTGGACGATGTGCTCGACGAGCGGCGTCGCGCGGGTGTCGCCGAGCACCCCGTCATCCCGCAGGGCGAAGCGAACGCCGTTCGACGCTGCGAGCACGGCGCGGCGAGGGCCTCCGAGGGCCGCCTCGAGGTCGAGCGAGGCCCCGATCGCTGGCGCCGCGTCAGCGAGCGAGCCGAAGATGCAGTCGAGGATGAGCACCTGCTGCTCCGAGGCGCATTGATCCATCACGTCACGCAGGAAGCCGAAGTCGACGACGCTCGCGCGCCAGCGCCCGCGGTCGGTGCCGTGGGTGATGAGAGCGAGCCCGCCGCACTCGTCGACGATCGCGTAGCCGGAGACGTAGAGCAGCAGCAGGGTGTCGGGCTCGCGATCTCGAAAGAAGCTCTCGAGCTCCATGTTCAGATGAAACGCGGGCTGGTCGCACAGCGGGCTCGGCGCCTCGAAACCGCCCAGCTCCGGCGCGGTCAGCGCGGCGTGCAAGCCCTGCAGACCGAGCGCGGGCGGCGCCAGATGTGAGAACGGACGGCAGCGATGGCCGCTGGTGCCGATGAGGAGGGCCTGCCGGTTGCAGGCCGCAGGAGCGCGCAGCGCCAGGCGAGCGATGCTGGCGCAGCGCCGTCGCGTGAGTGTTTTGGGTTCGAAGCGTGCCACTGTCATCAGCCCCCGTGACGCACCGCGAGCACCCGCCGTGCGCGGAGGGTGAATCGTCGCACAAAGCAGGCGGGAAACGACCCCGAAAAGATCGTCGCGACGAGACTTGCCGCGGCGGGCACCTCCGCGCGAAGTGCTGGCTCGGGTCGATCCGCGCACAGGGTGTTCCTTCGTGTGACGAGGTGACCCGAGCGACTCGATGACGCACCGCCGCGGCTCGGGAGGACGCCAGCTCGAGCAGGCTCCCCTCGAGCCGGCTCGCGGACGAACATGGTCAGCCCGCGCGCTTGACGCGGCTGAAGCCGCCGAGGCTTGGGTTCGTGATGTATTGCCAGATCGTGCTCGTCCACGAGCGGTGCGACAGGAGGCCGTCGTAGTGCTCGGGCGCGAGCCGCCGCAGCGCAGGCAAACGCGACCCCGGGATGTACGGGAAGTCGTGGTGCTCGTTGTGATATCCGACGTTGAAAGTGACGCGGTTCAGGGGCCCGTAGTACGAGTACGTCTCCTGCCCCGGGCGAAACACGTAGTGCTCGGAGAGGTAGTGGCCAGCCACCGGGTGCAAGCCGCTCACCAGGATGGTCCCGATCGGCAGGTACAGGAGCGCCCGCAGCCCCCAGAAATGGAGGATCAGCGCATCAAACGCGAGCTGAACGAGGAAGTTTGCGACCTCCCAGCGGTTTGGCGGCTTCGGCAGCACGAGCAGCGGCCGAAGCGCGTAGAACAGCGCCTGCAGCGCCATCCACACGGCCTTGCGCGGGCGCGACGAGAGAAAGCGGGCCTCGAGCGCCGTCGGCACGTCGGTGTCGATGCCGTGCACACCTTGATGGCTGTGGTGCAGCAGGTGGTAGTGCCGGAACGTAGCCGAGACGGGCAGCCCGATGGGCAGGTTCACGAACAGCCCGAACAGGCGGTTGTGGAGCGGCCTCGAGAACGCGAGGTTGTGCGAGATCTCATGGATGGCCAGCAGCAGCGCGTGGTTGATCACGCCGCCGATGAGATAACCCACGAGCACGATCTGCCACCACGGCGCGTCGCGTAAGAGGAACGCGAGCGCCAGCTGCGCCGCCACGAGCGCCGTGCAGATATACTTGGTGCGAGGGCAGGGGCCGAACAGCTTCCGTATCTCGGGATGTTGCGCGAGCATCTGACGGCGGCGCTCGACGTGCGGCTCGGGCTCGTCGCTCCAGTAGAAGCCACCCGCTGCGCTCGACGCGCCCCGCGACGGCAGGGCCGAATCTCTCGTGTCGGAGGCGGAGCTCGGCATGCCACCGGCTTAACAGATTTTCACGCCGGCGGCGCCCACGACGCGCCGCCGACCTCCGTGCCGCCCCCCCCCGTGCCGTGGAGGTCGCGAGCGCCTTCGCCGCGGTCCGCGCGGCGTTGCAGGCCGGGTCGCCGCGTTCCCCGTCGCGCGACGGCGACGCTTTCGCGCGCTAGGATCACGAGATGAAATCCCGCACGGACGACCTGCGCATCGAACGAGTTCGGCCTCTGCTCTCGCCGGCCGTGCTCGCGGAAGACCTGCCCATCAGCGAGGCGTCGGCCGACTTGACCCACGACACGCGCCGCGCGATCGAAGGCGTCCTGTTCGGCAGCGATCGACGCCTGCTCGTCATCGTCGGGCCGTGCTCGATTCACGATCCCGCAGCCGGCCTCGAGTACGCGCGCCGCCTGCGCGAGGTCATTCCGACGTATGAACGAGCGCTGCTGATCGTGATGCGCGTCTATTTCGAGAAGCCCCGCACGGTCGTCGGCTGGAAGGGCCTGATCAACGATCCCGATCTCGACGGCAGCTATCGCATCAACCACGGCCTGCGCCTCGCGCGCAAGCTGCTGATCGACATCACCTCGCTCGGGGTGCCCGCCGGCACCGAGTTTCTGGATACCACGCTCGGGCAGTTCTACACCGACACCATCAGCTGGGGCGCGATCGGCGCCCGCACGGCAGAGAGCCAGATCCACCGCGAGCTCGTGAGCGGGCTCTCGATGCCGGTCGGCATCAAGAACCGCACCGACGGCAACATCGAGGTCTCGATCGACGCGATCCAGGCCGCGCGCCACCGGCATCTGTTCCCCTCGCTCACGAAGGAGGGCGCGCCCGCCGTCCTGGAGACGCGCGGCAACGACACGGCGCACCTCGTCTTGCGCGGCGGCAGCGCCTCCGGGCCCAACTACGGCGCCGAGTCGGTGCGCGCCGCGGCCTCGCAGCTCACGGCGCGCGGACTGCCGCCGGTGGTGCTCGTCGACGCCAGCCACGGCAACAGCCAGAAGCAGCCGGCGCGGCAGCGCGACGTGGCCTTCGAAATCGCCGCGCAGGTCGAGGCGGGCGGCTCGCCCGTGCGCGGCGTGATGCTCGAGAGCCACCTCGTCGGGGGCCGCCAGGAGCTCGCGCCGGGCCGCCCCCTGGTGTTCGGGCAGAGCATCACGGACGCCTGCCTCGCGTTCGAGGAGACGCTGCCCATCCTGGATCGGCTCGCGAACGCTGCGCTCACTCGCGCATGACGGGCGCGGATCGAAGAATGAAGAGGGCAGCAAGGTTCCTTCCCGAGTCGACCCCTGGGGTCTCGTCCGGCAGCGTCGGGGTTCGCTCCCGAGCTCGCGATCGAGCAAGTGGTGCGTTGGGGTTTGGGGCCCTCCTCGTGACCGCTGGTGGTGTGGTGAAGGGGCCATGCGGAGAAAACTCGTCGCACCCGCGCCATGTTCGAACGGTAGGATGGGCGCGGTGAGTGAGTTCCAATCCGGGGTGGCACTCACGGCGCCGCAGGAAGCTCTGAACCCCTCGACCCCTTGGACCCCTCCGAGCCCCTCGCCGCGAGGACGCCGACCACAGCGCCTGCCGAGCAGCAAGAGTTTCTTCCGCTCGAGGGTGCGTGCCGTGCGAGCTAGCTTGCAGGGTCGACCCAGCCGTTCATGCGCCGGATATGGCCGCTGAGCTCCAGCAAGAGGAGCGCGTGCTGGAGCTCGGGCACGCTCATTCCGCTCTCATGACCGAGCTGGTCGAGGCACCAGCCGCGCCGACGTCCGATGATGCCCAGCAAGCGGGCGGTGGGAGCCATCGTTGACCCAATGTGGGGCGTGGTTTCACCGATGGCGACGTCGCCCGAACGCGCGACATCTGCAGCCTGGCTCCCGCGCCCGCCGCGGCTCGAGAGCGCGGAGTCGAGCGTTGCCAGCTTCACGGGGGCGGCCTGACCCGGCGCTGAACTCGATGGTACGGGAGGCCGTTCGAGCAGGGGCGCAGGGTCGGCGTCGGTGTCGACAGGCCGGTTGTCGCTGGCGTCGGCGTCGTCGAAGCTGCTCTTCCCAGCGGCGGATCGAGCGTCGAGCGCTTCGCGCGCGACGACCTCGAGGGCCTCGGCGTCCGACAGGTGTGCCGTCGCCCGACGGCGAGCGCCTTCGAGCGCGCGCTCGAGCAGCGCCCAGGCTCCCGTCGAGAGTTCGAACGTCACGCGCACCGACGGGCACTCGGTATGCCCAGTGCGCGCGGGCGCGGGCGAGCAACGGGGCTGCATGAGCTGGCGCCTCGTCGCGCCTTCTTTCGCTGGCGCTCGGTGCGCCGTCGGCACGAGCGGCGCCGATGCCGCGCCCGTGTCGAACCCGCGGGATGCAGGTGCGGCGCACTCTGACAGCCCGGGCGTGTCGGCAAGGAGTTCGGCAGCGTCTGACTCCCGCGCACCCGAGCCGAGCCCGTTTTTCGAGCCGAGATCGTCCGAGTGAAGCTCATCTGAGCACACCACGTCCGAGTCGTGCGCCGCTCGAGCGCGCGCACGCCGGGGCTCCGCGCGAGATCGAGCCACGTGCCGCTCGAGCGCCCGCATGTCGAGGCTCCGCGCGAGATCGAGCCATGCCGACTCCGTCTCCCCGCGCGCGACTCGCGTCACCTCGCGCACCTTAGAATAGGACAGGTCGCCAGCGACGAACGCGGCCTCGACGCGTGGTAGGCCCCGCAAAGCGCGACCGATGCGCACCCGCTCGCGCGTCTCGCGCGCGCCCAGGTCGAAGAAGCACGCCGCCGCGTGAAACTCGTCGGCGACCCCGACGAGCTCCCGATCGCGGCGGTCACAGATCCGATCGGCCAGGTCGGCGAGGTAGCGACACACCAGCCGCCCCGCCCGCCGCTCCGAGCCGAGCTGCCGCCGCACCTCCGCGATCAGAGCAGAGGTGGACAGCGCGGGATGATAGTCGGGAGCGACGACGGCAGCCGGCGCCGTGCCCAGCCGCGCGGGCAGCGTGAGAGCAGCGCCCGGTTCGCACGAGGGAATTGAGTCCATGGCTTCTGACTAACATGCTCAATTTCGAGCCGCGCAGCGGGCCTCCAGGCGCGTCTCGCCGCACCCGGTCGCGATCGACGCCGTCTTCGTCGCGAAAGCTCGCGTGCGCGCCCGCCGAGAGGCTTCGTGAGGCCACATTTTCTCGCGCTGCCGCGAGCGGCACCGGTCGCTCGAAAACGCTGTCTAGAACATTCGTCGTGCGACGACCGGAAGCGATGAGAGGTGCGCTCAGCTGCCTTTCGACGTCGACGGTATTGCACGCGTGCGACTGAGTTTCATCGCATGGCCCCTTCACCGCGCTCCTGACGTTCATAGAGGAAGGCCCCAACCCAATCCGACGCGAGAGCTGGAACGCGCAGCCTCGGAACGAGAGCCTGGATCCCTTCCGGAGCATCCCGTCAAGCGTGAAGCTTCCATCGCGTCACGAGGTAACGCGCCGTTAATGACCGACGCCACCACGGGGCTCGCTGCACACGGGGCCGAGCCGTGCGACACGACGCGTTTTTGTTGCCGTTGCTGCATTATGCGGGTGGTCGTCGTGTCGTTGGGTGTGTCGATACGATGACGGGAGGCGTGGCGCTCGATGCCCGCACGCATCGTGTCTGCGCGGCGCGCCGGGGCGTACGCGCGAGCAATCGCAGCATCGAACACGGAGGAATGGGAGATGGCAGAGCAGCGGACGGGAGCATCGCTTCGAAAGATCGACTCGAGACCGGCGCAGAGCACGACCGTCGAGCACGACTCGAGCCCGCCGCCGAGCGGTGTCGCGACGCTCGCGTCGAGGACGACGGCGCAGGCCGCCAACGCCTCCGTGTATCGATTCGTCGCGGTCGACCAGTTCCAGCCGAACATCGACGGCTGGCAGCAGTTCGGCGCCGTCGTCAGCTACGAGCGCGTCGGCGATCGCGCCGTGAAGCTCCACAACGCGCAGGGCTACGCCGTCCAGCTCACGATCCTGTCAGATCTGGCGTTGCGGGTGCAGTTTCGCCCGCAGCCCTCGCCCGCCTATGCCCCCGATGCGCCCTCCTATGCGGTGGTGACGCGCGCGCTCGGCGGTTCGAGCCCGCCGCCCTCTCCGCTGCGCCTCAGCGAGATCGATCGCGGCGGGCGCACGCTCCAGATCGACACGGGCGCCTTGACCGTGTACGTCGGGCTCGCGCCGTATGGCATCGCCATCTACCGCGACGGACAGCTGATCACCGAAGACACGTACGGCAAGAATCTGATCTTCAGCAACCAGGCCGTCGCCTGTCTGCGCAGCGCCCCCGCCAACGAGCACTACTACGGCTTCGGCGAAAAGGCGGGCGACCAGCTCGACAAGAAGTACTTCACGATGACGTGCTTCAACTACGACAACTTCACGTACCAGGGCTCCGCGGCCGAGGGCGTCATTCCCCAGAACACGAGCGGGGGGCCGCTGAACCCGAGCGAGCCGCTCTACAACTCGATGCCCTTCATGCTGGCGCTGGGCACCGGCGGAGCGGGCCAGGCCGTGCCCTACGCCTACGGCCTGTTCCTCGACAACGTGGCTCAGTCTTATTTCAACATGGGCGCGAACGACTACTCCGACATGACGGGGAAGTACTACTTCGGCGCGCTGTACGGCGACCTCGACTACTACCTCCTCATCGGCGACGGCGCGGGCACGGCCGCCATCCGTAGCGTGCTCGACCAGTACACCGTGCTCACCGGGCGCCCGGCGATGCCGCCGAAGTATGCGCTCGGTTATCACCAGGGCTGCTACGGCTACTACAACGCGGGAATTCTGCTCAGCGCGGCGCAGGCCTTCCGCGAGAGTCAGATCCCGATCGACGGCCTGCACATCGACGTCGACTTCCAGAACAACTATCGAACCTTCACGATCAGCCCCAACAAGTTCCCCGACCCGGCGGCGCTGTTCGATATGCTCCACTCGATCGGGTTCAAGTGCAGCACCAACATCACTGGCATCATCTCGGCCAACCCGCTCGACGAGAACGGCGACCGCGACACGCCGTACCCCGCCCGCGACGCCTTCGTCAGCATCGATCAGAACAACCAGATCCAGGTAAAACCGGGCGCAGTGCCGCCCTTCCTCTACGACACCCGCGCAGGGCAGGGCGAGTCGCCCGAGCTGTTCCTCGCGAACGAGGACTATGGCACCGACCACACCCCGCTCTATCCGGGCGGAAAGAACCCGTACACCTACCCGACGCCGATGTTTCCGTACGGGCAAGATCAGCTCGGCACCTACGGTTTCTACTCCGACATGGGCCGCCCCGACGTGCGCGAGTGGTGGGGCAAGCAGTATCAATACTTGCTCGAGGTCGGCCTCGACATGGTCTGGCAGGACATGACGTGCCCTGCCGTCGTCCCCAACGCGGACAACGACACGCCCGACAAGACGCTGCCGCTCGACCTGATGATGTTCGACAAGGTCACCGGCCAGTATCAGCCGAACGCCGTCGTGCACAACGCCTTCGCGCTCAACCTGGTGCAGGCCACCTACGAGGGCCTCACGAAGCTGCGCGCGAACGCCGACCTGGTCGGCCACTACAACTACCAGAAGCGCAACTTCATCATCGCGCGCGGCGGCTTCGCGGGCCTGCACCGCTACGCGGGCATCTGGACGGGCGACTCGGCCTCCAGCTGGGACTTTCTGCGCATCAACATCCCCGAGGTGCTGAACATCGGCATGTCGGGCCAGCCCCTCTCGGGTTGTGACATCGGCGGCTTCGCCGCCGGCTCGGGCAGCGACGGTCAGGGCATCACCAACTATGAGCTGTTCACCCGCTGGATGACGCTCGGCGCGTTCCTGCCGTGGTATCGCAACCACTACGACGGCTACACCAAGCTGTTCCAGGAGCCCTACCGCTACGGCGACCCGGTGCCCGCCAACTGTCGGAAGTACATCGAGACGCGCTACCGGCTGATTCAGCTGTTCTACGACGCGATGTACCAGAGCACGCAGAGCGGGCTGCCGATCTGTCGCGCGCTGTTCCTGAACGACGGCAGCGACCCGAACGTCTTCGGCGCTCTGAACGACCAGTTCTTCGTGGGTGACAGCTTGCTGGTCGCCCCCGTCGTCAACCCGGGCCAGGTCTACCGCAGCGTGTACCTGCCCGCGGGCAGCGAATGGTATGTCTACAGCGACAACACCGCCCCGCTCGGCCAGCCCACGCCCGGCGGAACGTCGCAGACGTGGTACGCCCCGCTCGACACCGTGCCGCTCTACGTGCGCGAGGGCGCAATTTTGCCGGTGCGTCAGCTCGAGCAGTACATCGGTCAGCTGCCTCAGAACCCGATCACGCTCAACATCTATCCGGGTAAAGACACGAGCTACACGCTCTATCAGGACGACGGCGTGAGCACCGCGAACACCACGCAGAAGGCCTACCGCGTCACGAACATCTCGCACCAGGGGATCATGAACGGCCAGCGCTTGCGGGTGCAGCGGCTCGAAGATCGCTTCACCCCGCCAGAGAAGTACTTCTTCGTGGCGTTCCTCGGCACGGTCGCGCCGTCGGCGGTGTCGGCCAAGGGTAAGGCGCTCATCGACCGTGGCACGCCCGAGGCGCTCGCTGCAGCCTCGGATGATGGCTACTACTTCAACGCCTCGATCGCCACCACCTACGTGAAGCTCATGGACGACCGCGCCGACATGACGCTGACCGTGACGTGGCCCTGAAGGAGTAGCGCCGATGAGCCAGTTGCGCCGCCGTCAGTGCGTTTCGACTTGGGTATCGAGCCTGAGCCTGTGCTCCGGCCTCGGCCTCGCCTGCGACGATGATGACACCTCCACGTTGCGCGAGCCCACACGCTTGACGAGCGGCGCCATCGAGCTCGGCCCCGAGCTGCCGCCCGACGTCGACACCGCCGAGCAAGCGAGGCTGACGAACGAGGGAAAGTTCCCGAGCGTGCAGCGTCTGTTCGACGAGCTGAGCTGGCAGTCGTTCATCGCCCTCAACTGGCCGCAGGCGGGCAGCGGGCAGCCCGCGCCGCGGCTGACGGACGAGGGCACCCTCTTGTGGGAGACGTACAGCGAGAGCTACGAGGTGTTCAAGCCCGACGGCACGACCCCCGATCCGTACGGCTCGCCGCGGCAGACGCTGCCCGCCATCACCGACGCCGGCCTGCCCAACGCCGGGACGGACGTACTGCCCGCCCAGCAGCACCGGGTGCTCCACAACATCAGCGCCGTCGACAGCTTGAACGTGGTCGATGAGGTGAACCAGGCGTTCTCGTCGCCGCTCTGGGACCAGTACGGAAACCTCGTTCACTACGAGGTGCTGCTGAACCAGCCCGAGTACGACTACATCGCGCAGCACGAGCTCTACAACCGGCAGGGCCAGGTGGCCTTCGCGGCCGCGAACGACGGCAAGGTGCAGCTGCCCGCCGGGCGGTTCGGCACGAGCGACCTCGGTGCGATCGAGGTCAAGCTCGCCTGGCGCGTGCTCACGCCCGACGACATCCCCGAGCGCTACCTGGTGCGGCGCGCCTTCATCGTGGTGGAGGACCCCGTGCGCTGGCAGGAGGTGAGCGTCGGGCTGGTCGGTATGCACATTTCGCACAAGACGGTGTCGTCGCCGCAATGGATCTGGTCGACGTTCGAGCACGTCGACAACCTCGACGTCGACTCGTTCGCCGCGTTCGGGCCCGACTCCGAAAGTCACCCCAAGCGCGCGTCGTTCTACGACCCCGACTGCGAATACTGCCCCGTCAACGTCGTGCCCAAGGCCGACGCGGCGGGCAAGCTGAAGACCCAGGTCTCCCGCGCGGTGCCCATCCCCAAGGCGACGCAGGCGTTCAACGCCGAGGTGCAGGCGCTGCTGCGAGCGGCGGACTCTCCCCTGCAATATTACGAGCTCATCAACACGCAGTGGCCCACCGAGCCCACCGCGCCGCCCGCCGCCACCTACTCGTTCCCCGAGAACATCACCAACAAGAGCGGCGGCCGGCCCACGCCCGTCTACCTGATCAACAGCACGATGGAGACGTACTTCCAGAGCGGCGCCAGCAAGAGCGGCAACTCGATGACCGATGACGTCTCGCTGGTGGTGGGGACGGACCCTCCCGTGAGCATCCCTTCGACCAACGGCGGCAACACGCCGCTGCGGTACGCGGAGGGCTTCTGCGAATCGCTGGACCCGGCGGGCGACTGCCGCGAGGCAGCCAACGAGCTCGTGTTCAGCACCGAGAGCTGCATGGGCTGCCACTCGTCCGCGTCCATCTACGTGGCGGGTTCGGGGACGAATCCGAGCGACTACGAGTCTGGCGAACAGCTCTCGGGTGACTTCAGCTGGCTCTTCGCGCAGAAGGCTGCCGTTCGCACGGACTGATAGCGCAGCGAGGGCACGGACGGACAAAACAGGAAGGCGAGAAGTCGGGAAGTTTCGGGGGATCTGAGATAAAAGCTCCCCCTGCCTTCCGATCTTCCGGCCTTTCCTGTGAAAACCTCCTTCGCCGTCAATCGTCGCGAGTTCATCGCTCACAGCCTCGCGCTCACGGGCGTTGCGCTGGTGTTTCCGAGCGCGGACGTCGTGGCGGCGCCCGCGCGGCCCCTCCCCGCAGGGGACGAGCTCGCCTGGGCCAGCGCCAGCGACCTGTCGCGCGGCATGCAGCGTGGAGAGCTGCGATCGGTCGACATCGTGCAGAGCTGCCTCGCGCGCATCGATCGGCTCGATCGCAAGGGCCCGATGCTCGGCGCCATGATCGAGCTCAACCCGGACGCGCTCGCCATCGCCGCCGAGCGCGACGGCGAGCGCCGCGCGGGCCGGCTGCGCGGGCCCCTTCACGGCATTCCGGTGGTCGTCAAAGACAACGTCGACACCGCCGATCGGCTCGCCACCAGCGCTGGCTCGACGCTGCTGGCCAGCTCGCGAGCCGCGCGGGATGCCTTCATCATCGAGCGCCTGCGAGCGGCTGGCGCGGTGCTGCTCGGAAAGAACAACCTGAGCGAGTGGGCGAATTTCCGCTCCACGCGCAGCTCGAGCGGCTGGAGCGCGCGCGGCGGGCTCACCCGGAACCCACACGTGCTCGATCGCAGCGCGTCGGGCTCGAGCTCGGGCACCGCGTGCGCCGTGGCGGCGGGCTACGCACCGCTCGGCATCGGCACCGAGACAGACGGCTCGATCATCTCGCCGTCATCCGTCTGCGGCATCGTCGGCATCAAGCCGACGCTGGGTCTCTGGGGCCGCTCGGGCATCATCCCGATCGCTCACTCGCAGGACACGCCCGGGCCCATGGCGCGCAGCGTGGCCGACGCCGCCCTCCTGCTCGGTCCGCTCACGGGCGTCGACCCGCGCGACGGCGCGACGCAGGCGGGTTCGGGCAAGAGCCAGCGCGACTACACGAGCTTCCTGCGTCGCGGCGCGCTCGCCAACGCCCGCATCGGTGTGCCACGCAACCTCGCCGGCTTCCACCCCGCGGTAGACCGCGCGCTCGACGCCGCCGTCGCGGCGCTGAAGTCGGCGGGCGCGGTGGTGCTCGACGATCTGAAGCTGCCGACGGCGGGCCAGTTCGACGACGCCGAGCTCGAGGTGCTGTTCTACGAGTTCAAGGCAGACCTCGAAGCCTACCTCGCGACGCGCGGTGCGAGCGTGCCGGTTCGTACGCTCGCCGACATCATCGAGTACAACGTGCGGGAGCGCGCGAGGGAGATGCCGTGGTTCGAGCAAGAGCTGTTCGAGCGCGCTCAGGCCAAGGGCTCTCTGGCTGACCCTGCCTATCGCGCCGCGCGCGAGCTGTGCCTGAAGCTCGCGCGCACCGAGGGCCTCGATCCGCTCCTCGCGCAGCACCGGCTCGACGCCATCATCTGCCCCTCGAACGCCCCCGCGTGGCTCACCGACTTCATGAACGGCGACCACTACATCGGCGGCAACACCAGCTTCGCCGCCGTCGCCGGCTACCCGAGCTTGACCGTGCCGATGGGATTCGTCCACTCGCTGCCGCTCGGTCTGTCGTTCGTCGGCCGCCCGTGGAGCGAGGGTCGACTGATCGAGCTCGGCTACTCCTTCGAGGCGCTGACCCAGGCGCGCCGCCCGCCCGGCTTCCTGCCGACGCTGATCGCCTGAACGAAAGCTGGACGAAGTGCGCGCCGCGCTGAGGGCTCGAGCTAGAATGTCACACTCGACACCATGAGTTTCGGCTATCCGAGACGTGGAGCGCACGTCTAAAGTCTCCGCCCATGCGTCGTCTCTTCGGTGCTCGGAGGAAACCGCCGATCGCCGTGGCGGCAGCGGTCGTTTCGGCGGCTTCGATCGCATGGGGGGTGAGCTGGCACCGCCGGCGGCAGACGCGCCGAGGACGAGTCGAGTTCGAGCACGCGCCGCTCGACAGCGCCGTCGCGCCGGGCTCGACGGGCGCGCGCGACGTGCGCTTCTGGGGACGCAGCCCGGAGCCGGGCGCGCACGAGCTCACGCTCTTCGAGGCTGCCCGCGACGAGGCTGGCGAACGAGCTCTGGCGACGCTGCCCTTCGAGGTCCCGAAAGACGGCGGCGGCGACGGCACCTGGACGCTCGACTATCCGGGCGACACCCCGGGGGCCGAGCCGCTGAAGCCCACCACGGCCTACCGCTTCACGGTGCGCCAGGTCGCCGCCGGGCGGGAGCTCGGCAGCGGGCGCTTCGAGACGGCCCCGGAGGGCGTCGACGACACGCCCGAGCGCGTCACGTTCGCGGTGATGAGCTGCCACTTGCCGTTCGACGCCTACGGCATGCTGAGCGATCGCGCGTGCCGCTTGCTGGAGGTGTTGCCCGACGCCCTCGAAGAGCACGGGGTCAAACGCGTGATGATGATCGGCGATCAGATGTATGGCGACTACCCGCCGAGCTGCTCGCTCTTCAACGCCGAGTATTTCGCCCGCGTCGCCCCGCCGGGTCGCGCCTCGGTGCTCGACTGCGATCGCGCCGAGATCCGCGCCTTGTACCAGCAGCGGCACCGCATCTTCTGGAAGCACCCGGCCTTCGCCGAGCTCATGGCGCGCTTCCCCTGCCACCTCATCCTCGACGACCACGAGATCGTCGACAACTTCGGCACCTCGGTAGAGCACTCCGAGCCCGCCTACGACAACCTGCGGCAGGGCGCGCTCGACGCCTTCTACGACTACCAGGCGGCGCGCTCGCTGCGTCGCGAGCACGATCGCCGGCCCGACGCCTTCTACCAGAGCTTTGCCTACGGCAGCGTCGCCGCCTTCCTGATGGATCTGCGCAGCGAGCGCCGCGCCGACGCCGAGCGGATCGACGTCTGCAGCGAGCGTCAGTGGCAGGCCCTGGCCGACTTCCTCGGGCAGAACCGGGACAGGCACGTGCTGCTGCTCGCGCTGAGCGTTCCGCTGTTGCACGTGCCCGACTGGCTCGCCACCACGGGCATGCTCCTCAGCGACAGCGACGGTGACATCGCCGACCGCTGGACGAACCCCAAGATGGCGGCGACGCGCGATCGGCTGCTGCACATCATCCACGAGCACCAGCGCCAGAACCCGCACCAGCGGCTGGTGATGCTCGGGGGAGACGTGCACGTCGGCGCCGTGAGCCGCTTCGCGTGGTCCGACGAGGCGCGCGACACCTACCAGCTCATCGCCAGCGCGCTCTCCAACCGGGAAGGCTTCCTCGTACGCAACCTGGTCGAGCTCGTCCCTCACATCGGCGCCGTCGTCGGCCACGACGGCAACGCCGACTTCGAGGGCCAGCTCCTCGCGCCCGGCCCCGAGTGCCAGAGCGACGACGTGCCCTGCAACCCTTACGGCAAGCTCAACGTCGGGCTGATCGAGGTCGAGCGACAGCCGGCGGGAGAGTCGAGCGTGCGCCTGAAGCTGCTCGGCTGCAGCGACGATGGCCCGCCTCGAGCGAAGGTCATGTTCGACAGCGGGCGGCTGTAATCTCGGCCGAAGCTCGACTCCGCTTCCGTGGCGCTACTCACCGAGCGAGTGGATCCGATCGCTGTCAATGATTCTGACTGGCTCGGTCGCATCGTCGAAGGCCAGGCGCACCAGCGCGCGGGCGATGACGTCGGCGCGGATGGGCGCGTAGCGGTTCGTCTTGCCCACGATGGAAAATACGGCGCGGGTGATGGGTAAGGCGATGCGCTCGCCGAGGCGCGCCTCGGCCCGGGTGCCGTCGTCGTCGATCAAGGAGGGGCGCAAGACCGTGAGCTGAGCGAACTCCAGTCGGGTCAGGCCGTCGTCGGCTTCTCCCTTGGTCTTCAGGTAGAAGTTGCCGGAGCGAGCGTCGGCGCCGAGGGCGCTGACCATGACGAAGCGGGGCACGCCCTTGTCGCGCGCCGCCTGCCCGAACGCGATGACGGCGTCGTGATCGATGGCGCGGAAGGCCTCCTTCGAGCCGGCCTTCTTCATCGTGGTGCCGATGCAGGAGATGGCGATCGCCACGTCGTCGGGCAGCTCGGCGGCGATGGCGGCCCGGCTCTGCAGGTCGACGACGCGAGAGGAGACGCGCTCGTGCTCGACCGGGGCCGGGCGGCGGCCGAGGGCGATGACGCGCGTCACGTCGCTCCGGGCGAGCAGCTCGCGCAGGGCGCGGGATCCGACGACGCCGGAGGCGCCGATGATGGCCACGGTCTTCATGCTGCGATTCTCCTGGGCTGGTCTGGCTGGAGCTCTCGGCCCGGCCTTGGCCTCTTCCCTTTTGGGAGTGGCTGCCTCTATGAAGCCAGGCATGGATAAAGCATCCGAGGTTCGAAGGGTAGCCATCGTCACCGGCGCAGGAACGGGAATCGGCGCGGCGGTCAGCCGCCGGCTCGGCGCGCTGGGGTTCGAGGTCGTCTTGGCCGGGCGCCGCGAAGGGCCGCTGCAGGCGGCTGCCGCGGAGGTGCGCGCAGCCGGAGGAACGGCCCGCGTCGTCCCGGCGGACGTCACCGTGGCGGCCGACGTCGAGCGCCTCGTGGCCGCGGCGGGCGACCGCCTCGACGTGCTGGTGCACAGCGCCGGCCAGGGCCATTGCCTGCGCATCGACGAGCTGTCGGAAGAGGAGTTCCGGCAGACGCTCGACGTGGCGGTCGTCGGCGCCTTCCTCACGGCAAAGGCGGCATTGCCGCTCTTGCGCCGCAGCCGGGGTGGCGCGGGCCATATCATCCAGATCTGCTCGCTCGCGAGCGGTGGCACGTGGAACCGCGAGGTGGGCTACGGCACCGCCAAGGGCGCGCAGCTCAAGTTCGCGCTGCACCTCGCCTCGCAGCTGCGCGAAGAGGCGGACGCGGGGGGCCGCGTGCTGCACAGCCAGGCGGTGTGTCCCGGCACCGTCAACACCCCGTTCTGGGACCGCATTCCCCAGCGCAGCGCTGACCCCGACACCACGCTCACCGCCGACGAGGTGGCCTGGCTCGTCGAGCGCTGGGTCGAAGACCCGAGCGCCACTGCCGAAAGTCTCGCCTCCATCAAGCCGCGGAGCGAGATCGTGATCAAGCGGCACGCGCCCTTCGAGCGCTGGGACAATGTGATCGCCATCGCGCACGAGAGCCACCCGTGAGCGAGGCGGCGAGGGGCGCTGGTGGTTGGCATGCACGGCGGGACGCACACCGTCGTGGCGATTGTCACCGGACGTCCCGAGCCGGGGCGGCACACCGATGCCGGTGAACACGGGCGCGCCGGGCAGGCGGCGTCGGTGACCGCGAAGGTCGGGCCTCGGCTTGAAACGAGGCTCGATCCGAGGCAGACCTAGCCGGGGGGGTAGGCGTGAGATACCGAGGGGCGACGCAGAGCGATGAACCACGTCCAGCGCGGCGTACGCCGAGCTGGACGCTGAGCACGGGGGCCGCGAGCGGGTCGCTGATCCTGCGCTTCGTCGGCCCCACCGCTACCTCGGACATCCCCGATTTCCTGGGGGCGTTGACTCGGAACATGCCTGCGAGCGCCGCGCACATCATCTTCGATCTGCGCGAGCTCGAGGGGCACAACCTCGATACGCGCGCCCCCATCCAGCGCTGGTTGAGCGACAACCGCTCGCGCATCGCGCAGGTCACCGTGTTGGTCAAGAAGGCCGCCACGATCATCAAGATGGCGACCTCCGTCGTGTCGCTCGCCACCGGGTTGAAGATCGAGATCCGCGACGACGGCGGCGGAGCCTCGGCGGTCCGCCGCATCGGGCGCTGAGGCCCGTCCGCGCCGCCGGGGGTCGAGGTCGCTGCCGGAGCGCCGGTGCCAGCTCGTCGTTTCAACGAGCCATGAACGCCTCGGAGCGCAGCTCTGCCTCGAGCTGTGCGCTCTCCCTTGGTTCGGCGATCAGCGCTTCCGGCGAGAGCCCCTGCCGAGAGAGCGCATACACCGTGAGCAGATGGTAGCGCAGATACAGCCCCGAACGCGCGGGGTCGAGCTCGCGATCGCCAGCGCGGAAGGCGGCGAGGGCGGCGTCGAAGTCGAACACACCCCCCTTCCCGACGTGATCGGCATAGCCCTCTTGCTGCCAGGCGGCGAGCGCGTGGTATGCGCGACGCCCGATGTGCCGCGCCACCATCGTGTGCGCGATCTCGTGCGCGATGTAGTACGTGAGCGTTCGCTCGCCGGGCACGTCGCCGCCGCGGGGGCCGATCAGGCGATCCCGCTCGATCGCGCTCGGCCTCAGGAACACGTTGCCGTCGAGGTAGATCTGCGAGACCCCGCCCGAACCGGGCTTCAGCGAAACGAAAGCGTACAGAGCCGGAGTGTCGCACAGGTAGACGTCGTACTCGTCGCTCGCCGAGTAGAACGGCGAGCGGATGACGCGTTCGTGCGCCGCGCGCGCGACGTCCACCGCGTCTGCGGGCAGCGGCCGGGGCGCGTGCAGCACCACGTTGCCGTAGCGCGCCTCGAAGGCGAAGAGCGGCTCGGGGTGTAGCAAGAGCAGCACGTAGAGGCCGAATCCGCCCGCAAGGAGCAGCAGCGCTCGACCCGCCCGGCTCGCCCAGCGTCGCAGGGCGGCGTGTCTCTTTTCGGTGCTGGACATGAAGCCAGCCTGACACGTTCGTCAGGGGAGCGCCGCCCGTCCGTTCGTGTGAGGCACGCCTCGGCATCGAGGGGGCGCGAGGTGAAGGGCGGGGCGCTTCAGTCCCGCGGTCGCAACAACTCCCCCACGCACCCCGGCGGAGCGTGGCCGGGGTCGACGACCGGCGGCGAGCTGCACACGTCCGTCAACATCGGGTCGAGGTGCGCGTCGCTGTCGCGCTCGGCGCTCAGGACATGGCACCCCGCGCCGATCGCCGCCACCGTCGCGTAGCCAGCCTCGGCCGTGACGGCGTGCGGCACCCGGTCGACATAGAGCGTCGAGGTGCCCTGGGGAACCGGAACGCTCACGTCTGCCCGCGTGTTGCCCGGGATCTGCACGGCGAGCCGGAACGCGCCGTTCGCGGCGTGGTTGAAGGCGGCGCCGATGGTGCCGCGCACGCTGGGAACGGTGACGCTCGCGCGCTCGAGCGTCGCGGGCTCTGGCCTCACGGCGAAGCGCGCGTAGCCGGCCTCGATGGGCTCGATGCCGAAGAGGCCCGCCGGCACCACGAAGGCGGGCGACGCCGCCCACGGGTGGGAGTAGGTGAGGTTCTCCTTGAGCGATGGGTCCCACGCTTCGGCGGTCGCGCCCGCGCCGAGGCGGATCATGTTCAGCCAGCTGGCGGTGGAGCTGGAGGTGAGCAGGCCGAGCGCCGCATCGGCCCGGCCCGCGCGAAACAAACCGCTCGTGAGGAAGGCCGCGCCGTAGACGCTGCAGGCCATGCCACGGGCCGCCACGGCATCGGCCACGCGCGGGGCCTCGCTCGCTTCGGGGACGCCGAAGGCGAGGGCGAAGGCGCTCGCGTGCAGCGAGTAGTGGGCCGTGAGGGCGCCGCTGCCGTCCATGCCGTCGTCGTAGCGGCCGCTGAGCGAATCGTAGAGGCGCGCGTTGATGGCGGCGCGCAAGGCGTCGGCGCGCGCGCTGAAGGCATCGGCATCTGCGGCCTCGCCGAGCTCGCCGGCAATGGCGGCCATGTCTCGATAGGCGCGGTAGGCGAGGGCGTTGACCACGGTGTTGTAGGGGCGAAACACGAAGCCGTCGCGCTGGTTTTGTGGCCAATCCACGATGTCGCAGTCGGTGACGCTGTCGCAGCCGTTCGAGCCCGTGTCCTTGCGGATGAGCTGCGTCGCCGCTTCGAACCAGGCCTCGGGCAGCTTGGCCTTCAAGCTGGGGTAGCTCTCGCGCAGCGCCTCGGCGTCACCCGTCTGTCGCCAGAGGTCGTGCGCGGCGAGGATCACGTACAGCGGCCACTCCGTGGGCCACGTGCGACGACCGTTGAAGTAGCTCGTCGAGTAGCGCCCGAGCGACAGATCGTCCATCAGGTACAGCGACGAGAGGAGCTGCAGGTAGGCGTCTGCCTCGTAGTTGGTGCGCTCGCGCGTCCACGAGTCGGTGTAGAAGTTGACATTGGCTGCCTCGATCGTGTTCTTCGAGAGCTGCCACACGTCTTCCAGCGCGGGATCGGAGGCGGCGAAGCTCGCCGCGCCGGCGTCGAACCGGTAGATGAGCGCGCTGGCCGCCAGGTTGTCTGGCGTGATCGGCTCGGGAGCGCCCAGGATCTCCACGTAGCGGAACACGCGCATGCCCCAGGTGGCGAAGGTCTGCGCGCCGTCTCTCAGCGTGTACAGGTCTTGGTACGTGTTCCCGGTCTCGAGCTGGAAGCGCACTGCATCTGGCCCCGCCTCGGCCTCGGGCCGCAGCACCTCTCCGAAGCGCACGTCCACACGGGCGCCTGCCGTGCCATTCGCGACGTCGTACTTCACGCCGCCGACCCAGGTGCGCCCGAAGTCGATGAAGTGGTGCCCTGGACCCTTCTCGACGATCGACAAGGGCGGCTCGAGGCGCCGCTCGACCTTGGCCAGTGGCGCGGCAGCGAGCGGCCCTGCGGCGGCCTTCTCACCGGCGTTCTGCCAGGCGCCGTCGTCGAAGCCGGGGGCGTCGAAGCCGTACGGGAAATGGCGGGCGTCGAGGTTCTCTTTGGGGGCGGCGTAGTAGCTCGTGCCGATGCTGCCCGCGGCGGGAAACGCGAGGTCGCCCGAGAGCGCCCGCCAGCTGCCGTCGCTGCCGACGCGGGCGCTCGAGCCGTCGGCGTAGCGCACCACCAGCTCGCTACGAAACGTCCGTCCGCTCGTGGTGTAGGCGAGCACGCCGAGCGCGTTGCTGCCGCCCGGCACCAGCCGATCGGTGACGTCGAAGCCGTCGTAGCGCGTCTCGCCCGCGAGCGACTGGGTGGGCCCGAGCCCGACGTGCTCGCCGTTCAACGCGAGGTCGTAAACAAACTGTTTGGCGGGCAGCGGGCTCGTGGCCGTCGCGTACAGCGTGGCCCACGCGATCGGCTTGTCGTCGAGCTCGAACTCCTTGCGCAAGAACGCCCAGTCGACGCGCGCCCCCGAGTTGAGGCAATTCGAGGCGCGCGGCACCACGAGCGCCCCGTTCTGCACGTTGCCGCAACCGAAGCTGCGATCGCCGGCGTCGAACGCCGTCTCGATCAGCGTCGCGCCGCCTGCGTCGACCAGCGTGACCGCGTCGAGCGCGCCGGACTCGCTGTTGCCCGTGCGCACGCCCACTCCGCCGCGCGGGAACGTGGCGTCGTCGCGGCTGTGCACGAGGACGCCGTCGATGAACGTCTGGATCGTCGCGCCGGCCGCCTGAATGCGCACCTCGACCTCTCTGCCGAGCGCGAGCGTGGCGGTGGGCAAGGCCAGGCTCTCGAGCACGCTGAAGGCGCCGTTCACCTGTCGGTGCGGCACCAGCCGGTTGTCGACGCCACGGAACTGCCACATGTAGCCGTTGTCGGCGTCGGGCGAGCGAAAGCGGATGCCGAGCGCGGCCTCGTTGATGGTCAGGCGCGCCGTGAGCGTGTAGTCGCCCCAATCTTGGCTGGCGGGCACCGCCCAGATCGGCGTCGAGCCCGACCAGCTCGCGCCCGGCCCGGTGCCGAACGCGGCCACCGCCGACCACGGCGACGCGCCGCTCGCGCCCCAGGTGCGCACGGTCCAGAAGTAGCGCTCCGCCGGCGCCAGCGCCGGGCCCGCGTAGCTGATGCCGCTCTGGTCGGGCGACGCGATCTTGCCCGACGTCCACACGTCGGCGTCCGCAGCGGCGGCCTTCGCGCGGGTCGACGCGACGCGGATCTCGAACGCGGTTTGCTCGGCAGCCTGCACGTGCCAGCCAAAGCGGGGCGTGACGTCGAGGTCGAAGACCTGCTCGATGCCGTTGACCGTGAGGTGGCTCGGCGCGCCCTCCGGCGCTGGGCGATTTCCCGTTGCGCTCAGGCCAGCGGCAGCCAGCAGCAACGCGGGCACGGAGAGCGCCGCTCGGCGCAGGACGGTAACAGTGCTCAAGGATCCCCCCTTCGGCGTGACGATGGGTCGATACGGTGATGCAGGCGTGCCCGATCGGGCCGGGCGCACCGCCGTGAATCACCGAATTATCGAATATTCGCGGCTCTTCGCAACCGGGGTTGCGCCTCGGATGCGATCTCGCTCGCGGCCGAGCCGCGCCGGGCTATTCTCCCGCCGAATGATCCCGCCGCCCGGGTGTCGCCCTCTCGGGCGTCGCCGCTCGAGGGGCCTACCGCGCAGTCCGTTCCGACCCGTCGCGCAGCCGCCTCCGCGGCCTTTGCTCCGCCCAGCCGATAGCCCCCGATGTTCCCCGTCTATCAAGCCAAAGATCTGATCGAGGCCGAGCTCCTGCTGCAGCGCCTGCGCGATCGCGGGATCCCGAGCGGCGTAAAGAACGGCTTCTTGCAGGGCTTGCTCGGCGAGCTGCCTCTCTCGGTGCGGCCGATCGTCTGCGTGCTCGAGCAGCGCGATCAGACGGCGGCGCAGCTCTGCATTCGGGAGATGGAGGCGGCGCTCAGCGCCCCCGAGCTGCCCGACCTGACCTGTCCGAATTGCGGCGACACCAGCCCCGGCAACTTCGAGGAGTGCTGGAAGTGTCGCGCCGAGCTGGGCTGACTTTTTTTGCTGGCGCGCGGGCGCCCCAACCCGCGCGGGGTTGCAGGAGCGAGCGCGGGCAGCGGACCCCCCGGTCCGCTGCCCTTCTATCTGCTCGAATCGCTCGGGCCCTGACCCGCAGAACCGGAAGGCTCAGCGATCGGGACGGTGTGTCACGCGCAGCGCGTTGATCACGGCCGGCTCCGTTTCGGGACGGCCGATGAAGCGCACGTCCATCCGCCCGTCGGTCACCTCGACGAAGAACCGGTTGTCGTCTGCCGTGAAGCGGCCGACCTCATACGCGATGTCGTGTGCCGGCAGCACCGCCGTGTCTTCCACGATGACGTCGAACAGACGATCTCCGAAATCGATGCGCGGGCTGATCTCGGCGAACCGCAGCTCGACCTCGTACACACCGTTCGGAACATTGTCGAACCGATAGGCGTAGGGGTCGACCCGCTGGTCTCGATACAGCGCTGGATCCTCCGTCCCGTTGATGCGACGGTTGGTGGTCGCCGCCGACCCGCGCTGCACGTAGCCGAACGCGCCCGGCTGGTGGCGGCGATCCGCCAGCCAGAGATCGTCCGACTCGTCGCGGTATTCGCCGCCGCCCGAGTTGAGCGCTTGCTGGTAAGCCGGCACGAGCAGGCTCACCGGCACGCGCAGGGTCGGAGTAGTGCCCGCGTTGCTCTCGATGATGAGCGTCGCCAGGTACTGGCCGGGCGCGAGCGCGCTGGCGTCGACATCGACCTGCAGCGCCTGCGCTGCACCCGGCGCCACGCTGCCGCTCGAGGGCGACACCGAGAGCCAGGGCACATCGCGGACGAGCGGCACGCCGCTGTCGATCAGGAACACCGAGCCCGTGCTCTGTGAGACGACCCACAGGTTGCCGCGGAAATCGATGTCGATGCCCAGCCCCGAGAAGCCCGGAGCCGGGTGCGCGAGCGTCGAGAGTACGGTGCAATCGTCCGGGGCGAGCTGGTAGATCGTGTCGGTGACGCTGTTGGTGGCCATCCACAAGGTACCAGCGGTGCCGTTCCACGCCAGATCGCCGATGGCTCCGTCCGCCGGGCGACACGAGCCGAGCACCGCACCGGGCTCGTTCGAGGAGAGACCCGCCAGGTGGTAGATCGTCCCCGAGAAGCCGCCGACGTAGAAGCTGTCGTCGTCGTCCCGATAGGCGATGCCACGCGGGAACTCGAACGTCCATTGGTCTGTGCTCGCGATCGTCGCCGTGACGTCTCCTGTCTCGGTGTTCCAGCACTTGATGCCCATGCGGCCCGCGTTCCCGTCGTAGGCGAGCTGGCACATGGCGTCCCGACCGAAGTCGTAGCTCATGCCGGCGACGTCATCCGACTCCAGCTGGAAGACGCGCCCAGTCGGCTCGCCGTCTACGGTGAACTCGTGGTTGAACTGGCCGCAGCGCGAAGGCCCGCAGTTGAACGTCGAGATCCACACGTTGCCGTCGAAGCCCACGAAGTACGGGAAGGCCGTCGAGGGCGTGAATGAGCGCAGGATGTCGCCCGCCGCCGCGAACGGGCTAGCCGCCGCCGCGTCGGGTGGGTTCAGGAGCAGCTCCTTCGTGTTGCGTGACCTGGGATCGAAGTTCGGGTTGAGCGCCAGGGTGCGGGTGGGCACGACGGTCTGCTGCCGCCCGTTGGCTTCGAGCACGTCGAAGATCGCGGCAGCGGTGCCCGTGTTCGAGAGCAAGATGCTCTTCGATCGCTGTTCGCCAGCGGGGACCGTCAACGCCAGGAAGCCGGGCGACACCTGCAGCCGCCCCGTGTCGAGCTGGAAGTTCAGCTCGACCGTTTGACCCTGGCTGACGCTGACCGTCGCCGACTCCGTGCTGTAGTTGGTCTTGCTCGCCTCGATGACGTAGTCGCCGACGGGCAGCCGCAGCGCGTACGCGCCGTCGTCGCCCGTCGCCACCGTGCGCACGACGCTGTCGCCTTGCGATACGGTGACGGTGGCGCCGCCGAGCCCCAGGCCGTCATTGGCGTCGGTGACGACACCGCGGACGAAGCCCGCCGGCGGCGACGAGAAGAGCACCGCCGTACCGCTGTCGAGCACGGGTTGGTTGTTAGAGAACTGGAAGCCGATGCTCCCGGTCTCGTCTTCCAGGCCGATGCCGGCCGAGCTGCCGCGCTGCAGCGGGCTCGGGCTGGCCGTGTGATACGCGAGCCCGATCTCGCCCGTCTCGTGCAGCACGATCTCGAAGCGGACGATCTGCGACATGTCGAACTGCACGGGCACGTCGCGCCACTCGATCACGAAGCGGCGGTTGGGCGCGTCGCCCACCGTCTCCGTGAACACGCTACCGCCGAACCCGGGCTCGACCCAGAGGTCATCCCAGAAGGCAAAGATGGCGGCGTTGGGCGTGAAGGGAGCCGGGATCGGCTGATTGAAGCTGTCGCTGAACGTGTCCGGGATGAACGCGACGTAGCCCGGGCCTGCCACCGACACCTGATCGTACACGCCTCCGTAGTGACCGAACGAGAACGGCAGATCGATCGTGACGGGCGCGCTGAAGTACGTCACGCCGCTCTGCAGGTTCGTCGCCTCGACGAACTCGAACGGCACGGGGCGGCACTGATAGCCGGCAGGGTCGATGCGCAGCGCGAGCGCGAAATCGACGACCACGTCGGCCTCGAGCACCACGTGGCTCGTCGCGCCTTCGAAGCAGGGGCCGCCGCTGGCACCGAGATCGTACTCGCCCTGGGGCACCGCCGGGAACAGGTATTGGCCGTTCTCGTCGGTGATGGACGGCTCGAGCGGCGTGCCGCGCACGGTGACCGTCGCCCCCGGGAGCGGGGCGCCCTCGTGATCGCGCACGGTGCCGCTGACCGCGAAGGAGGGAGCGAGCGCGAGCGCGAAGTCGAGCGTCGTCGTGACATCTTCCGTGATCTGGACGTCATCCGCCGTCTCGGTGATGAAGCCGAACG
>Ga0247763_1000186_pt1 | contig 33353 bp, 34 predicted proteins | sample UWRJL141409B4_FD_179926 | JGI IMG/M metagenome (GOLD analysis project Ga0247763, IMG submission 179926) | Plant litter microbial communities from Arlington Agricultural Research Station in Wisconsin, United States - UWRJ-L141-409B-4 | ecosystem: Environmental > Terrestrial > Plant litter >... | reverse complement strand
CGAGACAAGTGCGAGGTTGATGGGCGTGATCTTTCTTTTGCTAGAACCAAGACGTGGTGGAGTTGTTAACTTTGCTGGTGCTGCGGGGCACTCAGAGGGCCTAACTTGGCTGGGGTTTACGTCTCTAGGTAGGGTTCTGCAAACGCAGCTTGGCGCTCCTGGAAAGGCGGGGTCTGTGTTGGCCCAGCAGTTCTTTAGTAACTGCTGGCACCTGGTGGCTCCTTGCCGCTGCAGACTGCAGACGGGAACATGCAACCCTAACCACTGCTGGACGATTCCTTCCTCACCCATTCGCTGCTCACCGGCAGTCGTTGTGGTTGGCTGGGATACGATTGCTATGGCTCTGATAGCAAATCCGGTCCCCGACACACAGCTGGGACAATCCGGCTCGAACAGATTCTATTTGGCGTAATTCTTGCTGGCGTCGGATTGGAAGCACAATAACTAGCTCTGAGACGCCTCCCAATTGCTGGCACCCGTACGCCAGACCCGCACAGCTGCTAGGCGCAGCGCACCAGAGCATGAAAGGAGAGCACGAACGAGGCACAAGACACAAGGCGCCAGAGGATACCCGCATGGCTTGGCTCGATTGAGCTTTGAGCAAGCGGAGCTGGCTTCGGGTTGCGGCGCGCAGGCGTCCGGGAAGCGGGAACCAGTCGAGCATCTGGATGTGCGGTCCGTAAACCAGCCAACGATGCCTCATGGCTGGGCTGAGGGCCCCCAAGAAAGCCGTGCAGGGGCTGCGAGGGGCAAGCAAACGTCAACACCCACCTCCCCCTCCTTCTCTCTGTCAAGAGGACGCAGGCACGCTGCTAGTCTAGGCCACAAGAGGTTGCAAGTGGGCCAATTCGCGGGATTGCATGGATATCCCGCTTTCCTGTCCTATCGCATTCTCGTCAACACCCATGATAAACTCACCTTCCCGTGTTTGTCTTCGCAGCACGCAGCACGCAGCACGCAACACGTGAGGCGGCGGAAATAGTTGCGCCCGCGGGCGTTCTCCTACCAATCTGAAATGGTCGGGTCCGGGGCGAATCCGCCAACCGGCGGCCATCCGATATTCTTCATGTATGATCCCTGTGCGAGGTAGCAGTTTCCTATTTTCATTCCATTTCATAAAAGCTTCCAAGCTACCTGGAAGCAGTGACTACATTTCACTAAGTGAGTGTGCCATGTCTGGTTCTGTTTGCACCCTCTTCTGGACCACCTCCCGCACCACCCTCGCCTTCCCGGATCCCACATTCTTCGTTCTGTTCCTGCTCCTCTCTCTTCCTTTCATCATGGTCATTGAGATATCTCGCGATCGCCACGACCACGGCTGCACAGCAGGCGAGCCGCAACGATTGACGATGACGACCAAGAATGCCTACACGGTCCGGGAACAGCCTCTGGGCTCTGCTCGGCACATACGCATCGTCGGTATCGGAGCGGGGGCGAGCGGTTTGAACATGATCCGGACACTCCGTCTTAACCTGACTGACTATGAGGTGGTCGTGTACGAGAAGAACGCCGATGTGGGAGGCACATGGTTTGAGAACCGGTATCCCGGCTGTCGATGCGATATCCCGAGCCATAACTACCAGTTCTCATGGAGGCCAAAACATGACTGGTCTAACTTCTTCGCCTCTGCCGCTGAGATTGGAGAGTATCTCCGCCAGATCTGTGACGACGAGGGCATGAGGGAAGTCATAAGAACATCACATCAGATTGTTTCGGCGAGTTGGAGCGAGCTGGAGGGCTTGTGGAGGCTGGTTGTACGGGATCTCGAGATGGATGAGGAGTTCACTGACTATGCCCACTTTCTTGTGGATGGGAGTGGGGTGTTGAAGTATGTTGCCTGCCATTGCTGCTCCAATTCTTACTGCAAACATCCGGTTGTGACGAGTGGATTCACTAACTGCTGAAAAAGCAACTGGAAATGGCCGGACGCTGAGGGTCTCGGCACGTTCCAAGGCACACTCATCCATACAGCTCGGTGGCCTGAGGATTTTGACCCCACAGATAAGGTAGTTGCAGTTGTTGGTAATGGCGCTACCGGCATACAGGTGTTACCGGAGCTACAACCAGGTGAGCCTCGTGTGTCGCCCTGGACATAACCGTGGCTGACAACATATAGGTGCCAAGAAGCTGTACCACATAGTGCGGACGCCCACATGGGTTCCGCCGCCACGAATACGGACGTGGAACATGTTCGGTCAGGCACAGGAGGTGCTGGGTCAGATCAAGCTAGACGAGCGAGAGAACTTTTCCGCAGAGACTATCGAGAAGTTCAAGTCGGACCCAGTCTTTTACCGGCGCTTTACCAAGAACATTGAAGTGCTCGTCAATAATAACTTTCCCATTGTGAGTGAATGTGGCCCGCTATGTAGCAAGCAAGTCTGATACAATCGAGACAGGTGCTTGCGGACGGTCCGGTACAAGCATTTGCGCGAAGCAAGGTTCAAGAGTATATGACGTTCATGCTCGGCGGGGACGAGAGATTATGCAAGCAGTTAATACCGGAGTTTCCCTTGGGTCTCAGGAGGATGACGCCCGGTCATGCATACCTTCAGGCGCTGACAAAACCAAACGTGGCGGTCAAATCGGGCGGGATGACGAGATTTGTCCCTGAGGGTCTGGTGCTGGCGTCCGGAGAGATACTCAAGGTGGATGCCATCATCTGCGCCACTGGCTTCGACACATCCTTCCGCCCGAGATTTCCCCTGATTGGACGCAACGGAAATCTCCAGGAGATCTGGAGAAAGGAGCTTCCTAAATCATACATGTCCTGCGCCGTGCAGGGACTGCCCAACTACTTCAGTAAGTCCCACTCGACTGACGAGCTACCACTTGGTTCGGTTTACTCACATGTCCCCAGCATTCCTCGGCCCCAACGGCCCCATCGGCCATGGCAGCGTATTTACCGTAAGCGAGCACATCGCCAAGTATATCACGGGTATCATCAAAAAGTGCCAAACCGAAGGTATCAAGGCCATCTCTCCTTCCCAAGATGCCGTCAATGATTACTTTGAGCACATCTCCTCTTTTATGCCCCGCACTGCCTGGGCGGCTCCTGGCGGCCGCTCGTGGTTTACAGGTGGTGGTCAGTCTGGTGGACCGGTCACAGCCTTGCATCCGGGGAGTCGAATACACTTCTTTCATATGCTGGAACGGTTCCGAGGAGAGGATTGGGAGTATGTTTACGAGTCGACGGGGACGAGGAGGAATCGCTTCGCGTATTTGGGGAATGGGTTCTCAACCAAGGAATTGGATTCGAATGTGGACGCAACATGGTATTTAGATACGGAGGTGGTAGTGTGAAGCATTGTAGTTCGGCGTTCGGGCTGGAGGCTTCTTGGGCGGTAAAGACAGGCTCATCCCCACGCCATGGCAACAAGGGGAAGAAAGGCTTCGGGGGGGTACAGAATTGCAGTAATCCACGATGTTTGGTGGCTGTTTTGTCGTTGGTAGCCCCACTTTTTCTATCCGACACCTTGCAGCACCGAGGAGTTTCTCACACCGCTCGTTGGCCATACAACTGTCTTCCGACCGTCCTAAGGTGAACCCTCAAGGACGTTTCCCCTGTCATTAAGGGCTTGGCGGGGAACCTCAAGCTCAAAGCCTCAATCTGAAAACCAAACGACCCCAATTGCAAACAGGACCCAAGGTGTAATATCTTTGCTGGACGTCTTTTTGACATAGCCCCCGGCTATTCAGATACCGTATATGCACAGCACCCCAAGTCCCACGCTGATAACTTTCAGGTGCTGGATTGTAAGGGCTTGCTCGAGACCCAAAAAACTAGAGTGCCATTTATTTGCACGGCGTCGAATAGAGCCATCTATTCGTATGCCCGGGATGTTGGAATTCGAGACCTCAAATTCACGTTCAGCCTCTTGACAACTGGGTAGATGCGTCGAAACTCGATCGTTTTGGAAACAGCTACGGCCCACATACAACATGCTTATTCCTCAAACGCCTGCGCTACCCACTCCGCCTGGATAGCACTGACCTTTTTGGCGTAGTTCTTCTGGGTATAAACATGCTCCAAAAACATGATGGCCTCCTTCTTCTGCCCGTGGAGAACACTCGATGGGTGGATAGCCACGAGATGCTTGCCAACAGATGTGACATAACTGCTATCGGGCGCGAGGAGGGCCGTCTTAAGCGCGAACCCGCGTAGAAAGCACTTTAAGATAGCTTCCGCCTGCTCCGGAGACGTGGGCACAAACGGTTGCGGGTCCAAGGGTGGCACCTCGGCGAGCAGCTCATGACGCACACAGAGACCTCGCAACTGCTTGCGAATGTTGAGGGCCAGGCGCATATTGCGTATGTTGATACGCCGCTCCTTGCACCAGCGTATGCGGTCTGAATTCTCCGACGTGTATCGTTGCATTGTCGTAAGGTACGTGATGAGGTCGCCCTCACGGCGCCAGAGGTCCTTGCGGAACGTCTCGACATCCTCGTGACCCTGCTCCTCGGACCGGACCTGCTGAAATATGTCGTCGCCCGAGGTGATACACGAAATAATGTCGATGGCCTCGAGCACGCAGTCGAATTTGGGATCAGCAGCGACGATAAGCACTCTCGCGTAGGGGGCCGTTACTGGGAACAACACCATCTTACGCCCAATCTCGGTGATGACCGCTTTTTCATCCAGGGCGCGGAGCATGTGCAGATGGATCAGCGCCTTCTCAACCGACTCAATTTCGGGTCGGTCCATCAGTGGGAAAGAAAGCACATCGTCGATTCCTCTTGCCTTCATAGTTAGGATAGCCCCCAGAACGTCAGTTCGTAAGATTTCGGGGAGGTCTGTCTGTTGCAGGGTTTCATATGTCTCCTCCGTGTAAAGCCTGTAACACCTTCCGGGCCCTTCACGGCCGGCACGGCCGGTCCTCTGTATTGCCGAAGACTTTGATACCGGCTTTGCTAGAAGCGATTCCATGCCTAGCCGCGGCCGGAACTGCTTGATCTTCGCTTTGCCACAGTCGACGACATATCTTACCCCAGGGACCGTGACGGACGTTTCGGCGATGTTTGTCGCCAAGACCACCTTTCTCGTGAAAGATGCCTTTACCGGCTGGAAAGCCTCGTGCTGGGCCTCGATAGATAACTGCCCAAAGAGCGGGTACGCCTTGATTTTGGGCACACTAGCCGGGAGTGTTGCTGCGTACTCTTCGATCAGCTGCTGGGCAGACTCGATTTCTTCCTGACCGGTAAGGAAGGCCAGGATGTCGTGTTTTCCGTACTTATCTGAGAGGGGCTGTTCCGTGTGAAGCTTGAAGATTGTTTTTAACAGCGCCTCCTGGATATCTGGGACCGGTTTCGGTGTATGCGTGATCTCGACGGGAAACTGGCGTCCCTCAATCTGTAGGTATTCCACCGAGATTACATTCCCACCCTCCCCAGACTGATCACCTCCAGGTGGGCTCCCGGAGAAGAACTCTTTTATCTTCTCTACATTCGCCGTCGCGCTCATGACCACCACCTTGAGGGGGACTCCCCCCCTCCCCGTTTTGTCCCCCGTGACAATCTGCTTCAGAAACCCCGAAAGCAGATCCACGTCCACACTCCTCTCGTGAACCTCATCCACCACGATCGCGCTATACTGCCTGAGATGCGGATCGCGCAGCAGCTCCTGCAGCAGCATACCCTCAGTGACATACTTGATCCTCGTCCCTTGCGGAACGCGGTGGTCGAACCTCACTGAATACCCCACCAATCCCTTCGCGCCCGGCGTTGAACTCCCCGCCAGGGGCGTGCCTACCTCCCTCGACACGCGGTGTGCCAATGTTGTCGCCGCCACCCTCCGAGGTTGCGTGATGGCGATCATGCCCCCCACGGCCACCTCCTCGACCTTACAGTTCCCATCACCAACTGGCACATTGGCCTTGCGCCGCTGGCACCATTTCTCCTGGTACAGAAACTGCGGGATTTGCGTGCTCTTGCCGGAACCCGTTTCGCCTACCAGCACCACCACGTCGGTTTTGCGAAGGGCCCGACGGATGTCATCCTGGTATTTCCAGATGGGAAGTCCCTGGCGGGTCGCGAAGAAGGCGGGGTCGCCCCTGGGTTTTGCCTTCTGTCTTTGCGAGGGTGGTGTCGACTCATCTTTGGTCAGTTTCTGGATCTCGGACCGCAGTTCTTCATTTTGTTGTGACGAGTTGGCTGCTGATTTTTGATCGCCATCTTGCCGTAGTTTTTTGGTCAGATATCCCTCGAGGGAAATGGTCTTGCCGTTGATTCTAAGAACGTTGCCATCGGCAGCGTGTTTTCGCTTTTTTGACATGGTGCTGATGTTGAGATATTTGCTGTCCGGCTGCCCCAGCACAGATTCAACAGAAATTCGGTGGAGCAGACAGTCTTGATTGGCGGGATGGAAATTTTGTGGGGCACCCTAACGGCAAGTTCAGCAGATGTTTTACTGTCTCCGAACAACAGGGAAGGCCTCAAAATTTCACATCAAACCGTGAAAGTCTTTAGCCGAGCCGTTTAGTTTGTCTGTCGATCCATTGATTATAAGGAGAATGCCGGAGTGGATGGGCCGTTGGGCGATCTGGAGGGACCAAGGGTTTGTGCGAAAGTAACCAACTCCTTCTCAGGAAACGGCCGCCAAGCCACCACATTCACATCTCACTATTGCATTGTTGCGGTCAGCGAAGGGCTCAGCGAAGAATTCAACGCCTGAGCGTAAATATTTAAAGCCTTGATTTGGCTTAAATGTCGTTGCTCAACGCTTCCTAACCCTGAAATCCCCCGTTCCTACCCCGCCACTGTTGGGTGGTCACTATTCTGGCTCTTAGTCTTCCGCTTACGATCTTTGAGAGTTTGAGGAGTTCTATATTGATGGTATACCAGGCGCTGGAGGAGACGTCAGGATAGGTAAGATTTACTTGAGTGCTGGGTTGAAACAATGTCGAGATCTTGGCCGAGGGCTTCAGATTACTCACGAGGAGCCTAATAAAACCTGGGACAACTCACCGTGGAGGGTTTCTGAGTGCTTGCGGCTGGGATTGGGGCTGCCAAGCACCACGCGAGCTACATTTCAAGGGTTGGATTGCACTGCGCGCCTCCTTGCAGCACAACAGGATAAGCTTTTGGTTACTGCACGTCGAGGAGGCGATGTCGTTACCGCCCGGTTCAGACCAGAGACCCACCCCCAAACCCAACTGAAGATGTTGGGGCTCCTCGTGCGTCAACAGCGATCGGGAACTCTTGTTACAACCTTCCTGGGGGGAACCTCGTACAGCCCCAGACTCGGTGGCTGAGATCTTGGATAGAATTCAAGCTTGCCGAAGAACAAAGAAACACCCGATGCAGCTAGCCCTCTACAGCTTCGAGGATCCTCCAATCCCATGCAAAATCCAATGTAGCTCTATCTGTGGAGGTTAGCCCATGGGCTGTTCTAGTTGTGGTTTTGGACTGATGCGGGGTTGATCATCGGACCATGCCTTCCTCAACTCTCATCTTGCATATCCCCTTACACTTGACTCGCGCACCGAGCAAGCAGGTACACCATGATAAGCTTCAGGAACCCTCACAGCATTGCCTCCTAAGAGTTGAGACCTTTTTGCACAAATGCCGGCCCTCCCGCTTGCCCGCAGCTCTCATTGGGTGAAGTCATAATGATCAACCTCCCAGTTTGGTTCTTGCATTTCACCTGCAGCTGCTTGACAAAGAAACTAGCAACGCAGCTGCCGACCACCCGGCCTGACTACCCATCGACCACTCCTACTTAAAACCCCGCTTCCCTCTGATGGTAATCTCGACGCAAGAGGTTTATTTTTCATCGTTTGACTCGACAATAAAGTCCACGACACCACCCAGACACTACACACGGCGGATACTCTATCAGTTCTCGATCCAGACATCAACTGCAAGACTCAATAAGCTCTCGCAAGCTTTGCCACGCACCTTACGGCTCCAAGATATCCTACCTACCCAACTACAGCAGCTCAGACAATCATCATGGCCGACAACAATCAGTCATTCCGTTCCGAGCGATCCGACTCGACGTCCTCAGCCGGCTCTGCTACCTCATCGACCTCTCAACGGCGGGTGTGTCCATTCTTCGACGTGTCATCCGACCAAAGCCGATACTAACCAAACCCAGGCCTCCCACGGCCTCTTCGAAGGTCTCACAGCCCAGAAGCGCAAGGACGATCCCGCGTCGATTGCGCGTCGTCAGAGTATGCACGAGCAGCGTCCGCGAAGCGGCTTCATCGGTCAGATGTGGAACAAGTTGCGTTGCCCCTCTCCGTTCCTCCCTCCCTCAGAGATTCTTGTTGACGTATTATGTTTCAACAGCTGGGTTTACGGCACCACTTCGTCCAAGTAATATTTCAACCTCGCCCATCTATTTTGCAATGGATACACTCGGACCAGATCACGAGCAACACCTGTACGGGAGTATATTGATAGTAGGCGGAATTGAAGGTGCACAATGTTGAAGCAGGCGGGCTCAGCCCAACAAGACCCACTAAACCAGAATGGTACATGTATGACATGATGCGTTTTTTTTTATGACGGAGGGGGTTTCTGGCCCGTTCGAGGGAAGGGGCTCGAAGAACAAAAGAAACTCAAACTCACATAGTAATGACTTTCCTTAGCCAATAAGGTTCTAAGGTGGCTTTCCCTTATTGTTAGAACACACGTCGTGTCGTTGTACCTAAGTATCATTACGAGGCCAGGGGATTGTCTGACACCCTAGGCAGCTTACCGGTGCAAATGGCATATTTAATTCGTCTTTCTCTCATCCTTCCTCGTTCATGTCGCTCCTACACTACTCGAAGCAACATCAGTATTAGGCCTTAACAAAAGATATGTGATGTTTCGCGTTGTAAGGCTGGGGTTGGGCCGACCAACGCGCCAGGAAGATCGGCTGAACAGAGGGACAGCTCGAGGGAGGCAGCATGGGAATAGCTCAGGGAGGCTAGGACGATTCATGAGGGCGGGTCATGCAAGGCAAGGGGGTTGACAGGATTCAAAGAACACAGTCAAATGACAGACTGGCTGATGAGGCAAGGCCAGGGAAGGGAATGTGCAGAGCGTGTCATTATAAGGGTCTATGAACTGAGACACCGCTGCGACCCGCTCAATATGTGTTGCGAAAATACCGTAAGAAGCTTTTCCATTGGTCCAAAGCACCTAAACGCCGTCCAAATCTCCATGACAAAGACGATGGGGGTACTAAATCCGATGCTTTTCGCTTTCTATCGGGTGTGAGGTTAGAATCAAAGCTTGGCCTTAACGCGGGGCTTGGTGTCCCTCGACTCACCAAGTCTTGAATATAGCATGTAGAGTGCCATACGGTTACACTCTTCGGTGCCGGTAATAGTGACCAAACGCTCGTTGCTGCTGTCCTGGGGTTCGTTAATCTTGATAACACTGCCACTGATTTGGCGAATCTCGTTGATCTTCTGTCCCCCCTTGCCAATAATGGCGCCAACCATATCATTGGGAATGTAGATCTGCTGTGTAAGCGGCGCGCCGGGCATTGCACCACTGGCGGGCACTGGCAACCCATGGGGGCCAGCGTGAGGTTGGGGACCAACATGCGGCGCGTGGTGAGGCTGCACATGAGGAGCAGCGTTGTAGCCACCCGCATTGGCAGTAGCATGGGCGCCGTACTGTACCGGCATAGCAGGATTGGCCTGAGGCTGATGGGGATGGCCATAGTGCGGCGCGTACTGCTGGCTGGGCGGCATGTGATGAGACCGTGGATCAGGACGGCCACGGTTGTAATGGTCCCGATTGCCGTAGTTGCCTCCGGCGGGTTGAGGTGCATATGGAACGACCTGCATGCCTCCGGGCATAGCGCCCGCTGGACCCCCACTACGGGTAGCGTAAGCTGAAGCGGCAGGGCCGCCGAAGCGTTCGTTAAGTTGCTCCAAAAGTGTGCTTCCCACATAATAGGTTGCAATATGAACAGCATCGGCGACGCCCATAACAACGAGCGACCGTTCGGTGGAGAGGGGAAGGCATGCGTCCGAGGCATTTAGTCGCGCGCCCGAAGCTTCCTGAATCTCCTTGATCCGGCTCCCTCCCTTCCCGATGATGCTACCAATCAAGACATGAGGGATGAGGAGGCGGAGAGGGTAAGTCTTGGAGTGCTGGTTCGATGCATCGGCAAGAGGTTCGTTATTGAGGGTGCGAATGATCAAACCAAAAGCCTACCAGTGTTAGCATGACTCGAAGCATAATTGACAACTCGGACATGCATACCTTCGCAACTGCATCAACAACACCGCTAACCGTCAGGATACGCTCAACGGCACCCTTTTGATAATCACTGACGGTACATTTAGCACCGGACATTTGACGGATCTTTGACACGTTCTCGCCGCCCTTGCCAATGATGGTTGCCGCTTCCGGGCTGGAAATAACAGCGCGGACGTGGATCCAAGCAGTCTCATCGTGAGTGTTGGAGGGAGTTCCCGACTGCGCCTGAGGCAGACTGCCGGTGCCGATGATAGCTGCTGCCGACTTGTTTGCAGGAGCATCGGGGACGACAGTGTCGCCTTGGGAGTCCTTAACCTCCTTCTCTCCATTTGTCTTCGAAACTCCGTTGGTTGTCTCGACTGTGGCTGGTGCCGGAGTGCTGTCGCCATTTCGCTGTACGGCTGGCACTCGAGTCTCTGGCTCCTCTTTCACGAATTTATCCAAGGCTGGCCGTTTGGCCTCGGGTTGCTCGTTTCGGGAGGGGGACGAAACCTCCTCGAGTGGCCGTTTGGCTGACTGGGTCATTTGGGGTGAAGCGGACATTGTAGGTTAGTCTGTAATTTTCACGTCTCGGGTTGTTGCGATTCTTTGTGCGTCGAAAGTTCTCAATTGAAGTATCGCGTGGTTATCTACACCTTTGGGGGGTTTTCGGAAGGAAAACGGGCTGGTGTAGTGTAGATTGGATCGGGCAGGTGCTTGACGGAGGGTCGGGGTCGCACTTGAAAGGTTAAGCTGACTTGGGTCGAGGAAGAGGGAAAACGGGCACGGTGAGCGCGAAAGGAGGCGGATGGCTTTGTGAGGTTGAGGCGAATGATGACGAACCCAATGCCGAGGGCAAGCCACGCGCAATTCAATTGCGGCGCGCGTGTGGTATTGTGAAGGAGGACCAGCGGATGAAACTCGCAACAGTCTGATGGTTCTGTGAAAAGAGAGAAGGAAAGCAAACGGGAGGTGATCGCGGGTGTCAGGCGGTAAGGGTGCGCGCAGACAGAAATTAAGGGTGGTTGAGAGAATCAGGTGTGGGTTGGTGCGAGGGAGGCAGCTTTTGGATGAAGCAGTCAAGGTATCTCAAACCTTCGCCCGTCAAACCGGAAAACACCAGTCTATTCTTCCTAAATAAACCGCCGCTCCCTTAAAGGCCGAGGTATTGCGCTGGTAATGATGCGACTCGGTCGAAGGCGGTGATAAGCAGCCGTTAGTAGTCTTTGAGCAAGAAAAAAATCAAGGCACCTAAGCTGGCGCGGGTATCCGTCGCGGGATGATGGTGGCGAGAGCTCGTGTTGTGGACGAATTGGGGAATTTCCGGGGAGGTAAATGCTCGTGACACTAAAAGTCAAAACGCAGCTCGCGGCGCTATCGAGCCAAGTAGAAGCGCCGTAAGTGAGTTTCCGGCGCGGTGGGCTTTGGGGAATGAAGAGGAAGGGGTTGATGAGGGAAGGTGGATGTCTCGAAGAGGTTTGGGAATGCGGAGAGGGAAGGATGGATGAAACCAATGCCAGCGAGATCCACAGCTGCAGCCTTGCCGGAACCTAGTCCTCAGAGTGGCCGGACCGTCTGACAGCTGATAGATCGAAGACGGACCGATATCGAGTCAGGTCTCTGGTGATTTAGCCTGCCGACTGCCAAAAGGAAATCACACGACGAATCCTGAGGGCAGTCTCCTCCTTCGCATCGGACCGTGGCTAAATCCTGGCGGGCGCTGGTTTTCATCATTGGCATTGCGTTATTTCTTACTGTTATCCGCGGTTTTTCGACAGATACTTCCAGTGGCTGGACGCGTCTTTGCCGTTGCTTGGCAGATTGAACCCGCACGAAAACACCAACGTCACACAGCAGGCTTGGTATTCCCAGTATTGCAAACTCCGAACTGAGAGCAAACGTGCTGTAGAAAATGGAGGGGGTTTCTAGTCTGCCCAGAGATCTTTACAAGGCGGATGTGGATTTTACGCTGCACGAGCTGACGACTGCAATTGCGGAGGCTGAAGAGGCGCTGAAACGCGTATGTTTCGATACTCACTTTACCTGCTAATATATCCCACTGACTTAGCATCAGCTGCGTGCAACTGCCAGTCGAGTTCCGGACGCCGACCTCTCGGCAAAAGACTCGATGGAGATCATGGTCAAAGCCTACACGCAGGCTGCCGAAGCAGAGCCGTTTCTGCCATCAAATGGATCTGTTTTGCCAGCGTTACTGACTCTGAGGAAGGCGTACCAAACCACCGAGGAGACCAATACGTACATACGGACGCAGGCGAGCGCTCTTGAGCGGGCCAGGAAGAAGGTGGAAGAGGAGCAGATTAACCTGCGAGAACAGCAAGCTCTGCAAACGGCTCTGGAGAAGCGAGTGGCAGCACTGCGCGGTGATCTAGAGACGAGAGAAGAAAAAACACCCTGGCAGCTCGCCAAGGAGAAAGTTGACGGCCTTGGGCAGCAGAAAAAGACACTTGATCAGCAGACGGCGGCCACAATGAAGCGTCTCGACTGGTTCATCGAGAACTACCTAGCGTCGATGCTGGCCGCTGAGGAACTAGGCGGCCCGGTGGTGGGGGAGCTGACAGAAATCGAACCAGAGGAGCTCAGCGCAGGCTTCAGCGCACATGGGAAGCTAAAAAAAGCAAAAGACCATCCTGACGAGGACAAGCGCCAGCGACGGATCGACGAGATATGGGGAAGTGCGCCAGATCAGCAGGACGGAAAGGGGAAGAGAAAACGCGACAGAGACGAAGCATCCGAGGCAGGAACTGAGATGCGTGATCTTATCGAGCAGCTACTAAACAAAACCATGGAGGCGGGCGGTGATAACTCAGCGTCGTACATTCGCATACCTCGAGAGTCGGCAGCAGCAAGGTTTCTTGTCCGATCCAATGTAGCCGAATTTCATGCCAAGGATGCCCAGCGGCTGCGGCTTATCGACTTTGGCCGGGAGCTGGATGACTAGGAAGTTAGTAATAAGGGAGCAGGATATGGGCTGGACACACGACAACGGATGAGTTCCTTAGGGGCGGTAATCATACGTGATCTGTGATCCCCCTTCCACGTGGCACTAGAAGTTTTGCCGTCTGGGTACCTCCCAGCTGCGTGGGTACATCCTGCCTGTTGTTTCAACTTGCCAAGCCAGTTGCCGATTTACACGTGCAGGACCTGGCGGGAGGCTGACAGCCAGGCACGGATGTTGTAACGCTCTCTTGAATCATTACCGGAGCGACTTCCTGATTCGTGTCACTGACTAACTTAGGAGGTGGGATGTGGCAGCGCCGAATCGTGATTAGCCGGGCGCCCGCCCGGCATTCCCCTGTGAAGCTTGATCCTGTAGGTGAGGCGACGTTGAGCTCGTCAATGCTTCGGCTCAGGTGGTCGAGGCAACATGCCCTGGTATCGCCAACAGTAACCCTAACCCATATGTGAGGAATTGGCCAATAACAGGCCTGCATCAATTCCACTTAACGCGTCGCGGGCTCGTCGCGTCTCCCAAACACGTCCCGATTGCCACCAACCTCCACTAAGCGACTGACTGATGATCCGTACCCTCGCAGCTACATCTAACATTAGCGTAACGACGACGACGACGATAAAAGTCCTTCTACGACGATAGCGACCGCATTTCTGCTTTTTCTTGTCCGCCAAAATGACCACCGATTCCACCGACACCGCCGCCCCCAGCACCATCACCTCCTCGCCCCCCGCCAAGCGCGTCAAAACTGACTCTACCGCCATGGACAACGGCAACACCGTCCCCATCACCAACCTCAACCAGAGCCCTCCCTTGCTCATCAAGAAGCTCTCAGACAAAGCTCGGCTCCCCACCCGCGGCAGCACCTTCGCTGCAGGCTACGACCTTTACGCCGCGCGTGAGACAACGGTTCCCGCGCGCGGGAAGGGACTGGTGGATACGGATATCAGCATGGCTGTTCCGGCAGGTACTTGTATGTTCCCCGTCGCTCTCTCTCTCTCTTCGAACTCTACAACTACCACTCACCCGAGATCAATGCTGAGTGTAATCAAAGACGGCAGAATTGCCCCCCGCTCCGGCCTCGCCGCCAAAAACTTCATCGACACGGGCGCCGGTGTAATCGACGCCGACTATCGTGGGCAAGTCAAGGTGTTGCTGTTTAATCATTCCGACCAAGATTTTGTCGTGGTTGAGGGTGATCGGGTCGCGCAGCTGGTACTGGAGCGGATTTATACGCCCGAGGTGGTGGAGGTGGCGGAGTTGGAGGAGAGTGTTAGGGGGGCGGGGGGGTTTGGGAGTACGGGGACGAACTAGGTAACTGATCGTCCTCGCAATCTGAAAGGATGTGGATGGGTTGGGCGTTGGGAAGGGGAAGCGGTTAGGTGTGCCCCGAAAAAAGGGAAAGGGGATTCATGACCAACTAGGACAATACATGAGTGGGCTGGGTCGGATGGCCTGCTAGACTGATGGGATTCTGTGTGATGGAATGCGAGAGTAGCTTCATAACTTGCGACAGCGATTGCATCCTGAACACCGGGCCTGTTACCTCTGAAATACTAACTAAAGATTTGCTCAAAAAGCGACAAGGTTTGCGCCATCAATATAGCCAATTCCTATCTGCCCGCCGGACTGTACCGGACCAAAAACAAGGCGCACGCCATGCTGCCGTCTATCGCTTGCCTTGCCTGACCCTCCCTTTCAAACCCCCAAACGCCCGTCTCCATCCTATTTCATCTACATCTAGACAGACTACAGAACCCTAGTCTTTCCCGCGACAGCTATCATCACATTCTAGCCGGATGAAACTGCACCTTTGGCAACCGCAAACTATCTAGATGCCTAACCAACCTCAGCTCCGCTGCCTTACTCTTCAACAACCTCGCCTTCTTTTTATCATCATCACTCATCCCCTTGCCGTTAACTTCCACCGACACACCCGCCCGACCCATGGCCTCACGTGTCTTGGTCAGCACCTCGTGCATACTCGCGAGAACCCTCTCACATGCCTTGGCTAGCGGCAACTCCAGTGCGTCTACCTCATCTGGGCTTCGCCAGGATTCAGTTTCCGACAGGCCCGGGCTATTCCACACGGCCTCGCGTATGCGCACGACGGTTAAGGCGGCGAACATGTCGCCTGTGCCGCTAAAGTAGCAGTCTATGGCGGGAAAAACGATTTTAAAGGGGCGGGACCGGCGGGACGAGGTCATGGTGGAGCCGACAACCGAGAGGGAGGCGTCAGGGTGGTCTGGGTGGGCGAGGGAGACAGAGGTGATGACGATGTGGGGGACGCCGTAAAATTGGTGCATAGCTTGGATAGCGAGGCCGAGGGAGGCCATGTCGATGATTTTGACTTCGGAGAGGAGTCTATATCCGTGTGAGGAAATGACAAAAGGTTGTGTGATGAAAAAAAAAGGGGGGGGGATACTCGGCCTCAAATTGGTTGGGCAAGATCAGATCTGCGTGTGGGATAAGACTCTTGTACATGGGCACAACGTCCTGCGCTACGTAAAGGGTACCATTGTCGCCCATGACGGGGTCCAGAACCCAAAAGAAGCTTCCCGGTTTCGCCTTGCCCTTTTCTTTTAGCTCTTGTGCTATCCGCCCGACTGCCTCGAGGGCTTCCGCACCGGGGACATAACCTGAGAGCATCATGTCAAAGTCATCAAGATATGACTCCTTCAGTCCCCGGTATAAATCGGTAATTTCCTGGGCTGAGACACGTGAGCCGGTCCATTGTCCGTACCCGGTATGGTTACCTAGGGACCAAGTCAGTTCCTCAGCTCCTGGATTGAGACCAGGCATGACCTACTGAAATGTACCGTATTCAATGCAGCAACATCACAGCCCAGCGACTGCATGCTAAATACGGCGATGCGGTTTCCAACATATCTGTTTGTAAAGAGAGTAAGCTTTGTTCATAGCCACCAACAGGTCTGGGTTCCCCCCAGTGTCTTCAAGCGCGGAACCGACCGAGTCACTTGATGGGGAGCGAGGACGGGATAGGGTGAACTCACCCCGAGACGACCTTCACCAAAAATTAGCTTCCGGGCATAGGCCAGATAAGTTGAGATGAAGATCAAAGAAGAGAAGGAATCAAAGAATTGCTCCCTACATGACTTGCAACCGCCAGCACGCGCGTTTCTGGGACGGACGGGGCTTCACCCATCCTTCCAATGCTTTCCGAACTCTTGAGCAGCCCCCCGTCAAGATCCTCAATCAGCAAGTAGCCCTTCTTAACTCGCTAAAACACGCTTTGGTTGGTTTATTTTGGAAATAAATTAAGAGGCAAGTAGCCGGTCGGGGGTTGTATGTGATTCCGTCAGGTGCAGACGGGCCGCGGGATAGCGCCGGGGTGTGCTCCGGTGGTGGTTGACGGGCTGCCAATCGTTGGTTGATCTGCAAGGACTCCCGTTTAAGTCCTTCCCATACTACGCGGGGTAAAACGCATGGGTTGCCACAAAACCCACAAAAACCAAAGTTGAAGTAGGAATAGCAGAAGGGAAACCAAAAGTAAAAAGAACGAGAAAGTGCCACTCGCATGAATCTGCAACGTGACCGGCAAAATACTGTGCTGCTGCTGCTGCTGCGATGCCGGGTGGTTCGTCAACTGCGTCGTTCCCAATTCTTCTGTATGTCTCGACCGAGTTGGGGAACAGCCGCCGAGATTCCAGGAACAGTGGAGAAGCCGGCAGGCAAAAAGCATGCTGACCAGATAGGCTGATTCAGGAACTTGCGGGACCCCGCCACGAACTAAAATACGGGACCCAGCACCCCACGTCGGAGAGGAAAAAAAAATTATCGGGCGGATGCGCGCGCCCAGTTGCGCTGACCGTGGGATGTCCTCGAAAATTGCACAAAAGTAGGTAACTTGTACGACCCGGTCGAAGCCACAGCTGAGCTGAACAGAGATTAAAAGAGGGATTTCATTACCATATGGCAAAGGCCATTCCTGATCATAATCGTGTTACCCCCGCACTCTTAGAAATCTGTGCGACATTCTCCCACCTCACCTCGACCCAGTCGTGTCCCGCCTCGTCCCATGCCTACCTGAAAGGTTATATCCATTGCTCGGAACAGACATGATGCGTAGACGTCGTGTCCATGTGTTTTTTTTTTCCAACTCCGAATCCCAGAACTCCCTCGTTCACTCCTCATCGCCGATCTGTAGTACTAGTGTGTCAGCCGTATCCCGCCAAGTTCCTATCAGGACATGACAAACCTTAGGCGCGAGATAGAAGCGCAGGTAACTGGCAGCAGCAAGAGGGTACTCCACCAAGAGAGGAATCTCATTGGACAAGCAGATCTTGACCGATGGAGAGAGTCCCGAGGCTTTGCAGAAATTGACAAGGTACTTGAGGGAAAAGGTGAGTGAGACAGGCTCACTGAGCTCAATCACGACAGCCTCGTTGGGCTTTTCAACGTTAGAAGTTTGGCGCAACATGACGGACCCATTACCGATATCTCCCTGCGCAGAAAACTTCACACCGTCCTTGCTCGCCTCGATTGTGACTGGGTTGCTTGTCAGTACGCAGTGTCCCGCAGATGCATACCGCTATCATGTAACACACCAGATTCAGACATGGCCATTAGATCAGCCGTGATGCGCTTGAATTCTGCCGATGGCATGCTGATGGAGGCAGCGTATTCGGTATCAGGAATACCCAGGTGCTCCTGGTCAATATCCATAAGTTTGAGATCGTACTCAGAAATGCGGTCATTGCTCGAGTTCTCAAAGACAAGGTTCAACACATCGGGCGCGTCTTCGGCCTTGAGCGTGAGGATGTCTTCGTTCTGCGCCGCGCGTAGCACCTTGGTGAGCGACGTCAGGTTGATACCGAGGGCGATATTGCGGTCGCAGCGGAAGGGCGAGAAGCTTTCGGCCTTGAGCATCATGGCTACCAGAGCGACGTGGCTATTGTCCATGGCCTGCAGGGCGACACCGCTGTCATTGCAGTCGAAGTTGCAATCCTGCACGAGGTCCTTGATCGCGTCGACGACCTGAGAAAAAGAGATTAGGACCATGCAACTGTATATTCGCGACACAGATACTGACCTTCTTCAAAACGGCCGCCTGTTCAAGCCGTGCCTCCAACATTTCTTCACCTGGTCAGTTTTGTCGAAGCAGGATATTCGGATGGAGGGACCGAGGAGTTGGCCACCTACTGCTGGATAAATGGGCTTGTGGTTTGTCTTGAGAAGGATGGGTTATAGACAGATATAATCAGGCGAAAGTGCGCTGCACAATTGCTGTGTTTTCGACGGATAGCACAGGAATTCTTGGGCTGCAGGTTTTGGGTGTTTGCGAGGGGAAGGCAGCCGCCCAGACGCACGACGCGCTTTTGAAGTTTGGAGACGCGACAAAAGTGCTAAATTGATTTCCACTTTAGGTTAGCTTCCCGGCCACGCACCACCTCTGACCGCAACACCCATCTAACAAGAATGAGGTACGTCATGCACCGATCCATTTTCTTCCCGACCAGGTACAAATACTACGGCAGTCTAACTGACGTGAAAATGGCTTATAAGATGACGAACAAGCATCACCAAGAGGACGGGAGGTGGGGTCACCCAAACTTGGTGCAAATTTGTGCGCAACCAGTGCTTTTGATATCCACGTTCGCAGGCCTCTCCTTTGGCAATGGTCTGTCACGTCAAACATGAAAAATCCCTCGAACAGCTACACAAGACAGAGTATCACTCAGTTCAGCTATGGAATTGACACAGACATGAATGATAATCATCAGTAATATTTTCAGGCTAGGCGTTTGACTCCTCCTTCCTGGACGCTGTTCGGGGATGCATCAGGGCGTAGTTACCTAGCTGTGCCTTGTGGCCTAGCAAGGACTCCCTCAGCGTGACGACAAGTCGGGTAGCTCCCAGTCTTTTCCCCGCGGTCCTATGCTGTACGATGGCATCGTTGTTGGCGCAATGCCGGATCCCCAATTCCACATCTGGCCAGTCCCAGCTTCAGGCCCATGCTACGGATATTCCGGCCCGAACTGCGGCTCCGACCCTTGCCGCAAATCCAAAGGAATTTTGATCCAAAGGAGACATCCCATGAGTGAAGAAAAAAGACTTATTTACTGGCATGATTCCTGTTATACAACTTGGTACAAAAAAGCTCTAATTACACTTTAGTGAATGACCATTATCATGATATGAAATGTGCTGGAATGTGCCAGTCCACGCACGAAACGCCATGGCTGTCGCCATCGGGTCAAAATCCCTCAAACCAAGCGGAAACCAGAACGCCTCTATACAAAGTCGCCCCTAGTTTTCTGTAGTGTCCTGTTCTTCTCCGAGACCAGCCTAGGCCATGTATGTCGTTATATCAAAGGGTAAAAAAGGAGGTTGGCAAAAAGAAAATAATAGACAGTGTTGGTGTCGTCACTTCATATCGAAAGCCTTCCGGAGACAGGCTTTATGGGCGGCATGGTGGCACGCTTGGGTCGCAGGTTAATGACCATTTCGAGCTCACGGAGCATTCCTCGGTTCGCTTCTGCCGACTCCCTCGCCGCCTCCCTCTTCTCTCGGTCCTCTTTCATCTTCATTATCCGCTCTTCTCTTGTCAGAAGGCTCCGCGGTCGTTGCTGCACCGAAACAGCCTCAAACACTTCAGCCTCCTCCTGCTCACCGGGTGCACTGCCAAAGGTCGAACTGGGAGGTGATTCACCTGTCAAAGCCTTAAATGCTTCAACTGCTCCTCCCTCATCCACCGTCGTCAGGCCGCTCAGTGATGTCACCGGGGAGAGAAGGGTGCTTATTGATGATAGCCTCTTCTCATTCCGGTCGATACCCGAAGCTAGGGCCGCCTTCCCTTCTTCCCATGTCTGCTGCAACATCTTGAGGTCCTCCCCGATAGATTCGTACTGGGTCATGAGACTGGCCCCGAGTTCCGATACATCCTCTGCTTCGTTAAGCGTCCTCTCCGATTCCTCTCGCAGCAGCGCAAGTTTGGCTTGCAAACCTCGAATGCCGGTAGAGAGTGAGTTCAACTTGCGGAATTGTGTGCGCCGTTTCTCCCGGCCTGGTGTCAACGGCATTTTGCTGTCCGGAACTGTGGGGAGTGCTGCTCCAGTCAGTTATAGTTCAAGCCACACCCAGAGTAAGTCACTCACCCTCGTCCTCGCTGAGGATGCTACAAATCTTTTCATAACATGACCCAATGATGTCGTTGAGGCTCCGCAGCCCTTCAACTGCCGCCGACCACCGCAGGAAATCACTGTTGTCGCCGGTTGCCTCCAAGGCCAGCATAGCACAAAGCAGAATTTTCCTTATGGTGTGGAACCGGGCGGCGGCAATCCTCAACACCCGCAGCGACTCAGGATCCTCAAACTCACCGTCCGTGAAACCCTGCAGGGCATCCTGCATGTCGAAATCACTGACATCATATACATCGTGGTACTTTTCCAAGTCAAGTTGCTCGGAAAATCCCTTGATCACGTTGGATATCTGGATGTAGTTTTGGATCATAGCGGCGAACTGTGCCTTGAGGACCTTCCGCAACCGCACACATCGGCGTACTTGGCTCCGGTCTTCGATGCGGCTGATGGGAGGCAGGGGAGCGCTTCTAAGGGTCAGTTAGCATATCAAAGAAACAGAGTGCGCTTTCACGATGCAAACGTACATCTTATAGCCCCTGGAGACGAGCTCGACCTCTTGGATCAAGGACAGCGCAGCGCTAGACGCACCGTCAAAGTCCTGAGATCTTACTATGAAGCTCTTGAGTTCTCCCAGTGTCTGTTCCCGAAGGTATCGGAGCCACTGCTGCCGGATGTAGACATGCGAGACCAAAGCACCCCCAAGCAGCAATACTGCTGCGAACACAACTCGCTTCTTTGTCAGGTGCGAGAACCCGCCATAGTACACCCAACTGATGATCCAAGCTACGAGAAGTGCCCCCGTCGCAGTAGCAATTATACCCGCAGATGTCGGAACCACAGCATTTTTCAAAGCACCCGAACTCTCTTCCCGAGACCGTGTGTGGTAATGCGGCTGCCCGGTGATGGAGTGTCCGCTGAGGAGTTGCGATGCCACAATGGTGTAACGGAACTGCTCAATAAATTTGAAATTATCGGCCCGGTCAATGCTGGAAGCGACGACGCTCGAGTACGTGTTATGGAGCGAGCTAAGTCGGGTCTTGCGGGGAATATCGATGCGCAACGGGTCCGGTATTTTACTACGAAACCGCTTTTTGACTATTGGGCGGCCGACTGGTGCGAAGACCGGGCTCTGCGGCGGCGACTCATCGTGCTTCTCAGACTCGGGAGGCGTCGGCGCCCAGTTCTCATGCTGTTGGTGTTCCTCGCCTTGGTCTACCATTGCGCCAAGTTAGAAGAGCTGATAAGGTAGGTAGGGAGCGTGCAAAAAAGCAGATTGTTTGCCCAGCGTTTGTGCGAGAATTGTTGATGAAAAGCAACCGCGGAGACAAAGGACAGAACAGACGAGGAAACCCACCTTTGAGGTACTCGGCGAGAGGGGTGTGATCGTGAATGACGGTCTCCATGAAAGTTACTGCAGTGTTGAGATGGTAACTGGCTACCTCTCCATCGGTGCACACGACAAACTCTTCAATAAGCGCCTGTCTCCTACCAACAGCCTGGATCTGAGTTGATAAGATGCAGAACGTGTGAGGGTGGGTCACGCAGCGGCTACGAGTGACGGCAGCTACTCTTTGGACCGTGTGAATGGGCTAGCGCCGTCGGGAGCCGCTCTGCATGTTTCGAGGAACAGGAAGCGCGCAGCAGATAGTAAAACTTGGAACTGCTCTGGGGAGTGGTCGAGAGATAACAACCAACATTTGCAGAGGGACTCGAAAGCTCCTGAAGGTTTGCGGACACGGCTCACTAGCACCTCATTAAACCTTAACAAGCACGGCCTCCACAACTTTCTGGCGACAGATTAAAACCAATCCAAGTGCCTCTCGGTTACAAGAATATTAGCAATCCTAAGCGTCATCTCCAGCCAATAGGAGCCTACTATTCTCGCCAAGGTCAGCCTTTAGCTCTTCTTCAGCCACGCAGCACAAAGGCAAGCGTGGCCGTTGTACCAGCCCGAATCGCGAAAGTCCAACGTCATTCCGGGGATATCAAGCTCGGAGCTCTGACGGGCAAAACGCGCTGCTAGTAAAGCCCGTTGGCCCGCCTCTTGCTCGAAACACGCTCCCAAACAATCAAGAATCCTGTCCAGAGTAACACACAGCGCAACTTGGAAGTATGGGTCGCGTACCGGCATCCTGCAAGCCCTTGTAAGATGAAAAATTGCTAAATTGCCCTGTGGCAATGCAGCTTCAGGTTGAGAAGCACTGCGTAATTTCTTCCGACAAGGGCCAAGCTCTGCTAACATCAGACGGATTTGGCCACCCCGAACGGGCTCCCGCCCAAGGTCTCATTTCTTTTACCGGGGCGTTCTTCACCTGGAAATTCCCCACACCGAAAAGCTGGAGGTGAGCATAACATGCCAAGCCACGTGCTCGCGGATGATCGCTGTGGGGCGCCGCTGCGCATTAGAGCTGTGACCAACCGGAGAGAACCGAATTACGAAGTGCACCACATCCAAACCACCAGCAATTGAGTTTGACGAAGCCACGATTACCTGGCCTAACTAAAACCCCCTACGAAAACCCAGAGCGAGAAGAAAAGGCCCACGATGCCCTCAGAACGCGAATACCAAATCGCCCCCCTCGTCCCCGAGTCCATTCAGCACAACTCCAAGGTCCGCTCACACTCATCCCCTCTATTCCCCCTCCTCCCACCTCCATCCCAGCAACCAAATTAACTGAATCCCTGCCATCCAGACACTATACAACCTACAATCCCTCACTGCCTCCCTCTTCGGCGTCAGCGCCGGCATCCTCGGCCTCGAATCCTACAGCGGCTTCCTCTTCTACATTATCTTTTCGCTCCTGACCTCTGCGTTATTCTACATCGTGCGCGTGGCGCCCGCGTCGGCCGTGGTGGCAACGGCAGGGAAAAAGAGTGATGTGGCAGGACCGTTTGATACGAGTGTTTATTTCCGGAGTCCATTTGAGTTGTGGACTGGAGGGTTGTTAAATGGGCTGGCGGGGTTTATTTTGACGTGGACGTTGTTCTATGGGTTGGTGAGGGCGTGATCTCTACTACACAGAGTGGGTAGATAGTAGTTGTTATATGAGAGATTTTGTCTGCGTCTTAAAATATCATAGATTCGGCGTTTAGGTGCGAAGGAAAAGAGAGGATTACAAGCCGCTGCTTTAAACTATAAGATGATTCTGACTAAAGCCATACCGGGAGAAAACAGAATCCAACGCGGAAACGCTCAAACAAAACGCAAGAACTATACGAAATCGCTTCACTCGACAATCTCAACCACCTTTCCGACGAACCCTTCCAGAACAGACCTATCTTTGCTGCTACCCTCAAGCACCAGGATGCGCGATCCCAACTCGATCCACTCTCGATTTGACAACAGCTCGAGCCGCACCTCGACTCCGATGTCTACCCCCAGCGACGCAGACTCAATCCGAACATCCAACTCCTCGCTCAAGCTGAACAAGTCATCAATCTCCTCCGTTGGCAGCCTGCTCCCCGATTCCCGTGAATGAACCTTCGCAACTCGTAGTACACGAGCCGCTGCACGGATACTGGCAACATAGACGTTGACCAAGCTCCCAACTTGGAGTGAAGCAGCCTCGGCGTCATCGAACACGGCAGTCAGACCACTTACTGCCTGCAGGGAGAGCCCAGTGGCGACCATGTGCTGGCTCGGTACGGCTAGGACCATACCTTTGCGTATTCTAGGCGTGCTAGCTAACGGTCCGGTGCCATTGCCCGCCCCATTCTCGTTGCCTTCGGATTTCGGTGGGTCGAAGACCATCCCGATGGATCCGACTTGGCCCGCAGCGAGAGTTTGAACAGGGAGCCGAAGATTGCGTATGCTGACAATGGATGCAGTGTGCCACTCGCCTTTGATAGCCGATGCTGAAACGGTATTCTTGGCAGCTATTCGATTGAGCTCCGTTGACGAGGGGTGCGACATAGATAGACCATAGCTTCCAGGTGTCAAGCGATCCTCTGGAGTCTGGCCACGAGAATCATCTTCCTCGGGTGGAAATGGTCCCACGATCACTTTGTCCCCAATGGACAAGCTACCGAATCGCATATGGCCGGCAACAACAGTCCCCCGATCGGTCTGCTGGTCAGCATGCCTTGTAGCCAGAGCGAAGGATGCCGGTAAGCTAAACTTGTCTTCGATGTGAAACAGGCACGACGGCTGCTCCGGATTCAGGGCCGCGCCTATGTAGTCGTGCGACGTCGGCCCAGGGGGTAGTGGGAGCCTCTCAAGCAGGGCGTGAAGTTGGCCGATCCCCCTCCCATCAAATGCGCTTGTCAACGCAATAGGGACAACAGATAGTAAGTCATCTTTTGCCACCATAGCATCCAGAACTTTGCTCATCGCTTGGTGGTCATCTTCCGGCACGCATGTCAACCTCGACTCCGGCCTAAGGGGTGCGCTACTTCTAAGTGGCCGTGGCGTGCGTCCCGCTGCTTTCACCTTGGTCAAAATTTTGTTGAGCGTCCTCAGTAATTTGGCCTTCTCGGCTAGGTCAAGTTTGGTGATGACAATTGCCAGCGGCAAGCGTAACTGAAGACAGAGATCGAGATGGGCATCAGTTGAGTCAAAGCCAGCACTAGCGGTGCTCGATGCATCCGAAATAGAGGAAGTAGCCATGGTGTCGGTTAAGAAGTCCGCACTATCGGCCGGGATGCACAAAAGTGTCCAATGGGGCGCCCAGCCAACGATGCCACGGAGGATCGTGCGCCGATACCTCAGATGGCCAGCAGAGTCCAGCAAGTATACAAGCCGGCCCCCCTTGGTAAAGTTGTGGATGTCAATCCACGACTCAACACCGTTGTGCGCATAGTTGATAATGTTACCTTCATCATAGCCAATCAGCTCCTGTGTGACAGACGAAGTCACTCCTGAGTTCACTTCGTGTGGGTGCTTGAGCAGGTTGAGCCGGCTCGAGCCTCGACCGTTGTCCAGTGTTCCAGTTGATAGAGTGCCTAGCAATGTGGATTTGCCGGATGTAGTTGGGCCAGTCAGTGTAACACGCAATTGGTCCATAGTCATAGGGCCTCGCTTTGGATCTGGAAAAGACTCCGTTGCTTGAGCTTGAGGCTGAAGGTGTATTGATCCGTTCTCACCGTTCTTGTCAGCGCGTGGGGGCTCAACCAACACCTCGGCCACCCACAGCTTCGCATGATGGTGTCGAGCCTCGGAGACTGGTCCGGGAGAGTCCTCAGAGTCGCTTGAGTCGACCCACTCGCAGTCGCCGACATTCACCATGCGCTGAACGGTCATGGTGCATCCCAAGCTCGAGGCCATGATACGCAGTGTAGCAAGACTCTCGTCCATCTCATCCTTAGTCAAGCCAGCAAGAGTGCCGTCGTCTGCCACGCCAATCTCATACAGTGCCCCTCTTGATTCTTCCAGTCCTGGGAGAAGCTTTCCCATCTTGACCTCAGCGCCCACCGATAGCGCATCAGTCGGTAGGCGAGGAACTACGAGCTCCTGTGCTGCCGAGCTGGCGTGATATGGGCAAGACTGCTGTAATCTCCATAGCAACTGTGTGGTGAGATGCTCAAGACGGTCCTGGCGTGTCTGGTTAGACACGCCGCCGACGGCTGGTGTCTTTGATGACCTGGGATCGAGCGGGGCTCGGCTTTGGACGGAGCCTGAGGTGCGGGTTGGCGTACTGGTGCGCTCATACTTTCGACGTGGTCTCAGGAGCAGGTGAAGTTTGTACTCTGTCGGACCATCCTGAGGCTCAGCCTCGAGTTTGGTTACGCCGTAGTCAGACGGGACTCCCGACTCGACAATTCCGTGTCGGGTGGTCGATTGCACTTTCGCCGTGATCCTCTTGTCTGGATCGGCCGGCCGTAGCCACGGGGACGAGACCCGCTGAGGATCAGTGTCAAAGGTAAAAACTGACATGACAAAGTCAGTCCTGCCCAGGTACTGCTGGAATAATTTCCCCGTTCAGGGCGTGGCGAAGCGAGAGGCAGGCCAAAAAAATATACATATATATTCTAGATACCAAGGGTCGGCCGAGAGTTTAAAGAGCTAATATTTGGCGAGAGGTTAACATTGTGTTTTTGGAGGAGTGCTGTATTCGAGGTATCATCTTGCGGGTAGGAGCTTATTCGCTCGAGATTTGGCCGATAAAGTCTTGGGAAAGACTGGGAAGGATCGTTGGTGACAGCTCAAAAGTATCACCCGATTTCTAGTTAAGCGCGTGCATCTTGAACAGTTTCTGGTAGGAGCAATTGGTCGGCAAAGAGGTTGTGCAAGAGGAAGAGCCCCAGCCCTGTCTTCTCTGCTCTCGTCTTGTCAAGTGTAGGGCGAGGGCTGAGGTTGTGACGCATCAGCAAGTTGGTCACCTCACCGCCGATAAGATAACTGGTGGGCTAGTTAGCCTAGGCCCTGATGCCCCACATTTCTCGACCACTGCGAAGGATGCCTCCAAAACAGGGGTCTTGGCGAGCAGGGCAGCCATGCGGACAGAAGGGCGTAAACTGTGCAGATCGTGCGCTCTCGCTGTCAAATGACAACAACGAGTGCAGACTGCAGAGTCAACAATACATCTGTCAAAAACTTGCCCGTCCGTGTCTTGTGGGACTGTGGCGCTGTCGTAGTGTAAATTGCGCTTGGAAGCATCCCAGCTGCTGACGATCCACCTGTGGCGGCGCGTGGGGCGGAGTTGCAGGCCGCCAGGTAGTTAGGCGGGGCGGATCCGCCCCTTGTCAACGCACCGTTCGGGTCTGGAACAAACCCAAGACACAGGCTCGCCGCGTCGACCCCGCCTCCTGTCTTGATCGCCTGAACTCGTTCACACTGTCGACACTCTCCCTCCTTCAATACACGTCGACGAAGACATTTGCAGTTGATTCCAATACTCGAAACTTGGATCTATTCTACTGCGGTGACCTACTCGCCATTTCAAAATGAAGAAGCTCTTTGGCAAGAAGGATAAGTCGGACCGGGGTTCGCCTGCTCCACAGGACGAGAACCCCTACGCGAGACAACCCGCCGAAGACCCTTACGCGAAGTCGCCCGCCCCGAGTTCAAACTCATATCAATCGAGCCGTCCCGTTGGCCTTCCCAGTGGCCCTCGCGGCGGAGGAGGTCTTCCCCGTGGTCCAGCGCCAGGTGCTGGCTATGGCGGTCCTCCTCCCCCGTATTCCGGTAATACTTCGCAGCCGAACAGAGGTCCCGCTCCTCAGCAGAGCTCTGGGTACGGAAACGACAAGCTCGGCGCTTCTGGTGGGTATGGCAGCAACCGATACGATAACGGCGGCGCCCCCTACGATAACAAGCAGCCCGGCCAATCCTACAATCCACCTCAACGGCAGGGAGGGTATGGTGGGTTTGGCGGAGGTGATGAAGATAGCCGTGGCGGCCTATTCAACGACTATAAGCCTCCGGCAGCCCGCCAGAACAATAACTGGGACTCGGGTCCCGGCGGTTCTGGGCAGTCCGGCGACGCCGGGTACGGCGGTTATGGCCAAGACCGCGAGTTGACGGAGGAGGAAAAGGAGGAGATGCAAGTCCAGGACATCAAGCGGGAGATCATCAACACACAAAAGGCTACTGTTGCCAGCGGCGGCAGGTCCATGCAGTTGGTCGGCGCTGGAACGGAGAGCGCCATGAACATTGCCCAAGCACTGGCGCGTCAGAGGGAGCATTTGGACAATGCCGAGAGAAACATCGATAATGCTTGTAAGTGTCTTTGCCTCATGACAGCTTAGCGACTAGGCACTGACCAGACGCAGCTGTGCACAACCGCGTTGCCAAGGAGCAAACACAACGGCTTAACAAGCTCAACGGATCCATGTTCATACCGACCGGGCTAAGCAAGAAGAAGCTAGCTGAGCTGGACGAGCGGACCCGGCAGAGCGAGATAGAAGAAATGAGAGCTCGTGATGAAGCTCGAGCAGGTGCCTACGCAGGCAGAACGCGCATGGACGGCGTGATGCAGGACCTCCAGCGACCGCAACAGCTCGGCGCCAGCAGGGCCAACAAATCTAGGAGGGAGGAGTTCAAGTTTGAGGATGACGATGGCGAGCAGGAAGCACTGAATGACGAGATCGACAACATTACAGACCAGCTGGCTGCCGGTGTTTCGATGCTGAATGGTGCCGCTCGTGTAATCAATGCCGAGCTCGAAGACCAAATCAGACAGGTTGACCGCATTACGGAGAAGGTGAGATTTCACACTACGAGCCTGTCCGCCAGATGGCTAACAATCGACGCAGAGCGAGCGGGCTCACGACCAGGTCCGGAGGAACCACGTGAACCTAGAGCGGGCAGCGAGGATGAAGTAATTCGTTTCAGGGCATCAGTGCAGTACCTGATTAGGATGATGGATCATTGGGCGTTGTTTCCCTTTTCTCGTAGTCATTTACATGTTCGACTCTGATATTTTGAGCCGGCAAGTACAGGAAATCAAGCGTGATGTGTGCCACAAAAAAATCTCCAAAGCACCCAGACCTGGGAAGAAAACTGCTTGATGATGTACTCTAGAGCCCCAAGTTGCAAGGATTGTTGCCGAGTCGTAGGGCCAAGGAAGCTGGATTAAGCGTTGCCGCGTTTATGGTAGGCGCTTACTCCAGTGCCCCTAGGGGCCCATTGTGTATGAAACAGTCATCTGCACACGGCTTCGAGGTGCACATGTAAGCCGCTGTAAGCCATCGAGACCTAGGTTGGCAAGTTGGGAAGGGCCGTGAGCTTGTGACAGGCAGCCTATGCAGTCCTCGCTGTGGTCAAGGCAAGCTACTAACCAACTTGAGTTTTATAATCGTTTCTGCATGCTTCCTGCGCCAGTTGTTTGTTAAGCTACCGTTTATAACTACTCTTTCGCAGCTCTCCGAAGGCCGACCTAAGCCGCCCACCCACTCCTTTTCTTCTTCCAGCACGGATTCTGCAAGCTGTACACCCTCTGATCCCTCGCTGTGAACAATTCCATAGATGAGCCAGGCAAGGAGATGACGCAGAACAGCGCGAAGCATACCGGCCACACCCCGATTACACATACAATACATTCCCAATCCGACTCTAAGGGAACTCGCCTCTCGTTCCGTGGGAATCTGACCACATAGGGCTCCTTTTCGACATGCTTTCCCTCCCCAGCGTTCCGCTCGATTACATGGGGGGCAAGGTGTACTGACCGCGGCTCGCTCGCTAAGGTAGCGTCGTTTTGTTCCGCTCGCTCCTGATATTCCTGTGCCGAAGCCGCCGTTGGGGCCAAGATCGGGATGGACTCCAGAGTTGAGTACGGTTCTATCTTATTCAGAGACGGCCTCGCAACGCCATACACCGGAGAGAGCACGGCAAAATTTGGGGGCCGAGAAACCTTTGGCGCAGATGGCCGGAAGTGGTATGCGATGGCTGGATGGGTGAGCGAATGGGCGTCCACCAACGGGCGATTGGGTTGGAGATGGAGGAATGGTTGAGTGGACGGGTGACCTCAGTCGGATCGCTAATACAGGAGGGGCTGGGTGGTTACATGTAGGTAGTCCCGAAAGTTGTGGTGACCATCTCGGAGAAGATTCTCAGGGAGGCTTGTCGCCGGAGACAACAGCCATGGTACCGCGGGTATGTGGAAACTAGTACATCAGACGACCGATTCGACCACGGAATTTGGTGTAATAAACCTGAGACACCAAGAAAGACGGAGAGACCTCGTACGGAGCCCTGATTTGACTTCTCGTGCACAGGGTTAGCATCGCGCCTTCCTTTTACCCTACAACCCAGAGCTCAGAGCTTGCTAGAAAATCACATGGGGAAAACAAATTCAGGCGAGTTTGGTGACCTGTCGCAGAATCCTGCTTTGCGGGGGGGGCAATATCGGTGTGGTATGTGGTTAGCCCTGGATTCTGTCAACTCCACGAGACGGTGAGATGAAACGACATCATCGATGATCCTTCGGTCCGATTCTCACATTTCAAAATGGCGAGCTGCTCTCGCTGTATTTGGGGAACGGAGCTGGTTGAGGAATTAGCGGGTTCACCGTCGTCGAGCCGACACACGCCCTAACGTTCCAGACACTCTATCCCTTGGAGGCAGGCCTACTGTTATGTCTCAGAGACACGGTTCCTTTCAGTTGAACCCCGCCTTTACAGCCTCGTGGTTAGTTGTCGGGGGCAAGAACTGGCCATCTAAGTCATTCCGGTGTTGTGCGTGTTGAGAGACTGGAACTGGCATGTCATTCCGCCATGTAATCAAGCAAGATTCTCGTCATCCCCAATGACGATGCTCTAAAGAAACCTCAGGGATTCTCTCGCCTATAAGAGTGAGAACAGATCCGACCTTGGCAGGGTTTTTCTTGTTGGCACTGTAAACCAGCAGAGATCTCATCCCTCCGACTTTTACTCCTCACCAATCTTTGAACTCAGCTTTCTTGTTACCGCCAAGATGAAGAGTCTCACCCTCAGCCTCCTCCAGCTGTCCCTCATCCTGGGTGGTGCCCTCGCGGCCCCCCTCGCTGAACGTGCGGACACGCCTATCGAGATTCCCAGCCTTCCAGCTGTTCCTGAGGTCTCGCCACTCCCCGAGGCCCCCAAGGCGCCTGAAGATCCAAAGGACTTTATACCCGTCCCTGCGTACTTGGTCCCCGGCATCACTCAGGATGCGGCCCGCACAATGATGGCTATGGAGCAGCAGCACCAACAGCACGCCCAGGACGAGGGTAAGCCAACTGAACCAACTGAACCGACTGAACCGACTGAGCCCGGTGATGTCGCTGAACAGCCCGTTGACCCTGCGCCGGAAAACCCTGAGGAGGATGCCTCTGAGATGAAGAAAAAGCGTGATGATGGCGATGATGATGATGATGGTGATGATGATGGTGATGATGATGGTGAGGAAGAGGAGGAGGAAGAGGACTATGAAGAGGGAGGTGAGGACGAGGAGGGTGAGGACGATGAGGGCGAGGACGAGGATGGTGACGATGATGGGGAGGAAGAGGACGAAGGCGAGATTGAGGGACCCGTTCCCCCTCTTCCTGAGGAGGATATCGTCATTGGAGCTCCCGTCCCCGGCGTTGACGGCAACATGCCCCAGACCCAAGCCCCGAGCAAGACCCGCCGTGTCCGGCGCGCTGCTCCCCAAGCCCAGGCCGCCCCTCAGGCTCAAAACGCCGAGCAGGCTCAGCAGGCTCAGCAGGCCCAGTACGTCAAGAATATCCAGGCTGCCCAGGAGATGGTCCAGTCAGTCCAGAGCCAGGTTGAGAACATCCGTAAGTTGATCTTTGCACAATTAGGTATTACATGTACTAACAAGCAGGCAGAGAGGATCATGCAGTCCAAGAACGGAAACCAACAGGCTATCATCGACGCTCTCACCCAGCCCCTGACTCAGCTTCGTGACACAATGCAGAGCGGCGTCGTCCGGGCTATCCTCCCGGCCCTCCCGGTTAACCTTGGCGGTCTCACCAACCTCGGCGGTGTTAGCGGACTCGCCAATCTCGGTAACGCCAGTGCCGGCCTCGGCATTCTCTCGGCCCTGTTGCAGCCTGTTGTCAACCTGATCAACTCTCTGCTCAATTTTGGCGGAGGTGAGACACCCCTTCCATGATCGACTCCAGTAACTGACCTTTCAGGTGGCGGCGGTCTTGGTGGCGTCACTGGCAACCTCCCCGGGGTTGGTGGACTTTTGAATGGTGGTGCTTTGGGTGGAGTCACTGGCGGTTTCACTGGTGGCATCCTCGGCAGTGTCCTTGGTGGCGCCGGTAACCCTCTCGGTCCCTTGGTCGGCGGAATCGTCGCCCCGGTCACGGGCCTCCTCGGAGGTGCGACAGGCAGTCTGCCCGTAGTTGGTGGCGCAGCAGGAATTGTTAATGGTGCCATAGGAAACCTCCCTGTCGTCGGCAGTCTCTTGGGTGGCAACTGAAGCATCATCGGAAATACAATGCTGGTCCGACACGGCTTTTGTACGATCAATCGGTTTGGATGAAGCTGAGCGCTAGGGGAGGGTGCATGAATGAAAGTCGGCAGGCGTTAGCTTAGGTACCCATCTACCTACACGGTAGAATTCATCGCTGTCAGAGCAGTTACAGTGACATCTACGCACTTGTAGTGTTTACTGAACACGACGTTCCACCTCAACTGTAATAATCCCCGTAATCTCGGCCATTTCTCACTTACTTTAATTTCGTCATCCCTCTCTCCACCCCTCTCGCATGGCCCTTGAACCTACCTACCCAGTAGATAGGCTCGCCTTGATAGGATAGGTACATCTTCTTATCTGCGGTCTGGTTGCCTCGGCAGCGGCCAGCCGATACGGTAACCATTTCTTTTCTCATCATGCCTTATGTCCCAGTTTTATTTATAATCGGCAGCTCAACTTCACGATACATTGGCCACTCCATGTGTAGGTGCCTAGGTGGTACCTACACCTAGGTAGTCACACCGTCCAGGATATTTGGAGATACAAAAGTCAGATCAGCGCTCCTTTGCCCTTTCAACTACATACTTGTACTTGTAGTTGTCCACCAGAAGCAGTACGTATGCTGAATATCTCTCATGAAAACTCAAGGGTAGCAGTGCCATGTGCACTGTCCCCTAGGTACCTAGATTACTGCGCCTTTGCTTGTTATTTGTTGCCTTCATCGCAGTCGTGGCGAACAAAAGTAGAGTTTATTCATGCCACCCCTTCTTCGAGGCATACCACTGCACTACGTAGACCAGTCCCAGCAACACCGGTACCTCTATCAATGGACCGACGGTTGCCGCCAGTGCTTGACTGGAATCTGGGCCATATGAAGCAACAGCAACGGCAATAGCCAGCTCAAAGTTGTTGCTTGCAGCTGTGAAGCTCTGTGTCACGGCGTATCCATACCGGAATCCCATACGTCTAGCAATCCACAGCGTGGCCATGAACAAGACCAAAAAGTAGACCAAGAGAGGCGCGGCAACCCTCACCACCGACACAATTTGCCGCACCACCTGAGCACCTTGGGATGCAAACAGAACCAAGATGGTGTAGAGCAGCCCCAGAAGTGACCACGGCGAGATGATGCGGAGAAATACGTCATGGTAGAATCGCTTGCCGCAGAGCTTGAGGAGGACGAGACGGGTGATCATTGCAGCGCCGAGTGGCTAGGAGAGAGAGAGACCGTTAGCACTATTTACCACTTACACCACGCCCAAGGTTTCACCCCCCC
>Ga0247763_1000185_pt1 | contig 33359 bp, 38 predicted proteins | sample UWRJL141409B4_FD_179926 | JGI IMG/M metagenome (GOLD analysis project Ga0247763, IMG submission 179926) | Plant litter microbial communities from Arlington Agricultural Research Station in Wisconsin, United States - UWRJ-L141-409B-4 | ecosystem: Environmental > Terrestrial > Plant litter >... | reverse complement strand
AGACATACAACACCAAGGATTCGCTGGTCGTCACCGACCCAACTACTGGTTTGGCCCTCACTGGTTTATCTAAGGGAGAGCGGACGGGATCCCGAGTTGCCCAGTGGGTATGGTCGTATGTGTTGGGTTGCGGGGGAAAGATCCCCATGAGCATCAACCATCCGGAGCCTTAACACCGGGCGGTGCCGCAGCCCCGGACCCGGCCATCGGATCCCCCACATGGGACGCTACCCCTGGCTGCCCTGGTGAACGGGGCACCCGCGCCGCACTGGCATGGCCAATTCGGTGGGGTTGGAACAGACCATCTCCTTGTCCAATCCAGGCTTGCTGAGATTGCACCGACTGTGCGGGTGATGCCAAGCTAGTTCGTGACAGTGATGTCGCATTCCGGCTAGCGCCTTGGTCAATCTGAACGAGCAGCGAAAACCCGGGCAAAAGACGGCAGCTAAATTGAGGGGCGGCAGAAAGGTGGGAAGCGGGTTGTGCGGCGAACCTCAAACCGACGCGAGGGCGAAGTTAGCCGCGATACACCCGGAGAAGTGGACCGGGTGTCGAGATTTGGGTCGACCACAGAAAAGCAGATCGTGGATAACAACGGCTGCTAGTCTACCGTTGATTGAGCCGCAAGAGGGATTGCAAAATTGGACGCACTTCACTCTGGAATGAATCTTCACACCGAACGGGCACGCAGCAGTCTCATCCTCCTGTCCCTCGTTCTTGCGGACGAAGAAATCGCGACTCTGGGCGTGCTTGCTCAGCTTGGGCGAAGAGTGGGGTTTCTCCGGCGCACGGGCGTGGTCCATAAGCCGGATCCCTGTCATTTCACTGTCGTCAATGCGCTCCCTCGCACGCTTTTCAGGGATCCTCGAATCGCCAGAGAAGCTCACCAGCCACGACGCAACCTTCCAATGAAGCCAGAACGAAAACGGAATGGCTTGCCATGCGTCAAAAACCACCATTGGTGGGGTCCTCCGCCCAGCCAACGAGAATCCCATGCTGCTGGCTCCCGACTCCACCAGCGGCCAGGGCACCACGACCAGGAGCTTTTCTCATTTCTCTCCGAGTCTCCCTCCTTTTTCGCTCCCAACCTCCTCCGAGGTCAACCCCACGATTTTGCGACCCGCTGTCGATTCTCGTTATCGAGATTCTGCCACTCGTTTGCACCGTCTGCTCTTCATTGCCGTCAATTCCATCGAAAACAAAAGTCTCAGTAACGCTCCGCCAAAGCCGTCCCACGAACCACGTCGATCCACGAATCATCCGTGCGACATTTTGAAACAGCACAGCAAACAGCCAATTGGCCTGCGAAACACTTTTGGGCCGCGATAAGATCGTCGGCCAGTGAGATTGACGAATTTCTTCTTTGCTTTTGCTGTCGTGTCTGGCCCAGCCCACCCGGCAACGATCGCACTGCTTGCATTCTCTCGCAACACAAAAGCACCTTCGTCCTCCACTTCCGCGTTCCCCGGCTCGAGTCTGCGTCACAGTCCTCCCACCATGGGTCTCAACATCATCGACCGCATCCAAGCCAAGATTGAGCTCTTCCGGCTCGAGCAGCGGTATACGCGTAGGCGCCATCGCCGCTCCACGTTTGTGTCCAACGCAGTTTACGTTGACGGCGAGTACATTTACAATTCGCCCAACACGACGGGATCTTCGTCCAACACGAGTCGGACCCAAGCCTCTTCGCCCACACCCGACCTTCCGTCGCCCGTCGAGACCGTTTCCGATCTGCCGTCGCCGCCGCCCGTTTCCAAAGCCCAAAAACGGCTCAACCGGTGGTCGTCAATGCCTGGCTTTGGGACCACAAACAGCTCCGAGACATCGGATCCCGAGCAGCAGCAGCAAACCTACCGATCCAAGCGCATGAGCTACGCTGCGTGATTGAGGGAGTGATGAGGGGCAGAGCCCGAAGGAGTTTTCACACCACCTTCTAGGGTACACCCGACATCATCATGGACACACAGCAGACTTGTTGTTTTGCATGGTGTAGCCGATTCTCACGAAGAATCGGCAAGCTGAAGGTGGCGCTGCGCACACGTTGAAGCTACACCCTCACGCATCGGATTGGACTTGCATACACGGACGAGAAGGGCTGATCCTTCCGGCCATTTACGACCACGAACACAACCCTCGCATTCTTTTCGAATCCTTTCCTTTCATCACCGCCTCGAACGGCTTGTCACGGCATGCTAAAGGCGCTCTCTCTGTTTTTTCTCTGGACATATTACATCTTGACGACATAACACAGCATTTTCTCCTGGAGTGGATGACATTTTCTGGACAAAACCCTTTTCCTTTCCTTCTTCTTTCTGTTGGTCATTGTCTATGCCATCCCTGACGAATGCATGCATGCCACTGGAAACAAAAGCTGTTAGTTTGGGGGGGGTTATATTTATTACGTCTGGTGTTACGGGAGATCCCACGGCCGAGGACGTGGGGTTTATTGTCGCACTCGGATGCGTCTTTGTATTTGACTTGTAATTACACGAGGGGGGACGCACGATAAAAAGTAAGGAGATATGGGGTTAGGACCCTGATGTATCTTATGGATATGATACTTGGACTGCGCAAGTACTTTTTTTTCCCAAGGCTGCTTGCATGTGAATTTTGTTGTTTGGTGGACGGGAGCTCCGCTAGTTCCTGCAGTGACGTACTCGGGTGGTCCGGATGTGGACGAGTAGGAGACGAAGATCCGGTGGAGGTATCACAACATTCCGATCAGCAGAGTCTCGGTCCAGTCCGCGCAAATCCTTCTGCCACATGGGCAGACAGAATTTGGGCAATGAATAATATGTTTGCCATGTTGTGCGGTGTAACATGCAAGCCATGGCAGGGGGTCGGGGAGGAATTTTCTCCCGTGTGACGAGGTATTATTTCTGTACTTTTTAAAAAAAAAATTGAGAATCTAAGTGTACATGGTAGAGTATGGAGTTGAGTTGCCAAGTAGCCGTGCGAAGTACGAATATCCGTAAACACGGAGTAAGCAAGATGATCTCCCGCTCCGGCGTGGGGTCCAGGAAATCGGAAGTCAGCGGGGTTGGGCCCGCTCCGGTTTGGGCGGGGGCGGCACGGAAATGGAAATGCAAATCGAAATGGGAACGGAAACGGAACCCTGCATCATCATCACCGGTTATCAGCCATCAGCCCATCAGCTCAAGTTATCAGCCCACTGCCCATTGCCAACTGACACGACACTCAATACACTCAAGACACGCAAGACACTCAAAACATCTAAGTTGAGTACAGGTATTTAGCGAAGAGATGTTACAAAATATTAAGGCTGTAGGTAGGTAGGTATATTGTGTCTCATATTGCCTTGTGTTGTCTTGCCCTGTCTTGCCGTGTCTTGCCCTTTGTTGTCTTGCTCGTTCTGTCCTGCCACGTGTGCTGTATGTAAGTCTCCCATCTGTTGTCTCCAAGATATGTAGCTCCGCCATCAAATCGTTTTGGTTTTTACTTTTGTACGCCCTGTTTTCTCGATGTTCATAACGTAGTGCAGTGCACCTTGTGTAAGCGGGGTAGCTACCTACTTTGTAGCTCGGTCAAAAGTTCATCAAGGTTCCCGGAGCAAGGCAGCAAGCTCACCCAACCAATGCCGGGCAGTCCAGCCCAGTTCAGCCCAGCCCAGACAAACCAGCTCCTCAGCGCGAGTTTAGGCCCATGACAGCTCAATCCTCAGCTCAAGAAGCATAGCACAGCAGTAACGCAACGCACCACAGCGTAATAACTGCGTCCCACCCGGATAGTTGCAGCGCAGTGCAGTGCAGCGCATTTAGTCATGGGCATGGATGTTAAAATAACTTGCAGCACTGCACTACACTTGCAGTACTCGCAGAGAGAGCTCACAGAGCTTGCGGAACCTAGGGCTTGGAGGTCTTGCAGGAGAGTTGGGTAGTTGGGCATCTACACATTGCATTGTTTAATTTTTTTGTAATTTGTTTTACATTGAACCTTGTAGGTAGTAAGTAAGGAGTCTGGTTTCCAGTCACAAGGTTGTCTCGCCTTCTCTCCATCCCTCGTCATGGAACAGTGACACCTCATTTCTCGGGAAAGAACAGAATAACGAGAGGCGCGTACATTATAGATCACGGCTGATGAGCTAGACCTTTCGCGAAGGCAGATGCATTTGCCATGACATTACTTTGAAGAATAGCGGGGTTACCACTGGTTGCCTGTTTTGTGTTCCTGTTGGTGGTGGTGGTCTGCTGTACATACAGCTACTTACCTACCTCACTCGCTCTGCCCTGTCGCTCTGCCCTATCCTATCGCTCCAGTCCGTTACACAGGCACACTAGCTCTATGCCCTACCCCGTGGAACACACACACCACAGCACATCGGTTTAGGGGGTCAGGGGTGCTACACTCAGAGTTGCTGCAGTCTACTTTCTACTGTCGGTGGCCAAAAAGGGGACGAGGGGGGGGGGGGGGGGGATGTGTGATTCGGTTTTTCGGGAGATTCTTTTGTTACTTGCATCCACATCCTCACCTCCTGATATTCTACATACAGCATGGTGGTAGGGTGTGGGTGAGATTTTTGCCACTGGGGCTGCGGTTCGGGTGCGGGCAGTGAGTGAGTGAGCGGGCGGCGGCGCCGCGGGGCAACCAGAGGACGGTGTTGGTGTAGGGTTCTTTGTACTTTTTGGTTGGTACGGTTAGCGGGGTTATGTTATGGTTATGGTTAGGTTGGTTTGCCCCTGAGAATGTCACTGTGGGATGCCTGTTGATGGGATGAAAGGAAAAAGGGAAAAGGGAAAAGGGGTGATCCCCGCTTTTTGTTCTTTTCAACACTGGATCCACACAAGACAAGGCAAGGCAGTACAGGGTAAGGCACGACATTGACAATGTGAATTGATGATGCACAACACAACACAACACAACACAACACAACAGCAAGGAAAGCCTTTTCTTTTTTTCTCTTTTTCTTTTTAGGGATACGAAACCATTAGCTAACATTAATTCGGTCCAATCACACGCACGTCGGTCATTTTTTGTTTTTCCTCGTGTGGCCAATCCACATCCCCTTCCCTTCCCCTCCACTCCACTCCTTACCATTCATGTCCCGTTTCGGTAAGTGCAACAACACCAACGCCAACACCAACGCCAACACCAACGTCAACGCCAACGCCAATAATGAACAAAGGAGAATGACTGCAATGTTTCTGCGCAGCCACTTGCACACACTCATGCTTCAAAACAGACACACACACAACTCAAAGGATCACTAGCTACGCACAGATAGGCTCCTACACATGCTCAGTCCTCAAAGTGAACCTGCCTTCCCTTGCTTCTGCTCCTGCTATTCCCACGCTTCAGCCCCCCCTGTCCCACTCCAGGTTCCGGTCCCGGTGTTGATGATCTTCTCGTACCTGTCAACTTCCTTGTGCTCCTCTCCTTTTTCTCCCGTGCATATCCATATCCATTTCCATGAACAGGGACAGCATCGGGGCTTTTGCGATTTTGGATCCGCCGGTTTTGCTCCTCAATGAGTCGGGCGATTCTCTCGTCTGGAGACTCTCCCTTTGTGAAACCCTTGGTATTGATAATCCCGCCTTGTCGCGCCTTTATCTGCTGCTGCTGTAGCTGCTGCTGCGGTATGCTCATGTTGATGTTTCTGCTGCGGCTCTGAGCGCGACGACGGGATGCGGAACGGCCTCTTCCGTTTCCGATATTGTGTCCGATGCCGTGTCCGTGTCCGGCGGATTTATAACGGAGCTCGTCGCCGTTGTTGTAGTCATAGTCATAATCGTAGTCGTAGTCATAGTCGACAGTGTTGAGGTTCAGGTTCAGGTTCAAGTTATCCATTGCGCGGGCGTACTCGCGGTCTCGGGCTCCATGTCGGCCACGGTCTCGGTCTCGACCCCGGTCACGACCACGATCCCGATCAGGAGAGCGGGGTCGGTAGGTTTTGGTGGTGGTTGTGGTGTGTCGCTTGGTGCTACTGTCGCGGTGGCTACGACGGCGTTGCGTTGGCTGGCTGGGAGTCACAGTGTCGGAGCCATTGGAACTATTATCGTCGCGAGGGGAACGGCGAGAACCGAGATCCTCGCGGACCCAGGCTTGATATTGCGCTTCATCGACCATGGGAGTGCGACGCGGTTGGCGCGGTTGGTAGGAGAGGCTGGGGTTGGCCCAAGCTGTGCGAGGGACACTGCCCCCTGACATGTAAGGGGGAGAAGGCGGACAGTGTCGGACGCCGGAATAGCCAGAGCGCGGACGGGGGGTGATGTAGTCGTCTGGCATCTTGGAGTTGTGGTTGCTCCAAGTGTAGGCCATGTTGTGTGTGTGTGCGTGTGGTATATGTTCTGGGGAAAATGCCCTGTGGAAGAGTTGTTGCGACAGGTTCAACTGTCGACCCCGACGGTGCTATATACCTCGGTAGGCAAATATCCTGCAAAAGAAGATCTCAGTGGGACCATATCGGAAAAATACTCAATCAGATCTGCCGTCCGTCGGGGATTACAGGTGGGGAACATGGAAAGATGCATACCGTGTGTCACCTGAGAAAGGTTTGAAAGGTCCCGTTGTTGACTGAGCCTCTCTGGTTTCGAAATGTAGACAACTGAGACTGACGATACAAAGACGTAAGGAGACTGAGACATGCCCGTTTTTATAGACTAAAACCAACCCCCATCCCCGTGTGACAATGTCTCCATCGCCAGAGATTGTCTCGGTCAAGCTTCTTAGAGAAACCAGAAGAGCCAAGTCTGCAGCTAGTGAGGGGCAAAAAGAAGGCGAAGCTCTTTCGGGGGTGCACTGTGCTGCCCTGCACTGCGCTGGGGCCCCGGTCTCGTCTTCTGGGCGACTGGATGCCGTGTGACGCTGTAACACTTCGCGTGTAAACACCGGTGAACACGAAAATCCTCCCCTGTTCCCTTGCCCAATCAGCAAATGGCCAATCTGGCGTTCTCGGTGAAATGTCAGGCAGAAAAGTGGTCAGTGGGTGGCGAAGGAGCCGTGGTCCATTGATGTCACGGTTCCCCGGAGCAACAAGTGTCCACGAGCTGGTGCCAATGTCGGACAGCGCCCGGAACCTGACCATGGCCATGCCATGCCGACATGGTGGTGTGCGTGCGTGCGTGTGTGTTGTTGTTGTCACCGACGGATTATCGCGGCATACCTGCTCCAAAGGGGGTGGGGTGACGAATTGTGACGTTGAACAATCGCTCTCGGAAATGTCCTTGTTCTTGGACTGAAGTTGTGGTCCGTCTGGCATTGTGTCCCACCGGAACGAGGTGCCAGGGCTGTTGACGGAGCCACTTGCCGTCATATGAACCAAATGTTACACTGCAGAAGAGTCCAAGTGGCAGTTGAGATTGCCTAGGTAGGTATCTGCGTGCCAGAACTAGTACCTATAGGTTGAAGGTACTTGTTCAGCAGCTGTATCATCCCTTCATTCTTCTTTTTTATGGCGTATCCCAGGACAGAACGGCGGCCATAATGTGAGGGAGCCATTGTCATCGGATTTGCCCCTGCGATTAGCAACATCTCTGCAGCGGTTCCATGTCCGTAATACACCGCATTCCACAATGGGGTCACTTTGCTATAGCGAGTCTCGATATCGATTTGTGCTCCATACTCAAGAAGCAACCGAACAAGAACGTCATTCCCAGTCTTACAAGCGAAGTGTAGGGCTGACTGGGGGACGTATTTATCGTATACGTCAAGGGCATTGATCTTGTGGCGATGCTGTTCCAGAGCGAAAAGTATCACACCCTCTAACTGACACTTGGCTTTCGCAAGGATAGCGACAAGGTTGAAGCCCAGTTTCATCTTATCAGCGTGTTCTGACAAAGATTTGAGGATTGTCATGTTTCCAAGCCTCGCGGATATTCCTGCTGCGTCATCGAGTCCTCTGAGGTATCTCCAGCCTCTCAGGTATCCCCAGCCTCTCGTGGAGGCTTCTCTTTCGAGTAATAGCAATGGAATGACTGATTCCCACTGGCGTTGAGTTGCTACTGTTGTGAAGCAATCCAAGACCCAATACTTCAGCTTGGTTCCGGCTCCATGGTTGAGTAGAAGCTTTGCGCTTGTTTCGTGTCTATGCTTGAACGCCCACTCGAGTGGTGTATGAGCCCCCTGTTGGAGATGATTCGGCAAAACTGGGTCGGCACCTTTCTCAAGGAGCAAAGCTGTGATAGATCTGTGTCTGTTTTTCAATGCTTTGAAAAGGGGTGTCTGTCCAGATTTCTCGCCCCGGGAGTTGACGTTGGCGCCTCTGTCAAGCAACAAGCGAACGATGCTCTCATGACCCTTCGCTGCGGCCAGACATAACGATGTCTCTCCGTCCCTGTCCCTAGACTCGACATCGGCGCCACCTTCAAGGAGCGTGGCTACCGTGTCAATATCTCCTTTTGCAGCAGCGGTGAAGAGTTGATCTCCATGAAAAGCTGCAATATGTCTTGGTAGGTTGTCGGGCCGGCCAACTTCTGCTTCACAGTATGGGCATTTTATTCTTGCTGCACCCTTGTTGTGTGTTTTCCGATGTCGTTCGAGATCGCGTTTGGTGCCAAAGGCTATTGGTGGCACTCTCTCGGCGCACTTTTTTTCGGTGCAGGGATATTTCTTGATGTGCACTCGTCTATGTTGACTGCATCATGATTAGCTAGGGTCTGAGAGCAAACATGGAGTGATCCACTCACCCTAACACCATTTTCGACGGACAGCTGCGACCGCAATGTTCGCAAATAATGTTACCGGCCATTTTGATGATGTGAGAAGTTTGTGGGAATCAAGTGAGGAAAGTGCCAGTTCAGAGTGACTTCCTTAAAACCCACAGGGTGGAAGTGGGTGGGACTCGGATGCTAATTGGCTCAACTGCACAACGAGCCGCTGACCCCAAAGCACATATACATCGGTCTCCCATCAATTTGCTGTGGGATCTCACGCCGGTTCCCTGTTTCTACTCAACTTTCCTTCCCCGCCAATTCCCTTTCTTCGCATCCAACTCGCTTTGAACAACCCGGACAAGCTGTGCACCATGTCGGACAGTCTCACGAATAGCGACAGGCCTCTTGAACCCAAGAACGCAAACAACTATGAAGCATTTCTTAGTGTCCTAGGTTTGTATCCCTTCACTGGGGTACAATCTTTGGATCACCTCACGGATGCAGCAGCAATTGCTCTCATTTCGTGAGTCTATTTTTTTTTTACTGACCCACTTTTCGAGGCCACAATATCATGAAACGCAGCGCGCAAACATAACGCTCCATGGCAACCAATGGCCCCACCCCACATGTGCATTCTGCCACGCCCGATTTACCAGCACCAACGCACTCACCCTGCATAGCCGGCAGCATGGCCCTGACCGCCCTGCCTTTGTTTGTTGGTGTGGTGTGAAATTCACCCGTTTGGATGCCCTGAAACGTCACTGCAAAGCCAAAGATATCACGGCCAGAATTTTCCACTGCTCTCTATGCACCAAGCACCGCGGCGACAAGGGGTTTGCCAGGCGTGACCACCTCCAACAGCACCTCACCTTGTGTCATAAGGGGGAGGGGATGGCATCGCCAATACGTTCTGACGCTGGCCAGTCTAGTTCCAGCTCGTCAGGGTTTTAAACTGATGAGAACTATGAGGAGATTGGGGTTCAAGTTGGGACATTGTCTTTGGGCTCATTCATTCACATTCACGCAATCACATTTACAAGACGGTCATTACTTAGCTAGTAGATGAGATTAATTGCACTTGCATTTCCTCAAACCTCATTATTTTGTCTTTTCAGCGAGCACACTCACAACCCCGCTGTTCGTGGGCACACTGGTCGCTTTTTCCTCCCTCCCGGGCAGCCTTGTCCCGCCCTCACGCCAATCTCGCATTCACCGCTTTTTTTTGTCAAGGCATGCAGCTGAGGTGTCCCCATTTCCAGCTGCAAGGTGAAGCCTCACAATTCGCCATGTTGATATTATAGTGGTTCAAAACCTGCAGGCCCCACACCACCTTCCACCCTATCCTTTCCACCCTTTTACCTTTCCACCCTTTTCACCCTATCCATCATATCCTTCCACCCTGTCGGCATTTTCCGCCCTATCTTTTACACGCCAACAACTTGAAACCAACCTTCCACCCTACCACCCCACCCTATTCTTCCACCCTATCCTTCCAATCTATTCCATGCAAAACTTCCCAGCTTACCTGTACATGTGTCATTCCCACCCTACCTACTCGCATTGCCCGCCCTATCATTGCATGCCAACAACCCAGGCTCCCTCCCACCCTATCTTAGCCCTGTCTGTCCATGTCCAGCATCCAGTCCAGTCCAGTCCAGTCCACCACTGATGGGCTATGGCTATGGCACGGCCAATGCACGCACCATGTAGATTATCTAGGTACCTTACCTAGGTAAGTGGGTGGGTAGATGAGCAATGTGGCCAGAGTCCAAGTTTTGTATTCGTAACAGTTGAGATGCGGCTATGTATCTGAACAAAACCACATAGCGTAGAGAGAAAAAGAAACCCCGAGTACGCACGGCGAGGGAACAAAAAAGGGGGGGAGGGAGGGAGGGGGGAAGAGCGAGAAGAATGGAAAATGGAAGAAGAGAAGAAGCGAAGATGATGCGAATGAAAGCAACAGCACAAAGCATTTTTTTTCCCTTGTCTACTATTTCATTTGCCTCTCTCTCTCTCTCTCTCTCCCCCCAAAAAAGAAAAACCCCTAATTATGGCGGGCCGCCGTATTGGAGATGATCAGGCCCAAAAAAATCATCTACCTCACCCGAAACTTCCTCGTTAACATACAAGTGAACATTATCCTGGCTGTCCCTCCTTGGAGCCCCCCGGATGATGCCGCACGGACCATGACCGGAAGTTGTTGCAAAAAGCCCGTGTCGAGAAGTCCGTCTGGGTCGGGGTCATATTCATCATACTGCGGGCTAGGGCAGTACGAAACCTGACAATGGTGACACCGGTTGTTGTGGGATATCGGTAACTCGTCGTCGTCATCGTCCAGACTCATTAGGTATCTCTCGATGCGGTCAGCCAGGGTGGGCCTAACATCTCCGGGCCCGTCGGGGTCAAAGCGTTTGTCGTCTTGGTTGAACTCATCGTCATTGCCAGCAAGTTTCCCCAGATCCCAACCCTGCATAGCGGCGAGCATGTCCCAAAAGCCATGTTGACGCAGAGACTGTCTGCAAAACCACTTGAGCCTCGGATATTGATATTATCAGTCCTCGCGGAATTTTACGGGGATATTGTGGGACCCCAAGGCGAACGTGTCTGCAATGTCCGCCTTGAAGCGCTTGATATTGCTCAGCAAAGGGGGAAGTCGCCCAATGTCACTGCAGCGCCGGTCGATGGACCAAGGGTGCACATAGCCAAGGCAGAAGCTGTCCGGACGGATAGAGTGGGCCACGATATTCTGCATAAGGACCTGGGTGATGCGGTAGCCCTCAAGCTCACGGTATCTGTTCCCCTTCTCAACCCACTGGGTCCGAAACGTGGGAGACAAAAGCAGGTTGACAGCTGGTGTTCTCAAGTTGGTCACCTTGTTGTTGTTGCTGTTGTTGGAAACGTGGCGATCCGTATCGACAAAATCCAACGGCCTGGCTCGGGCTGCCACCTCTGGTTCGACAGCTGCAGTGAAGCGAGTCAAATTGGGAAACCTGGGCAGCACCCGATCGAGGACGTACAAGTCGTGTTTGCGGCGAATAATTTTGGCTTGGTCATCGAAAATGGTGAGGTATGCTAGGTAGTCGGCCGCGATCTCCTCAAGAATGTGCTCGTACATGTGCTCTGGCAGCTTGTTCTTGTTCATAGTGGCTTTTTTTGCTCGGGTGAACTTGTCGTTCAAATATCTCACGTACTTTGGGTTCTCCGGGTCGGGCGGTATCCGGCACTTGGCGCGAACAAATAAAAAATCCTCCTTTCTGCGGCTTTTTCTGACATACATGTCGAATGGCATGGGCCACTGAAACCTGCCGAGGACCACGGGTTGCGAGACGTAGACAAGCTCCTTGACGTAATGGGAGGAGGACGGGATGGTGGGCGACCGCCCTGAGGTTCTCCAAGCTGGACATGGACGTGGTGATGTAGACCTTGGAGAAAATGTAGCACGAGAGAGCAGCTCCGGCCCCACGGCAGACCAATCGCAGCTGGCAAAGGTCATGGCGGGAGAGCGGCTCGCAGATTTGGTCCCAGATTTCCCTGGGGACAATTTCGAGCGTTTTTGTGGTTTTGCTGATTTCCATTGTGATGGCTTTTGATGGATGGCGATGGATGGATGAGAAAATGAAGGAGGGATGAATGAGGGAGCGACAAAACGTGGTGGGTGGGCATGCTTCTTCTACCCCAACGCGCCTTCCCTGTGGACGCACCAAAAAGTGGAGATGTGACTTGACTAACAATTTCTTATAGGGTTCGAGTGTATTAATGTTAGTGAGAATTTGGAACCCCCCCCTTTTTCTCCCTCGCCTCCTCCGATCCCCTCCTTCCTTGGAGACCCCCCTCCCTTCTGCTGCCCCAATGAAAAAGTTGACCCCAGCGCGACCTGATAGGTAATTGGTTCCATGCCGCAAATGAGACGAGACAACAAAAGCTGACGCGTTTCATTGACTGATGAGAGAAAAAGAAAATTCCAGTCTACCCGCACCAAAAGCGACCGGTCAATCCCAACTTAATAATTCTTGTACTTTTTCCAATCGATCCCCCGAACATCGTGATAACACCTCACGTTCTCCGCTTTTGCAAGATACAACGCCAACTCTTCTTTTCCTTCTTGATCTCCTTCTCCTGCAACAATTTTATCCACGGTATCGCATTGCGGAAGTAACTTCACGCGCAAGCAATCCGCCGGAGGATGCAAACTGTAATCCGGGCCGCGGTTTGTCCAGTGCAATGCATCGAGCGCATAGTTTCCTTTTTCTCTTTCTCCAAAGGTAGTGTTGCAAACTAGGTATTCCATAGATATTCCCGAGACTGACGGATACGCATACGCAATTGGTCCTTCGGGATTAAGAGTCTGGCCGTATTCGCCTTCGCCGACATTCATAGTGACGTTGAAATGCGGACCATACCAGGAATCATCATCCCCGGGGACGGCATTTTTGGAAATGAGTTGGAGGCCTTGGACGTGGTGCTCCCCCATGGTGAGGGTATTTGTCCAAAAGGGGGCGTTGCTCTCGTTGAAGAATTCCGGATGTGGGTTTTGGAAGAATACGCTTCCGCGGTTAGGAGGGACAGTCACCGCCCGGAAATGTACGGTCGTAAGTCCCGAGCGCACTCGCCCGATCTCTAACCCGTGCACAGGCGGGTTGAAATCTTGAGAGAGGTCGGTGACGTTGACGTACAGTCGGTAGGCCTTGGACGTGGATAGTTCCGGGTAGTCGGAGGCGGCGGCCAGCCCAACGACCGCGAAGGAAAGGAGCGACAAGGTTGAAGTGAACATGACTATTGTTGATTTAGAGATAAAAATTAACGAAAGTGTAGATACCTCCACAGACGAGATCAACTTGACATGATGGCAAGGTAAAGTCACGACTCTTTATATTCCCATGGCAGATTTTCTTCTTACAAGGCATTCCCCCTTTTCCTGGTTGTGGAAGTGACAATGTGGCTCAGCAGCGGGAAAATGCTACTAAAACTGCCTGTCGGAGATTGAACAGGCGGATCGAACCCGCTGAAGTGGTATCGTCAAATCGAATGGATCAAATACGGGTGCGCCACATAGGTAATTACCCGGTACGGAGCGGTCTAAATGGAATAGACTCAGTCTCATTGGTCAGTAGACTGCCATCCTCCCCGGTTTTTGTTGGCTCTCTAAAGTGACTCAATGGTTGGCGACGTCTTATTGAGGGAATCCTTCTAGGCTGCCCAGCTCCACCATACGTCAAAGGACATACGAGCTGTATTGGGGAGAACATTCTATGTCCTAGTCGGTTGAGATAATTGTTTTGCACGCACCGTTGCTCTAAGGCAGATTGTGCGGTTGAAAGCCATGATCTTTTCGCATTGCAACCTGACAACTGGCGCATCATGTCTTCACCATTCTACTTCTTCAAGTCATGATGCACAAGGACTACAAGAGAAGCAAGAGTCCTTTATCCACCGACATACTGCTTTTACGAACTAGAGACCATCTGCGAAAACAGTCAACAAAAGAACACAACATGTGTTGAAAGAAGTCACCTCGACCGACAGTGATGACTCTCTCAACGACAAGTATACCCTCCATCGATAACAATGTCCGCCCCCGTCGTATAGCTGGATGCATCGCTCACGAGGTAGACATAGGCACCCCTCAGTTCCTTGGCATCCCCATTTCTCCCCAGGGGAATCATGCTCAACCACAGCTTCTGCACATCGGGATCGACAAAGTCCGATAGGCCTGTATCGATATACCCCGGGGAGATGCTGTTGCAGCGGGCAAAGCCGCGCCACTCGTTGGCCAGCGACTTGGCTAGATGAATGCATCCTGCCTTGGCAACATTGTAACTCGTCTGTTCCTGCGGGTAGTTGGCGATATGGCCGCTCATGGAAGCGGTGATGACAAAAGACCCCTGACCGCGCTCCTTGAAGTGCTGCCCGACGGCTTTGGCGCAGTAGGCAGTCCCATTGAGGTCTGTCTGGATGACCCGATCCCAGTCCTGTTTGGAGCCATCAATGACGCCTTTATCTGCCGTAGCTCCGGCACTGCGTATGTGTGTCAGGGAATGAACTTGGGGACAGAAGAGCGACCTCAAAATCGCAAAGAAAAAACTCACTTGGCAACAAACGCATCAATCCTTCCAAAGTCCTTCACGACATCATCCACCAACTTCTCCACGCTCGCAAAGTCGCCCACGTCACACTTGTATGTCATGACCGTAACCCTGTACATCTGCATAAGCTCGGCCGCATTCTCGCGCGCTCCGTCAGGTCGGGACGAATAGGTAATGGCCAAGTTGGCGCCCATTTCGGCGCAACCGCGGGCCGCCTCCATGCCGATTCCGCGCGGGCCTGAAGCACCCGTCACGACGACAACCTTGCCACGCAGGGAAAAGAGGTCGAGGAGACTGTTGGCGGTCGGGATGCCATTTTCGGTGACGGGCATTTTGTAAAGAATTTTTTTGGCAGACATTAATTGGGGGGAGTACAGGTGGACGTGCAGGAAGAGGTTCGATAACGAGCGCCACTCAAACGCGGCCAGAAACCAGGAGGATGATCAATTGGCGGATGAGATGTCCACTCAGAACTGGAGTTGGGGAAAATAAACCGCACATGCGGGATAAAGCCTGCTACCTCAGATGGACACATGTCTATGGACCTAGTCACCTAGTGTAGGTGTATCTAGTGTATGTGCTCAAAGGAACTAACTTGCCCAAGCTCATATTCTTTGTGGACGCCGACATCAAATAGTGATGTCATGGCTCGACGCTACAAAACATGATGTATACAACGGGCATGTGGCGCCGGGGTTATCACGTGAGTCGTCCCATTCGGAAGCGGGAATTGAATTGGGCCGTTCCGTCGGTCCGTATCGGCTTTTTTTCTTGAAGGAAATCCAAGGAATCTATATCTGGGATGTGTTTATGCCTTTGGTTTTGCGCATGCGAATGGAATGGGCTGGGCTAGCAGTCAGTTTTGTCAGCTTGTCCAAACAATCAATGGCGATGGTCAAGTTTAGTAAGCACCGGACGTTATCTGCATGGAAGATGCAGATCAGTAATTGGCACGCTTGATACATGTACGTATGCCTCGATTCGGTGTAACCGGGCCATTCTGGTCTGTCAAACCTCGGCAGATGTCTAAGCTGCCGCGAATGCAACTTGACGCCAAGCGGGGGTGACGAGGTAATTCGTAATGGCATTTTTCTGTGCTGTTCTGTCGTGATGAGTGCAATCGAGTACAAATACCGTGCGTTGTCCTGTTGGAACAGTTCAATCTATCCCTTCTGAGAACCCATCTATCTATCTACCTAGGCGTTTCGCGACTCCACCAACTTTTCATCTCCACCAGTTCGAGATCCGCACCGTCCCCAGCAAAAGACGTCACACAGCGGGGTTCTTGTATCCCACCCTCCGATTCTGCCAGTTCTGGGCGATTCCATGCACATTCCGTAATCATCACGACCCCGCTGGCCTTAATTTCCTAAGACGTGATAAAACAGGACTGGGACGTACCAACTCGAGCAACAAACTTGAGCATCAGACAAACAGACAAAATCACACACCCAAACACCAAGCAAAGTGTCTAGTCGGTCTTGGAATTCACCGCCAAAATGACCAACAAAACCCTCGTCTTCAAAGCCATCCCCTCGGGCCTCCCCGTCCCCGGCGAGCATCTCGTCGTCGAGGACCGCCCCTTTGACACGACCGCCCCTCCCCCTCCGGGCGGACTTACCCTGTCTATTCTGTATTCCTCTTACGACCCGTATCTCCGGGGTAAGATGCGCGATCCTTCCATCAAATCCTACTCCCCCCCCTTTGAGCTAAACGGACCCATCTCCAACGATTCTGTCGCGCGCGTTCTCAAATCCGACAATCCGGAATATCAGCCGGGCGAACTAATCATCGCGATGCTTCCTCTCGCCGAATATGCGGTTCTCACCAAAGACCAACTTGCAGGGAATATCCGTCGCAAAGTCCATAACCCTTATAACCTTCCGGATCTGGGCCTGTTTCTCGGTCCCCTCGGCATGCCTGGCCTGACTGCCTTTTCTTCCTTCTACGAGATTGGCAAGCCGCAAAAGGGAGAGACGATTTTTATCAGTAGCGCAGCGGGGGCCGTCGGCCAGGTTGTTGGCCAAGTGGCGAAGCTGGAAGGGCTAAGGGTGATTGGCTCAGCAGGGAGTGATGACAAGGTGAAGTTTCTGGAGGAGGAGATTGGGTTTGATGGAGCGTTTAACTATAAGAAGGAGAAGGTAGCGGATGCGTTGGCGAGACTGGCGCCAGACGGGGTGGATATTTATTTTGAGAATGTTGGGTGAGTACTTTTCCGTCTATCACATTATTAGAGCGGACTGACTGACTGACTGACTGATGAGATAATAGTGGCGAACAGTTGGAGGCAGCGCTGGACAAGATGAACAACTTTGGACGGATTGTAGCCTGCGGAATGGTAAGAACCTATCTCTGACAAAGACAGACGTGCAATTGCTAACAAGATGATACATAGATCGCCGACTACAACAAGAAACCCCAGGATAAATATGGAGTCAAAAACCTTTTCCATGTCGTGGCCAAGCGCATCACCATGCGGGGTTTCATTGTTGGCGACAAGGATTTTGGTCCAAAGTACGCCAAGGACCACCAGGAGAAGATGCAAAAGTGGTTGGCCGACGGCTCCATCAAGATTAAGCTCTCCGAGACCAAGGGCATTGACAATGCTGCCGAGGGGTTTGTCGGCATGCTTGAGGGGAAGAACTTTGGAAAGGCTGTCCTCAAGATCAAGGATGAGTGAGGGTGTTGAACGAAACTCACCAAAGGGGGGAAGTGAAGGATGGAGGTGCACACCAATGAAGGGAAAAACGATGACAATGTGACATGCTTGTGACAGAACCAAGTTGAACGCAAAGTGTATATTATACATGAAGGGTATTCCAATTACAATCCAATTACAATCCAATTCCTACATCCCTTTCAAAAACCATGTGTGCTCCTACATCTCTTTCAAAGAAAACAGGTGCTGAAGTTTTTCCCCATTCCAAACCTTACCTAGGTATCCAAAGTTTTCCCAAGACCATTCATTCATATGTGCAACCAGATCCCAAACAAATCCATCGCTAATTTTTTATTTCCCAAATCGTTATCATTTCGTATCAATGCCTTCCCAAGGCTTAGTCGGGGTGACGGCAACCGATCTCGTCGAATCATGCGGTGCCATCTCCCACGCGGATTCCGTGTCTTCAATGTCGGTACTGACATCATTTCCACTCAGTGACCTCCTCCCGTCATTGAGTGACCTCCCACCCCGGGACTTCCCACCATTCGGGGTAGCTTTTCGGTTAGCGGCATGTGCTGTTGCAGCGGCGGCGGCGGCGGCAGCAGCAGCAGCGTCTCGCTCAAGATGATAAAAAGTCGGCGTGTGACTTGATAAGAGGCCGAGTCTATGTAGGACTCTTTCCGCGAGTCGTTTTAGGCAGGGGACACAAGCGGCGATGATCCTAAGGGACAACAAATTGTCAGCACTGGGGTAACTCGACGCTACCTAGGGCTGTGTTGGGAACTTCAATGACTTACCCGAGTTGCATCTCGAGAATTCCCCAGAATGTAACATCGACCCCATCGACGAGGGTATCTCCTGTCCGCCAACATTGATGTCAACATCAAAATATCAACCCAACCCAACCCAACCCAGTGATAGATACCCAATGGAATGAAAAACTTACCCGTCAACTCCTTACTCAAAACCGAGTGAATCTTTAGCAACGACGCCGTCGAGGCCACCAGCCCTAACCCCATAACCACAGCAAGCAGCACCTTTTCCCTTACCGACCGCTTAAACCGCACGATAAACGTCACTGGCAACAGTGCCAGGACAAAATCCGTTACCACGGTGATGATGGAGGTCGCGAGGATGGCTTCGCCAATCTTTTTGGGGGATTTACATTCAAAGTTTTTGATGTCGAAATCCCACATGGCGCTTACGGGGGTACAAGCGGAGAAGAGAGTCGCTGTAGTCGTAACCGCCATGGCCACGGGGAATAACATCATGACGAGCAGAAACGTGCGCCAGAGAACGCTGTCGTCGCGTCGGAGCTTGAAAAGCATGAGCGCGATGCTGAGCTTGGCGAAACACACTGCCCAGCCGGAAGCGTGCTGGGCAAAAAAGAGAAACATTCGGCCTTCGGACGGTTGCGCCGCGGCGGGCACGTGGATGGTGGGGCGCCCGAGGCCGTGTTCCACAGCGAGAAGGACGAGAATCCAGTTGATCATGTCAAAGGCCTTTTCCAATCCGGCGTACACATGCATAGCGTCAGTACAACCGCGAACCCAATCGTGGCTGGATGAAAGGCTGGCTGGGAGTACACATACCGCAGCAGCGAGAATCGTATAATCATCCCACCAGAGCCGACATCGCGGCCAAGCGCGCGTCCAAATGCGGGTTCCCACAATGGGGAGAGAAAACACATGGAGCACCACCGATAGTATGACCAAGCTCGGTCCTCGGGTTATATTGGGCGGCGGCGGCGGCAACGGTTCGTTCAAAGGAGGAGAACTCATCTCATCTGGCGATGCTACCTCCCCAGTGACCAAACTGAAGCGAGCGCAAGTCCTGCTGCGGCTGCTGCTGCTGCCACGTAGCTCTTTCTCATCAACGTCGTCAACAATGCACAGCTCCGTCGGGCGGCGCCAGAACGCATTTGGTGTTAAAGGATCGGGTAAGATAAGGCACGAGTCTTGGCTGGCTGCATGATGTTTTTTGAGAAAATCTGGTCCCGGGAAACGAAACTGCCCGGAAAACTTGGAACCAGGTTTTGCATTTGGCAGCATACCCCCAGCGGACACACGGGAGCAGCGGGACCGAGGAGAAAACGATCGACGGCGCAACCCCGTTTCTCCGCCCCCATTGGCGATGGGCTAGGCCAGGTGAGGCATGGTGTTTGTTGGTTTTTGTTGCATTTTTTGGTTTGGTACCGAGTAGCGTTACGCTTAAGCCGCTTGGAGAGGGACCGAGTCATGGCCCACCAGGCCCAGACTCTGGGGGGTAGTGGAGACAAGACTGTCGAGGAGCATGAAAGTTCCCCGAGAATGAGACCTGGCCGTCTTGAGTTAGAATGGCGGTCTCAGGGGATAGGTTTTGGTTTTGCGGAGTCTCAAATGGGCGGTACGCTAGTGAAACTAGGTAGCAAAAGCGGAGAGGGGAAAAAGGGGTATCCACTCTAGTCAGTGGTAATTGACGAGCCAAGACGAGGGTCAAGTGCCGAATGGTCAAAATGATCCCGTTAGTGGAGATTATTTCTCTGTTCCAATTGCTGTCGACAAACCAAGCCTCTCCTGACTTGACTCGTTCTTCAGGGGAAAGTGATGAAATCCAAGAATGACTTGATCAGACCACTTCCCTGCCCAGATGGATCAGCCCAGACAACGAACTGTAGAAAAGGGGCGTTACCAAACCGTCGGGAGGTGGGGGTGCATTCCGTTTAATCCACCAACTCGCCCACAAATAAATCCGCCGCTTTCTCCCCAATCATCATGGCCGTGCTCGCCGTATTCGCCGCCACATTCCGCGGGACCACACTCAAATCCGCCACCCTTAGCCCTTCAACACCATAAACCCGCAACCGCTCATCCACCACCCCGTTTTCGTCCATCGGCCGCATCGCACACGTTCCCAACGAATGCCATGTCGTCCCCACATTTTCTCTCAACCACTTCTCCAACACCACATCATCCTCTTCGGAATACACAATATCCCCTTCATCGTCCATAATAGGCCCTTTTCGAATCCCACATTTTGCAGCAGAGGTTGCCCCAAACGGGGGATGTGCCGCGCTGACTTCTCCGCGATAACAATCCATCCGCCTGGCGATTTCTCTTTGCGTCTTGTATGACCATACATGCATTTTGAGATCGACTTCGTCGGAGAAGAAGCCGGGGTCGAAATCTATACCATCTCCGTGTCCATCCTGTCCACCGGTGTTGGCGCTGGTGCTGGCGTTGGTAGCAACATGAATCTCCCCCCTCGAATACGGATACGCCGAAAACGCAGAGATGGAAAAGAACTGTTTCCCCTTGTCGCCTTCCGTTAGAAAAGAACGGTCAGCCCCGTACGCGCCGACCAGAGACATGAGCAGCAATGGCCGGTTGGGAAACGGCGCGAAATCGCGATTCCATGCGGTTTCAAAGGCTGTCCCGAGAGAGGGGATTTCGCTATCGCGGGGGCGGAGCTTGCAGGTTACGTCTTGGCCGTTCCAGCCGAGAAAGGCCGGGTTGTTTTGGATGAGTTCAGGAGGGGCGATGCGGCCGTCGGCTAGGGCGTCAAAAGTTTCAGAAGGGGGAAGGGATGAGTGGTACGGGTAGACGAGGAGGTTATGGTCTTGGTAGGAACGACCTACGCCCGGGAGGGAGGCGACAATGGGGATGGAAGCCCGGGAAAGGATGGTTGGGTCGCCGACGCCAGAACGCTCGAGGATGAGGGGTGTACCAAGCGCCCCGGAGGAGAGGACCACGAGCTTGGAGGCGAGGATGGATTGCGCTGGACAAGGATCGGAGTCTGGGTGGAAAAGGGGGTTGGGTTTGAACTCGACGCCAACTGCGCGGTTGTCCTCAAACAAAACCCGCATGACTTGGTGTTCGACAAGGACGTGCAGGTTCTGGTGCTTACCATCCTGTAAAAGTGGGTGGAGGTAACGAGATGCCGTGTCTTGTCTCTTGCCGTCCGGGCTAATGTAGCGTTGAGCCCGTTGGAAGCCGTTGTTGGCATCCAGGACTTGGAGGTCTGGGAACTCTTTCCAGCCGGCTTTTCCCGCTGCGGCTACAAAGGCATCCTCGGCGCGAGAGCTTCGGAATGTGCTCCCGGATATGTTGATTGGGCCTTTGTCGCCGTGAGTTCCGCTCGGATCTTGTCCATGGAATGTCTCGAACTGTAAACGATAAGCGACCAAGCACACACTGACGCTTGGTTCGGCTGTGCTTTACCTTCTTCAGATACGGTAAGATTTCATCTGTTGACCAGCCCGAGGCGTTCCAGGAATCGTAATCGTCCCTCTGCCCTCTCGTGTACATCATCATGTTTGTGGAAGACCCTCCACCGAGCACCCTGTAGAATTAACCATCAGCTCACCACCCTCCCAGCCAAATGGAGCAAAGTGAACATACCCGCCTGTCGAAACCACCGGCGCTCTCCCACCCAGAGCACTCGACGGGTTCCCCTGATAAAAGATGTTGAGCTTGGACTCGGGTGAGAGGTTAGGGAAGAAGAATGCTGGCGTCTCAATCGTGGGATGCTGGTTGTTGGTGCCGCCTTCTATGACGAGGATATGAAGTCCCGGATCAGCCTGAGCGAGCCGCGATGCGACGATACATCCTGCTGTGCCGCCTTTGGGTATCTTAGCATCTGCCCCGTGAATCTAGTTGTGTGAGCCTACCTCCTGCGATGATGACATCGAGTTCAAGCCCCGAGGGAAGCACATTGAACAGCCCCATTTTTGCAGACCTGGGGGCAGAAGCTTCAAAGTTGCAAGCTCTAGCGGAGAAGGTCTAGCAGGGAGAGATTGACGGGATAATATGTGCATCCTGGTGGCCTCGCATTTATAATCCAATGTCATCGGAAACATGGACAGCGCTTGCAGCATGCCCCACGAGACAATCCTACCCTACATCCTCAGGGGTACCCGTACGAATATCCGAAGCCGAATTCCGTTATCCCATCTATCAATCCACAAAGTGATCAGATCTGTTTTATCCAACTCAATTCGATAGGGCTGATTGGGTCGCATTTTATGACCGTGCTTACGCCAATGCTCGGAAAGCTGTCACTATGCCTTGGTAGCGGGACTGGGCTGCAGCGACGCGAGGGGCAAAAGGTGAGTTGGACTGCGGGGTTCCTGCAGATTCCGGCGGAGTTGGGAAGGTTTCTGCGATTGGCGTGTGACGACTCACGAGAGGGGCCTACTGTAGGCGTGGTGAAGATGAACAGAGGAGTAGCGGGATGGCCCTAGCGCGTCGATGAAAGAGAAACCTGAAGACGAATAAACCGCGAGCCAGGACCATACCACCGCTTGACTGAAGAAGCAACGAAGATGCCGTTGTCTGAAGGAAAAATGCAACGATCAGATTGCTCACCGTCGCAAATCCGTTCTCCTCCTCCGCTGCGCCAACCTGTTGGAAAGGCCGATTCTCCCTGGCTGATGTGGCAACATAGCTCAAGTCCATTGTTGGCTGACGAAGAGTTTGTGTCAACTGCGTGAAAGTGCCTCGCGACCAAGACGAGGATTGGTTTGGGTAGAGAAGGAGGAGGAGCCCCTTCAGTACCTGGGTCGAAAGTAGCAGTTAGGAGGACCCCCATCACCAGGCCTGTATCGCGGATACCGGCGTGATTCAACGGGCTGGGGTTTTGTGCATGGTACTGCAGCGCCGGTGCGTCTTGCCGCTTTACTGTGGCGTTGTATGGGTACCAACCCAGAACGTTACACTTTATAAGTGGTGCGCATTGGAGTTCAATCAGATTCCCCCGAGAAGTGCCGTACCATGGATTGTTTATCGAGAGTTGTGGGTAACTTATTATTTCGGTAGAGAGGATAATGCTTCGCAAGAGCCATTTACGCCGAATATTTTCCGCGGATGGTGGAATTGAAAGCGCCAAGGATGCTTGGCCAAAGACACGCCCGAGTGTGAAGCGAGCTCCGGGTTCGTCGAGCAAGGCTTGTCTGTCTTGAGGCTCGTCCCGTGGTAGTTTGAGATCCAGACAGACGTTGTATTCGCCAAACTTGCACAAGGTCCACACGCGTATCGTATCGGATGCGTCGCCTGGTGTCACAGGCAGGTATATGTTCAAACCTCCTGGTGTGAGAGCTGATGTGCTAACAGCGTATTGAGATGCGTGTGACTGATCTCTCTCGTAACTTCCGTGTACCGCTGTAACAATCCAATCCGGGTCAGATATATAGCCCATCAGCTCTCTGCCACGTAGCTCATAGCGTGAGATTTCATCCCATGAGTTGATCGAGTATTCTTCGCCGGAAGCCACCGCTGGAGTATTTAAGCTCTCGTCTTGTGGGGGAACCAGAGGCATCGGAAGGCGGAAACAGCTGGGATGGAAAGCAAGCACGCCACCTCTGAAGCTCCACGGAAAGCTTCCACCAGTGTCACCAGGGGCACTTGGCTGCGGCTCTCCATGTTGCCGAGCCCAAAGCAACAATGTGATATCCTCAGTGCGTCTCCATATCTCCTCCTGAAGACGGCGAAATGCCCTGTAGCCGCCTTCGCCGTACAGAAGAGGCATGTGTATGTCGAAGATGCCTAGAAGGCAATAGGCTGTATCTTCCTCTCGTGTCGTCTCTCGAGAAGCTGCCCAGCTCATCCTCTCGGCAGCCGACTCCTTGGCGGGACCACTTTGGCGGCGAAGGATCCGCGCAGGAACACCGGTTCGCCTGGTCAGGATGTTCTCGAGACTGAATCTAGAACCCAGATCTGACCAATCCTTTGCAAAGAAGGTAACCGAAACCGGGGCTATCAGCTCTTGTAGAGTCCAGCCCCGCGTGAACCAGCGGCTTTGGTCAAAAAGTCGATGCTTTTCGGTGTCGAGATGCCACCCTGGGGACATCGGCTCGACATCGGCAAGATGGACATAACAGAGAGCTGCACGCCGATACCAGCGGTACATGGAGTTGATGGCCTCGGACAGCTCGGCACTCGAGGTTTTGTCTATACAGCAGGTGTCGACCCACGCCCACTCCAAGTCATCGGTGGTTGCTTGGTAGCAACAGCGTTCGATTTTGCTGTACCCATTTCGGCCGCGGATGGCCTTGGCTGTGTCTGAGTCGGGATCGCGCTCGATTGTGAGGAGGTCTTGAAGTATCACTTCCTCATTGCCCCAGGTATGCGAAAGAATAGCATATGGCGGAGTACCACCGACAAACTCCTGAAGACGCAGGGTTTTGGTGTTGAGAAGTCTCATTGTGGGTCAGGTGGGGGTTGGCGAGCGGCGAGCTGCTGAAGACGTTGGCAAATCGCTCAAATGTTGGTGGCCGGATCCGATGATGCAGCTGATCATGTGACCTGAAGGACTTGTGAAAGTGTTTCGCCATGTTGAGTCCACAGCGCAGCCTTCCAAGGCAACCATGGACACAGGGAGAGATTTGTAAGCAGGTGAACGTGTCGTGAAATGTGTTCGTTTCGTGCTTTAGAATTACCACGTCACCACGTCCAGTTTCACGTCCAGGTTTTTTTTTTCTTCTTCCGGACGTGTCAGACTGCTGGGGAAGGAGCGATTGTGTTAGTTACCTGACCCCCGCTCATTTCACGCGGCTTTGTCCGTCAACATCACATCGCGCAGGACTTGACTGCTTACAAACTTCAAATTCAGAGAAGAATATACGTCAGAAATATAACACACCCTTCTGAGGGGGTTGTACAACCATTGGATTCGCAAATCCCAGCACCGGAGCCGCCTAGCCACTTCCAGACACAACCTCTCCGTACCTTATTCCCCCTTTCTCCAACATCACTAATCAGCTCCCCTACATCCGAGTTTGACGCTGACCCCACTAACAGCTCAGGTGCCCCAAAAGCGCGCGAGATTTCGACCGGCGAAAGCGACACTTGTCTCCTCAACCGCCACCAGCCCCTCAGCAGCGGTAACACCGTTAACGCTGACAGGCCAATCATCATGAGAGCGAGCCCTAAGAGCCTGTAATCAGATTGATACACCAGATCCGCCGACGTCCGTTCTGCCTGCACAAGCTGCGCGGGCAGCCCCCTGAGATTCCCCTCGAAAGCCACTCGAAAGGCAATCGCCCTCACTGCTATCAGTATATCGTGGGTCGGGTCCAGCCAATAGTTCAAACATTCCAAAGGCATGGCAGGGCCATCTGGGAGCTTCTCTTTTTGTCGTTGATAGCGGAGAGCAGTAACGCCGTCGGTGGCGAAGAGTATGCCATCATTGCGGGAACCGAGGATTGCCACCGAAGCAAACTTGTCGTCCAGTGCGAGCGTCAGGCCACCGTGGTAGCTTATATTGGGACCGCCACTAGAATCCCGAGTTTCATAATGTACGACAAGTTTGTCGTCCATGTATGTGTAGCTGACATCGAGGGTGACGCTAAGGTTTCCAAGCACGACGCGTTGCTCGAGTGTTGCGGGAGTAAAGGTGCAATTGCGTCGGGACAGCACCGGGCCATTACAGCCTCGATCGTGCTTGAAAATGGCTGTAAAGTTTATGACGGGCATTCCAGGGGGAAATTGAGTGGTGGGCTCGTCAAAACATTGGCCACGACCTAGAATATAACTAAATACACGGCAGGCGACACCACCCAGTTTTCGACAAGATCATTCTGAGATTTGACCATGACTGTCGTCATGGCAGCGGCCCACGCGAGAATACCGAGAAACGCGAGCAGAGCGTCCCATGGCAGACGACGCAACACAGATGCTTGCCATTCGTGTGCTCTCCCGGGAGGGTGTGACATGGCAGGTTTCTAATGCGCGTGTTGCTTCGTGTCGTTTGACATGTTGTATCACAGCCTCTGGCGATGGAGAAGCGGCAGAACGTGGTGTTCTCTGAGTTTGAAGGGGGATTGGGTGAACATTTAGATCAATACTTCCTGCCAAAACAGGAACGCCCGCTTTGACATCCTCAGCTGCAAAAGCGTGGTTCTAAGCAAATCTAGATGCTCGCCAAGTAAGTCCCGCATTATTACTTTGCCTTGGAATCTCTGCTTCGGACTTTACCAAGAAGGCTGATAGTTATTTGTTGAAATAAGTTGCATGTGCCGAATTCTCAACTATAGACCGCAGTGTTCAGTCTTTCATATCCTGAGGGTACGCCTCCATTCCAGCGAAACGAGTCATGGGCTGACTCGGCACCTGGTCAAGATACCACCCACCTTACCTACCTAAGGCAGTTCTCGACGGAACAACCCGAGCCACTACCGCCCTCAGTCAGTGCGCCACTGCTCTTTCTTCGGCAGGTTGTTTTGCTTTCAAAGCCTCACCATGCCCACTGCTGCCACTGCCCATGATCATGCCACCACGGCAGATAGCGGCCGGCACAGAATATCGTCAGAACCCGAGTCCGCCCGCCCCTTCGAATCTCTGTCCAGTGCTGAGAGCGACGTTGAGGAGGGTAGAGGGTCGTACAAACCCGGCCGGTTTCACCCTGTGTACATTGGCGACATTTATGCCGAGAAATACGAGGTCCTGAGCAAAATTGGCTATGGTGTGTACTCGACCGTTTGGCTGGTTAGGGGCTTAACGAAACCGTGAGTCAATCGCGCACATCTCAGACCATCTCCAGGCCGCAAGAAGCCTACTGACCTGCAGTTGATTTTTCGGAGAGGGCGGTGAGCACAGGTTTCTTGCTCTCAGAGTACTGGGTGCAGAATGCTACGCTGGGGACCACCCAATATTCGAGAGGGAGATCCTCAAACACCTGCGCGATGAGGGGAATAAACCCGAGCCTGGCTACGCCTACATATGCCATCTTATCGATGATGACAGGAAAGCATTCGGCTCCTTTCTCAGGGCTATCATGAAGATCAACCCGGCTGATCGATTGTCGACTGAGGATTTGTTGGGGCATTCTTGGTTGGGCGCCATGCAGTAGCATTCAGGTGAGATGAGCGAAGAGATTTCGGGATAGGCGAGACATGTGGCTACACCAAGATTCGATAATAATCGATATCAATACAAGGAAGCAAGGTGAGAACAGCGGACTTGAGTTCACCGACATGCGTCATTGGCAGCACTTAAGCACAGATTTTTCTTCTCCTTCCTCTATCTCCACGCACCCTACATGCCACCTCCCCTTCACGTCTTAGTCCTTCTTCGCCACAGCCTTCTCCCCCAAACACCACTCCTCCAAGCCAATGGTCCACCAGACTCGCGGGGCAACCAGCAGGGCGGTGTAATCCGCCAATACTGCTGCCCACCAGTGTCTGTGCATGTACGGATACTCGGCAAAGAACTTTTGATAGCTCTTTATCATGCGCAGCACATAGTACGCCAGCAACAAGAGCGTCAACCCCGGTCTCTGCACCATTGACACACACCACGCAACTAACTGAATCAGCGCCAGCCAATCCCGCAGAACCCTCTCGATGCTCTTGCGCAGCACATACGGATTCTGCCGAATCTGCGGAACTTCCCACAGGCTGCGAATCTGACTCTGCAGGGAACTGCGCTCCCACCGCGTAAACTGCGCCCACCACGCCGCGCCGGTCCGTTTCGGGACTCTGAGCACTTTGGTCTCGGGGAGTTGCTGAACAGCATTGACGTAGCCTTGGCGAGCGACCCAGCGCGATATGAATGTATCATCACCAGAATCCAGCCTTGTCTTCCCTCCACCCCACCACCGACACCATATATCGTTGAGAAAAGCCCTCTGGAATTCCTCCGACTGAACAATCTCGGCGCGGTACAAAACCGACCCACCCGCGATGATCCACCGAAATTTGGTCGCCGCGTACACATCATATTTCGTCGTCCTCGCTCCAAACAGGTTTTTCGCAGCAGCAACTTCCCAGGGGGTTATATCTTTGGGATTTCTTCGGGACAGATCAATAAAGATTCCCATATCCCCTCCGGAAGCCCCCACAGAAGAATCTTCAAAAGAGGCTACCATGTGTAAGAGATACGAGGGGTTCCACCGAACATGTCCGTCGACTTTGGCGATCAGCGAACCGCGACAGTGTCGAATTCCGTGGGTGAGCTGGCCGCGAAACCCGGGCAGTTTATCATCATCGGGGACAACAAGGATACGGATTATGGAAGTGTCCATGTCGGAAGGACAAGAGGCTAGAACGGTCTCGAGGGCAGAGAGATGAGCGGCGCGAGTAACGAGGAGGATTTCCAAAGGATGGTTCTCCAGCCAGGATCGGAGACAGGTGAAAAATGTGGGTTCTGGGTTGAGCGTGCAGCAGAGTACGCTGACATTGCGCGAGGGTGTGAACGTGGGATTTGCGGAAAGAGGTACGGGACGGTATTGTGAGGCGTGTTGCGCCGAGATTTGGCGGTCGACAAGGCCCCAGAGCCAGAAGCTGACGAGGATGGCTGGAGCGGCCATTTTGGATTTGGGGGAGAGAAGTCGGGTGTGTGACCAGTAGTGGAATATGAAGGTGAAAGTGGTGGTTTGAAAGGGGTGGGGGTACTTATAGGGGAAACAAGAATCTGCTTGTGGCTGTCAGTGACCTCGCTGGTGAATTGGGGAGGAGTTCTCCAACGACACAGCTGTGAATTGAGGAAAACAGAGGTTATAATAGCCTCTCCGGGCAACCGGCAAGTGTCCCTTCACTTTTTGGATTGAGAGATTTGCTGGCGAGATAAGGACCGACATGCACAGCAGTCTGGGATGAAGTGTTTCGAGCTGACCCCGGCAAAACATTCTGTTGCCCCCTTTCACTCGAGTCAAGTTGACTCTGCATTCACAATTCCCACCTCCCAGATGCCTGCCATGTAGTCTACAAACAAGGCATCCAGGCAAAAACCTCCGACAGCTCATCGCCCAGAGCCAGAGAATACGCAACCGTGCTACAAAAGACCTGACCATATCTGGCTGCCAAAAATGTCAAAAGAAAAGCAAGCCCCTGGCCTCCACGGTCCGATGAATCTGCAACACAGTCAATCTGCCAGGGGCACAGAAACATTCACAAAGAAGTGAGGGCGTGTTACAAATCTCCTGAAACAAGCCGAGGTAGATGTGTTATCTTCACCTCTATTTGCAGCCGCCACGGTACCCTGTGAATCATCTGCATACAATGGAAGTCACGTGCAACTCAGCAAACTCAACAAACTTCCTTCATATCCCACACATCTAGAATAGGTAGTGAACCCCGCAAAAAATAGATGCACTTACTTATGCCAGGTGTCTTTTTACTCCTCAGTTTCACTTCAGAAGATGAGATGGAAAGTCAACAACCCGCAGCTGGCGGCCATAATCTCATTTACCAGAACAGCTGGGAGAAGGTCATCAGGTCATCAGGTCCAGTCGCATATCACGTCCAGCTGTCTGTTAGGGAAATGTCAAAGTTTGACTGTATGAATCTGCTCGCCAAGGTTTTTCCATCAACCCCATCTATCTATCTGACTGCGTATTTTTTGCAAGAGGATCAAACCCGTGATGAGATGGGACATAGCACTGGAGATTCAACATTGAGGACGACATCAAGGACGACTGGAATGACATGAGGCAGTCTCAATTACCGGTTGCAAAAAAATGAAATACCTGGGTGTTCTTAGTGTTTTGTACGACGAATCTGGGCACACGAAATTTCCTTTTTCATACGTCTTCTACGTGACATTCCTCACCCCGGCTCAGGCCCTGCTCAGGATTCGCTCAGGTTTTACTCAGACTAGCTCAGCCTAAGAACCATATCCGGAAGGCTGCGCCGCAGCATGCACAATTACTTCAGGTCTAGCAGAGTGAGCCTAGAATTTGGTCCCACACATAAAAAATGGGCAAATTGGTCCCCCTCTTTCGAAAGCGGATGGTTCTGCCTCGATATCTTGCACTCACACCTAACTGCGTACAGTCTTACTTCTGCTATTCAATATTTTAAACTTATCACTACCCTCAACACACCGCACGGTTTCGTCTGCAGAGGCGTCAACTTTACTTTTTAGTTCCCTCCCGTCATTACAGAAATAGGCATCCTATCTCTCCCTATTACAGTACTAAGCTTGGGTGTTAAGGAAGATAACTTGCTATTATATAAAGGGAATAAGGCGAAAGGCGGCGGAGTAGCCTTCTATCATAGCTATTTAAGAGCGCGATACGTGCCTAACCCACTAGTGGTCCGGGGTCAACCGTAGTGCTGTAACACTCCCCTTTGCATTCCCCCTTATTCTCTCCGGCCGTTATAGATATAAACACGCTATCTTCCTTTTCGCTTCCCTTCTTATTCCCTCGGTAGTTGCAGACTTGGGCATATTATTTCCCTTATCGCTCCCTTAATTTTCTTTTCCTCCCTCGGTCCTTTCTATTCAGTAGGTAACTACTCACTTTCTCGCCTTCTACGAAAGTTTTTTTACTATTGCTTAATAACGTCTACTATTTATACTTGTCCTTAATAGAGTTGTTACAATATAGCTATGAGTTGTCATGGCACCAAACCGGCCTGTAATGGGGCCAGGCGACACGCAGGCGAAACCCCGCTGCAGCGTCTGCGTAGCGTCTGCGCAGCGCCGGGGGCAGCAGTGACGCAATAGGTCGGCACACGCATAAAAGCCGCTGTAGGTAGTGGCGCTCGCAGGAGGTTTTTCCCTTCTGCAAGAATCAGTCACTGTATCGAAGTGGAATCTGCTTTATCAACTCATCGTTAGTGAATCACCGGTGTATCGCAGCAGCCTCGAGCTCTTCCTTGATCACCCTAGTAGCTTATGGGGGCGTTACAAAAGTCGATCACTTGACTTACCGAAGATGTCAGGAAATAACAGCCTGTTCAAGTGACTTTGATCACCGCCTCCGTCGCGGCCGATACTCGGCGTCTATCCAAGCCGAACTGAACTGTGCTTCCTCCAGCCACCGGGTGATGCCGATTTGCGTCAAGGCCGTTTCTGGCTCATTTTCCCTGAACATGGTGCGGCGCTTGTATTCCATGATTTCCGCACCTATCACCAACTCCATTGCCCCAAATGTGGTACAATACTTGGATGGCACTCGACGCTTGTATGCCACCCATATGTAGCAAGCACAGTAGATAACAAGAATGAGCCACACACTGGCCCATAACAGCCCAGTTACATTGAATCTGAGGATGCCGATAGCTGCGAAGCCGGGGTGCGCCGCTCTACCGCGGATTCTGGGCGGCGGGTCCAGCGTCATATCCTTTGCTGAAGCGCAAGTATCCGGTTTGAAGTCCAGCTGTCCTTATGCAGTCAGATTGGGATCTTCTTAAGCACTACCGCAATTGAAATCAAAAGTGGCTCACCGACTGACAGAACTCGATGAAATCCTTCTTTGCTGTCCACTCCGCTAGCAGCTGGGCTTTGTGGCTGTCGTTCATGGAGGAAAGGGTGGACCAGAGTGCTGTGCAACCGATCACAAATCCTGCAAACGCTATGACAGTTCCTATTGACAGTCTCCATCTTGACGTTGGAATGGGATTCTGCTTCGCCCAGGTGAGTGACTTGTGCAGACTGGAGGTGAAGGATAGCGAGATGGTGTAGAGGCTCCAGCTTCGCGCTGGGTGGGGTACCGCTTCGTCATTGCGGGGTTCGGGTGGAGATGAGCTGGCTAAGACCTGCTCTGAAGCATCGGGAGCAGCTGCTTCTCGGTCTGCCATGCTGCTTTAAGCGGAAGTACAGGGAATGAAAGAGTTATGGAGCTGCTATCTGGTCAGATATTTGGGTTTGGGGTTGGGTTGCATTTTCAGTTCAACTCATTGGGTGAGGTGTGATGATGTGAAAAGTGAAGATCAAAAGCGGAAGCACAGCGAGCGTTGTCTTCACCGCCTCAGAGCACACTAGCAAACCAAGCCATTGTCACGTGGTGTCAGCGGGAACTCAAGTGTCGGCCCTTCTTCATTCGCAGAGAGTAAACAACTAATCAGATCACCTTAGATTCTCCAGTCTAAAGATTCTCCAGTCTAAAGATTCTCCAGGCTAAAGATTCTCCAGTCTAAAGATTCTCCAGTCTAAAGATTCTCCAGTCTAAGATTTGCAACAGCCTTTTGTGTATCTCAATTATAAGCTCTCTCCCCCGCCTTTGCCACTTCAGCATCACTGATGTCTACCATGAGACACCTCAAGAAAACATCAGCATATCATGTCTCCGCACGACCATCACAGACGATGGAGATACTCTCGACATATCCACCGTCTTCGCTTATACTAATGTGGTCCTCGTCTGCGCCGCGGACGCGTCCGTGCAACGACTAATTTGCTCTCGAGTTTTAGAGCCAGCTGTCATTCAATCATGTCTCTTCCAATCCAACATCCAGTCATTCAACCTTTGTTTTATGCGCAAGTGGCTTCAGAACTGCGACGGGGAGCACACTCAATGTCATCAAAGAACAGAGAAAGGGAACTTTTGGCCGAAGAGGCCATCTTTACTATTCGCAATCTACCCGCAAGTCACTCACGAGGCTCCTATTGCAGCTTACCCATAGCTTTCCAAGACCGCTTCCACTCCACTGGCTGGTATGATGTGATTGAGTGGGTGCCCTCTGTTCAGTGGGTTCATGCATAACGTTTGCGAAATAGTGGAATTCATAAACATCCAATCCTCAGAACCCGAGTGTCTATTGTTTTTCCTTTCTTTTTGATACCCCTCACAAGTTGGCTGCCTAGCTATGGAGAAACACTGACAATATGGTCTGAGTCCTTCAGGAGAACTTCAAAAGAGACAGCGCGGTATCCCTCCAGGTGTGCTCGCCCAACCTACCCGCCGAAGGAAAAAAAAAAAAAAAATAGCCCTCTACTGTCTGGCTACACGTGAAAACTTTGATTTGCCACTGCGCCGGCCCATGAAAATCCTCATAGACCTTTGCTTCGCAGAAAATGGGTGCCCTCAAGTGTCCCTCTTTCTTCGTAGTGTCGATTCTCCTACGTTGTGTGTGTCGCCCCTGATAGTCACATTTCCGGCTCCTCGAGACAAAAGTTTAGCGGCAAATTCAGATCAGGCTCATAACAGCGCTACTCGCCCGCCACTCAGAATTCCTGTTTCCCACTACCACTGAGTAATAGGTTGAGTCAGGGCCATCTCTTGGGGGATGTGACTAAGGCAGTGCTAAGCCGACATACAGGGCTGGCTCATCGGTGTTGCTGGTATTGTACATTTGGTTTGTGT